>Ga0136846_1223525_pt1 | contig 11196 bp, 11 predicted proteins | sample HopSoiMetagenom2_FD_96841 | JGI IMG/M metagenome (GOLD analysis project Ga0136846, IMG submission 96841) | Grasslands soil microbial communities from Hopland, California, USA - 2 Assembly 2016 (version 4) | ecosystem: Environmental > Terrestrial > Soil > Grasslands | place: USA: Hopland... | reverse complement strand
TCGGACCATTCGAAATCGGCCACCACCTGGTCCACCTTCGGCAGCTTCGACCACTCTTCGCGCAGCTGCGCCACGCGGGCGGCCTCCGTCGTGCGCACGCGAACGGTGTAGGCGTGGGGCAGCGGATTGCGATCGAGCGTTGCCAGGATCTCCGCCAGGTGCGTGGTCGCCTTCAGCTCCGAAAGCGCCTGCTCGCGGGCGATGAACTTCACGGCCGCGGCCTCGGGGTGGGTGCGCAGTGCCTGGCCTATGCGCTTCACATCCTCGTCGCCCGCGTCGAGCGTGAGGTACACGTTCACATGTGGATCGGTGTCGATGTGCGCGGTCGCCGCTCCTACGCTGCGCAGTGCGACGGCTGCGACCACCGGCAGCGCGATGGCGATTGCGAGGACGAGTATGGACAGGGCCGAGCCCAGGGGCTGCGAGGCCACGCGCCGCAGCGCTTCCACGAGCGCGTGCAGGTGAAGCCGCAGCCAGGTCATGTGACGAGGCCTCCGGCCTGTAGCGCGACGCGCCGGCAGCCCAGCCGCTCGATGCTCGCCTCGTCGTGACTGGAGAGAAGCACGGTCACGCCGACCTGGTTGAAGGCGACGAACAGGTCGACGATCGCGCGCGCGTAGTCGGCATCGAGGTTGCCGGTGGGCTCGTCGGCGATGAGCACGCTCGGGCGATTGACGATCGCGCGCGCAATGCACAGCAGCTGCTGCTCGCCGCCGGAGAGCGCCACGGGCATGGCGCGCTCACGACCGAGGAGGCCTACCTTGTCCAGCGCCGCGCGCACCCGCTTCGCCGCCTCGTCGCGGCCGAATCCCGCGATGCGCAGCGGCAGCGCCACGTTGTCGTGGCACGAGCGGTCATGGAGCAGCTTGTGGTCCTGGAAGATGAAACCCACCCGACGCCGCAGGATGGCGAGCGCGGTCTCGCCGAGCGCTCCCAGGTTCTGGCCGTTCACGACGACGGTCCCGGTGCTGGCGCGCTCGATGCCCGCCGCAAGCTTGAGGAGCGTGGACTTGCCCGCACCCGAGTGGCCGGTGACGGCGACCATCTCGCCCGCCGCGACCTGGAGCGTCACGCCGCGCAGCGCCTCGTGGCCGCCGGGGTAGCGCTTCGTGACTGCGGAAAACTGGATCACGCGAAGAGCGCGTCGACGAAGTCGCGTGCGATGAAAGGCCGCAGGTCGGGGGCCTTCTCGCCGATGCCGATGAAGCGGATCGGGATGGGATGCTCGCGCGCGATCGCTGCAACCGCGCCGCCCTTGGCCGTGCCGTCGAGCTTCGTCACCACCAGCCCGTCCAGCTTGAGCGCCTCGTCGAACGCCTTCACCTGGCGCACGGCGTTTTGACCCGTGTTGGCGTCGATCACCAGCAGGGTTTCGTGCGGCGCATGCGGATCAGCCTTCTGCATCACGCGCTTCACCTTGCGGATTTCCTCCATGAGGTGAAGCTGCGTGGGCAGGCGCCCGGCGGTGTCCGCGAGCACCACGTCGATCCCCTTGGCGCGAGCCGAGGCCATCGCGTCGAAGATCACCGCGGCCGAGTCGCCCTTGTCCTGCGCGATCACGGTCACCTGATGGCGACGGCCCCACTGCATGAGCTGCTCGACCGCCGCGGCACGGAACGTATCGCCCGCCGCGAGCAGCACCGACTTGCCCTGCGACTGGAAGAGGTGCGTGAGCTTGGCGATGGTGGTGGTCTTGCCGGCGCCGTTCACGCCCGCCAGCAGGATCACGAAGGGCGCGCGCGAAAGGGCGGGAAAGGGCTTCTCGAGCGGCGCGAGGAGATTCACCAGCGCCTCCTTGAGCTCCGCCTCGAGCTGGTCGCCCGTCTCCAGGCGCTTGTCGCGCTGCGCCTTGCGCAGCGCCTCGATGAGTGTCGCGGTCGCCGCGACGCCCACATCCGCTTGCAGCAGCTGCGACTCGAGCTCTTCATACAGCGCCTCGTCGATCCTCGGCCGCGAGCGCAGCACGCCGAGGGCCTTGGACCAGCGCGAGCGGGTGAGCTCGAGGTCCTTCTTGAGGAAGTTCTTGAGGGATTGCATCGCTGCCGCGGGGCGGGAAACCAAATATTTTACGGTATGATCGACCGACGATGACCGCCCTCCCGAGCGGGCGCAACCGCGTCCGCATCATCGCCGGCAAGTGGCGCAGCCGCATCGTGAAGTTTCCGGCGGCCGCGGCCCTCCGGCCCACCCCCGACCGCGTGCGTGAAACGCTCTTCAACTGGCTCGGCCAGCGCCTGGACGACCTTGCGTGCCTCGACCTCTTCGCGGGCAGCGGCGCGCTCGGCTTCGAGGCCCTGTCGCGCGGCGCCTCGCGGGTCGTGATGGTCGAGCGCGATCGCGGCGTCGCCGCCGGCCTGCGCGCTTCGGCCAAGGCGCTGGATGCGGCGGGCCTGGAGGTCGTGGAGGGCGAGGCCCTCGCGTGGCTCGATGGCGCGCGCGAGCGCTTCGACATCGCCTTCCTCGACCCGCCCTATGCGAGCGACCTCGCGGCGCGCGCGCTCGCGAAGCTGCCGCCGCGCCTCAACCCCGGCGCCCGCGTGTACGTGGAGAGCGCCGAGCCGCTCCCGCCATCGGCCGCATGGCGCACGCTTCGCGAAGATCGCGCCGGGGCGGTACGCTATGCGCTCCTGGAGCCCGCCTGAGCCTATGACCATCCGCGCCGTCTACCCCGGCACCTTCGATCCCATCACCAACGGGCACGAGGACCTCATCCAGCGAGCCTCGAAGCTCTTCGACGAGGTGGTGGTCGGCGTGGCGCAGAGCTCGGCCAAGCGCCCGTTCTTTTCGCTCGACGAGCGCGTGCAGCTGGCGCACGAGGTGCTCGCGCCCTACAAGAACGTCTCGGTCCGCGGCTTCGCCGGGCTGCTGTCGGAGTTCGTGCGCGAGCAGCAAGCGGGTGTGATCCTGCGCGGATTGCGCGCCGTGTCGGACTTCGAATACGAGTTCCAGCTGGCCGGCATGAACCGCCGGCTCGCGCCGGGGGTCGAGACGCTGTTCCTCACGCCCTCGGACAAGTACCTGTTCCTTTCGGCCACCATCGTGCGCGAGATCGCCGTGCTGGGTGGCGACATCTCCGCGTTCGTGCATCCCGTCACCGCCCAGCGCATGAACGAGAAGATCGGCCGGGGCGAATCGGACTGACGATGGCGCTGCGGATCACCGACCAGTGCATCAACTGCGACGTCTGCGAGCCCGAGTGCCCCAACGGAGCGATCGCCATGGGGCCCGAGATCTACGTGATCGATCCGCGCAAGTGCACCGAATGCGTGGGCCACTTCGACAAGCCCCAATGCCAGGAGGTCTGTCCCGTGGACTGCATCCCGCTCGATCCCGGGCACGCGGAAACGCATGAGCAGCTGATGGAGAAATACCGCGTCTTGCAGATCGAGAAGAACGCCGCCTAGGCGAGCGAAGCCTCTTTCTCCACGTCGATCCACGCCGCCACCCGTTCCTGGTGCGCCTCCCACTGCCGCAGCTGCGTCTCCACGTCGGCGGCGAGCTTCTTCAGCTCCTCCAACCGTGCGACGAGATCCGTCTCGGCATTCTGGATGCGGCCCATGCCCTCGATCCGGTTGTTGCTCTGCTCCTGGAACGCGGTGAGCTGGGCGTCGAGCGGGCGGATGAAGCCGTTCATCCACGTGCGCACCTCGCGGTCGGCGATCTCGAAGACGTGGATGACATTCAGCACCACGCTGTCGAAGAAGAGCGAGGAGAGGGTCGAGCGGCGCCGGGTTAGGAGGCTGCCCGCGCCCTTGAAGTCCCGCGCGCAGCGCTCCTCGAGCCGGTCGAGCTCGACGAAGAAGCGCCCGGTGGCGAACTCGGGGACCTCGACCGAGGCGACCTGGTATTCCTCGCGGAACTTGCGCGCCACCGAACCCATCATCGAGCGCGCTTCGTGGATCAGCTCGACGGAGGCCTTCATGCGCTCGCGCGCATGGCGGAAGAACTGGTCGAGGGTCTGCCCGATACCGCTCGAGAAGGCGCTCGCCTGCACCGCCGTGCGCGTCTTGATGCCGGCGTCGCGGATGGTGTTGGGATCGAGCAGCCGGGTGAGCTCGTCCACGTGGCGGTTGTGCACCGTGCGCGCGGCCATCATCACCGCACGCGCCTGCTCGATCCGAATGCGCTCGCTCGAGGCCTTGCGGGCGAGCGCCTCGACGAGCTTCTGGTTCCGGCCCTGCAACGCCACCAGCTCCTCGAGCTGGTCGCGCGCGAAGCCCAGGCGGCTTTCGATGAGGGCTCGCGACTCGGCGAAGGCGCTTCGCGTTTCGGCGCGGATCGCAGCGGCGTGGTCCAGGCGGCGCTGGTGGACCATGCCGCGGCCCAGTGCCTGCTCCAGCCGGTAGAGGCGGCTCTTGATGAGGCCGTCGCGGTCGTCCTGGATCCTGGAGATGAGGCCCTGCTTCGCCGACAAGGCGAAGACGCGCGTGGGCTCCACATGCAGCGCTTCCGCGCTCGAGCGCACCTGCCGGTCGATCTCGGAGAGCACCTGCGTTTCGGGCTTGAACCCGTCGCGCAGGCCGTCGATCTTGTTCAGCACCACATAGCAGCTCTGCTCCACGCCGTGGATCGTCTGGATGTGCTCACCCCAGAGCTCGCGATCGGAGCGCGTGACGCCGGTATCTGCGCCCAGCATGAAGACGATCGCCGCCGCGTCGGGGATGCGGTTCACGGTGATCTCGGGCTCCGCGCCCATCGTGTTGTAGCCGGGCGTGTCCAGGATGGTGAGTCCGGTTTCCAGCAGCGGGTGCGGGAAGTTGATCACCGCGTAGCGCCACCGCGGGATCTCGACTCGCTCGGTGGCTTCCGGCAGCAGTCCCAGGTTCACTGCGACGGGCCCCGCGACCGTCATCGATTCGGTGATCGCCTTGCACGCTTCCGCGACCGCCTCGACATTGGTCGGGTCGAGCGCAATCTCCTTCCAGGTGTCCATCTCGGCGATGTATTCGCGCAACGCTTTCGGGCTCTCCCGCGTGCCGATGGGAAGCAGGCGGATCGAGGGCGGCCGCGACGGGTCCCACAGGATCTCCGTCGGGCACAGCGTCGTGCGGCCCAGGCCCGAAGGCAACAGGCGCGTGCCGAGGTCGGCAAAGCAAAGCGCGTTGATGAGCTCGGTCTTGCCGCGCGAGTATTCGGCGACGAAGGCGATGGTGAGCCGCTCCGAACCCAGGCGCCGCTCCAGGTGGGCCAGCCGCGCCGAGGTCTGCTCGTCGAGCACGCGATTGATCGTGGCCCAGCGCCGGAACTCGGCAAGGGATTCGGACGCGGCGGCGCGCCACTGCTTGAGCTGCGCGAGGCTGCCCTCGAGCGCGCGCGCGGGGAGGGCCCGGGTGCCCGTCGCAGCCGTCATCGCTGGCACCGTGGGCAGAAGAAGGTCGAGCGCTGCCCCTGCCGGATTGCGCGGATCTTCGTCGCGCAGCGAGGACACGGCTTACCCTCGCGGCCGTACACCGAGAAGCGCTTCTGGTAGCGGCCGGGCCGGCCGTCCGCGGCCGCGAAGTCGCGCAGGGTGGTGCCGCCCGCGGAGAGCGCGTGCTCCAGGGTTTCCCGCACCGCGGCCGCAAGCCGTATCCAGGCCGCGAGCGAGATGCGCGACACGCTGCGCAGCGGATGGATCTTCGCGCGCCACAACGCTTCGCTGGCGTAGATGTTGCCCACGCCGACGACGATGCGCCCATTCATGAGGAACTGCTTCACGGCGATGCGCCGTCCGCGCGCGCGATCGCGCAAGACTTCACCGGTGAACGCAAGCTCCAGTGGCTCGAGGCCCAGCCCGGCGAGCAGCACATGCTCCTCTGCGGGCGCCGGCAGCCACAGCATCGCGCCGAAGCGGCGCGGATCGGTGAGCCGCAGCACCTGGTGGCCTTCGAGCTCCACGTCCACGTGGTCATGGCGAAGCGCCGGCGTGTCGTCGGCCACCAGGGACAGCCGCCCGGACATCCCGAGATGGACCAGCAGGTGGCCGCGCTTGAAATCGATGAGCAGGTATTTGCCGCGCCGCCGGATGTCGCGCACCTCCTCGCCCGCCAGGCGCCTCGAGAGGTCGGCTGGCACCGGCCAGCGCAGGTTCGGGTTGCGCACCACGGCGCCCCGCACGCGCCGGCCGACGAGGTGCGGCACGAGGCCTCGGCGCGTCGTCTCGACTTCGGGCAGCTCGGGCATTGGGGGGCAATCGGAAAATCGTGAGGATTTTCCGGGGATTATACGGGCCGTCGCACGGCCGTCCGCCGTGTCCTACAGCTCCATCGGACGATGCTTACAAGGGCCCGATTCGTTCTATGATAGGTCGTGCGCCGGTAGCGTTACGCGCGGCTGAGAAGGTGACGACATGAAGTTGAGGACTTGGTGGTGCGGTGCGGCGGCGATGGTGGCGTGGTTGGCCATGCCGGCATGGGCCAACGACGACGACGCCGACGAGGCCACCGAGTCCGCGGAAGTCGACGAAAGCTCGGCCTCGGCCGACGGCGTCTTCGATTTCCTGGTCGCGGAGCTCGCCGCACAGCGCGGCGACGTCGAGGGCGCCATTGCGATCTACGAGCGCCTCGCCCGCGAGCTGCACGATCCGCAAGTTGCCCGCCGCGCGGTGGAGCTTGCGATCCGCGCACGCAACTTCCCGCTGGCCCTCGATTCCGCGGCGCTCCTGCTGGAGCTCGATCCCACCTCGACGCTCGCCCGCGAGATCGTGGCTGCGCTCCTCGCGAACGAGGGCGACCTGCCGAAGGCGCGCGAGACCGTGGCCGCGCTGCTCGACAGGAACGCCAACCGCGGGCCACTGCTCATGCAGCTGCCGCACCTCTTCGCCAAGTACCCCGATCGCGCGGCCGTGCTCGAAGCGACGAAGCAAGTCGCCGGGCGCTATCCGGATATGGCGGAGTCGCACTACGCGATCGGCCTGGCGGCGCTCATCGCGGGCGATCCCGCGCTTGCCGGCACCGAAGCCGACGCCGCCCTCAAGATTCGTTCGGATTGGGAGCAGGGCGCGATCCTCAAGGCGCAGGCGCTGCGCAAGAGCTCGCCCGAATCGCTCATCGCGTTCTATCGCGACTTCGTCGAGCGGCATCCCGCCTCGCTCGAGGTGCGCATGCAGCTGGGGCGCGAGCTTGCGGCCGAGCGCAAGCTCCCCGAGGCGCGCGACCAGTTCCGCGCCGCCGAGAAGCTCGCGCCAAAGGATGCCCAGGCTGCGTATGCGATCGGCCTGCTGTCGCTGCAGATCGAGGACTTCGACGACGCGCAGAAGGCCTTCACGCGCGCGCTGAAGCTCAACTATCGCGAGCCCGCGGCGATCTACCTTGGCTTGGGCCAGGCGTCCGAGGGGCTCAAGCGCTACGACGAGGCGATCGAGTGGTACCAGAAAGTCGAATCGACCGATTGGGTGCGCGCACAGCTCAAGGTGGCGACGCTCATCGCGCGCCAGCAGGGGCTTGCCGCCGGCCGCGAATACCTCCACAAGATCGAGGCGCACTCCGGCGAGGATCGCGTGCAGATGATCCAGGTCGAGGCGCAGCTCCTTCGCGACGCCAAGGCGTGGAAGGAAGCCTTCGACATGCTGTCCGGGGCGGTCGCGCAGTTCCCCGACTCGTACGAGCTCCTCTATGACCGCGCCATGGCCGCCGAGCGCGTCGATCGCATCGACGTGCTGGAATCTGACCTGAAGCGCGTGATCAAGATGAAGCCCGACTATGCCCATGCGTACAACGCGCTGGGCTACACGCTCGCCGAGAAGACCGAGCGGCTCGAGGAGGCCAAGGGCCTCATCGAGAAGGCGTACAAGCTCTCCCCCGATGATCCGTTCATCCTCGACAGCCTCGGGTGGGTGCAATACCGCCTCGGGCACGTCGACGATGCGCTGAAGCACCTGCAGGCCGCCTACACCTCGCGCAGCGATCCGGAAATCGCGGCGCACCTGGGCGAGGTGCTGTGGAAGGTCGGCCAGCACGACGAGGCGCAGAAGATCTGGCGCGCCGCGCTCACCGAGAATCCCAACCACGAGTCGCTCCTCACGGTGATGCAGAAGTACCGCCCGTAAGGGGCGGTACACTTGCGTCCCCGATGATCGCGCGCGCCGCGGCGCTCGCGCTGGCCCTGTTGCTGGGCGCCTGCGCGACGGCGCCTCCCAAACCCCTCCCGCAGCTCTCCGCGGTCCCCGCGTCCTTCGAGATGTCGGGGCGCCTCGCGTTGCGCCAGGGCGATCGCAGCGAGATCGCGAAGCTGCGCTGGACGCACAGCGCCACCACGGACACGTGGGTGATCGCTTCCCCGCTCGGCAACGAGGTCGCGCGGATCGAGTCGCAGCCCGGCGGCGCCACGCTGCGGCAGGCCGACGGCGGCGGCCTCCAGGCCGACAGCTTCGCCGAGCTCACCGAGCGCGTGCTCGGCGTGGCGATCGAGCCGGCGCAGCTCGCGGCGTGGCTGCATGGCGCCCAGCCGGCTAGCGACCAAGGCTGGAAGGTCACGCTCGACGAGAAGCAGCCCGCCGGAGCCATCGAGATCGCGAGGCGCCTGAGCGCCGTGCGCGGCGAGGTGACCGTGCGGCTCGTCGTGGACGAATACCGCGCGCTGGAGGGCCCATGACGATGACGCTGTCCGGCCTCGACTACCCGGCGCCGGCGAAGCTGAACCTCTTCCTGCATGTGGTGGGCCGCCGGCCGGACGGCTACCACCTGCTGCAGAGCGTCTTCACGCTGCTCGACTATGGCGACAATATCCGCATCCGGGTTCGCGACGATGGCGAGGTCCATCGCGTGAACGACCTGCCCGCCATCCCCGAGGCGGAAGACCTCACCGTGCGCGCGGCCCAGATGCTGCGCGAGGCGAGCGGCAGCTCCCGAGGAGCCGACATCGAGGTCGAGAAGCGCATCCCGCTGGGCGGCGGCAGCTCCGATGCGGCAACGGTCCTCCTCGCGCTGGATCGCCTGTGGAACACCGGTTTCGGGCCGGATGCCCTGGCGGAGCTGGGAGCGTCCCTCGGGGCGGATATCCCCTTCTTCCTGCGGGGCTCGACCGCTTGGGCGGAAGGCGTGGGCGAGAAGCTCAAGCCCATCGCCATACCCCGCAAGTGGTACGTGGTCCTGGCGCCTGCGGTATCGGTGCCGACCAAGGAAATCTTCGCCGCTCCCGAATTGACCCGGAACACGGAAGCCCTTAAAATGGAAGACTTTTCGGCGCATCCGCAGGACTCGCGGTTCCATAACGACCTGGAACCGATCGTCACCGCCCGCTATCCCATGGTCCGCGAGCATCTGGAGTGGCTCCGGCAGCATGGCGATGCGCGAATGACGGGCTCTGGCGCATGCGTTTTCGCGGCTTTCGACAGCCGCGAAGAGGCGCAGAAGGTCCTGGACCTGGCGTCGCCGAAGAAGGGATTCGTCGCGCAGGGGGTAGCAACCCATCCACTGCGCGTGAGCTAGGGCAGCAACGTAGGGGAGTCGCCAAGTTGGTTAAGGCACCGGATTTTGATTCCGGCATTCGAGGGTTCGAATCCTTCCTCCCCTGCCAACTATGTAGTGCCTCGAGAGACCCGAGATGGCCTTCGACAACCTGATGGTGTTCACGGGCAGCGCCAACCCGAAGCTCGCGCAGAAGGTGGCGAAGCACTTGAGCATCCAGCTGGGCCGCGCGACGGTGTCGAAGTTCAGCGACGGCGAGGTGATGGTGGAGTTGCTCGAGAACGTCCGCGGCAAGGACGTGTTCATCCTCCAGTCGACGTGCGCGCCCACGAACGACACGTTGATGGAGCTGATGATCATGTCGGATGCGCTGCGCCGCTCGAGCGCGGCGCGCATTACCGCGGCGATGCCGTATTTCGGGTACGCACGGCAGGATCGGCGCCCGCGCAGCGCCCGGGTGGCGATCTCGGCAAAGGTCGTGGCGAACATGCTGGTGAGCGCGGGGGTGAACCGCGTGCTGACGATGGATCTGCATGCCGACCAGATCCAGGGGTTCTTCGACATCCCGGTGGACAACGTCTATGCGACGCCCATCCTGCTGGGAGACCTGTGGAAGCACGGGTACAAGAACCTGGTGGTGGTGTCGCCCGACGTGGGCGGCGTGGTGCGCGCGCGAGCGATCGCAAAGAGGCTGGAGAGCGACCTCGCGATCATCGACAAGCGGCGCCCGCGCCCCAACGTGGCCACGGTGATGAACATCATCGGCGACGTGAACGGCCGCACGTGCGTGATCATGGACGACATGGTCGACACGGCGAACACGCTGTGCGAGGCGGCGAGGGCATTGAAGGAGCAGGGCGCGGTGCGGGTGGTGGCGTATTGCACGCACCCCGTGCTGTCGGGTCCGGCGATCAGCCGTATCGAGGCGTCGGTGATCGACGAGCTGGTGGTGACGGACACCATCCCGCTCAAGCCCGATGCCGAGGCCTGCAGCAAGATTCGCATCGTGAGCGTGGCCGAGCTGATGGCCGAGACGATGCGCAGGATTTGTGAGGAAAGCTCGGTGAGCAGTTTGTTCGTCGAGTAGCTTGGAACGCCGGCCTGGTCGCGGGCCGGTGGAATGCAGCACTTACCTGGAGAAGTCAAAGTGAAGATCGCAATCAAAGCCGACAAGCGGAGCGTTCAGGGCACGGGTGCGAGCCGCCGCCTGCGCCGCGAGTCGAAGGTCCCCGGGATCGTCTACGGGGCGGGCAAGGACGCGTTGCCCATCGAGCTCGACCACAAGGACCTCTGGTTCAAGCTGAAGATGGAGGCGTTCCACGCGTCCATCCTCGACATGGACGTAGGGGGCGACAAGGCGCAGGTGCTCCTGCGCGACTACCAGATGCACCCGTTCCGTCCGCTCATCCTGCACGCCGATTTCCAGCGCGTGGACGCGAACAAGAAGATCCACATGCGCGTGCCGCTGCACTTCGTGAACGCGGAGATCTCGCCCGGCGTGAAGGTCGCCGGCGGCCTCGTGCAGCACGTGCTGAACGACCTGGAGATCTCCTGCCTGCCGAAGGACCTGCCCGAGTTCATCGAGGTGGACCTGAAGGACCTGCAGGCCGGCCACTCGCTGCACTTGTCGGGCCTCAAGATGCCCTCGGGCGTCGAGGCGATCGTGCCGAAGGGCGAGGACCCGACGGTCGCGACCGTCGTGATCCCGAAGGTGATGACTGCGGAGGAGGAGCTCGCGGAAGCGGCGTCCCTCACGACGGCGCCGGCTGCGGCGGATGTGCCGACCACGAACCAGAAGGTGGCCGACGAG
>Ga0136846_1242546_pt1 | contig 11198 bp, 9 predicted proteins | sample HopSoiMetagenom2_FD_96841 | JGI IMG/M metagenome (GOLD analysis project Ga0136846, IMG submission 96841) | Grasslands soil microbial communities from Hopland, California, USA - 2 Assembly 2016 (version 4) | ecosystem: Environmental > Terrestrial > Soil > Grasslands | place: USA: Hopland... | reverse complement strand
TCCGCACCCACGTGGCGGCGGAGCTGGGTGTCGATCCATCCGCCGTCGAGGGTCTCGTGGTCGGCGAGCACGGCACCACCGAGGTGATGCTCTGGTCCTCGGTGCGCGTTGCCGGAGCACCGCTCGCGGTGGACGACATCAAGGAGCGCGTAGAGCGCGAAGTCCGCTTCGCGAACATCACGATCATCGAGGGCAACGATGCGAGCCAGTTCGGCATCGGCATGGCTTGCGCGCGGATCGCCGAGGCGATCGTCCAAGATGAGCGAGTGGTGATGCCCGTGGCCGCGTACCGCGAGCGCTACGGCGTGACGATCGCGCTGCCGACCATCGTCGGGCGCCAAGGCGCGCTCGGTGATTTCGAGCCGGCCATGTCTGACGACGAGCGCCGTGCTTTCGAGCACAGCGTCACGACTCTGCGCGAGGCAGCCCGCGGGATAGGCGTGGGGCTAGCCCGCTGATAGCGGGAGCGTCGCGGACAGTCTCGTGCCGCCGCCGGCGGGGCTCTCGATTTCGAGGTGTCCTCCGAGCGCGGTTACGCGGTCGCTCACTCCAACAAGTCCGTGTCCACTGGCATCCGCGCCACCGATCCCATCGTCTTGCACTTCGACGATGAGGCTTCCGTCTTGGGCGGTGACACTGACCTCGGCGGACTTCGCCTGCGAGTGCTTCATCACGTTGGTCAGCGCCTCGGCGATTGCGAAGTACGCGCTCGCCTCGACTTCCAGCGGAAAGCGCTCATCGGGAATCTCGACCTTCACCGGCAGATCAATCCGCTCCACGACGGTGTCGACGCCGGCGCGCAGCCCGCCGCGCGTGAGGACCGAAGGAAGAATGCCGTGCGCCAGCTCGCGCAGCTCCGCGTTGCTCCGCTCGGCCTGTTCGAGCGCTTCGCGAATGAGCGACTCTGCCTTGCCGTTCCCATCTCCGTGGTCGAACGCTCGCCTGGCAAGCTTGAGCGTGACGATCGTGTGCACGAGCCGCTGCTGCGCGCCGTCGTGCAGGTCGCGCACGACGCGCCGGCGGGCGTCGTCGAACGCCGTCACCAGGCGCGCGCGCGATGTCGTGAGTTGGTTGCGGCTGTCCGCATTCGCGATCGCCGTCTCGAGAAGCTCGGCGAAGCGCGCCATCCGCTCCTCCGTGTCTGCCGGTGGCGGGGTCTCGCTGTTCCAGCTGGCCACCATCGTGCCCCAGAGCCTGTCCTCCACCACGATCGGCGTTCCCACCAGCGCGCGCGATCCGAGACGTCGGAAGACATCGACGAAGCCGCCACCCGCTTCTCTGAGATCCTCCAGCCGGACGGGCATTCCGGTGCGCCGTACGAGCGCCGAGATGTTGTGACCCTCGTAGTTCATCCGCATGCCGACGGGGGCCAGCTCGGGCTCAGGGCTGCGATGGGCGACGACGGTCACCTCCTCAGGGGACTCGTAGCGGCCGACGGCAACTGCGTCGGCGTCGAGCAGCCGCTCCATCTCCGCGGCCACGGCGTCCAGCACCATGTCCGCCGAAGCGCCCCGTGCCACGAGCGTCGCCACCCGTCGCAACGCCGCCTGCTCGTCGGCCAGGCGCTCGACCTCGGCACGCGCCTCCGTGTTGGCGATCGCGGTCGCCATCAGCTCGGTGAACTGAGTAAGGCGTGTCTCGGTGTCCGGAGGTAGCGGCTCCTCTGCCGTCGTGCCTATCGTGACGGAGCCCCAGAGCCGGTCGTCCACGATGAGGGGCGTGCCGACCACCGAGCGAATTCCGCTCGGGTGCGCGGCCTCCGCGATCGGGCCGGTGGCCGTGCTCTCGTAGGCGTCGATCCGTACAGGCTTGCCGGTGCGCAGTATCAGCGAGGTCGCGTTATTGCCTCCCAGCTCGTGGCGAGAGCCGGCGCCGAAGGCCTCATCGGCCACACCCCCGCTGGCCACCGAGAGTGCGGTGCGATCGTCCTCGTACCGAAGCATGTCGATGAAGTCGGCGCCGATCAGCTGCCGCATCTCCTCCGCTATCGCGTTGAAGACCTGCCTCCGGGACCCTCCGCGCGCGACCACCGTCGCGACGCGACGCAGCGCAGCCTGCTCGTCCGCGAGCCGCTCCACCTCCCCGCGCGCCTCCGAGTTGGCGATGGCGGTGGCCATAAGCTCGGTGAATTGGCTGAGGCGCAGCTCGGAATCCGGCGGCAGCGGTTCCTCATGCGCAACGGCGATCATGGCGCCCCACAACCGGCCTTCGACGATGATCGGCGCACCCACGACGCTCCGCACGCCTAGCGAGCGCGCGAGCTCCGCGGCGGGTCCGGGCACGTTCTCGTAGTCATCGATTCGGGCTGGGCGACTCGTCCGAAAAACGATCGAGACTGCGGTGTTGCCGTCCAGCGGAAAGTGCTCACCGACCTGGAAGGCCCTCACTCGCCCGGAGGTCGCGACAACCACGGCGTCGCTGTCGCCCTCGTAGCGCATCATCCGCATCTCCTGTGCGCCGACCAGTCCGGCCAGCTCTTCTGCGATCGCGTTGAAGGTGTCCGCCTGTGAGGCTTCGGCGGCGACGGCCGTCGCGACGCGACGCAGCGCAGCCTGCTCGTTCGTCAGCTCCCTCGTCGCTGCGCGGGCCTCGGCATTCGCCACCGCCGTGGCGACCAGGTCGGTGAACTGCGCCATGCGCGACTCGGTGTCCGGTGGAAGCGGCGCCCGCTTCATCGAGTGGAGCGCCAGGGCCCCCCACAGCCGTCCCTCCACCACGATAGGGGTCCCCACCGTCGACCGGATGCCGAGCTCACGGATGAACGCCGCGATCGGCCCCGGAATATCGGACCAGTCGGGCCAGCGTGTGGCTCGGCGTGTCCTCGCGATCGTGGTCGCCGGATCGCCCTCCTGCATCTCCCAGCGCTCAGGAACGGGTGGGTGCTCCCCGTCTGCGGCCCAGGTCGCCACGGTGAAGACACTGCCGTCCTGAATGCGGGCCATTCCCGCGAAGTCGCCGCCGAGAAGGGTCCCGACCTCTCGCGTGACGGCTCCGAACAGCTCGCGAGCGGGGACGTCTTCCGCCACCAGTACCGCCACCCGCCGCAGGGCCGCCTGCTCGTCGGCGAGCTTTTCCCGGTCTGCCTCGGCTCGGCGGCGCTCGGTGATGTCGCGCGCGACTCCGTACATCAGTCCGTCCTCGAGCACAGGCGTCGAGGTCCACTCGAGGACCCTGTACGAGCCGTCCTTGTGGCGATAACGATTCTCGAACGACAGCGTCTGCTTTCCGCGACCGATCTCGGCGGCCTCGGCGGCTGTCCCCTCGCGATCGTCCGGGTGGACGAGCTCGAGGTATGGCTTTGCGAGGAACTCTTCCTGCGTATAGCCGAGAATCTGCTCCACGGCGGGATTGACGCGAGTGAAGTGCCCCTGGAAGTCGGCGATGGCGACCAGGTCCGAGGAGAGGTCGAATATGCGGTCCACCTCCGCCTGTGCCCTCGCTCGCCGCCCGGCGTTGACACCCAACCCTGTGGCGAGGATGCTCAGCACGAGCCCTGCGGCGAGGATGATCCAAGGGAGGCTCGCGGCGGGCCCGTTGACCGATGCCTTTGGCATGACGACGGCGAAGTCGCGTCCCGCCACGAAGAAGTCCTTGCGAACGGTGTTCCCGCCTGCGCCGGCTCCCGACGATCGGCCGGTTGAAAGGAGCCGCAAGCCGGGAGGACTGCTGGCCGACGCGCGCAGAGTCGCCTCCGGTACGAAGACCACCACTGCGCCGGGGCGGAGCACGCCGTCGACGAGATCCGGCACCGGCGTGACCAGGAACAGCCCACTCGCCCGGGCTCTGCCCCCGGTGATAGGCGTGGCAGTGACGGCGCGCTGGCTCGTCGCATGAAGCAGTGCGGCGGCAATCCCCGGTTCACGCCTCAGATCCACGCCGCGCAGGTCCAGCGGCGTGAAGCCAGAGACCAGCGTCGCCGGCAGGTAGGTGGATGTCGGCGACATCCTCACGCTCGGCTCGTCGGGTAACACGATCGGCTGTCCGGTACGCCGCTCGTAGGCCGGGCGGTCCGCTGCTTGAACCTGCTCGGCCCATGCGGCAGCCGGGAGCTCAGCTGGAGTGAGCCACCTCAATGCGTTCCGCGTGAACTGATCGCTCGTGACGCCGGTCCCACCCGCGTCCAGCATGTAGAGACGGAGGCTCTCGGTGAGCGACGTCGCCTGCTCGATGCGGTCACGGATCTGTGCCGCTGCAACCTCGACACGTCGCTCGGAGTCGCGTCGCGCATCCCGGTCGGTGAGTGAGCGGGCGACGATGACCGCCGTAACGGTCATCCCCACAACCAGCGCTACCAGTGCGATGTGTCGCGCTCTCAAGTCGAAACCTCAGACCCTCACTACCGGACGCGCGCCGCGACGTTCTGGCAGTTCTTGAGCGCCGAATCGATCGACAACTTGCCGGCAATCACGGCGGAGAACAGCGCGGTGCACTGGTCGCCGACGCTCTGGAACTGGGGAATGCCGACGTAGGCGACGGCTGCCGGCAGGCCAGGCCGTTTCGTAGTGCCCGGGTTCTTCACCGGCGCCGACTTGATCGCCTCGAGCGTCGGCCGCGCGAACGTGCGCGCCGCTTCCTGGTACTGCGGAAGCTCGTAGGTCGAGCGGCGGGTGCCAGGCGGAATCGCGGGCCAGCCCCCCGGGATTCTGCGGCCGGCTTCGGCGATGTATTGCGGCCCGGTCGCCCACGCGATGTACTTCCAGGCGAGGTCGGCCTTGTTCGACGCTGTCGGGATCGCGTACGCCCACGACCAGAGCCATCCCGAAGACTTGGTCCGCTCCACCGGCGCGGCCGCGTAGCCGTTCTTACCCCTCACCTCGCTGTCGTCGGCCTCGAGCGAACCGGCCGCGACGGTCGCGTCGTACCACATGGCCACCTTGCCGCTGAGGTACTGCGCCAGGCACTGGTTGAAACTCGCACGGGAAGCACCACTCTCCCCCGCGTCCCTGACGAGGCCGGCGTAGAACTCGAGCGTCTTTCGGAACTCGGGCTGGTCCACCATCGCCCTGTCCACCGAGCCGTCCGGTTTCGCGGACCACCACGTCCCCCCGAACGTGTTCAGCACGGTGCCGAACGTGGCGCCGAGGTCGCACCACCCTGCCTTGCCGCGCAGGCAGATGCCGGCCATCTGCGGAGAGTTGTCTCGCCGGGCGATGGCCGCGACCTGAGTCCACGTGGGCCTCGCCGGCATCGTGATGCCGGCCGCCTTCAGGACATCCTTGCGGTACATCAGGAAGGACGACTCGCCGTAGAACGGCGACGCGTAGAGCTTGCCGTGATACGACAGCGCGTTCCGTACCGACGGGATGACGTCGTCCAGCTTGTAAGCCTTGTCGGAGGCCGCGAGGCGCGAGAGGTCGGTGATGTAGCCGTCCCTGCCGAACTGCGGCGCCTCGTACGGTCCGATCATCACCGCGTCGTACTGGCGGCCGCCGGCCGAGACGTCCTGCGTGGTGACCTCACGCAGCGTGCTCTCATCCAGGATCGTGTAGTTCACCTTGATGTGAGTCCTCGCCGTGAAGAGCGACGGCGTGAGGTGCGCGAGGTCCTGCATGTTCGGGTTGTCCACGATCGCGACGTTGATCGTGCCGCCGACGCGATGCCCCGTCGCCGTGCTGCCTCCGCTCCCACAGCCACCCAGCACGACCCCCGCGATAACGGACGCAACTGCGATCACGGCGAGGCGCAACGTCCGTCTCATGGATGGGGCCTCCGGAGCGGGGGTGGGTTAAATCGATGGGCCGCTAAGAATCTTCCTACTTCCGGTGTGCCAGGAAAAGGCCTGTGCGCCAACTCGCGGCAGCGTGGCGGTGAGGCGCGTGCCGAATCGCCGATCGGCCGCCCTCAGCTCGCTGACGCGGTAAGGGATCTGTATGGCGTGCCGCCCTGACGGTTCTAGGGGCTTCGCGTCGCGCGTCCTAGGGTCGCCGCGTTATGAACAATCCTGAACTTGCCGCGGAGGTCGCGGACAGACTGCTGTTCGACCCCGCGCTCCCTACACACGCCATCGGTTTCTCCGCCGACGGCACCGAAGTACGCGTCCATGGGCGCGTTCCGTCCATCGAGGACAGGCAGGCCGTGGTACGGGCAGTCGCGCGCGTCCCCGGAGTGGAGGCGGTCAACGACGAGCTGGTGATTGACCCGACAGGCGAGGGCGCGGGTTCGCGCTGAGACTGGCGACCCCAACGTTCTCCATCCATTTCATCGACGTGACCGCGCATCGGGGGAACGCGAAGCCGGGTGCCTAGTGTGCGTGGTCGCTACGCGTGCGCAATAGTCACCCCGGTAGGCGACCCGCGGGCCCGTAGTCAGGTGTACGATCGGCCGACCATGTCGCGCTCGGACGCACTGGTCGATGAGATAGCCAATGAGCTAGCCACCTGGCCCGGGGTTCGCATCGAGCCGCGGACCGACGGCGCGGCCGTGGTCCGTTACGAGCACTCGGAGCTCGGAGTTCTGTACCCCGATCGGGGTGCCGCCGAGTTGCCAGTGTTGGATCCGGAGCGCACCGAGCTCGTCGAGCACGGAGACGCAGAGCCGTCCGGTTTGACGCCTGAATCAAGCGGGGTCAGTCACGACGTGCACGGGTCGGCAGACGTGTCGGCGGTGCTGGAGCTGTTCGATCGCCGCTACCGCGATGTGCGCGGCGAGGACGCTCCGTACGGCTCGTCTTGACGATCGCGGCAGTTCACGAACGGCCCTAACCCCCCGGTCTGACCGCGACGCAAGACCGAGAAGTGATGCGGAACCGCCCCGTTCGATATGACGAATGACCGTCTGTCGCTAGAGGCTGGAGCATCACGCCCGAACCAAAGATGAGTCAGGCCACCCCCGACGGGGGACGGGCCGCGTCGATCAAGCGGCTGACGCTGGTGGCGACGATCCTCGGCTCGAGCATCGCGATCCTCGATACCAGCTCAGTCAGCGTTGCGCTCCCGTCGATTCAGCGCAGCCTTGGCGGAGGGCTCGCGGGCCAGCAGTGGGTCAGCAATGCGTACCTGCTGACGCTCGGCTCGTTGATCCTCCTCGGAGGGTCGCTGGGCGACATCTTCGGGGAGCGGCGGGTCTTCGCACTGGGAGTGGGCGGGTTTGGCGTGACCTCCGTGTTGTGCGCGATCGCGCCGTCGATCGGAACGCTGATCGCCTTCCGCGCGCTTCAGGGCGTTGCGGGCGCGCTCCTGACCCCGAGCTCGCTGGCGGTGATCATCGCCACCTTTCCCGAGAAGGAGCGCGGTCCGGCGATCGGGACCTGGACAGCGTGGGGAACGATCGCCGGGGCGCTGGGCCCGCTCATCGCCGGGACGATCTTGAACGTTGCGTCGTGGCGGTGGATCTTCGTGATCAACGTGCCGCTCGTGATCGCCTGCCTGTCGTTGATCCTCAAAGCCGTCCCCGCCGCCACGCCCTCTGCACCGCGACGCAGGGTCGACTTCGTCGGAGCACTTCTGTGCGTGCTGGGCCTCGGCGGTGCGGTGTTCGCGTTGATCGAGCAACCGCGTTTGGGCTGGTCCAGCCCGGGCGTGAGCGGCTCGCTGGCGGCCGGAGTGCTCTTGTTTGCCGCCTTCCTGGTCTACGAGTCGCGCACCAGCGACCCGATGCTCAGGCTCGACCTGTTCAAGAGCCGGAACTTCACGGTCGGCAACGTCGAGACGCTGGCTCTGTACGGCGGCCTGTCTGCGCTCTTCTTCTTCCTGACCTTGTTTCTGCAGCAGGTGGCTGGCTACTCGCCGCTGAAGAGCGGACTGGCCCTGCTTCCCGAGAGCCTTGTGATGTTCGTGCTCTCCTCGCGCTTCGGCGCGCTCGCCGATCGGTTCGGTCCGCGCTGGTTCATGGGCGGCGGCCCGCTGATCGCGGGAGCCGGCATGCTCATGTTGCTGACCGTCGGCGTTCACGTGGACTACTTGACCGAGGTCCTCCCGGGCATCCTGCTCTTCTCGCTGGGCCTGTCGATCACGGTGGCGCCGCTCACCGCCGCGATCCTCGCCGGCGTCAGCCAGGACGAGGCGGGCATCGGCTCAGCGATCAACAACGCGGTGGCGCGGGTCGCGGGACTGATCGCAACCGTGGCGATCGGCGCGCTGGTGGCGGCGCAGTTCAGCTCATCGCTCGATCGCCACCTGGACGGACAGCCTCTTACCCCGCGGGGTCACGCCGCCGTGGCGCAGGCCAAGCGGCTCACGCTCGGCCGACCGTCCGTCGCCAGCGTCCCCCCGCGCCAGGCGAGGACGATTGTGGCCGCCTCGGACCAGGCCTCGCTCGATGCCTTCCGGTGGGGTATTGGGGTCGCCGGCGTGCTCGTAATCTGCGGCGGCTTGATCGGAGCCATCGGCATCCGTAACCCGCGGCGTGCGGTCGAGGCCAAGCGCTGCTCAGGCGGGCAACTCACGGGCGCTCCGCTCGACGCGGCGGGCGTTCATACCCCGGCACCGGCGTGAGCTCAGCAGCGAGGGCGGCCGGGGGTTGTTCGGCATCACAGATCACCCGGCGAGCATCGGCGACGGCGGGATGCGGGTGCGCCCGTGGATGTTCTCAATCACCATCCCGACCTCGTCGATGTAGCACCAGCTCCATTCCTCGTTCGGCTCCAGCGAGCGGATGAGCGGATGCCCGCTCGAGTGGTAGTGGGCGGTGGCGTGCCGGTTGGGCGAGTCGTCGCAGCACCCGACGTGCCCGCATTCCAGGCAGATACGTAGGTGCAGCCAGACGCCGCCCTCCCGCAGACATTCCTCGCAGCCCTCGACGCTTTCAGGTAGCTCGAGCACCGTGATGGTGTCGAGGTGGGTGCAGCTGCTCATTCGCGGTCTCCGTTCCTCCTGGGATGGGAAGGTCGAGGGGAAGCCATACACGGAAGGTTTTTGCCAGTCAAATGATGCGGCCACGCACGACCCGTGAGCCGTAGACGCACGGTGTATCGCGAGCACGTGGACTGCATCTAGCGGGCGGGGCCCGCGGGCTCCAGCTTTCAGGGCGCACCGGTGTCCAGGCAGAGGTGGCTCTGGTTACACAACGAGGCGTCACGCATGCACGAGGAGACAAGTACGCCGATGTCAATCGCTAGAGAAACTCGGCGGGAGCGGATCCGAGGAGCGAAATGAGCACTCCGGCGTCGCCCACCCGGCTTCGCTCCAGACATACCTCGACGCTGAAGCGCCTGATCGCTCGCATCTGCCGCTGCGAAGAGAGCGAGTTCGTGCTGCAGATCGTCCAGCCGTCGCTCGTCGGCATGATCGACGGAACGGTCTCGACGCTTGCGCCGATCTTTGCCGCCGCCGTCTCGAACAGCTCCAGAACCGCACTACTCGTCGGTCTCGCGACTGCGCTCGGCGCCGGGGTGAGCATGGGCTTGTCCGAGGCGCTGTCCGACACGGGCCAGCAGACCGGGCGCGGGTCGGCCATCGTCCGTGGCGCGATCACGGGCGGCGCAACAACGCTCGGCGGCGTCTTTCACTCCCTGCCCTTCATCATCACCAACGTCAACCAAGCGCTGGTGGTAGCGGGAATCGTCGTCGCGATCGAACTGGTCGCCATCGCCTGGATGCGACACAGGTTCCTGCACGTGACGATGCGCTCCTCGCTTCTCGTCGTCACGCTCGGCGGACCACACCGCCGCCGAGCCTACACGGCATGAAGTCATTAGCAGTCATGCTCAAGCCGATCCCCGGTGGCTGGGTAATCGAGCTCACCGACGGCCGCGAGATCGCTCGATTCACCGGGCTCGCCGCGAAGCGCCGCGCGCTGCGCTACCTCACCAGCCACGACATAGGGCGGGAGACAATCGTGCTGGCTGACCTATAGCGGCAGCGTGGCGGTTAGGCGCGTGCCGCCTTCGGGCGGGCTTTCCACCTCGAGACCTCCTCCGAGAGCGGTCATCCTGTCCGCCAGGCCCACGATCCCGTGCCCACTGCGATCGGCGCCTCCGACGCCGTCGTCGCGAACCTCGAGCTTCAGCGTCCCATTCTCGGGCGATGCCAGGACCGCCACTTGGCCCGCCTGCGAGTGCTTTACGACGTTCGTGAGCGCCTCGGCGATCATGAAGTACGCGTTCGCCTCGACCTCCGGCGGGAAGCGCTGATCGGGAATGTCGACCTCGACCGGCAGATCCACCCGCTTCACCACCGTGGCCACCCCTGCCCGCAGACCACCGCGCGTGAGAGCGGAAGGGAGGATCCCGTGCGCAAGCTCGCGCAGCTCAGCGTTACCCCGCTCCGCCTGTTCGAGCGCCTCGCTCACGAGCTCCTCCGCCTCGCCGTTTCCCTCGCGGAGCGCCTGCTCCGCGAGCCTCAGCGTCACGATCGTGTGGACGAGCCGCTGCTGGGCGCCGTCGTGAAGGTCGCGGGCCACGCGACGGCGGGCTTCGTCGCCGGCGGTGAGCAGACGCGCGCGTGATGCCGTGAGTTGGGCACGGTTGTCGGCGTTCGCGATCGCAGTCCCCACCAGCTCGGTGAACGCGGCGGTGCGGGCTCTTGTGTCGGCGGGGAACGTCTCGTCCCGGCCACTCAACACGGCGATCGTGCCCCAGGGCCGTCCCTCGACATCGATGGGAACCTCGACCGAGGACATTCCCAGAATGGTCGGCCTGCCGTCGCGGCTCCAGCTTGCGACCTCGCTCACCGTGCCGTCCAGCTCGCGGCGGCGCAGCTGCGCGGCGTCCACGCCGAGCAAGAGTCCGACCTCGCGCGCAACTGCGTTGAACACCCCTTCTGGCGCCGACCCCTCTGCCACCAGTGTCGCGACCCGGCGCAGCGCGGCCTGATCGTCGGCGAGCCGCCCGCGTGCTCGCTCCGACGCTTCGGCTCTTCGCTGGGCATGGCTGCCGAGAACGCCAATCAGCATGCCGAGCGAGATGTAGATGAACACCACGAGCCAGTTCTGCCATTGGCTCGCGCCGAACTCGCGGGTGGGTGGGATATAGAAGGAGTCGAACCCAAGTCCCCCGGCGATCGCGAGGGGTACCGCGTACAGCGGGCCGCCCCAGCGGGCGGCGAGGACCACCACATACACGTAGACGCATCCCAGCAGGACAATCGGGACGACGTCCCCCCGTATCGGGATCGCGGCGGTCAGCAGAAAGAACCCGATGCTCGCGAGGAAGGCGATAGACGCCTCAATCGGCGGCTGGAAGCTGAACCCACGCATCCCTGCGTCCACGCCTCGGAACGCTAGTCCCGCCGAGCCAGGATTTCTACCGGCTCACGCCTCAC
>Ga0136846_1235001_pt1 | contig 11198 bp, 10 predicted proteins | sample HopSoiMetagenom2_FD_96841 | JGI IMG/M metagenome (GOLD analysis project Ga0136846, IMG submission 96841) | Grasslands soil microbial communities from Hopland, California, USA - 2 Assembly 2016 (version 4) | ecosystem: Environmental > Terrestrial > Soil > Grasslands | place: USA: Hopland... | reverse complement strand
CGACCATGGCCGTCCACGCCGTCGGCAGCGGCGACGATCTGAGCGGCCGCGGCGCCGGCCATGGCCATGCCGCCGACCATCAGGCCCGTACCGACCGCCGCGCCCGCGCCCAGCTGCGGCGCGCCCGACACCAGGCCCGAGGCCACGCCGGGACCAAAGATCGACAGGCCCAGAAGGGTCAGGGCCGCCAGGGCCATGGCCAGCACGTCGTCCAGGGTCGGCTGGCCGCCTGCCGCGCTCGTAAATTCAGAGAACAGCGAGGAGCCGATGCCGACGATCACCGCCAGCACCATGACCTTCACCCCGCTGGCGATGACATTGCCCAGCACCCGCTCGGCCAGGAAGGCGGTGCGGCCAAAGAGGCCGAAGGGCACGAGGACGAAGCCGGCGAGCGTCACCAGCTTGAACTCGATCAGCACCACGAAGACCTGAACGGCCATGATGAAGAAGGCGACGATGACCAGCAGCGCCATCGCCAACAGGATGACGATCTGAGCAGCGTTCTCGAAGACGCCCGGAAAGCCGCCAAGGTCGTTGGCCGCTTCCAGGATCGGCTTGCAGGCGCTCACCCCAAGGGCCGCCAGCTTGCCGGGCCGCAGGAAATCCTCGGCCGAGATCCCCGCCCCAGAGGCCTTCAGGCCCAGCCCCGAGAAGCTCTTGAGCACGATCAGGCTGAGGGTCTGGAAGTTGCCGATCAGGAAGGCGAAGAACCCGACATAGAGGGTCTTCTTGACCAGGCGCGCCAGGACGTCCTCGCCGGACGCCCAGGCCCAGAACAGCGCCGCCAAGGTGACGTCGATGACCACCAGGGTAGTCGACAGGAAGGCGACCTCGTCGCCCAGCAGGCCAAAGCCGCTGTCGAGGTAGCGATTGAAGGTGTCGAAGAAGCGATCGATGACGCCGACGTCGCTCATGACCCGGCTCCTGCGAAAAAGCGGTCGCGCGCGGCGGCCCAGGCCGCCTGGCAGCCGGCGTCCCGGCCGGCCGCCTCGCCGGCCAAGACAGCTGCGCCGAGCAGGACGACCGGCGCTGCGTCCCAGACAACGAACCGGGTCACGGTGTTCCCGCCTTGCCAATGAACCTGGAGAACCGCGCCTTGGCGTCCGCGCGCGCGGCGGCCCGGTCAGCGGCCTCGAGCGCCTGGGCCCGTCCTTGGGCGGCCGCAAGGGCGATCAGGTCGGCGAGCTGTTGGGACTGGAGAGCCAGGAGCTGGTTGCCAGCCTGAGCCGCCTGCAGTCCGCCCACGGCGCCCTGGCTTTGGCCAACCAGCGCCGTCAGCTGGTCGCGGCTGGCGCCCAGCCCCCCGACTACCCCGGCCTGGACCGTCAGGGCATCCTCGAAGCCGGCGACGGCGGTGGCCCAGCGCGCCTCGGCCCGTCCGGTCAGCTGGGCGTCCGACGCCGACAGCGCGACCGGGCCGTAGGTGGAGGTAAACGCCTCCCGGATCTGCTGGACGTCATAGGCCAGGCGCTGGGCCTCTCCGAGCAGCTCGCGGGTGCGGTCGACCTGGGCCTGCAAGGCCGCCAGCGACGAATAGGGAAGACTCGCCAGGCTCCGGGCCTGGCCGACCAGCATCTGCGCCTGGTTCTGCAAGGCGGTGATCTGGTTGTTGATGGTCTGCAGGGCTCGCGCCGCCTGCAGGACGTTCTGGGCGTAGTTGGTCGGGTCGAACACCGTGACCTGGGCCCAGGCGAGCGATGGCGCGGCGGGGACCGCGGCCAGCAGGCCGGCGGCAAGGACGCGGGTCAGGTGTCGGCGGCTCAGGGCCATGGCAGGATCTCCGGATCTTGGGGGGCGAGCGGTGGCGGCGCGAGGAGGTCGGCGGCCCAGTCCAGGCGGCGATGGCGCAGCCAGGCGGCGGCGAAGCCGGCCGGGCCGTGCTCGGCCAGCAGGCGGACGATGGCGGCCTGGTCAGGCTTGGAGGCGGCCGCGCAGAAGGCCAGGGCCACCGGACCCAGGGCCAATTCGAACAAGCGCTCGCCGGCGGCCGATCGCAGGTAGTAGTCGCGCTTGGGGGTGGCGGCGGCGATCAGGGCGATCTGCCGGTCGTTGAAACCAAAGCGCCGGTAGAGAGCCGCGCCTTGCGGGTCCATGGCCCAGGCGTTGGGCAGGAAGATCCTCGTCAGGCAGAGTTCGGCGATGGCCGAGGCGATGGGCGCGGCCTCGACCTGGGCCAGCGACAGGGTCGACAGCACCACCGAGCCGTTCTTCTTGCGCACCGTGCCCAGCCAGGTCTGCAGCTGGGCGCCGAAGGCCGGGTCGTCCAAGGCGAGCCACGCCTCGTCGACCAAGATCAGGGTCGGTCGCCCGTCGAGCCGCCGCGCGATGCGATGGAAGAGATAGGCCAGGACCGCGGGCGCGGCCCCCGATCCGAGCAGGCCCTCGGTCTCGAAGGCCTGGACATCGTCGCCGGTGAGGCTTTCGTGGTCGCTGTCGAGCAAGGCGCCCCAGGGGCCGCCCAGGGCGTAGGGGGCCAGGGCCGCCTTGAGCTCCGAGGCGGCCAGCAGCGCGATCAGCCCGCTGAGGGTCCGCTCGACCACCGGGGCGGTGGCCAGACTTGCCAGCGCCGACCACAGGTGATCGCGCACCGACGGGGTGACCGCCACGCCCTCGCGGGCCAGGATCGCCGCCAGCCAGTCGAGCGCCCAGACCCGCTCGCCGGCCTGATCGATCACCGCCAGCGGCTGGAGGGCCACGGCCGCCCCCTGCCCGACCAAGGCGCCGCCGAGGTCATGAAAGGCGCCGCCCATCCCCAAGGCCGCCGCCCGGATCGAGCCGCCAAAGTCGAAGGCGAAGACCCGTGCGCCCGGATAACGCCGAAACGACAGGGCGATCATGGCCAGGAGCACGCTCTTGCCCGCCCCGGTGGGCCCCACGACCAGGGTGTGGCCGACATCGCCCACATGCAGCGAGACCCGAAAGGGCGTGGAGCCGGCGGTCCGGGCCATCAGCAGCGGCGGACCGTCCAGATAGGCGTTGCGTTCGGACCCGGCCCAGATCGCCGACAAGGGCGCGATGTGGGCCAGGTTGAGGGTCGAGAGCGGCGGCTGGCGGAGGTTGGCGTAAGGATGGCCAGGAAGGGTTCCGAGCCAGGCCTCCACGGCGTTGACGCTCTCGCGCATGACGGTGAATTCGCGGCCCTGGATGACCTTCTCGGCCAGGGCCAGCTTAGTGTCGGCCACGGCGGGATCGGCGTCCCAGACCACGAGGCTTGCGGTGACATAGGCGTAGGCGACCGCGTCACCGCCCAGATCCTGCAAGGCCATGTCGGCCTCGATCGCCTTGTTGGCCGCGTCGTTGTCGACCAGGGGCGAGGCCTCCTGGGTCAGGGCCTCGCGCAACAGCACCATCACCGACTTGCGCTTGGCGAACCACTGGCGGCGGATCTTGCCCAGCAGGCCGGCCGCGTCGGTCTTGTCCAGGCAAAGCGCTCGGGTGGTCCAGCGATAGGCGAAGGCCAGACGGTTGAGCTCGTCCAGCAGACCCGGGACCGTGCTGCCGGGAAAGCCCACCACGGTCAGAACCCGAAGATGGGCCTCGCCCAGCCGCGGTTCGAGCCCGCCGCTCAAGGCCTGGGTGGCCAGCAGGCTGTCCAGATAGATCGGGGTCTGCGGGACCGCGACGCGCTGGCGATCGGTCGAGACCGCGCCATGCAGGAAACTCAAGGTCGCCGCATCATCGAGCCAGGCGAGGTTCGGCATCAGCCCGTCGAGCAAGGCGAGGAACCGGTCGGCGCGATCGATGAAGGCCGAAAGCTGGGCGCGCCAGTCGATCCCGGCGCGGGCCCGGCCTTCGACCAGCAGCCCCTCGACCCGGCCGCGCCGTTCGGCCGGCGGCAGATAGGTCAGGGTCAGGTAGTAGCGGCTCTCGAAATGCTCGCGGCTCTGGGCGAAGGCGGCCTTGCGCTCCTCCTCGACCAGGGCCGAGACCGGATCGGGAAAGGTGCTGACGGGATAGGCCTGGGACGGATCGCGCCGGGCCTCGACATAGAGCGCCCAGCCCGAGCCGAGGCGCCGCAAGGCCCCGTTCAGCCGCGCGGCCACCGCGGCGACCTCGGCATGGGTCGAGGAGTCCAGGTCCGGCCCGCGAAACTCGGCGGTGCGCTGGAAGGCGCCGTCCTTGTTGAGCACGACGCCGGGGGCGACCAGACCCGCCCAGGGCAGGTAGTCGGCCAGGCGCGCGGGCGTGCGGCGGTATTCGCGAAGGTCGAGCACGGCTCAGACCTCCAGGCGGGCGGGCAGACGCACGTGGCGGCGGCCGACCTCGAAGATCAGCGGGTCGCGGCGCGCGGCCCAGACGGCCAGGCCATGGCCGACCAGCCAGACCGCCAGGCCCGCGATCCACAGGCGAAGGCCCATCCCCAGGGCCGCGGCCAGGGTGCCGTTGACCAGGGCGATCGCGCGCGGCGCCCCGGCCAGCAGCATCGGTTCGGTCAAGGCCCGATGGACGGGCGCGGCCAGCGCCGTGGCGCGATCGCCCCCCGTCACAGCAGCGCCCCGCCGCCGAAGGAGAAGAACGACAGGAAGAAGGAGCTGGCGGCGAAGGCGATCGACAGCCCAAAGACGATCTGGATCAGCTTGCGCGAGCCGCCGGAGCTTTCGCCAAAGGCCAGGGACAGGCCGGTGACGATGATGATGATCACCGCGATGATCTTGGCGACCGGGCCCTCGACCGACTCCAGGATCTGCTGAAGGGGCTCCTCCCAGGGCATGGACGAGCCGGCGGCCTGAGCCTGGGCGGCCGCCAGGACGAGGCCCAGCGTCGCGCCGGCGAGGATCCAGGGTTTGAGCTTGGGCAGCCGATCGCCAAGGCGGGGCGCGCGGAACGACAGGCCGGGCGCAAGCGCGCGCGGCAGGGCAAGGCTCGTGGACACGAGACCATCTCCTTCGATTGTCAGGGTTGGGGGGCTCTAGGGTCTCAGGCGGGGCTGAGCTGGTAGGCGCCGTCGGGGCCAAGGCCCTCCAGGCGGGCAAGGTCGATCAAGCGCCTCTGTCGTCCGCGCCCGGCGAGCACGGCGATGACGTCGATGGTCTGCGCGATCAGGCCGCGCGGTACGGTGACCACCGCTTCCTGGATCAGCTGCTCCAGGCGCAGCAGCGCGCCCAGGGCCGAACCGGCGTGCAGGGTGCCAACGCCGCCCGGATGGCCCGTGCCCCAGGCCTTGACCAAGTCCAGCGCCTCGCCGCCGCGCACCTCGCCGATGATGATGCGGTCGGGCCGCAGGCGCAGGGTCGAGCGCACGAGATCGGTCAGGCTCGCCACCCCGTCGCGCGTGCGCAGGGCCACCTGGTTCTCCGCGGCGCACTGCAGCTCGCGCAGGTCCTCGCAGAGGATCACCCGGTCGCCGCTCTTGGCCACCTCGGCCAGCAGGGCGTTGACCAGGGTGGTCTTGCCGCTGGAGGTCGGGCCGGCGACGAGGATGTTGGCGCGCTCGCCCACGGCGTCGGCAAGCACCTCGCCCTCGCGCTGCGTCATCACCCCGGTCCGGACATAGTCGTCCAGGCTGAAGACCAGGCTGGCGGGCTTGCGGATCGAAAAGGTCGGGGCGGCCACCAGCGGCGGCATCAGCCCTTCGAACCGCTCGCCCGTGCCGGGCAGCTCGGCCGACAGCCGGGGGCGCTCGGCATGGATCTCGGCGGCGACATGGTGGGCCACCAGGCGCAGGATCCGCTCGGCGTCGGCGGCCGAGATGGTCAGGGTGGACTCGACCAGTCCGACGTCGAAACGGTCGATCCAGACACGCCCGTCCGGATTGAGCATGACCTCGGCCACGCCCGGATCCTCCAGCCGCGCCAGGAGCAGCGGGCCCAAGGCGGTGCGCAGCATCTGGCGACTGCGCTGGTGTCCAAGTTCGATTTCAGAAGGCTGCATGGCGCATCCCCGGTTTCCACGGGGATGAGTAAGAAGACCCACGAACGGGCGATCTCAACAGCCAAATCGGCCGATCGCGCCCTGGCGTGCAAAGACAGGCAAACGGCGGGTCAGTGGGCCAGGGCCGCTCGCCTGGCGCGGCCTCGCCCGCTCAAAACCGCCTCAACGGACCCATGGGCACGCGCCTGATGCGATGGCCGATTCAACAGCCATCGCCGGCCAAGCCCGCCCTGCCGCGGGCATAAAATCTATGCGGCAACCCATGGATCCGCGCATAGCCATCGCGCATCTCGCAAGCACGCGCGGAATGCTGACAAGAAATCTTCCCCACCACGACATAGCCTTCGCGAAACTCGAGGGCGGCGCATGGATATCCGTAACAACCCAAGCTTCGACGGCCATGAAGCCGTCGTGCCGTTCGTGGACGAAGCGACGGGCCTGGCGGGCGTGATCGCCCTCCATTCGACCCGGCTTGGTCCCGCCGCCGGCGGTTGCCGGATGGCGCGCTACACCGGTCCCGAGGCGGCCCTGACCGACGCCCTTCGCCTGTCGCAGGGGATGAGCTTCAAGAACGCCATGGCCGACCTGCCGGCCGGCGGCGGCAAGGCCGTGCTCTACGCCCAGGGCCAGGGGGTGAGCCGCCAGGCCCTGTTCGAGGCGTTCGGCGCGGCCGTCGAGCAGCTTCAGGGGCGTTATGTGACGGCCGAGGACGTCGGCACCACCGTGGCGGACATGCAGGCGGTGGCGCGGCGCACCGCCTATGTCGCGGGCTTGCCCGCGCGGGACGGCGCGGCGGGCGGCGATCCCTCGCCCTGGACGGCCCTGGGCGTCTTTTCCGCCATCGAAGCGGCGAGCTTTCGTCCACTGGCGGTCTCGCGCGTGGCGGTGCAAGGCCTGGGCTCGGTGGGCTTCAAGCTCTGCGAGCACCTGCACGCGGCCGGGGCGCGGCTGATCGTGGCCGACATCGACCCCGAGCGGGTCGCCCGCGCCCGCCACCTGTTTGGGGCCGAAACCGCCAGCGTCGAGACGATCCACGCCGTGCAGGCCGACATCTTCTCGCCCAACGCTCTTGGCGCCAGCCTCAACGCCCAGACCATTCCGGACCTGGGCGCGCCGCTCGTCTGCGGCGGCGCCAACAACCAGCTGGCCAACGAAGAGGCCGGGGCGGCGCTATGGGCGCGTGGCGTGCGCTACGCGCCCGACTATGTCGTCAACGCCGGCGGCATCATCAACGTGATGGCCGAATATCTTGGCCAGGCCCCCGCCAGCGTCGAGCCGCGCGTGCGGGCGATCGGGCCGCGGGTCGCCGCCCTGCTGGAGACCGCGCGCCTGGAGGGTCGCGCCAGCCACTTGGTGGCCGACGAGATGGCCCGCGCCAAGATCGCCGCGCGGGCCGCCTCCTCCGCGGCCTGACCGCGCTACAGCCGCACCGCCCTGGTAATCGGAGCCGCTCTTTGCAGACACAGCCCGCCTTGGACGGACTGGGCGCGAACGCTGAGCCAGTCGAAGACCGAGCTCTGCGCCAACGCTAGGCCGATCAGTGCCGGAGTACGACCTTACCCTGCGCGCCGGCGGCGACCGCGTTCTGGGCCGCGCCGATCTGTTCCAGCGGGAAAATCTGGGCGATCGGGATGTCCAGCAGGCCATGCGCAGCCGCGTCCAGCACGGCGTCGAGGGTGGCCGCGTCGGTCCGGTGATAGAGTTCGTGGATGATCACGCGGCCGTCGGCATTGGCTCCCTCGGGTACGGGCACGATGCTGGCGACGTGGCCGCCCGTCCGCACGTGGCCGATGAGATTGCCGGCGACGGGCGCCGCGGCGCTGATCGCATGATCAAACGTGGCGCTTGCCGGAGGCGCGGTGATGTCGAGGGCCTCGCCCGCCAATTTTCGCCCCTCTTGCAGGCGCTCGGGCCGTACGCCGGCGACCGGCTGGCCGCCGATCTGCCGCAGATACTGGATCGCGGCGCGCCCGACCGCCCCAAGGGCGCCGGAGATCAGCACGCGGTCGCCGGCCTTGACGTTCAGGGCGGCGACCGTCTGGCGCCCCGTCAGACCCGCTTTGACCAGGGCCGCCCCCTGCTCGAAACTCAGCGCTGCGGGCAGCTTGGCGACCGAGGTGGCCGGTACCACGCCATACTCGGCGTGCGCGCCCTTCCCGTTCGCGGCGAAGTCCGCGACGACGCGGTCTCCGACCGCGAACTCGGTCACGCCCGCGCCCAACGCCGCGATCGCGCCGGCGGCGTCCCCGCCCAGGATCGCGGGCAGCGGCAGGGGAATGTACTGAGCCATGAAGCCCTGCCGAAGGATGAGGTCGAACGGATTCACCGCGGAGACCTCGATCTTGATCAGCACCTCGCCGGGTTGCGGCCTCGGCATGGGCGCGTCCGCGATGACGAACTGATCGACATCGCCGTAGGAATTCAGAAGGGCGGCCTTCATCGGGAAACTCCAAGGGGGAACGGCGCTTGGCGTGCGCTACGTTCAGGGCGTGGGCTTGCTTGGCGAGGGCGACGGGCTACTGGACGTCCGTGAGCATCGATCCGCGTGATCGGCCAACATTGTCCAGCGCCCAGCCGCCGCCGCCCTGGATGGCCAGGTAGAGGAAGACGAAGCAGAACAAGATCGCCGGCTCGCCCATGTTCAGCGCGGGCCAGAAGCCGTGTGGCGCGTGGGCCATGAAGTAGGCCGCGGCCATCTCGCCGGAGGCGACGAAGGCGGCGATACGGGTCTGAAAGCCGATGATGATCAGCCCCGAGGCGACCACTTCGATCGCCCCGGCCAGGAGCATGATGGCCGGCAGCGGATAGGTCACGCCCGGGATCGGCGCCGGGAACTGAAGGAACTTCATCGTCGCGTGCTCCAGGAACAGGAGCGCGGTCACGATCCGGAGGACGGCGAGGACGCGCGGCGCCCACTTGGCGGTGTCGATCATTGGGTTTCCTTTAGGGCTGGAGCGCGTCGGGCTGCGAGCACTCCGGCGGAGCGCCGAAACGGAAGCTCGACACGGTCAGCCCGCCGAAGAAGTCGGTCTGGTGGTAGGTGGTCGCGCCCGGCTCGTCCCAGGCCGCGCCGACGACGGTCATCAGCGGGAGGAGATGGTCTTCGCGCGGATGGGCGATGCGCGCCGCCAGAGCCGCCTCCCAGCCGACAAGACGCTCGGCGCGCTGGTCGGATGACGCCTGGACGAGGGTTTGTTGCAGCCAAGCGTCGAACTGGCGGGAAGGCTCGTAGGCGCTGGCGCCGCGCATGATCCGAAGATTGTGAAAGCTGAGGCCGCTTCCGACAATCAGCACGCCCTCGTCGCGCAAGGGGGCCAGGGCCCGGCCGACGGCGAGGTGGAGCGCCGGATCGAACCCCAGGTCGAGCGACAGCTGCACCACCGGCACGTCTTCATTCGGATAGAGCGGCTTCATGAGGCTGAAGGAGCCGTGATCAAAGCCGCGCGTCGGATCCAGCGTCGCCTCGGCCCCCGCCCCTCGCAGCAGGTCCCGCACGCGCCCCGCCAGCGCCGGCGAGCCGGGCGCGCCGTACTTGATCCGATAGAGCTCTTCGGGAAAGCCGTGATAGTCGTAGACCATGCCCGGCTTCTCGCCCGAGGAGATGGCGAAGCCCCGCGTCTCCCAATGGCCCGAGACGATCAGCACCGCCTTGGCCGCACCGCCCAACTCGACACGCATATCGACCAGCGACTGTTCGAGCTGGGCCATGTTGCGGCGGAAGTCACCGGTCATGTAGGGCCAGGGCCCGCCGCCGTGGCTGACGAAGTAGGTCGGCAGCCGAGATCCGGTCACGTCTTGCCCTTCCAAGTCGCCCAAGCGCGATGCTGGGGCGGGCGGCTTGTCTCAGCAGCCGTCTCGACAAGTTGTCATTTCGCGAAAATCAATCAATGTGACCAACATTGAAGGACCATTTCCTCTCAGTTGATGATCTATGGACACCCTCACCAGCTTGCGCGTCTTCTGCTTGGTCGCCGAGTTGAAGAGCTTTTCCGCGGCGGCCAAGCGCCTGGATCTGTCGCCGGCGATGGCGAGCAAGCATGTCATGCATCTGGAGGATCGGCTGGGCATCCGGCTGCTCAACCGAACGAGCCGCCGGGTCAGCCTCACCGAACCCGGACAGATCTATCTCAACCAGGCCAAACTGACGCTCGAAGGCCTGGACGAGATAGAGGCGGCGATCAGCAACGTCACGGTTACGCCGCGTGGGGTGATCCGGCTCAGCGCTCCGGTATGGGTGGCCAGCTCGGTCTTCACGCATATCCTGGCGGACTATCACCAGCGCTACCCCGATGTCGTCTTCGACATGGATTTGAGCGGCCGGATCGTGAACCTGGTGGACGAGGGGTTCGACCTTGCCCTACGGGCGACGTCGCCCGATCGCCTCGACCCTGGCCTGTTCGCCCGCCCGCTGGCTCAGATGGAATTCAGCCTCGTGGGATCGCCGGACTATCTGGATCGAGCAGGCCGGCCTGCGCGCCTGACTGATCTCAACGGCCACGCCCTGCTCCGCTACAGCGGCATGGGCCCGAGCGGCGCCATCACGTTCGACGGTCCCGAAGGCCCCCAAACGGTGACCTTTCGCACGACCCTGCAGAGCGAGAACGAAACCCTGCTGCATCTGACCGCGCTAGAAGGCATGGGCCTTGTCTTCTTGCCGATTTGGATGTCGCGGACGGACGTCGCGCAAGGCCGGCTCGAGATCGTGCTGCCGGAGGAGGCCAAGTTCAGCACGACGTTCTACGCGGTCTATCCCAGCCGGAAATATCTCTCGGCCAAGGTTCGGACCTTCATCGACTTCCTGGCCTCGAGAGCCGACCACGCCTAAGGTTCACTGCGGCGATCAGGCCCTCTTGGACGTCGATCCAGCGCCAAGAGCGGACTCAAACAGGGCTCCAGAAGCACGACGTCCCGCCAAGCGTTCAACGGCGATGGACGACTTTAGACGGGCGCTGGAAGGGTCTCTAGCCGTAAGCAACGGCTACATTACTGCGTAGGTGCCGAGCACAAAGTCGTCGTATGCAAGACAAACGCCTAATGCCGCCGGAGCTTCGGCGCGACAAACCCGAGCGCCTCGACAAAGTCGCCTGTGCCGTCGCTACGGCGAGTGTTCGACGGCGTCGCCGCGACAATCGCCGCATGGAGCGCATCATTGACGCTGAACTGGGTGGGATCCGCCCATCCGAAGATGGCATCATCGACTAGCTCATTGCCCAAAATCTTGATGTGGTCGTTAAACCGGACGCCGGCGAACAAGTCGCATTTCTGCCTCAACCCCTCTACGATGCTGTCGTAGGTTATTATCTTGAAATCATCTGACTCGAACCCCT
>Ga0136846_1209545_pt1 | contig 11198 bp, 12 predicted proteins | sample HopSoiMetagenom2_FD_96841 | JGI IMG/M metagenome (GOLD analysis project Ga0136846, IMG submission 96841) | Grasslands soil microbial communities from Hopland, California, USA - 2 Assembly 2016 (version 4) | ecosystem: Environmental > Terrestrial > Soil > Grasslands | place: USA: Hopland... | reverse complement strand
GCGGACGGCACGGGAGCGCGACCTCTGATCAGGGCAGAAGCCCAGCGAACATTTGCCTGTCGGTACTTAGCCGAGCGCGGTGAATAAAGTCAGGCTATCGCGGTCCGCCTCTCACCAGTAGCCAATCCCGGAACAAAGCGATGTCGATGTCTCTGGGAGAACGGAAATGGACGGCGGTAATCCGGACGCGGTAACCTTGAAAGCTCGGTCGGGAGGGGCGACATGCTCGATCTCGCGCCCGACCGCACCGAGCACCGGATCGCCGCAGTGGTTCACACCCGTCAGGAGGTCGTACTGAACTGGAGCGACGGCCGCGCCAGTCGGTTGCATGCGCTCCGGCTTCGGGACAACTGTCCCTGTCCACAATGCCGCCATCCACAGGCCCTCGAACGCACCCATATGTTCATCAACCATGCCATTCCGCAGATCGACACAGCGCAACTCGATGCAGCCGGCAATCTGCTCGTCCGCTTCCGCTCTGCCGAAGGCGCGCATAACAGCGGATTCAGCGCAGGCTGGTTGCGCCGGAACTGCTCTTCGGCGGCCGCGCGGACGGAGCGCAAACGCAACCCGCATCTATGGACGTCAACGGAAATCCGCGATCTGCCCATTGTGGACTTTTAGCGATTACATGACCGGCGATGTGGGGCTGCGCGCATGGGCGGAGGCGTTGCGCAGCTGGGGCATCGTGCTCATGCGCAATGCGCCGGCGGGACCGGAAAAGCTGCTCGAGATCGCGCGTCATGCCGGCCCGATCCGGTCCAGCAACTTCGGCGACCATTATGATGTCATCTCAATGCCGAATCCCAATGCCAGCGCCTACACGGCAATGGTGCTGAACTGCACACCGACCTCGCCAATTGGCGATGGCCTCCCGATTACCAGTTGCTGTTCTGCGTGCGCAACGATGCGGTAGGCGGCGGTTCGGTTCTGGCCGATGGATTCAAAGTGGCAGAGGACCTACGCAACGAAGCTCCCGAGGCCTTTCGCCTACTGGCCGAGCATCCGGTCGAGTTTCACTTCCATGACCAGAGCTGCGACATCGCTGCCGCAGCGCCGACCATCGCCTTAGACGGGTCCGGCACTATCGAGCAGATTCGCTTCAACAACTGGCTTCGCGCCAACCTCAGCGTCCCCGAAGACGTGGTGGCAGCATTCTACGGTGCCTTCGGTGCCTTCGACGCCTTCTGGCTGCGGCTACGGAATCCGCGCTACCACCTAACCTTGCGCCTCGCGGCCGGCGATACGCTGGCCTATGACAATCGCCGCGTGTTGCACGGCCGCGAGAGCTTCGATCCCAATACGGGGCACCGGCATCTCCAGGGCTGTTATATCACCGCGGACGACGTCATGAGCAGGTTGCGTTTGCTTGATCGCTGAAAGCTGGATCTGCAAGGGTATCGTCGTTAACGCCAATCTCTAGGAGGCGCAGGTCTCCTGAAACCGATCCTTGATGGCGACCTACCGATCATGTTCTCAAACACCTATGGCGGCGAGATTCCGACAATCGTGGGCTGGTCGGATCACCCATTGAAGCCTCGGTCACGGACTGATCAAAGCCGGCCACCAGACACTGACGCCGCAGGGTCGGCAGTCGGTGATCGCACCCTCAGGCTTCAGTCCAACTCTCTCTCCGGAGCCGATCGCGATCCTCGATGTGCACGCATCGCATTGATTCGAATGTGGTGAGTACATCGCGCGCAGTAGCGAGGGTTTCGCCACCACTGGCTTCGAGCTTGGCAACGATCGCACGCTGCGAAATCAGGTGCCCTTCGCCTTGACGTGCTCTTCCGCAAGAGCCAGATGGCGAAGGTGGATGCCTCAGCTCTCCCGTGGTACATCACCCGTCCGGTAGTGTTCAACGGACTTCGTGAGATCGATCAGGAACGCCGTGAGTGCTTTTTGCGGATCGCCCGATTCGCCCCATAGAGCAGTGATGCCCCATTGCGCCAACACGGACTCTTGTACAGGGTCACGTCTCGACATAAACACGAACGAGCGCGGTCTATCCTTCTGATAGCCCGAGCGGCGCCAGCTCAACCAGAGACGATGCAACAACAGCCGGATGTTCATGTCGCTCATGCTGTAACCGACGAACAGGACGGTCCTGCCGAGTGCATCTGAGAGCAGCTTTATATCAAGTGGCGTGTCGAAGCTTAAACGATTGAAATAATCCGTCTCGGTGATGACCAGCGACGCGTCGTCTTCAAAGTCTCCATGGAATTTTACGATCTGCGTTGCATCGCTGCCAATCCTCGCCATGTCACGCTCGTTCGAGATCTTCACGTACTTGCGGCCATAAAGTTCAAGGGCCGCTTCCAGATTGCGGTCATAGTTTGTCGTGCAGATAATCGGAAAGTCCAGTTCGATGAGCAGCTTGTGGATGATGGAGTCTTTCAGAGTGCCATCTGTTACCTTCCATTCGCGGTCCATCCAGCTTCGCAATGGTCCGATGCTGCCAAGCTTCAGCTGATAGTATTCAGCGAGCGTGTGATGCGTATAGTCGTGGTCTTCCCGACGCTCGATTTTGAGCTCTTTCATCATGTGATCGATAAGCTTCGCCCACGAAGGCAAGCCGACCGCCATCGACAGGCCTGCGCCGGCAAAGAGGATCGCGCGCTTCTCAGCAACGGCGCGTCCAAGCTCTGCGGGAATAAGTTCTGGTTGCAACCTGTCTTTCTCCCTCTGGTGCCCATGAGCAAGGCTGCGTGATGCGTCTCACGGAGAGAATCGTCCAAAGCCGACGCCTCTCCCGTGCTCGGCTAGGGGGTTTATGTCAATCGAATTGCCGGGCAATTCCTTCTGAAGGTCGACCCACGGCAACCGGGATTCAATGCCATAATGGTGAGTGGGCACGAAGCGCGCCGGGTGATCGATCGCCCCAAGAAGCAGCGCAATCCCCGCGCTGCCGTCATAGTCCAGAAACAAAGAGGTCCCGCAACGGGCACAGAAGCCTCGGTCGGCGATATGAGAAGCCCGATATCGCGCCGGTTCGTTTTGCCAATGGGTCGCGTCGGCGGATCCAGAGCAGGGTCGCGAAAACCGCCCCGTCGCCCGCCGGCACATGCTGCAATGGCGATGGAGGACGTCCCGGGGCGGGCCTGCGACACGAAACGTGACCGCGCCGCAGAGGCATCGCCCGGTGATCTCCACCGCCTCCACGTGAGAGCGCGCCTCAGTCTTTCTTGTGGCTGTTCCGTCCGCCCTTGCGCGAACCCGCCTTTCCGGAATTGGCGATCTTCGCTACGCGCGTCTTGCTCATGCCCTTGCGCTTCAAGGCCTTGTACTGCTTCTTGTTCTTTACGTTGCCGCCGGCCTTCTTCTTGGTCGATTTCTTGCGGGCTGCCATGGTCTTCTCCCATTCACAATCGAACGGCTTCTTCCGTTCGTGATGTGTCCAATCTTGGCGCGCGGGCTTCGTTCCTCCTAGCCCTGCCAAGCCTTCAGCGCAGTCGGCGCCGGGCCGTTGAGCACACTGCCATCCGGCGCGAAATGCGAGCCGTGACAAGGGCAGTCCCAGCATTGCTCGGTCGAGTTCCAGTGCACCTGGCAGCCGAGATGGGTGCAGGCGGCTTCGTGCTTGTGCAGCTTACCGGCGCGGTCTCGACAGACCGCAATGCGATGGAGCCCCTCGCGCATAACGCCGCCCTGTCCTGGCGCAAGGTCGGATTCCGATTGGATCTCACCGGGGAGGAGGTATTCGGACGCATTCTTTAGCGCTGTCATATTCTCGCGGAGATAGTTCAGCGCGCCGGACACGGGTTTGCGCGCCGGATCGTAGACATCTTCCCAATCATTGCGTTCGCCGCGAACCAGATCCTTGAGAAGAAGTCCGGCGACCACGCCATGGGTGATGCCCTGTCCGGAATCGCCCGCGGCCACGAAGACCCGCTCGTTGCCGGGATTGCGGCCGATGAAGGCGCAATAATCGATTGTGTCCATGACCTGGCCCGACCAGCGATGCACTTCCTTACCGAGATCGGGCAGCAGCGCGCGCATCCAGGCCTCGAGCGCCTCGAACCGCACCGCGCCGTCGTCCGCCTCTCCAGATTTATGATCGGCGCCGCCTACGATCAGATAGTCGGTCGCGCCGGGCCCGGGATTGAGACGCACATAGTGATAAGGGTCCGCCATGTCCCAATAGAGCGCGTCCGGAATGCTACCTTGCGGGATCGTGAAGGCCATCGCGAAGGTGCGATACGGCGCCATCTTGCTGTGGAGGGCAAAGCGATCGTTGATCGGCGTGTTCGTGGCGACGATGGCGCTGCGGGCGGTGACCGTGCCGCCGCCTTCGGTCCGGACCACGACGGCATCGGGTTCCTCCTCGACACTGACGACTGGCGTGCTGCCGTGAAAGCGTACACCCGATTCCTGCATCGCGCCGACCAGGGCGCGCAGGTAGCGCAAGGGATGGAATGTCGCGAGGTTGCGATAATGCAGCACGGGTGCGGCCTCGACGCCTTTGAAAGGCACACCCTTGCTCTTATCGACTGTGACGCCAAGCTTCCGCAGCGCGTCATACTCCTCGTCCTGCTGCTTGCGGGCGTCCGAGAACTCCATCCCCGGGGCCGGAAAGAGGTAAGCGTCCAGCCGCCGGAAATTGCAGTCGATCTTGTGCTTGCCGACCAGGTGTTCGATCCGCGCGATCGCCGTGTCCTGGCTCTGCTGGAACAGTTTGGCGATTTCCTCGCCGCGCATCTTGACGAGAGTGGCGGCGCCGTCGTCGCAGACCGAGGCGAGATGCGCCGTGGTGCGCGCGGTGACACCGCCCGTGATCTTGCCACGGTCCAGCACCGTCACGCTCATGCCTGATTGACTGAGTTCATAGGCCGCCGAGAGACCGGCGATCCCCGATCCAACGACCACAACGTCGCATTGAATAGATTCCTTCAGCGGCCGGGCGTCCGGAAGCACCTCGGTTTGCGCCATCCAGAGCGAGGTTGTGGCTTCGGCGGCGAGATTAGCGGTGCTGTTTCCATCAGCCATGACGCTACTCCGCGGCCTTTACATTGACGGTCTGCTCGGCGAGAGCGGAGAGCTTCCTGTCGGCCTCCTTCTCCTCCTCCAGCGTGGTAGCGAGGAGCGTGGCCACGGCGGTATTGCCGAGCTGCTTCGACCAGGCGACCAGGGTCCCATATCGGGTGATCTCGTAGTGCTCGACCGCCTGGCTGGCCGCGATCAGCGCGGCATCGAGCACGGCCTTGTCCTCCACATCGCCGAGGATCTCCTTGGCCTCCTTGAGGATTCCGTCGATCGCTGGGCAGGTGGTCCCCTTCGGTTTCTGTCCAAGGAGCTCGAACGCCTGCTCGAGCCGCGAAATCTGCGTCTCGGTTTCCGTGCGATGCGATTTTAGCGCGGCGCTGAGTTTGCGGTTGGTTGCGTTCTCGACCATGTCGTCGAGCGATTTCAGGATCTGTTTTTCGGCGTAGTAGATGTCCTGCAGGAGATGGAGATGCAGGTCTTCCATCGTGCGGATCTCTTTGCTGAACAGGCCCATGGCGCCCTCCGGTTCGTGTGCTGGCTCACCAACCGCGGCATCCCGGGGCGGTTCCGCCGGGGACGGGCGTCGGAACGAAGCGCTGAAAACTGCCCTTCCTCCATAAGGAGGCCCCCATGACGACTATTCAGACACAGGGTTTGCACGATTTGCCGGCGCAGCACGCGGATGGCGGCTTCTACCTCGTGGTCGAAACCCCGAAGGGAAATTCTTCCAAGCTGAAGTTCGAACCGGATCTCGGGGTCTTCACCCTCAGCCGCATGCTGACCGCGGGCACGGTCTATCCGCATGACTGGGTCTACATCCCAGGCACGCTGGGCCCGGACGGCGATCCGGTCGATGCCTTTCTGCTCGGCGCGGGCGGCACGTTGCCAGGCCTGGTGGTGCGGGCGCGGCCGATCGGCCTGCTCCAGGTCGAGCAAAGCGAGAAGGGCCGCAAATTCCGCAACGACCGGCTGCTCTTTCTGCCCTGGGAGCCGACGCTGAAGATGCCCTTCAAGGACGTGAGCGAACTTCGCAAAGGCGAGAAGGACGAGATCGAGCGTTTCTTCCGGCACGCGGTCGCGGGCACGGGGAAGACGCTGCGCTATCTCGGCTGGCGCGGTCCGGAATCGGCGGAATCGGAGATAAAGCGTGGGCAGGCGCATCTGAGGGCTTCCCGGCGCGCTGCGCCCTGAGCCTGGCCGGTTAGGGCGGAGAGCACACCTTTCGGAACAATCCGCCGTTGCCGGGTTTGACGCGAAGGGCGGTACGAAGGAATCCCTGCATGAAAGCTCTTTGCTGGCACGGCAAGCACGACATGCGTCTCGATACGGTTCCGGATCCGAAAATCGAGCATCCGCGCGACGCCATCATCAAGGTGACTGCCTGCGCGATCTGCGGCTCGGATCTGCACATCTACAACGGCGTGATCCCCGAGATGGAGCATGGGGACGTCATCGGACATGAGACCATGGGCGAGGTCGTCGAAGTTGGGTCGGAGAACAAGGCGCTGAAAGTCGGCGACCGGGTCGTGGTGCCGTTCACGATAGCCTGCGGCGAATGTTTCTTCTGTAGGAACGGCTATTTTTCCGCCTGCGAGCGGACCAATCCCGACTTTCAAAAGGCGGAAAAGCTCTGGGGCCATTCGCCGGCGGGCCTGTTCGGCTATTCGCATCTGCTCGGCGGCTATCCCGGCGGCCAAGCTGAGTTTCTGCGCGTCCCTTATGCCGACGCCGGTCCGCTCAAGGTTCCGGAAGGCCTGGACGACGAGCAGGTCCTGTTCCTCTCCGACATCTTTCCGACCGGATATATGGCGGCTGATTTCTGCGGACTCAAAGGCGGCGAGACCGTCGCGATCTGGGGCTGCGGCCCCGTGGGGCAGTTCGCGATCCGCAGCGCCTTCCTGCTCGGCGCCGAGCGGGTGATTGCGATCGACACCGTGCCCGAACGGCTGCGGCTGGCCGAGGACGCAGGCGCCATCACGATCGATTTCAGACGAGAGGACGTTTACGACCGCATCCAGGAGCTCACCAAGGGCCGTGGCGCCGATGCCTGCATCGACGCGGTCGGCACCGAGCCGGACGCGACAGCCAGCGCCGATTCCATGATCGACCGAATCAAGGTCGCGACCTTCATGGGCACGGATCGACCCCATGTGCTGCGGCAGGCAATCCATTGCTGTCGCAACTTCGGCACCGTCTCCATCGTCGGCGTCTATGGCGGATTCCTGGACAACATCCCGATGGGCTCGGCGATCAACCGCGGCCTCACGTTCCGCATGGCGCAGACGCCGGTCCAGGCCTATCTGCCCGAGCTGCTGCAGCTGATCGTAGACGGGAAGATCGATCCTTCCTTCGTCATCACCCACCGAGCCGGCCTGTCTGAGGGTCCGGAGCTCTACAAGAAATTCAAAGACCGCGCGGACGGCTGCATCAAAGTGGTGATGAAGCCGAGCCAATTCGCTTAAGGAGGATCGCATGCCCGGAATACCCAAATCCCTACGCCCCTTTGCCATCGTGACCGGTGCATCGACCGGCATCGGCCTCGAGCTCGCCAAGCAATGCGCGCAAGACGGTTATGACTTGCTGATTGCGGCGGACGAGGCGGAGATCGCGGCGGCGGCCGAAGAATTGCGCCGCTTCGGCGGATCCGTCGATGCCATCGAAGCCGATCTTGCAACTGTCGAAGGCGTTGACCAACTGGTCGAGGCGGCCGCCGGCCGCGATGTCGATGCCTTGCTCGCCAATGCCGGCAGAGGCCTGGGGGACGCTTTCCTCGATCAGGATTTCAAGGAGGCGCGCCGCGTCGTCGACACCAACATCACCGGTACGATCTATCTCATCCATCGCGTCGGCAACGAGATGCGCCAGCGCGGACAGGGCAAGATCCTGATCACCGGCTCGATAGCCGGCTATATCCCGGGCACCTTCCAGGCGGTCTATAACGGCACCAAGGCTTTCATCGACTCGTTCTCGATCGCCTTGCGGGCCGAGCTCAAGGATTCCGGCGTCACCGTCACCTGCCTGATACCAGGCGCCACCGAGACGCCATTCTTCGAACGCGCTGGTCTCGAAGATACGAAGATCGGGACCGCCAAGAAGGCCGACCCGGCCGGTGTCGCCAAGGACGGCTACGCGGCGATGAAGAAAGGCGAGGCCGATATCGTCAGCGGGTTCGGGAATAAGCTGCGCGTGGCGGCTGCGAACGTGACGCCCGGCACGATCCTGGCTGAGCAGCATCGCAAGACCGCCGAGCCCGGATCGGGAAGGCAATAGCGAAGCGATCGCCGTGGGAGATGCCCGATGCAAGCCGTCAAAAGCCGCAAGCGCAAAGACATCGGAGAATCGCGATCCGGCTGGGGTGCGGTACCACCAGCGCCTCGGCCGCCTCATGCAGCTCAAGAACCCGGATCGCCGAGCTGGAGCGGCGCCCAATGACAACTCGCCGGCCGATTGATCGAGACCTTGCGGCGCGAGGAAACAATCTTTGGAGGCGCCGCCAACGACACAGGCGATCTCCGCGCCAGCTGTCGCCCTTCGGCGAACTTGAGGCTCAATCTATCAACCCGTCCGCGCCGCGCTAGAGCGCGAAACGGTTAAACAACAACCTTCTCAGTTTTCGTCATTGGTGGGAGGACCGAAAGCGTGCCGAGTTGACCGGCAAGCTTTTCCCATGTTGCCGCCGCCTCCAGGAAATCGACCCTGAGTCTGCCCCAAGTCCGATTTGCGTTATGCCGGCAAACCTCGGCTCTTCGGCGGCATTCGGCGGCATCCATATTTGACCCCGATCATTGGCGGACCCGAATCAACACGGCACTGTGCGGTGGGTTGCAGGTCTGACGGTCAGGCTCGATGGAAAGGAAGGCACCACCCGCTCGCAGGATCATTGCCAGCGTGAACGACGCGCAATGCGGGAGCGGGTTCGCGACATAGTGGGCGGTGAGACGGTAAGGCGGGGCCCTTTAGGAGCAATCGCGCCGACCGAAGCGGCGGCGCCCCCGGCGCCTCTCTTGCGAGACGTCGAGATCCTCCCTATCTGGCCGAGAAGTTGGGGCCGCGCCGCTGAAGGGCGGTTCCAGATCATGGCTCTCCAAGGAGGATGATATGAGCCTGAAATCTTTGATTCCATTCAGCCGTTCGGGCAGCCCAAGCCGGGCCGGCTATGAGGTGGACCCCTTCGCCGCCATGCGGCGGGACATGGACCGCCTGTTCGACGACATGTGGAAGCGCTTAGGCGGGGGCAGTGGTCTGCCCGCGGTCTTCGACAATGGCTCTGCCACGCCGCGCGTCGACCTGAAGGAGACCGCAACCGGCATCGAAGTCAGCGTGGAATTGCCGGGAGTCGATGAGAAGGACCTCGAGCTCCGGCCGGGGCGAGGCTACTGGGATGTTGGGCCGAACGGCCCGCTAAGCCGGCCCGCCTCCGTTGCGGCGGACGGCGTCTGAGAACGGAATCTCCCACACTCGTATTCCACGATGAACGTCCCGAGTCTGGTTCAGGGTTTCAGGAAGGCATGACTGCTGCATCTAATGCAGCGCGCTGGTTCGCTTACCCGGTTCTACGTGATGTCGCCGCGCTTGGTTTTTCATGCGGCGCGGCGTGGGCGGCGCGTCCTTCTAGGCTCGCCGCGGCAGGCCGCAACCCTCCGCTTGCGCTCCGGGTCCTCCACTCCGTTACGGCCTTCGGTGCAGCCGGCCTCCGACGGCGGGCCTTTCCGGTCGCAAGGGCCGCCCGCCCCGCTTGCGGTTTCTTTGCTTGGACGTCCCGCGAAGAATAGCCAGCCGATCATGCAATTCGGCGACGGACCAGGCGACAGCGCGTTTGGCCAACAGGGGAGATCTCAGTAAGTCCCAATTCAGCGACCGTCGCCCGGAGACCTGATCCAAGTAGGCCGAACCTCGGGAGCGGCTTGGCGTTGTCCCTACCGGAATCGACCGAAGCGTCCATCCCACACAGAGATGGTCGCCGGGCATCCCCGGCGCTCGGTCCGAAAGTTAAGTCGCTTTGCGATCCCGACCCGGCCGCGCCCCGGCCAGACAAAATTGAGCGCACCGCGGCGGTGTGGATCGTGAATCGGAACTCGCTCTTCGAGCGCGCATTCGCAGCTAAGCAGTCGATCGACCAGCTTGCAGTGATTTCACCACAGAACGATAGGCCTTTCCATGAATGAACAAGCCAAGCCCCCATTTCCTCAGCAGAACCAGCCGATGCCGGGCCAGACGCATGCCATGCGACCGAAGCCGGACCACGGCGAGGAGAGCTATCGCGGCTCCGGCAAGCTCACCGGCAAACGCGCCGTGATAACCGGTGGCGACAGCGGCATCGGTCGTGCGGTCGCGATTGCTTACGCGCGAGAAGGCGCGGATTGCCTAATCGCTTACCTCAACGAACATGAGGATGCCCACGAAACCCAGCGCCTTGTGGAACAAGCGGGACGGAAGGCGATACTGGTCGCCGGGGACATCAGCGCTCCGGAACACTGTCGGTCAGTCATCGAGCGCGCGGTGCGCGAGCTCGGAGGAATCGACATTCTCGTCAACAACGCAGCGCACCAAGCGACCTTCAACTCTATCGAGGAGATCAGCGATGAAGAATGGGAAAAGACGTTCAAAGTGAACATCCATGCCATGTTCTATCTGACCAAGGCGGCGGTCCAGCATATGAAGCCGGGGAGCGCCATCATCAACACGGCATCCATCAATGCGGACACACCCAATCCGTCGCTTCTCGCGTATGCGACGACCAAGGGCGCTATCCAGAACTTCACCGCCGGACTGGCCCAATTGCTGGCCGAGAAGGGCATCCGCGCCAACACGGTCGCGCCAGGGCCGATCTGGACTCCCTTGATCCCGTCCACCATGCCGAAGGCGACGGTGGAGAAGTTCGGCGAGCAAGTGCCCATGAAACGCCCCGGTCAGCCGGCCGAGCTCGCGACCTCTTATGTCATGCTGGCAGATCCGCTCTCCACGTATGTCTCTGGCGCCACGATTGCGGTGACGGGTGGAAAACCGCTGCTCTAATGAAACGGGGCTTCGCCAGGCGGAAATGGTTCGACGGAATATAGATTCGCTGCCGCGAGGCTCCCGGCGGCCTGCCAATGGCGCAAAGCGGGAGCCGCGCCAACCCACTGCTGAAATACGTGCCGAGCCCCTTTGAAAGGCTGGCAGTACGAGCCAAGTCGTGCCGGTCCTCTGGTTCAAATGGGACCAAGCTTTTCGGC
>Ga0136846_1231111_pt1 | contig 11199 bp, 9 predicted proteins | sample HopSoiMetagenom2_FD_96841 | JGI IMG/M metagenome (GOLD analysis project Ga0136846, IMG submission 96841) | Grasslands soil microbial communities from Hopland, California, USA - 2 Assembly 2016 (version 4) | ecosystem: Environmental > Terrestrial > Soil > Grasslands | place: USA: Hopland... | reverse complement strand
GTGGCGGGAGCGTGTGGGAATCGAACCCACCCAACCCGACGGCGTCGGGTCGCATCAGTTTTGAAGACTGAGGGGACCACCAGACCCCAGCCGCCCCCACGCGTCACCCGAGAACGATCGCGGTTCGACCTCGCGGCAGCACTTGGCCGATCTCAACGGCGCGCGGGACTTTCTCAAGATAGTCAAGCAGTCGCGACGGGGGGACCGCCACCGCGAGGCCGCCCGATGTCTGCGGATCGGTGAGTAGCGCGCGTTCGACGTCCGTCGCCGAGCCCCAGTCCACCATCTCAAGTACATAATCGAGATTGCGAGAGCCGCCGCCCGGGCGCGCACCCGAGCGCCATGCGTCGATGGCACGCGGCAGAATCGGCACAGACGCAATCCGAAGTTGGATCGTTACGTCGCTCGCCCGAGCGATGTGTGAGAGGTGCCCGAGCAAGCCGAAACCCGTGACATCGGTTGCGCATCGGGCACCCACGTCGATGGCCGCACGACTCGCAGCTGCGTTCAACTCGCACATGAGGGCGATGACGGCCTCCACGGCGTTGGCGTCGAGCGTCTGCTGTTTGAGCGCGGTCGCAAGAATGCCATTGCCGATCGGTTTCGTGAGAACGAGGCGATCACCCGGCCTCGCGTTCGCGTTGGTGAGCATTGACGCCGGGTCGATGCGTCCGGTCACCGACAGGCCGTACTTGATCTCGTCGTCAATGACGGTGTGCCCGCCAACAATGTGTGCGCCCGCCTCGTGGACCTTGTCCTGCCCCCCGCGCAGGATCTCGGTAAGAATCTCGAGCGGAAGCTTTCCGGTGGGAAACGCGGCAATGTTCATGGCGGTGAGCGGCGTACCGCCCATCGCGTAGATGTCGGAAAGCGCGTTCGCCGCGGCGACCTGGCCAAACTCGTACGGGTCGTCGACGATCGGCGCGAAGAAGTCGACCGTCTGCACGATCGCGACATCATCGGACACGCGAAAAACCCCCGCGTCATCGAACGTTTCGTGGCCGATGAGGATTCGCGGATCGGACTTTCGCGCGAGCGGCGCGAGCGCGGTGGACAGGTCGCCCGGACCCATCTTCGACGCTCACCCCGCGCAGCGCGCGAACTGGGTCAAGCGGAAGATGTCCTCGCGCGTATGCGACATATAATGCTGGCGACCTACCTAACGACTGCGACGGCGTCGATCTCCACGAGCACGCCGCGTGGGAGGCCCGCTACCTGCACGGTCGATCGTGCAGGACGCGCCTCACCCATCATGCGGCCGTACACTTCGTTCACGCGCGGGAAGTCTGCCATGTCCTGAAGGTACACGGTCGTCTTCACGACGTCGGACCAGCTGGCCCCGGCATTCTCCAGCACCGCGGCCAGGTTGCGCAGCACGCGCTCCGTCTGTGCGGTGACGTCGCCAGGCACGATCTGACCCGTCGCGGGATCGATCGGGATCTGGCCAGCGGTGAACAGGAAGTTTCCTGCGACGACGGCCTGAGAGTACGGCCCGATGGCCGCCGGGGCATTCTCGGTGTGGACGATGCGTACGTTCACGATATCTCCTCAGAACAGCCCGACGATCGAACCATCGGGGCGAATGGCCATTCGTTCGGCTGCGGGCTCTTTTGGCAGTCCAGGCATGGTCATGATGTCGCCTGCCTGCGCGACCACAAAGCCCGCACCGGCGACCGGGTACACTTCATTAACGGTAATGCGGAATCCACTCGGCCGACCGAGTCGGGATGGGTCGTCAGTGAGCGAGTACTGCGTTTTCGCCATGCACACGGGAGTATCACCGAGCCCAATCGACTCGAGATACTGGATTGAGCGGTCCGCCTTCGGTGAGTAGTCGGCGCCTTCTCCGCCGTACACCTTCTGCACGATCGTGTCGATCTTCTGACGGATCGGCGCCGTTGTCGGGTAGATCGGAGCGAAACAGCTGCCACCGGCGGCCAGCATGCTCATGATCTCGCGCGCGAGCTCGACGCCGCCCTCGCCTCCCTTCTCCCAGACCTCGTTGAGCGCCACACGCGCGCCGGCCTTCGCCGCGCAGTCGGCGACCATCTCGAGCTCGCGGTCGCTGTCGCTCGTGAAGCGATTCACGGCGACGACGAGCGGCACGCCGAACTGCCTAACGTTTTCAATGTGGCGTTCCAGATTGGGCAGCCCGCGCTCGAGTGCTCCCAGGTCCTCCTTCTGGAGGCTGTTCTTGTGCGCGCCGCCGTTGAGCTTGAGCGCGCGCACGGTCGCCACGAGCACCGCGGCTTGGGGGTCGAGACCGCCGAAGCGGCACTTGATGTCGAAGAACTTCTCCGCGCCGAGGTCAGATCCGAATCCCGCTTCGGTGATGACGACATCCGAAAGCGACAGGGCCGAGCGCGTCGCGAGGATGCTGTTGCAGCCGTGAGCGATGTTGCCGAACGGGCCGGCGTGCACGAACGCTGGTCCGCCTTCGAGCGTTTGCACGAGATTTGGCCGGATCGCGTCCTTGAGCAACAGCGCCATCGCACCAGCCGCTTTCAGGTCCGACGCGAGCACTGGCTTACGTTCACTCCCCGCCGTGGAGCCGACGATGATCCGCCCGAGCCGCCGCTCGAGATCAGTCGGTCCCGTTGCCAGCGCGACGATGGCCATCACCTCGCTCGCGGGAATGATGACGAACCTATCCTCGCGCACGACACCGTTCCCAACGCCACCAAGGCCGATCACCATGTCGCGTAGCGCGCGATCGTTCATGTCGATCGTGCGCGGCCACGTTATGCGACGCGGGTCGATCTTGAGCGCGTTGCCTTGGTGCAGATGGTTGTCCAGCAACGCGGCGAGCAACGCATGCGCACTCGAGATCGCGTGGAAGTCACCTGTGAAATGGAGATTGATGTCCTCCATGGGAATGACCTGCGCATACCCACCACCCGCTGCGCCGCCTTTCATGCCGAACACCGGGCCGAGGCTCGGCTCGCGGATGCATAACGTGGCGTTCTGCCCGATTTTCCTGAGCGCCTGCGTGACGCCGACCGCCGTCGTCGTCTTGCCCTCGCCCGCGGCGGTGGGGTTGATCCCGGTAACGAGAACAAGCTTGCCGCGAGCCGGTCGCTCGGCGATGTCGAGCCCGATCTTCGCCTTGTATTTCCCGTACAGGTCGAGGTCGTCGGCGCCGAGACCGAGCTCCTTCGCGACGTCGACGATCGGGCGCAGTTTCGCGTTCTGTGCGATCTCGATGTCTGACGGTACGTGGGCCACGAATCCTCCAGTCGTGCTGGTGAGGCGGGAATCATCACGCGCAGCGACAACGGCGCGCGCGCGATCGTGCGGCGCAGATACTACGAGTGAGGCTCAGCCATCGCCAGCCCAAACAATCGCCGCGTGTTGTTTGCGGTCAGCTCGGCCAATGCATCCGATGTCGTACCGCGCACGCTGGCCAATCGCTCGATGGTCTGGCGCACGAAACCTGGCTCGTTTCGCTTTCCTCTGAACGGCACAGGCGCGAGATATGGCGAATCCGACTCGACGAGCAGTCGGTCGTCGGGCACGAGTCGCAGCAGGGCAAGATCGTCCCATTTCTTGAATGTGACGATGCCGCTGAACGACACGTACCAGCCGGCCGACAATGCGGCCTCGGCGACGGCGTGCGGCCCCGTGAAGCAGTGCAGAACGCCGCGCGCGCCCGCACGTGCTGCCGTGTCGATCATGGCCGTCATGTCGGCGTCTGCCTCGCGCGAGTGCACGACGACCGGGCGGTCGAGCTCCGTCGCGAGGCGCAACTGCGATTCGAACGCGTGCCGCTGCGCGTCGCGCGGGGAATGATCGTAATGGTAGTCGAGCCCGCACTCGCCCACTGCGACGGCACTAGCAGTCACGTGACGACGAATCGCCTCGGTGTCACGCACGTCATCGAAATCCGCGGCGTCGTGGGGATGGATTCCGGCGGTATGATAGACGTACCGCGGGTACTTCGCGGCAATGACGGTCGCTCGATCGGCGGCGGCGATAGACTCTCCGATCGCTACGATGGCCGCGGCACCGGCATCGCGCGCGCGAGCTATCACCTCGTCGCGGTCGACATCGAATGCAGCGTCGGCGAGATGAGCGTGGCTATCGATGTAGTGCATACAAGCGAACACCGCCGCGAATCGCGGCGGTGTCGTATATCAGAGGTCAGCGGCTGGCGGCACGCTCGGGTTGTCGATCGCGCGTCGTGCGCTGCGCTGCGGGGATCTCGGTTCTCGACGCACGAACCGCAGCCTTGCTCGCGCCCGTATCGGAAGCGGTCCTGGGCCACCGGTGCTCGATCCACAGGAGCAAAGGCGACGCGACGTAGATGGAGCTGAACGTGGCAACGAAGATACCAAACGCCATGACGATCGCGAACGGACGCAGAACCTCTCCGGCAAAGAAGAGGAGCGCGAGTGTCGCCGCGAGGGTCGTCGCGTGCGTGAGCACTGACCGCGGCAACGTTTCGTTTATCGACCGGTTCAGCACATCATAGAGTGGCGACTTGCGATCCTTCTTCAGGTTCTCGCGAACGCGGTCGAAGATGATGATCGTGTCGTTCCCTGAATAGCCGAGCAGCGTCAGGATGCCGGCGACGACCGTGAGCGAGACCTCGATGTGGAACAGCTTGATGAACGCGAGCGTCACGAGGACGTCGTGCGCCGTCGAGAGCACGGCGGCGACGCCGAATCGCCACTCGAAGCGGATCGCCAGGTAGACGAGCGTCACGAGCGACGCGAGCAGCATCGCGATCGCAGCATTGCGGCGAAGCTCGGCACCAACGCGAGGTCCAACCGCCTCAGTACGGACGACCCGGTACGTGTTGGCTCCGAACTCCTTCGTGAGCGCGTCTTGCACACGCTGTGCGACGCTCTCGGCTCCCGCAGCCTGAGACGCGACTTCCTGCCGGTTCTGAGCGCGAATAGTGAATCCGCTATCCGAGCCGAAGGTCTGGATCTCGGCGCCGTTGATCCCCGCGCGATCCATCGTCGAGCGGATTCGACCGACGTCGACCGCTTTGTTGAACTGGAGTTGCATCAACGTGCCGCCCGTGAACTCGATACTGTAGTTCGGGCCACCGCGGATCGCGAAGCTGGCGAGACCGAGTAGGATGAACGCGGCCGTGAGGCCCGCCGCCCAGCGCCACCATTTGATGAAGTCGAATTTCGTGTCGTGTAGGATGCGCAGCATTAGATGCTCAAGGTCTGGGCGCCACGCGAGCGGCTGAGCCACAGGAGGTAGAACGTTCGGACGACGAAGATCGCCGTGAACAGGGACGCGACAATGCCAGCGATCAGCGTGACCGCAAAGCCCTGCACCGGCCCGGTCCCGTACTGATACAGCACCGCCGCGGTGAGAATGGTGGTCACGCTCGTATCGACGATGGCAGTCAACGCGTGCCGAAATCCCTCGTCGATCGCGGTGCGAACGGTCTTGCCGCGATCGAGCTCCTCACGGATTCGCTCGAAGATCAGCACGTTCGCGTCGACGGCGATGCCGACCGACAGTACGAAGCCCGCAAGCCCCGGCAATGTGAGCACGGCGTTGAAGTAGGCGAGCATGGCCATCGTGTACAGGACGTACAAGCCTAACGCGACGACCGCCAGCACGCCGGAGAACCGGTAGTACACGATCAGGATGAGTACTACGAGCCCGACGGCGATGAGCAGCGCGCGGATGCCGTTGCGAATCGAGTCGGCGCCAAGGCTCGCTCCGATGTTTCGGTAGTCGGCGACCTTGAGCGGCACCGGGAGCGCGCCGGCGCGAAGCACCAGCGCGAGGTCCTGCGCGTCCTGCAGCGACCGACCCTGGCCCATGGTGATCTGGCCACGAGTGCCGATCGCGCTCTGGATGATCGGTGGCCGGCCCATGACGCGCTGGTCGAGCACGATCGCCATGTAGTCGCGAATGTGCTTAGCGGTCTCGGCGCGGAAGCGGCGGCCGCCTTCGTTGCTGAGCGTGAACTCGACGACGGTGCCCTCGATCGGAACCTGGTTAGGCTTTGCGCCGATCAGCGACTCGCCGGTGATGATCGGGCGCGAATCGAGCATGTAGATGGGCCGATATGCCGTTGCGCCGAGCGACACCGTGTCACTACCCCATCGCATTACCTTGCCCGGGGGCATCGCGGCCTGGATCGCCGGCAGGTCGAGGTAGCTCTGCAGCGTCGCAAAGTCGCGCTCCGCGACGAAGTACTCGCCGACGAACTGTCCTTGCTGGATGAGCTTGGAGAACGCTCCGCCGGCGGTTAACGCCAGTGAATCCTTCTTCGTCGTGTCGTTCTTCGCCGCGGAATCCTTTCGCGCTGAATCCTTGCCCGACGACAACAGCCCCTGCAGCCCCTTGTCCGCCGACCTGGCCGTATCACCAAGGACGCCGGCCGGCGACTTTCCGGCGAGGCCACTCTCCTTCACGATCGCGTCGAATCGCGGGAGCACCTTTTCCAGCGCTTGCGTCTTGTCGGTGATCTGGAACTCGAGGAAGGCGCTCTTCTGCACGACCGCCATCGCGCGCTGCGGGTCGTCGATACCCGGCAGCTCGACGATGATCTGGCTGTCGCCGCTCTTCTGAACCACCGGCTCGGCGACACCGAACTCGTCGATGCGGGTGCGGACGACCTTAATGGCGCGATCGAGCGCCTCCGATCGATCCGGCACGGTGCCTTTCGCCTCATTGATCTCGAGCGCGAGATGCATTCCGCCCTGAAGATCCAACCCTCGCTTCAGCGGCACTCGAGTAACGGTGTCGAAGACATATTGGTCGCCGCGCTTGACTCGCTCGATCACCTTGCGCGGGTACAGCGACCATACGGACGCCGCGAAAAGCGCAACGATGAGCAGCACGCGGTACTTCAGGTTGGACATGCGACTGCGGGTGGAAGGGTTGGTTTCGGGAAGCTTTGAAGGTTACGGAACGGGTCGGGCGGAGTCAACGGAAGCCGTCGGCGAAATGGTTGGGCTCTCGTCGGTTGCGCGCCCAGCAGGCGGCTGCGATTAGCGATTTCTTCATCTCGTGAGGCTGAGCGCGTGTCGCGCGTTGTCTTCGTCGCGGCGCAGCTGCTCAACGAGCGCGGCGGCATTCTCGAACTTCTGGGTATCGCGAAGCCGTGCGATGAAGTCGACACGAACCCACGCGTCATACCAATCGCCGCTGGCGTCGAACAAGTGGGCCTCGATCCCAACCGACGGGTCACCGAACGTCGGCCTCGCGCCCAGATTGAGCATGCCACCGTGTGCTCCGCCCGGAGTCTGCACCCGAACGGCGTAGACCCCATGAGGCGGCAGGAGCTTTCGTGGACTCGGCGGGGCGACGTTGATCGTGGGGAACCCCAGCCCGCGACCTCTCGCGGCTCCCCGCACCACTCGGCCGCCGAGTGCATAGGGACGACCGAGCGCGTGAGCAGCCCGCTCGAGATCGCCACCCGCGATCGCGCGACGGATCGACGTCGATGAGATCGGCCGGCCATCGCCAATTGACACGGGTGGAACGACCTCAACGTGAAAACCAGCCCGCGCACCAAGTGCCTGTAGCACCTCGACGTCGCCCTCGCGATTTCGGCCGAACCCATGGTCGTACCCCATGAGGAGGTACTCCATGTTGAAGCGGTCGCGAAGTACCCGCATGACGAAGTCCTGTGCTGCATAACGAGCCAGCGTCGGTGTAAAGGGCACGACCGCGAGGTAATCGATCCCCGACTCGGCCAGCACCTCACGCTTCTCCTCACCGACCGTGAGCATGAGCGGCGCGGCCGCGGGGTTCACTACCTCGAGCGGATGAGGCTCGAACGTCACGAGCACCGTCCGTCGCCCCAGGGCCTTCCCGCGAGCCACGAGGCGCTCCAGCACATCGCGGTGGCCGCGATGCACGCCGTCGAACGTCCCGACCGTGACCACGGTCGCGTGCACGTCAGGCGGAAGGCCGGAATCGAGACCGGCGTTCACATGATCACGCATCGGGAAGCACCACTCTCGGTTGCCAGCTATCCCCCACCGACTCGGCTATCGCGACCAACGCGCCGGCCGCGTCCACCAATGCCGCGATGGGAGCGCTCCCCGCAGCCGAGATGGTCCTTCCCTGCCTAACGTGATCTACATCATCGGGCGACAACGTGATCGCCGGGAGATGAGGTACGGCCGCCCGAGCGGGCTCCGGAATGGCCTTGCCGGCACGCAGGTCCTCGATCGACGTCGCGTTCGCGACGTCAAACGGTCCGCTGTGCGTCCGGCGCAGACTCGAGAGATGTGCGGCGCTCTCGCACAGGCGACCGAGGTCTCGGGCGAGCGCGCGGATGTACGTGCCGCCGCCGCACGTGATGACCGTGTCGAGACGCTCGTCCGACAGCTCGCGGATTTCCCACGCGTGTACGGTCACGCGAACGGGGGCGAGCGTGAGCGCTTCACCGCGACGCGCAACGGCGTACGCCCGACGCCCCTCGACCTGCTTCGCGGAGTACGCGGGCGGAACCTGGTCAATGGTGCCCGTGAGTGCGCTGATGCTCTCGCGCACGCGCGAGGCATCGGGCACGCCGGCGGTGCGCGTGACGGAACCCGTCACGTCGTCCGTGTCGGTCTCCGTCCCGAACGCGATCGCCGCTCGATACACCTTGGGCTCGCCGTTCAGATACGGGAACAGGCGCGTCGCGTGACCCACGAGGAGCACGAGCAACCCGGTCGCGAAGGGATCGAGCGTACCGGCGTGGCCGATTCGCCTCGTGCGCAACGCGCGTCGTGCATCGTTGACCACGTCGTGCGACGTGACGCCGGCTGGCTTGTCGACCAGCAAGAGGCCGTCAATCGGTCGGCCCTCCGGTCGAGGGCGGTGTTCGGTCACTCGAGTCGGTCGCGGTGTCGTCGACCGGCCGTTCGTCGTGGATCTGCGCGAGCAGCGACTCGATCCGCGCCGCGTGCGCGACGCTCTGATCGAGCTTGAACGCGATCTCGGGGGCGAGACGAAGTCGGAGCGCGCGGCCGATGCGTGAGCGCAGATGACTCGCGACGCTCGACAAACCATCGAGCGTCGCGGCTCGCTCCGCATCGCTCCCGAGAATGCTCACGAACACTTTCGCGTGACGGAGGTCGCGCGTGACATCCACGCCGGTGACGGTGACGAGGCCGACGACGCGGGGATCTTTGACGCCTTCAGCAAGGAAGGTCGCTACTTCTTCTCGGATCGCTTCGGCAACGCGGTCCGGGCGACGGGTATCGTGCGGCATCGTTGGCGGAATCCTTCGCTCGATCAGCAGACACCACGTTCGCGAACCGTGTGGCGGACCGGGCGTGCACGCGATGCCGTGAAGAACCAGGCGGCGTCGCGAAAAAAAGAGAGAGGGGAGTGCCGGGCCGTGGCGGTTTCCGACGGCCCGGCATGGCGATCAGCTCGTGGTCTCCGTTTGCAGGGTGCGAGCGACCTCCTCGGTGCGATAGCACTCGATGACGTCGCCGACTTTCACGTCATTGAAGTTTTCGACGGAGATACCACACTCGTATCCCTCCTTCACCTCGCGGACGTCGTCCTTGAAGCGCCGGAGCGATCCGATGGTACCGTCGTACACTTCGACGCCGTTGCGGACCACGCGCACGCGCGCCTGACGAGTGATCGTGCCGTGCCTAACGTAGCACCCGGCGACGACACCGACCTTCGGCGCCTTGAACGTCTGTCGCACCTCGGCTTCGCCGAGCACGACCTCGCGCTCTTCCGGACGGAGCATGCCTTCGAGCGCGGCACGCACATCGTTCACGGCATCGTAAATGACCTTGTAGAGCTTGATGTCGACGCCTTCGCGTTCGGCCGCCGCGCGCGCGTTGTTGTCGGGACGCACGTGGAAGCCGACGATGATCGCACCCGCCGCACGCGCGAGCAGAATGTCGCTCTCGGTGACGGCACCGACGCCACGGTGAATGACCTCCACCGAGACCTCGGCGTTGGACAGCTGCGCCAACGCGTCGGCCAGGGCTTCAGCCGGACCACCCTGGTCGGCCTTGATCAGCACACGCAGGGTGCGCTTCTGACCAGCCGACGCTTGCGACATGAAGTCTTCCAGCGTGACCGCGCTCTTGCTCGTGCGACGGCTCTTCGCTTCGCGGTCGAGCCGCTCACGGCGTTGTGCAATCTCACGAGCCTGCGTGGCATCCTCGACGACGCGGAACTCGTCGCCCGCCATCGGGACACCCGTTAGGCCCAACACCTGAACCGGAATGGCAGGACCGGCCTGTTTCACCTGCTTGCCACGCTCGTCGAGCAGTGCCCGAACACGACCCGAGTACAAGCCGACGATGAAGTCATCGCCAACCTTGAGCGTGCCGCCTTGCACGAGCACCGTGGCAACCGGACCCTTGCCCGGGTCGAGCTGGGCTTCGACGACCGTGCCCTGTGCGTTCTTGTGCGCGTTCGCCTTGAGATCGAGGATCTCCGCCTGCAGGAGAACCTGATCGAGCAGTTCGTTGATGTTCGTGCCCTTCTTGGCCGAGATGGGCGTGGAGAGCACCTGACCGCCGAACGCTTCGAGCACAACACCGTGCTGCAGGAGGTCCTGCGACACACGCTGTGGATTCGCGTCAGGCAAGTCGATCTTGTTGATCGCGACGATAAGCGGAACGCCGGCGTTCCTCGCGTGCGAGATCGCCTCGATCGTCTGCGGCATCACCGAGTCGTTCGCGGCGACGACGAGGACGACGATGTCCGTCACCTGCGCACCACGCGCACGCATGGCGGTGAACGCTTCGTGGCCCGGCGTGTCGAGGAACGTGATGAGCCTGCCACTCGGCAGCGTCACATGGTACGCGCCGATGTGCTGCGTGATGCCGCCCGCTTCGCCGGCGACGACGTTCGCCTTTCGGATGTAGTCGAGCAGAGACGTCTTACCATGGTCGACGTGACCCATGATCGTCACGATCGGCGGCCGCGACTCGAGGTCCTCGGCCTTGTCGGCTTCGGTGACCTGGCCGGCGTCCGCCGCGTACTCCTCCTCGCGAACCGCCTGGAAGCCGAACTCACCGGCGATCAACTCGATCTGATCGAAGTCGAGTCGCTGGTTGATGGTCACCATGAGCCCAAGATTCTTGAACGCGAAGCCGACGATCTGCGTCGCGGGAATCTTAAGGATGTCCGCCAGCTCGCTGACGGTGATGAACTCGTTGACGTGAACGGTCTTTCGTTCACGCTCACGCTCCGCCTCGCGCTGCGCCTCCAACTCCTCGCGTGCACCGATATCGTCCGATCGGCGCG
>Ga0136846_1222615_pt1 | contig 11199 bp, 12 predicted proteins | sample HopSoiMetagenom2_FD_96841 | JGI IMG/M metagenome (GOLD analysis project Ga0136846, IMG submission 96841) | Grasslands soil microbial communities from Hopland, California, USA - 2 Assembly 2016 (version 4) | ecosystem: Environmental > Terrestrial > Soil > Grasslands | place: USA: Hopland... | reverse complement strand
GCGGCCACGGTCGCCGCTGAGCCGGACCGGATCGACAAGCTCACCGACATGATCGGCAAGCTGGTCGCCGCGATCGCCCCCGCCGCCCCCGCCGTCCCCGCTGCGGCCCCGGTGCCGGTCGAGACGGCGCCGGCCGCGCCGGTCGCCGAGACCGCCGGGACGCCGACCGCCGCCCAACTTGCCGCCCTGGCGGGTCTGATCCAGAGCCCGGCTGGTGCCGCTGCCGTGGCGCAGGCCGCAGCAGCACAGACTGCTGCGGTGCAGGCGCAGGCAGCTGGCGCCGCACCGGCGCCGGTGGCCGAGACCGAGGACCAGCGCATCGCGCGCCTGGTTTCCGAGCAGGTCGCCGTGCGCGTGCAGGACCTGGTCGAGTCCGGGCAACTCGGTGGCGGGCGCAAGGGCCTGACCGCCACCGCCCCCGGAGCAGTCCCGGCCGTGCCCGGCAGCGTCGACCTCAACGAACACGGGCTGCCGACCAGCTGGCCGAACAAGCCGCTGCATGAGTACACCGAGGCCGAGTTCTCCCACTACGCCTTCCCCCAGCTGGAGAACTACGTCCTGAACGGCCGCGTCCCGCGCACCTGAGCCGAACTACACACCACCACGCGGCGGGCAGCCGCACGTCCCCAAGACCGCCACGCCCTCGGGCTGGTGCCTCACGGCAGCGATGGTCACACCCGTGATTATCAGAAGCTTGAGGTACCGCTTTGACTCCCGAGCTGCGCGAGGCGCTCACCGCCGCCGGCGCATCCCCGTTCCAGCCCAAGGTCATCGACCCGGTGATGGTGGAGCTTCAGCGCCGCTACTCCCCGCTGGTCACCGCTATCCCGGCCATCCAGTGGCCAACCGACGTCTACAACTTCAACACCCGCAACCAGGTCGCCTCCGGCGGCTGGGTCAGTGACGGCGGCGCCTCCCCGGTCGCCAACGGCTCCTACGTCCAGAACCAGTTCAAGATGTCCCACTTCCAGACGGTGGGCAGCGTCACCGGCTACGCCCAGGAAGTCACCCAGCAGCTGGTCAACCTGCGCGAGACGGAAATCAAGGGCTCCATCCGAGGCATGACCTGGGATGTGGAGACCGCGATGCTGTGGGCGAACTCCGCCTGCTCCGCGAACGGCCCGCGCCCGCAGTTCGACGGCCTGGACACGATGATCTCCAACTACTCCGGAGCCAACCAGAACGCCATCGACGCCAACGGCGCCTCCCTGAACCTGTCCGTGCTGGACCGGCTGATCGACATGGTGGAGACCAACTCCGCCGAGCCCACCGGCAACTCCCCATGGGCGCTGGTGATGTCCTCCACCGCCAACAGCAAGATCGCGCAGTACCTGACGCCGCAGCAGCGGTTCGTCGACCGCGTCGAGATCGCGCCCGGTCTGAACGTGATGTCCTACCGCGACATCCCGATCCTGAAGTCCAGCTTCCTTCAGGCACGGTCCCTGTCCATGGGAACCGTCACCGCCACCCCCTCGGCTAACGGCGGATCGCTGGCGGCAGGGCAGTATTTCTACCGGATCAGCCCGGTCATCGCCCGCCAGGGCGAGATCAGCCCGTCCGCCGAGGTCTCGGCGACCACCACCGGCGCCACCGGGCAGGTGGCGCTGTCTTTCGCGATCCCCACCGGCCTGGAAGGCGCGCAGCCCACGCTGTTCAAGGTGTGGCGCGGCACCGCCGCCGGCCAGGAAACCTTGCTGGGGTGGGTGGACGCCACTGTGGGACTGGCGGCCGACGGCATCACGCCGATCATGACCACCACCATCACCGACACCGGCACCGCCCTCGTACCGAGCAACGGCGCTACCGTCCCCGGCATCGCGCCGACCGCCTACTACGGCACCAACACCGGCATCGGACCCGGCGGCGCCGGCCTGGAGAACATCTTCCTGATCTCCCGCGACCCGCAGAACCTGGTCCGACCCTGGGTGCGGCAGTACAAGCCGCTGGACCTGTACCCGACCACCGCAAGCCCCGACTCCATGCCGTACGCGCTGATCACTGACACCACTCTCGGTGTGCGGGCAGCGAAGTTCGTCGGCCGCGCCTCCCGCGTCGCGGTGCAGCTGTAACCCGCCCATGATCGTGTGCGGGGGCTGTCAACCACAGGTCGACATGCCACGCACACCGGCCCGGCCCCGAACAGCGCCAGGGCCCGACCAACTCTTTGATCGTCCCGTGGCGCGCGGCGCGCCTGGAAACGCGCCCGGAGAAGGCGCGCCACGGGATACCCCTTCCTTCTCCTTCACCCATGTGCGGGCTGCAACAGCGCGACACAGGATGCGGCACGTATCGCGCCATCGGGGCCGCGTGACCGGCGATTACCGACTTCCCTCACCGCTTGCTCTAGGAGAACCGGCTGATGCCTGACATGGTCCATGTCCGTAAAACCCAGGCCGGGACCGACTCGGCCGGCCACGTCTGGCCGACCGACGGCGCCGTAATCGAGGTGCCGGCCGAGCACGCCCTGGTCTTGACCCGGATACCTGACGGCGGCTTCGACATCGTTGAGGCCGAGGCCGCAACGGGCGTCGCTGAGGAACACGAGGACAAACGCGGCGAGGCGGCCAGCCGGATGCCCCAGAAGAGGGCCGTAGGAAGAGTCAGCGAGTAGCCTGGACCACCTCCCGGGGTCGACTTCGGGCTGGAGATCAGGCGAGCCCGTACGCCTCGTGAGCCCAGGCGCACAAACTCGTCAGCTCGTTTTGCACATCCATCCAGCTCTTACTCTCGTTGCCCACGCTGCGTAGCTCCATCGGCACCACGTTCACGTTCTGCTCGGCGTGTGGCGCGATGTCGCGCATGCCTCCGAAGACCCGCTGTGGGTTGACCCGTTGGTTGCCGGTGAACACCGACAGCGTGAAGTCCATCAGTGTGATCATGGCCAGGTTGCCGCTTTGCCGCTGGCCGTCCTCGTGGAAGTCGTGGTTCTGCCCGAAGCCCTGCTCGGCGACCTGCTGGTGGGCGGCCAGGTTGGTGATCAGCGGTTCGGTCCCGCCGCAGCGAGCGATCAAGAAGTTCTGTGCCTGCCCGGAGAGCAGCGGGAAGACGTCGATGAACGCCGAGCGGCACAGGACGGCGGTCAGGTTCTTGATGTTGCCGCGCTGGTTGGCGGCGTAGTCGAGGTGGTCGGCCAGTGCGCAGACCTGCATGTAGCCCAGTTGCAGGAAGCCGTCCAGCGCGCGGGCCCGCTGGCTGCCAGCGGCGGGGGCGCCGGGCTGGTGGAGGAACACCGCGAGTTCGGCGGCGGCGAAGGCGCGGGCCTGGTGCAGGCTGAAGCGGTCGCGGATCGTCGCGGGGCTGTTTCCCTGCGCCAGGGGCAAAATCGGCGCGGCGGCCCGGAGCCGGTCAAAGAACTGTGGCAGGCCGGCCAGCGGCACTCCCACCGAGTAGTGCACCAGCAGCAGGTTGGTTTCGTTGTATGGCAGATTGGGGTTGAGCAGCGCGTTCGCACCCACTCCGACAGTGTTCAGCTGCGGGTCCCTGCCAGCGAGCGCGGCGGCGCCCGCGACGTAGAGCACGTTGCGGATCCGGAGCATCTCAGCACGCTGCCCCAGGATCGTGGCACGCCCCGCCACCTGCTGTGTGCCGATGGCGCTGACCGCGTCGCTGACGAATTCAAGGTTCGAGTAGCCGGCGCCGGTGGTCAGTGTGCGGGAATCGGACACGATCTTGAAGCCCGGTGCCGTCGTGCTTCGCGCCAGGTCGGTGTCGCCAGGGATCGTGCCGCCCTGAGCGTTGGTCACCGGCAGGTCTATCTCGATCTCGAAGCCGATCATCCGCGGCCTCCTTTCACGGGTTACGACCAGCGTAAGCGCATATCACAGGACACTGAGATAGGTGACATCACGGATGGTGGCTGGACGAGCCACGGGCAGCGTGGGCACTCTTGCTTGTCGGGTTGCAGCAGATGAGTGGGCTCACCCATCACGACCCGCTCGGCCCAGAACGCCCAGGTCGCTGATAGGCCAGTCGACCTATCCCGCTCGCGGCCACCGCTCAGTGCGCCCAGCATCCGATGCCTGTCGGTGTCGCCACCCAGCCACGCCGCGTACTCCTACACCTGCATGACCTGAGTGTTACAGGTAGGCGTGACAGCTCCCCGACCCCTGATCCCTGAAGCCCCGCGCCGAGCGCGAGGTCCATTCGACATGTCCGGCAGCAGCCGGGGTAAGGCGGTGGGTGCGTGTCCGATGACGTCACCCCGCTGGCCGGCGTCGCCCAACTGATGGCGGGTCCGTTCGCGGACCTGTTCGTCCACTTCGACCCCGACACGGTCCAGGAGTTCCTGGTCGACGCCACCCGGATATGCGAGGACGAGACCGACCGGCGCCTGGCGCCGTTCACCCGGATCGTCGAGTCCCACCGGGCCGCCGGTATCGACCCCGATGAGTTCGGCGACGCAGGTGGCATCCCGATCGACCCGCAAGGCGTCGTCGGCGCCTCCTACGCCGCAGCTTTGGGCACGACCCAGTTGGTCCGGCACGTCTACCTGGACCAGTACGCGCCCCGCTACCCGGAGATGTGGTCCTACTCCGACATCAGCGTGCTGATCCTGCGCAGCTTCGGCGGGTCGCAGCTGATTCCGGCCGACCGGCTGACCGGCCCCGAGCCGGACTCCGGACACCTGTGGTTCCCGCTGGGCACCTACCTGCCGTCCGGGTCGCTGATCCGCATCACCTACTCCGGCGGCTACACCACCGTCCCGGCGTCGCTGTCGCGGGCGTGCCGGCTGATGGCCGCGCACTTGGCGGTCACCGAGCTGCGGCCGGGCACCACCACCCACGACGCGGACACCCTGCGCGGGCAGGCCGTGGACATCCTGGTGTCCTACGTGCGGCCGCACTGATGGCCCGCCGCAGACGGCGCCGCACCCCGGCGCGCAGCGCGCACAGCCCCTACCGTCGCCGGAACCGCCCGGCCTACCAGCTGCCCTCCCGAAAGCGGCGGGTGCGCCGCGGCTACTCCAATGCGCTGCACCACCGCACCAGCCGCCCGGCCTACCGCCGCAAGCCCGGCCACAAGATCCGGCACCAGCACCGCTACCGGGTACGCCGCGTCGGCCAGCACCAGCGCGCGATGCACCGCGCCACCGCACGGCGGCACCGTCTGTCCGATGAAGCCAGGGCCCGGCTGTCGGCCCGCTTGAAGGGCCGACACATGTCCGCGGCGGCGCGCGCGAAGCTGTCCGCCCGGATGAAGGGCCGCAAGATGTCGGCCGAGGCCCGCGCCAAACTCTCTGCCCGGATGAAGGGCCGGCACATCCACCTCACCCCCGCCGGGCGGGCGAAGCTGTCGGCCCGGATGAAAGCCCGCTGGCTCACCATGTCCGAAGCCCAGCGCATCAAGGTCCTGCGGTACCTGCGCTACCAGCACTACCTGAAGACCGGCCAGTGGTTCCACATCAAGGGCGAGCAGATGACCGCCGCGCAGAAAGCCGCCCTGGCCAAGGCCGCCCGGGAGCGCTGGGCCCACATGAGCCTGGAGCAGAAGGACAAGATCCTGGGGTTCCTGGCGTGGCGCCGCTACCAGCAGACCGGGGTGTGGACCCACCGCAAGTGGTCGACCATGACGCCCGCCCACCAGGCGAGGCTGCGGGCGGCGCTGAAGCAGCGCTGGCACACCATGGACCCGCAGAAACGGGACAAGATCATCCTGTATCTGGTGTGGCGCAACCACCAGAAGACCGGCAAGTGGATGCACCCGAAGTGGTCGACGATGTCACCGCAGTGGCAGGCCAAGCAGCGCGCCAAGCTCAAAGCCCGCTGGAAGCACATGGACCCGGACAAGAAACAGAAGATCATCGCGTATCTGATCGCGCGCGATGCAGACCACGGCATCACCACCTACGGCGGATGGGACTGACCTCATGTTCTCGACCGCCGACGTCGTAGCGCGTGAAACAGAGTGGCTCACCACCGCTGGCGACGGCCTGCCCGCGCTCACCGCGGCGGCGGGCGGGCCGTTCCAGATCGTCTCCGGCTACTGGCCGCGGGTGCCGGCCACGATGAAGACCTCGCTGTACGTTACCCGCGGGCAGATCAGCGAGGACCGCACCGCCCACATCCGGATCACGGCCCGTCACCGGATGGTGCTGCACGCGCTGTGGCCGCTGAACAACTCCGGCGGCGCCGCCGAAGCCGACCAGCAGAGCTTCGACGACGCGATCGAGCTGGTGCTCGCCCGCATCCGCGGGTTCCCGCACGACCACAGCCACGGCGGCCGGTTCCTGTCGGCCGGCGAGCACCCTGGCATGGTCACCGTGAACTTCACCCCGGCCCTCGACACAGCCGGCGTCGGCCTGTTCAAAGGCACGATTAGCTACACTGTCGACGACTTCGAGATAACGGCATGATCTTCCTCTTCGGTGGTGCTGGGTTCGGCGCGCCGCGTGTGATCGTTATTGGCGTGCAAGATTTGATGCCGCACCTTCATGACCTGCGCAGCTGCCAGCAGCGTTGCCGGGAGTGGCGTGAAAATTCCGGCCACCGCAAATGCGTTGTGGCGTGCCATATAGGCCGCCATCGCCATAACCATGATCAACATCATGGCGAGCGCCGTCCACCGACGCCCGCTGCTGTCGAAGGCAGACCGACGATCTCTATCGACGTCGCACCGTTGCGATTCTCTGAGAGCCCTGTCATCAGACATGGCTACATCATTGCGGGCTACCGGGCGGTAGCCCCTCTGGCGGCCAATCTAGATATCTAGACACGTATCTTGAAGGGTTCCTACAAAAATTTGGCTTAAGGATCTTGATTGTCGTCCTGGAGGGTGGCAGTCGCTAGAGCTTGCTCACCCTTTTCAGCCGGTCTCACGTTCATTGTGAACCGTGGGCTGACTGAACCGCTCTCTCCGGCCGCGCCCACAACTTCATAGCGAACAACTGAATATCGGAGGCGGCGCGTGCGCTACCGCAACCCCCACCCGCACACCGCGGTACTGCCCGAGCACCGCGCCGAGAACGGACGGCTGTACCCGGCCGTCGCGGTCGAGCCGGGCGAGACGCTGGAGTGGCCGATCCCCATCGCAGGGTTCGAACCCCTCGGCGCCGACCGCACCGCCTCGGCGAAGAAGATCCCCGCTGTCTCCGAGGCCGCCGTTGCGAGCCGGGCCAAGGCGAAGACAGCTTCCAGTGAGGGGGCTGAGGCATGACGCAGCTCTCTCGCGCCGCCACCCTTGGGATCGCCCGGGAACTCGCGCTCGGGCAGTACCTGGCGCCAACGATGGCGGTGCCGTTCACCAAGGCCACCTTCGAAGACGTCTTCGCACAGCTCAAAGACGAGAGTGTGCGCGGCGACGACTCGATCCTCCATGGCATGTACCAGGGCTCGGTGGACGCTTCCTGGGACATCGAGTGCCTGTGCTACCCGGACATCGTCGGGATCTTCCTGCGCGGCATGATCGGCCCGGACACCGTCACACCGGGCATCTCCACCACCCTAGGCGGAACCGGCACCACGGCCGGGGCCAACACGATCCCAGTGGCCGTCTCGATCCCCGCCGGCAGCACCATCATGATCGACACAGGGGCCAACGCGGAGTACGCCGTCACCGGGGTGGCCGTCGGCACCGGCCCGTACGACATCCCGCTGGCGTCCACCGGCACCGGCTCGGCCCTGGCCAAGCCGCACGCCGCCGGCGTCGCCGTCGTCTCCCAGGCCACGCACCTGTTCAAGCAGTCCGCGTTCTCCCGCTCGACGTTCTCCCTGACGGTGTTCGACACCATCGGCACGCTCGGGTTCAGCAGCGCCGCGATCTCCGACATGCAGATCAAGATCGATCCGAAGTCCGCGGTCTCCTTGAGCATCAAGATGCTGTCGTACCCGTCGGCGCCGCAGACGCAGATGGCCCAGCCCTACACCTCGTTGCCGCCGATGCTTGGGTGGCAGTGGCAGATGAGCAACGGCGGCGCCGCCTCCACCCGCGGCATCAGCCTGGACCTCACCCTCAAGCGCGCCACCGAAGCGCTGCACCTGTCCACCGGGCAGCAGGCACCCCGGGAGATCTTCGCGGGTCCCATGGAGGCCGACGGTTCCTACAAGGCGATCTTCGAGAACATGACCGACCTGAACCTGTACCAGCAGTACATCCAGAGGCCGGCCACATCCTCGCTCACCCAGCCGTTGCCGTTCGGCGGTGCCACCTTCGCCCTCACCATGTCCCAGTCTGGGTTCTATAAGGGTGCCCGCGACCTGTCCGGACCGTATGCTGCGGCGTCGTTCTCGCTGTCTGGGATCGCCAACGCGGCCGACGGTGGCGGCGTCATCCAGGCCACGGTGAAGAACTTCGTGCAGAGTGCGTACTGACGGCGGGGTGGCCGGTTCGGTCACCCCGCCGTCGTTTAGCCGCGGGCCAGGTACTCCTCAAGCGGGATCGCGGCGGCCGTGCCTGTCGGGCTGATCCACACGTTTGCGCAGCGTTCGACGGCCCAGTCGATCGCTTCCTGCGGGCTGTCGTCGTGCGATTCGAACCTGTCGCGGATGTGCGTCATGTTCTGTTCTCCGCCGCCCTCGGTGGCCTCGGTCCAGACCGCCTCCCACCGCGCCTGGTGATGGCCGGCGACGGCGGCGAATTCTGGCGAGCGCTCGTGGAAGGGGTGAAAGGAGATGACGATCTGCGCCGGGGTCGGCGCGCCGGTGGCCGGCGAACCCTGCTCGTCGGCCACTCGCTGTCGGGCCTCCTCTTCGGTGAGGCCTTCGTGGATCATGAGGAAGTCGATGCGGTAATCCTGCTCGTCGCGCATGCTACCTACGGTAGTTGCCTACGAACGGGGAGGCGGGCAGTTGGTCGGCGCCGCGGAAGTAGAATGCGCCGAACGGTGGGGTGTTGCGGCCGTTGCCGTTGCTGGCGATCGGGCTCTTGACGTACACGTACCAGTAGCCGGGGTAGTCCGGCAGGGACCAGGAGGCCTGGATGACGCAGGTGCGGTTGTAGTTGTTCGAATCCCAGGCGGTGTATCCGGAGTCCGGGAACGGCCAGCTGATGGTGCCGTTGGAGTTGCCGGCGCTGGAGGCGTAGTACTTGCCGGGGATCTCGGTGCCGACCTTGCCCGGCGGCGGGTTGTACAGATCGCCGGTGAAGTGGACGTTGGTGACGGGGATCGAGGTGGTCAGGATCACCGGCTTGGCCGTGATCGCGGTCTGCCCGTCGAGGGACCATTCCGTCTTGAAGCTGACCGTTCCCGCGGTCCAGCTGCCGTAGCCCCAGTAGTCGGTGTCGCTCTGGAAGTCGATGTGGTGGTGGTCGTACTCGTTGTAGCAGCCGCTGAAGTTGCAGAAGCCGGTAGTGGTCGGCGATGCCTTGGCTGCGGGCTTGTCGGTCTGCGGGCAAAACCACGCGCCTGCGCGCTGCGAGACCGGCTTGGCGCACTGGTCCTCGCCGGCGGCCTGCACTGATGCGCCGTTCAGGTAGTCCTGGTAGAGGCCCGGCTTGGCGGAACTGCCGTTGGTGGGGCTGTTCCGGTCGGTGGGGTTGGCTGCGGCCGTGATTCCAGCCATCGCCGCTGCAGCGGTCGCCAGTACGGCGCCGACCGCGATACGGCGGCGCCCGATTCCTGAGAACACTTGGATGACCCTCCCGTGTGGTGTGGCCGCCTCCCGTAGTCGGCCACACTGAATCAGTACTCTGATTCACCCGGGGTCAAAGCTCCCGCGGGGTCAAGCCTTGGTAAAGACGCGCGAGTGCCGATTGCCTCTTACTTGTGGCCGTCGACCGCCGGGCACACCCACCCGCCGCTGCGCTGCGCGGGCGGCTGCGAGCACGAGTCGTCGCTACCCGGGTCGTCGAGGTAGTCCGCGTACCGGTGTGAATGCTGCGTCGGACGTGCGGTACCGCCGGAGCCCGCGGCTGTCGCGGTGAGGACGGCGGCTGCGACGAGCAGTAGAACACCTGAGCCGACCAATGCGACACGGCGGCGCGCAGTGCTGATGTGAGCGATCACTGTGTGGACTCCCCGTGTGGCACGTTCGCCGCGGCTCGCGGCCCGACACGCCAGTAAACCACCTGAATATGACGTCTGATACGTGTCACTACCTATTCGACCGCGCTGTCAGCTGATCCACCCGTCAACGGTCCTGGTCACCGGCTCGTAGACGCTACGCAAACCCACAAACTGAATATCGAAGGGGGCAGCCGTGCCCGGCTACGCCAACCGCACCGTCCGCATCGAGTTCCCGGAGCTGTCCGAGCCCGGTGATCTGGTCTACGTCGTGCTGCGCAACCGCAAGACGGTGACGCTGGAGACGCTGACCGGTCCGGAGGACGCCAAGGCCGAGGAGAGGGACCCGGCGCGGTTCTCCCGGGAGGTGATCGCGCGCATGGTCGTCGACTGGCACGTCTACGATGCCGACGACCCGAGTCAGGATCAGGCGAGCCTGCCGTTGCCGGCGACGCCGGAGCTGGTGGCCAAGCTGCCGATCGAGATCCGCACCGCGTTGTCCAAGGCGCTGAACCCGGACCCTACCCCGGCGGGCTAGACCCCTATGAGGAAGAGGTCCTGCTGCCCGCCGAGTCCATCTACGACGGCACCTGGAACTCCGGTGCCCCGCCGGAGGAGTTGATCGATTTTGAGGTGATGCGGGAGATGGGCTGGACCTGGCACGAGTTGCAGGACACCCCCTGGTACGTGCGCCGCTTCACCTGGGACCTGATCTGCGCCCGCCGCCGCGCCGAGAATGAGCGGCACGGAGACGGTTGAAATTGACTGACAGTTGCTACGTTATGACGCTGATGTTGCTGTAGGTACTGGTACCGATTGCTCCACCCCGTCAGCCGCTGGTCCAGAATTGCCCAGGAGCCACGTCGGTGGTGCGCCGCCGCAGGTGGATCCCGGATTGCAGTACGACGCTGTGTTCATAAGCACTGCGGTAAATCTGAGGCCGCTCGACGGCTGGTCTAGCTTCCAGGTCACCGACCACGCGTCTCCGTCGGCGCTATAGGTCGCAGCGGGAGACACCAGCCAGTTCTGCGAAGCCTCCTGCGCTGGGGTGCTGTCTTGTCGCGCGGCGACGATGTAGACAGTGCCATGTCGGGGACCATGCCCTTTGAAGATCAGTTCTTGACCGTTTCCGCTCATGGTTACCGAAGTGATCATGAGCGGCGCGGCATCGGCTGGGGTGGTGGCTACAAGGGCCGGGCCGGTTTGGGAGGGCGAAGGGGCGTCGGCTGCCGGAGAGGTAGTGGCGCCGGAGAACTGAGACG
>Ga0136846_1241048_pt1 | contig 11201 bp, 8 predicted proteins | sample HopSoiMetagenom2_FD_96841 | JGI IMG/M metagenome (GOLD analysis project Ga0136846, IMG submission 96841) | Grasslands soil microbial communities from Hopland, California, USA - 2 Assembly 2016 (version 4) | ecosystem: Environmental > Terrestrial > Soil > Grasslands | place: USA: Hopland... | reverse complement strand
GCGCGCTCGGTGAGGCTCAGCGCGAGATCGATCTTCAGCCCGAGCGCTACAAGCGGTACTGGCTACGCGAGATGCCGGAGGATCTGGCAAAGGGCGTGGACGTGCGGCGCTTCGGGCCGGGCGAGCGGATCGTCTTTGAGCCCTACACCCGCGAGATGTTCGAACGCACGCACCGCTGGATGCAGCATTGGGAGCTCTTTGACCCGGACAGCACGGGAGTGCGGTACGAGGACGCGGTGTTGACCTAACCAGGCGCGGCGGCGCAGCCGCGGTCGCGGCAGGTCGCGGCCGCGTCGATCCGCCGGTCCACCGAGAACTCGGCGCGGGGCTCGGCGCAGCCGCGCCGAGCCTAGTAGCCGCTCGGCATCCGCGTGGAGGACGCGCCCGTGGAGCCGCCCCGCGTGATGCTCGCGCCCGCGGGCGAGACCAGCCACCACTTGGCCCCGAATCCGTCGCTGCCTTGCCCCCTCGTCATCCCCGGACCGGTGTCGCCGATGAAGTAGTAGAGCGGGTGGCCGTTGTAGGTCACCTGTTTGCTCCCATCCGCGCGGGTGATGGTCCCGAGATCCGCCGCCCGGGCGGCCCCCGCGGCGCTCGTCCTCGCCTTGGTCGTCAGCGGCGGCCAGGCCTTGGCGCACGCCCCGGAGCAGATGGACTTGTCCTTGCTGTCGGCCACCCACAGGTACAGCGCACGCCCCGACGGGCCGGTGAGGTGGGTGCCCATCGAGCCGTTCGCCGTCTGCACGAGCGGGCGACTATCGGTGGACGAGGACGCGGGATTGCTGGACGAGGAGCTCGTGCCGCCCGCCGAGTTCGACGTCGAGCTACCGCTGCTGCCACATCCCGCCGCGACCAGTGCGATACCCGCCAGCAGTCCGATCGCCCCCAGTCTGCGTGGTCTCCAACTGCTCATGCGCTTCTCCTACGCTTGTGGTTCACCCTGACGGTCGTCGGTTAACCGGTCATCACGTGACACGCCCCCGGGCACGCGCGCCTTCCCGCGAGCAGCGATCCGCAACCCAGGATTAATGTTGCTGCTCGACACGCCGTCCGCGCGCCGTCGTTGGTCACTGGGCGCCGTGTTACCGCCCGTGGACCGGCTGCGTGCGCCTTCGCCCAAGTTACGCGGCGACGTCGTGGCTCGGCGACAACGAGACCGCCGACAGCCGGTTCGGCGATCGTCGTACGCGGGCGGTCGGATTCTGTCGCCGCGCTCGCCGGGCCGCTCGGCACGCCGCGCTCATCGTCGCCGGCCGCCGCGCGGGCAGCGCTCGCGCCGTGCGCGCTCGGGTCGCCGGCCTCCGCGCTGCTGCCATCCGCTTGGGCGACGAGCAGTCGGCGCCCTCGCGCCCGATGGGCGATGGCGCTGCGTCGCCTCCTTCGCGGCTCAGCCTGACGAGAACCGCATGACGGTCCCGCTACCCGCCGTCGGCGCTGTCACGGCAGCGGCCTGACGCACGCGAGCGTCCCGTCGATCGCTCGACCGCCGTATTCGATACGCGACCAAAAATCCGCACAAGCGCCCTTTAAAACGAATCTGCACGATCGCCCTTCTTCACTGGGCAAGACGATCCACGCTTACTGTAACCGCGCATTCGGCCGGAGTTCTCACCGAGGTGAAGGAGCGGTCGCGGTCGTCCGGCCCGGGCGCCGCGGCGCCATCGGTTCCACCGACGAGCCGCGTCAGCGGGCGTCGTCATCGACTTGGAGGGACGCGCGGAGCACCGAGCATGCGCGGCCCGTGGAGGTCACGGCCAAACCCCGGGGTCAGTAAGCGCGCGCTGTCGCCGGGCTGCGCTGGGTGGCGGCGATGGCCTCGGCGAGGGCCGGCGCCTCGTGGGGCTGCAGCGTCGCGATCGTGACGCGGACGCCGGGCGGGGTCCGCAGGCGAAAGGGCTCCCCGGCGCGGACGGCCCAGCCCGCGGCGAGCAGGGCCTCGACGGTGGCGGCTTCATGGCGCACGGGCACCCACACGTTCAGTCCCCTCCCGCCGGCGGCGGTGATGCCGCGTTCGGCCAGTGCTGCCATCAGGGCCTTGCCGCGCTCGGCGTACGCGGCACGCGCCCGCTCGATCAACCGCTCGGTGGCCGGGTCGGTCCAGAGCGTGGCGACGGTCTGCTGCAGGATCGTGCTGACCCAGCCCGTGCCGAGCGCCTGGCGGCCCCGCAGACGCGCGACCGTGGTCGCATCGCCGGCGACGACCGCCAGACGAAGATCGGGGTGCAGGCTCTTGGACACCGACCGGACGATCGCCCAGCGTCCGTCGACCTGGTTGGTCAACGTCTGCAGCGAGGTGCCGGCGATGTCGTGGGCGTAGTCATCCTCGACGACGAGGAGCTCGCGCTCGGACTGCAGCAGAGCGCGCAGTTCGGCGGCCCTCGAAGGGGTGAGGGCCGCGCCGGTCGGGTTCTGCGCCCGGGGCACGGCGATGACCGCGACGGGTCGCCGCGCGAGCGCCGCTCGCAGCGCCTCGGGTCGCAGCCCCCCGTCGTCGACGGCGACGGGGATGGGGCTGGCGCCCATGGCGACCAAGAGGTCCAGCACGGGGGGGTAGGACGGGTCCTCGACTGCGACCGCGTCGCCGCGGCGGACGTGCGTCGAGAGCGCCCGCTCGATCCCGTCCAGCGCGCCGCCCACGACGGCCGCGTGCCGCGCGTCGACGCCGTCGCCATCGAAGCGATCGCGAGCGAGCGCCAGCAGCCTGTCGTCGTCTGGCTCGTGGGCATAGCGCGCGACCACCGGGCGCGTCGGCAATGACGCGAGCACCGGGCCCAGATCCGGCAGCAGGTCCTGGTCGGGGAGGCCGACGCGCAGGTCGCGGACGCCCGGCGGCACGCCGACCGGCGTCGTCGCCGTCAGCGGCGGCCGCGCACTGACGAGCGTCCCGCGGCGCCCTCCGGCGACGACCAGGCCCCGCTCCCGGAGCAGGCGGTACGCAGTCGCGACCGTGGCCGGGCTCACGCCGACCCTGCGCGCGAGCACGCGGATGGCCGGAAGGCGCTCGTCGGGACGGAGGGCTCCGGTGCTGATGCCGCGCTCGACGCTGTCGGCGATCTCGCGCGACGAGCGCCCAGCAACCTGATATTGTCCAGGTACAGCCAAGTCTCTGTACTATAACAATCAGCCCACCCGGAGGAGCCTGCCGGGAGATGATGGACCACCCGTACATCCGCCTCGAGCTCGCGCGCGCGCGTGACGCCGAGCTCGCCGCCGGCGCACAGTGGCGTCACCGCGCGCAGGACGGCGGTGGCCACCGCGTCGGCATCGTCCGCCGGGGCCTCGCCGCGCTCGCGGACGAGCTTCTCGGGCGCCGCGCGCCCGCGCCGGCCAACCCGGCGGCGGTCGACGTGCGCATCCGCTTCGCGCTGGCCGAGGACGCGCCGCCGCTGCGCCGCCTCGCCGCCCTGGAGGGGCGCCCGGTTCCCCCACCGCCGCTGCTCGTCGCCGAGGTGAGCGGCGAGCTGCACGCCGCGCTCTCGCTCTGGGACGGCCGCGCCGTCGCCGACCCCTTCCATCGCACGCAGGCGCTCGTCGAGCTCCTCGCCGTCCGCGGCGCGCAGCTGCGGGCCGCCGGCGCCGACCTGGCGGAGGCGCAGCGGCGAGGACGAAAGTCGCGCCTGCTGGCCATCCCCGGCGCGCACGGCCGGTGAGCGACACAAGCGCGACGGCGAACCGACGTCGCTTCCGCCAGGTCGACGTCTTCACTGAAGACCGCTACCTCGGCAACCCGCTCGCCGTCGTGCTCGACGCGGACGGTCTGAGCACGCCGGAGATGGAGCGCGTGGCGCGCTGGACGAACCTGTCGGAGACGACGTTCGTGCTGGCGGCGCGGGCCGCGGAGGCCGACTACCGCGTCCGCATCTTCACGGCGACCCCGGCGCACCGGGCGATGGCGAGCGGGTCGCGCTACGAGCTGCCCTTCGCCGGCCACCCGACGCTCGGAACGTGTCACGCGTGGCTCGAGGCGGGAGGAACACCGCAGCGGGACGGCATCGTCGTCCAGGAATGCGGCGCCGGACTGGTCCGTGTCCGCCCGACGCGGCACGGACTCGCCTTCGCGGCGCCCCCGTTGCTGCGCTCGGGCGCGGTCGACGAAGCCCTCGTCGGACACATCGCCGAACTGCTCGGCCTCGACCGCCACGCCATCCTCGACGCGACGTGGGCCGACAACGGCCCGGGGTGGGTCGCGGTCCTGCTGGCCGACGCGCGCGCCGTGCTCGGGTTGCGACCGCGCGCCGTCGATCTGGAGCTCGGCGTCGTCGGTCCCTACCCAGAAGGCTCGCCGTGTGCCTTCGAGGTTCGCGCCTTCTCTCCAGGCGACGGGGCAACGGTCGAGGATCCGGTCACCGGGAGCCTCAACGCCGCGCTTGCGCAGTGGCTGCTGAGCACCGGGCGTGCGCACGCCCCGTACGCCGCAAGCCAGGGAACCCTCCGCGGGCGGGCCGGACGCGTTCACGTCAGCCGCGACTCCGACGGCACGATCTGGGTCGGCGGCGGCACGCTGACGTGCATCGCGGGCACCATCGAGCGCTGAGTCCGCAGCACACCAGTCAGCACCGGTGTATTGGCGCTTACGCCCATTTCCGACTGTCATCGCGCGAGATCACGGAGACGGCCGCCGCGGTGCCGACGGTGCCGGCGCCCGAGCCGTGCTGGGCTGGCGGTCCGTCGGCGTTGCCTGCGGTCCCGTAGCGACCGCCAGACGATCGAGCTCACCCTGACGGGGCCCATACCACCCGCGTGAGGCACACTGCGGGGATTTTCTCACGGTCGTCGCGTGCCGCTCGTCTTCGCCCACGCTTGGGCGACAGCTCCACCGAACGGAGCGTTTGATCCTGCCGGGCATTTTGACCTTCCAGTTGTCGCCGCTCACGAACTCGTGGCCGGCATCTACGCACTTGAGCTGGGTCGTAGGCCAGTACGCGACGATTCTGAAGCGTTGGGAGCGGAAGACATAGGCGCCTCCGTGTTCGGCATTTCAGTCATTGACACCCAACGCCAACACAGGCATAGGAAATTGGCACGACGCCGATCGCGGGGTAGGGCTCCGCGCCTACGGCGCGGCGCGGGCCAACAGCAGTGGGTGGCGTCGTGGAGCTCGATCCAGCGGTCCGGGCTCGCGGGCGGGGTGAAGTTTCGCCGGCCTGGCTGACGTCACAGGCCGCGCCTCGGAGAGATGGCGGACCGCCGACTGACGATCGATCTGCCGACCGGGTGACGAGCGCTCTTCGGAGGCGCGACCGGGCGGCGCCGCGTCACTCGCCGCGCCGCCCGCCCCGGTCCCGCTCTTGCTCACCCTCCGTCGGGGCGCGCCGCCGGTGGGACGTGATGGTTGCCGGCGAACAGATCGTCTGGGTCGTAGCGCGCCTTGACCTCGCGCAGGCGCTGCCAAGCGGCGGGTTCGAAGAACGCGCTTGCGTCGGTGGGCACCTCGACGAAGTTGGGGTAGCGGCCGACCGCACGCGGTGCGACGGCCGCCTCGATGTCGGCGAGCGCGTGGCGCACCGCGATGTCGGCGGCCTCGTCGAAGACCGCGCCGAGCGCGAGCACGCACACCTCGCCGGGTAGGGTCGCCCGGGCGCCCGCGCCGCGGGCCTCGCGGGCCAGCGCTCCGCCCATATGCCGGAACTGGAGGATCGTCACCGTCTCGCCGCGGCCCGAGCCGGGACCGACCTTGGCCATGAGGTCGTCGATGGTCTCCGGCGGGAGCCGGTCGAGGAGCTCGTGGGTGAGGTGGAAGGGCACCGGGTCGAGCGGGTCCATGGCCAGGTCGCCGAGCACGACCGGTGGGACGGTGGCGAACGTGTCGCGCGCCGGCCCGAGGTCGCGCAGCGGGCGCAGGAGCGCCCGGGCCTCGGCCTCGGAGCCGAGGTGCGCCGCCATGACGACGGCGAACGAGCGCCCGCGAGCGAAGGCCGGCACGTCGGGGATCGGCGGGAAGTGCATCAGGGACGCCCATGACATGAGCTCGTCGGGGAGCGTCGGCAGCAGCGCGGACCACGTGTGCAGCACCTCTGAGGAGCGCTCGAGGGGGAAGAACATGGCGCCGGCGTAGAGCTCGTCGACCGGGTGGACGGCGAACTCGATCGCGGTCACCACGCCGAAGTTGCCGCCGCGCAGGGCCCAGAAGAGGTCGGGGTGGTGCTCGGCGTCCGCGCGCACGAGCTCGCCGTCCGCGGTGACGAGCTCCAGCGCGGTGACGGCGTTTGTCTGCAGCCCGTACTTGCGCGCCAGCCAGCCCATCCCGCCGCCGAGCGAGTACCCCGCGATGCCGACGTCGGGCGATGAGCCATGCAGGCCGGCCAGGCCGTGCGCGGAGAGACGCGGCGCCACGCGATCCCACTTGACGCCCGCGCCGACGCGGACCCGCTGCGCGCCCGGATCGACGCGAAGCTCCCGGAGTGCGCCGACATTCAGCAGGAGCGTGTTCTCGAGGCCGCCGAGCGGCCCCTGGTTGTGTGCCGTCGCCTGAGGCGCGACGCGCAGCCCCGCCTGGCCGGCGTAGGCGACCGCGGCGGCGACGTCCTGCGCGTCGGCAGGAAACGCGACCGCGGCCGGATGCTGGTCGAGCAGGAGGTTGAAGGCCGAGCGCGCGTCGTCCCACCCGGGGTCGCCAGGGAGGACGACGGACCCGGTGAGCGCTTCGGCGAGGGGAGAGTGGGCGGTCGTGAGCATGGCGGGGGATGGTCGGGGTCGAGGCGTCGAGCGTCGATCCCGCAGACGAGGGTTGTTGGCCCGGTGCGCACTCCCTCGTTTCAGGGGGGTCGGCAGCGAAAGGCCGGTCCGCCCCCCGGCCATGTCGAGCTAGCCGAATCGTCGTGAACGGCGGTGCGACGTAGCGTCGCGGCATGTCATCGAGCGCGTCCCGGAATCTGGAGCGAGCGGTGCGACGCATCGACGCGCTGGCCGCCGAGCAGCTTCCCACCCAGCAGCTCGTCGAGGGTGTCGTCGCGGAGGTGCGGGCGGCGATGCCGGTCGACGCCGTGTTCATGGCGGCGACGGACCCCGACACCCTGCTCGGGCTCGGCGCGGGCGTCGCCGACGGGATGCCTCACACCGCGTGCGCCCCGTTCTGGGAGTACGAGTTCGAGGTCCCCGACTTCAACAAGTTCAGCGATCTGGCCCGCGGCCCGCGGCAGGTCGCCGATCTGCACGTCGCGACCGGCGGGCGCCCGGAACGCAGCGCGCGGTGGCGCGAGCTGCGGACGCTGATGGACGCCGACGCCGAGTTGCGGGCGACGTTCACCGCCGGTGGTCGCGGCTGGGGCCTGCTTCACACGAACCGGGCCGGGACCGCGCGCGGCTTCGACGACGAGGAGGTCGCGTTCGTCGAGACGATCGCTCCCGTCGTCGGCCGCGCGCTGCGGCTGTCGCTGATCTCGCATCCGGCGGCCGGTGCGGCCGGCGGGCCGGGGCTGGCGATCATCGACAGCGACAATCGCCTGGTGTCCGCGACGCCGGAGGCACTGGCCTGGTTCGAGGAACTCGAATCCGTCTACCGGATCCCCGACTGCGGATCCGGCGTCGACATGCCGAGCGAGGTCATGGTCGCCGCCCAGGAGGCCCGGAGGCGCGCCCGCACCGATGTTGGCGGCGCATCCACGCGCACGCGCGCGCGGACGCGCAACGGGGTGTGGCTGCTCATCCACGCGTCGTGCCTGCGCGGGGCCGACGCGGCGGCCACCACGGCCGCGGTCGTGATCGAGCCGGCCAAGGCGAGCGAGGTCGCGCCGCTGATCGTCGATGCCTACGAGCTCACGCCGCGCGAGGTCGAGGTGACGCGCGCGCTCGCGCGCGGCCTGACGACCAACGAGATCGCCCGCGAGCTGCACCTCTCGCGCTACACCGTCCAGGACCACCTGAAGTCCGTCTACGAGAAGGCCGGCGTGTCGAGCCGCGGCGAGCTCGTCGCCAAGATGTTCGCCGACCATTACCACGACGGGCTCGCGCACGCCCTGCGCGGCGCCGCCGTCGCGCCGCGGATGGCCGCATAGCGCCTCTTCGGGCGTTGCGGGCCGGACGCGCTCAGGCGAGGCGCAGGACGTTCCAGGAGCGCGGCGGCAGCTCGGCGCGCAGCACGCCGCCCTCGACGCACGCTCCCGGCGCGCTGCGCGGGCGGACTCTCGCCCGCTGCTGCGCGGTGTTCGCGGGCATGAGGTCGGCGTCGGCCAGCACGAGGTGCTCGGGCTCGGCCGGTGAGCCGGCGTCGCGGAGCACGGCCTGGAGTGCGAGCGGTGCCGGCCCCCGGTTGACGGCGAACACGGTCACCGCCCCCGAGTCCGGCTCGTGGACGGCGGTGGCCTCGAGCGCGCTGACCGGCCCCTCGTCCGGCACCTCGTAGGTCGGCGCCTCCGGTTCGACGCGCGGGACGGTGCCGCGCCCGTGGGCGGCGACATGCATGAATGGGAAGTAGGTCGTCTGGCGCCAGGCGGGGCCGCCGTCCAGCGTGCGGATCGGCGGGATGACGTTGACGAGCTGCGCGATGCAGGCCATCCGCACGCGGTCGGCGTGGCGCAGGAGCGTGATGAGCAGGCAGCCGACGACGAGCGCGTCGGCCACCGTGTACGTGTCCTCGGCGATCGCCGGCGCGTGCTCGAAGCGCGCTTCGGGCCCGCGTGCGTGCGGATTGCCGAGCTGGTACCAGACGTTCCACTCGTCGACGCTCAGCGTGATCCGCTTGCGTGAGCGCCGGCGGCCCGCGACCGCGTCCGCCGTGGCCGTGACCGTGACCGTCTCGATCATCCTGTCGAGGTCGCGCGAGCAGGCCAGGAAGGCGTCGACGTCGCGGAAGCCGTCGGGGTCGTAGTAGGTGTGCAGCGAAAGGTGGTCGGCGATCTCCCACGTGAGGTCGAGGACCGTGTCCTCGCAGGCGCCGAAGGTCGGCATCTGCGAGTTGGAGCTGCCGCAGACCACGAGCTCGATCGAAGGGTCGACGAGGCGCATCGCCTTCCCGGCCTCCCGCGCGAGCTTGCCGTAGGTCACGGCGTCCTTCTGGCCGATCTGCCAGGGCCCGTCCATCTCGTTGGCAACGCCTGCCGGCTCCGTCCGCGCCGGCTCCCTGTCCATCGGCTGCAGCCGTGTTCGCGTGTCCGACGCGCGCCACGGCGGTCCGCAGGAGCGCCGGGACCCGTGCGTCTGGCTCGGCGCGCGGCGGCAGCCGCTACGTTGCGCGTGCAGGTGCCCGCCGACGCGACCGAGGACGCGAGGGTGGCACGGAGCGCCGTCGTCGCTCGCCGTGCGTCCGAGGGTGTGCTCGAGCGTCCGCGCGCCACCTCGGCACGTGCCGGCGCCGGTCCGCCGCGACAGCGACTGGCCGGGCTGGACGGGATCCGGGGGCTGGCCGCGTTGTTCGTCGTGGTGCACCACGTCTTCCTGCGGGCGTTCCCCGGCTACCCCGTGGACCGCGCGCCGCTCTGGGCCGCGTGGTTCATCTACGGCCGGTTCGCGGTCGTCGCGTTCATCGTGCTGTCCGGCTTCTCGCTGGCCCTGTCACCGGCCCGCCACGGCTGGCGACTCGACGCTGTCTCGCGGTTCGCGCGCCGGCGGGCGCGGCGGATCCTCCCGGCGTACTGGGTCGCCCTCGCCTTCAGCCTCGCGGTGGCGTGGCTCATCGTCCCTCCGCCGGGACAGGGAGTGCCCGACGCCAGGTCGGTCGTCGTCAACGGGTTGCTGGTCCAGAACCTCGTTCGCGCGCCCACCCCCAATCGATCGCTGTGGTCGATCGCCGTCGAGGCCCAGCTGTACGTCGTGTTCCCGTTGTTGCTGCTGATGGTGCGCCGGTGGGGCGCCATCGCCACGGTCGCCACCGTGACGCTCGTCGTGGCGACGGTGGGGGTCCTCGGCTCGCACGTCTCCCGCCTGGAGGTCTTCGTGATCCAGTCGCCGCCCGACCTCGCGGCGCTGTTCGCCGTCGGCGTCGTGAGCGCCGGCATCGTCTCCGCGGGCAGGCCTCGTACCTCGTGGCCGTGGGCTCGGCTGGCGCTCGCCGCCGCCGCGCCGGCGCTCGCAATGATCTGGCGGGAAGGGTCGGTCTGGACGCTCGATCACCTGTTCTGGGTCGACCTCACGCTGGGCCCGGCCGTCGCGTGCCTTCTGGTCGCTCTGGCCAGCGGGCAGGCGGCCGGTCTCCTGCGCCTGCTCGACGCAGGGCCGATCCGCAGTCTCGGCTTGTCGTCCTACAGCCTCTACCTGACGCACGGCCCGATCGTCGTGGTCGTCTGCGAGAAGATCGTGGCCGGTCGGGTGCCTCGGGGCGTCCCTACCTTCCTCGTCTCCCTTCTCCTGGTGGTGCCGCTGACGATCGCGTTCGCACGGGTCTTCGCGGCGGTCTTCGAGACCCCCTTCCGGCGCGATCGAGCGGCCGCCTCCCGGGCGCTGCCGTCGCGCTCGCCGCCTGATCCGGCGATGACGAGCTCCGCGCTCGCGTCGGCGCGGCGCCGTCGCACCGCGCCGATCGCGGCGGCGCGATCGATGCGCCCCTGAGTTCAACACCAGGCTGCGCGGCCGATCGGCTCTGACCCGGGCCCACGACGGCGAGCCATGCACGACGAGCGGTGGATCCAGGCTCAGCGGCGGCGCTCAGGCGCCGGGGCCGTTGGCGGACGGATGCACCAACTGCACGGCCGACGGACGCCATCCTCGCTCGAGGACGGCGACCACCGACGGCGGCGTCAGCACGACGACGCGCTCCCCGTCGGCCGCGAGACGGCCGCGGTGTAGCCGGCCGCGGTCCAGTGCCGAAGCGCGTCGCCGTCCACGAGCCAGGGCGCCGCGTCGCGCATCACGAATGCGCCGTCGGGGACCTCGTCGACGACTGCCTCGTGCCAACGCCTTCGGCCGGCGTCGGTGAGCCGTTGTGCGTGGAGCTGCGCGTCCATCTCCGGCGCGCGCACCCGCGCCTCCCGGCGTCCGGGCCACAGCTCCGCGAACGCGTCGAAGTCCTCACGGCGGCACTCCGCACACGGTCGGTGGCCCGCGGCGAGCGCGGTGGCGTCGTCGAGGAAGAAGAGCTCGGTGTACCGCCCGGGCTGCATCAGGGCGCGACGGCGGTCCTTGAAGCGCAGTCGACACGCGATCCACGCCCGCCCCGCGTGGTGGCGCCGGATCCGGCCCTGCGGGTCGTGCAGGCATCCCCGGTTGCCGAGCACGAGGCCTCGCGCGGGGTGGGCGATCAGGTCGCCGACGGGCGTGACTCGATTCTG
>Ga0136846_1226879_pt1 | contig 11201 bp, 7 predicted proteins | sample HopSoiMetagenom2_FD_96841 | JGI IMG/M metagenome (GOLD analysis project Ga0136846, IMG submission 96841) | Grasslands soil microbial communities from Hopland, California, USA - 2 Assembly 2016 (version 4) | ecosystem: Environmental > Terrestrial > Soil > Grasslands | place: USA: Hopland... | reverse complement strand
AGCTGGCGGAGAGGAGTTTATTAGTTTATTGGTTTATTAGTTCGTTAGTTATCCGTTTTCCGGTTCCAGGGCCCTGAGCGAAGTCGGTCTGAGATTTTGTAGCCAACGTCAGCCTCCCTGTTCAACTATCCTTGCGTCGCACTCTTCAACGTTCGGTTCGCTATTCTGCCGGATTCCACATTTTGCACAATCGCGAGCAAGCCAACAGTTGGAAAATTCCATTTCACGTTTCACGACTTCACTACCTAAATTATGCCCGACACCCCCTATTACCGTAGAATTACTGTTAACAAAACCATAAAGGTCTTCTCCCTGGCTGGAAATGGGAGAAGACCAGTAATGATTGATTAAACCTAAACTATGTACAGAAAAGATGCAGAAACCACTTTACTTGCTTAGCGGTTAATCATCACCTTGTTATACAGGGTCGATGATCTTTTTAATTGACAGGCCACGCAATAAATCCGTTGCGCCCTCAGTTTAGTAAGAGTGTTAAAGATTCAATAATGTATGTGAAAACATTGAAGCATGCGGGAGAAGCGGTGTGATTTTTTCATAAGTTACAGCTTGAATGCCAATGTAAAATAGCATCAGGAACACGGGCTTAAATATTACAGTAAAAAATATTTTGCCATTAGTTTTAAAAGCCCGAACGTTAAAGACAGAATGTGAAAAATACGATCCTGCTATAAAAATTTTCTTGCCAGGGGAACGCCTATGTACACGTGAAGGATTAAACAAAGTACGGCCGGCGTTCCTATTTTATTTTAATAGAAAAAGGCCTTGCCGATGCATCGGGAAGGCCTTTTTCTTATGCGCAATTTCATATTACTTTTTCTTATCAGCTCTTGCTTTCAAAGTAGCCACCGGCATTGTTATCATACGGCCAATAGGTTCTTTGCGCCTGTACGTAATCACCCGCATGGTACTTGCATCTTTGGGCACCAGCACCGGCTGCGTGTATTTGGGATAAAAACGATCGGGGAATGAATTATCAAAACTGTAATAAATATCCAGCCCTTCTATTTCAGTGCTCAGATCTACCTTCAGCAGATCCCCCTCTTTGTTCACATCAAAAATAGGATCATACATGCTGGGCGCATACTTGACCTCGGCTACATCAAAACGCGCGAAGTGGTCTTCCACCCGGCGTATAAAGTCGTTCCAGTTCTTTTTGTCAGCAGGCGACCAAACACATTCAGCCACCGCAAAAGCGCGCGGCCAGGTCATATACTCCGCATGACGCATATTATATATTTGTTCTGTCCACAGGTTGGCTTGTCCGCCCTTGATATATTTAGGATCCACACCTTCGGGAACCGGTTCAAACTGGTAGCTGCTTTTTAACCGTACCGTTTTATAAACCGGGGGCTCAATAGCGCCATCACCCTGCATCAGGTCAATGTATACATTATTATTAGGGCTCATCACTACATCATGCTGCATTTTAGCCGCTTCTGCCCCACCCTTTGAACCACGCCAGCTCATAACCGCTGCATTGGGCGCCAGGCCGCCTTCCAGGATCTCATCCCAGCCAATCAGTTTCTTTCCTTTCGCTTCAATGATCTTCTCCACTTTCTTTACAAAAAAGCTTTGCACTTCATGCATATCCTTTAACCCTTCCTTTTGCATCAACTGCTTTATGGCATCGCTTTTCTCCCAGAAATTCTTTGCGCACTCATCACCGCCCATATGAATGTATTCAAAGGGGAACAGCTGCGCTATTTCGGTGAACACTTTATCCAGCACATCATATACTTTATCATTGGCGGGACATAGGGTATTATCAACCAGCGCATAAAACCCGGTATCGGTCCATTGCATGAATTTTTCGCCTGCACTAACATGGTAATTACCGGGTGTGCACGACAATTCAGGATAGCTGGCTACTGCAGCCATGCTGTGACCGGGCACATCTATTTCGGGGAGAATATTCACAAAGCGGTCAGCCGCATATTTTATCAGCTCCTTCATATCATCCTGCGTATAAAAACCGCCATAGGTACGGGGTTCATTTTCTGCCGGCGGCGTTAGGGTGCCGAATGTACCGGTTCTATCTACCCGCCAGGCGCCTACTTCGGTTAATTTAGGCAGCGATTTTATTTCAATACGCCAGCCCTGGTCATCGGTGAGGTGTAAGTGCAGTAAATTATATTTATACTTCACCATTTCGTCGATGTACTCTTTTACCTGTTCTTTTGTAAAGAAGTGACGCGCCACATCAAACATCAGACCCCGCCAGGCAAAACGTGGGTAATCGGTAATATGCACGCCGGGAATAACCCAGGCGGTTTTCTTTACCACCGACTTGCTTTCTATTTCTTTGGGAAGTAGTTGGACCAAAGTTTGCACCGCATAAAACAAGCCGGCAGGGTCGTTGGCAGAAACCCGCACCCCGGCAGCAGACACATCAATCGTATAGCCTTCTTTTCCTAGGTTTTTATCGGCATTACGGTTCAGGATAAAACTGATTACATTGGTTTTAACCGCCGGCGCTGCCGGCGCCAGGGTAAAACCGGTGGCCTTTTTTACCTGGCTGGTAAAATAACCGGCAACGCGTTGCAAATCGGTATTTTTAGCATCGGCCACTATTTTGGTTTGATTATTAAGAACAAAGCTTGCGGCCTTTTTCTCAAGGGAAACCGGCTGCGGAATGATCGAGATGTCTGAAGCGGTTTGAGATACGGCAATAGCAACCATCCAGAAACTGGCAAATAACAGGCTGATTTGTTTCATATTAGTCTTTGAGGATTTATTCGTGAATCGGCAATCGTCAATCGGCAATGAATTTCCGGCGGTGCAAGATTGGTCATTGATCTCAATACTCGCGAGCTATTCACGATTGCCGATTGCCGACTGCCGCCTGTCGATTGCCGAATTTATGCAATTTTGCCACTCATATAGTAGAAATTTTTTGCAAACGATTGATCCTCTTTATTGAATGATCATTAATTTGTAACTTCCCAAAAACAATCAAATACACATGAAGAAATTGCTTGTACCTACTGACTTCTCCGACACATCAAAGAACGCAGCTATGTTTGCTGCGCAAATGGCCGCAGACATTCAAAATGCCAAGATCATATTAATTCATGTGTCTGATAAGATTACAGGTGGTTCAGATGGTACGCCACTTACCGAGGACGATGATGATCGCCGGGTTATATTATCACAGGCCCTGGGCCAGTTAAAAGAAGAATTGCTGGCGGTAGCGCCACAGGCGCCCATCGAGTTTGCAATGGAAAAAGGTTCTTCCCTGGTGGAAACCTTAACGCGCTATGTACGCCACCAGGCCATTGACATGGTAGTGATGGGTATTACCGGCGCCACCCGCCTCGAACAGATCTTTATGGGTAGCAATACCCTCGATATGGCCAAGGAAGGCGTTTGCCCGGTATTGATCGTTCCTCCGGATGCAAAATACCGCACCATTAAAAATGTTGTGCTCGCCAGCGACTTTAAAGAGGTAGAAACTACTATTCCGGTAGCGCCAGTACGCGCCACCCTCGACCTGTTTAAACCAGTTCTGCATATCGTGAACGTAGATAGTGAACACTATGTAGAACTGACCGATGAATACAAGGCGGAAAGAAGAAAACTGGAAACCATGTTCAAGGATTATAAACCTGAGTTTTCTTTCATCAGGCAGTATGATTTCTTTGACGCCATCAGCCAGTTTGTTGATGATAGAAATATCGATCTGATCTTTATTGTGCCAAAAGACCGGTCATTTGTTCCCAGTCTGTTCAAGACCAGCCATACCAAAAAACTGGCCTATCACAGTCACGTACCAATTGTAGCGATCCATGAATAAAGTTCGTTTAAATGATCTCGAAAAGGCGTAACCGGTAAGGTTGCGCCTTTTTTAAGTTTGTTGGTTCATGAGTTATTCAATAACTTAATAACAGTGCTTAGTTACAGTCACGAAGTATTCTTTGAGGTAGCCACCCACCTCAGCTTTTCCAGAGCTGCCGATATCCTGTACATCAGCCAGCCGGCCATTACCAAACACATTCAGTCGCTCGAAAAACATTATAAGATCAGTTTGTTCGAGCGCAAAGGCAATAGTGTGTCACTCACCAGCGAAGGAAAAATCCTGCTTGAATACGTGATAAAAGGCCGCGAACTGCAACGCCAGCTGGAGTTTGACATAAGTATCCAAAAAGACCTGCAACTGGCCAAAGGATCGTTTACACTGGGAACCAGCACCACCATTTCTTTATACGTTATCCCCCCCGTTTTTTCAGCCTTTCACCAGCAATACCCCAATATTGACCTGAAGCTGGTAAACCGCAACTCAGAAAACATTTTAAAGGCCCTGCTCGATCATGAAATTGACCTGGCCATTACCGAAGGCCGCAATACCATCACTTCGGTAAAATACCAGTTCTTTTTAACAGATGAAGTAATACCGGTGTGCAGTGCAAAAAGCAGCCTGGTGAAGAAAAAAAACATTTCACCTGATGAGTTAAAGACCATACCGGTAGCCTTACGCGAAAGAGGATCGGGTACTTTATCGGCTGTAACAGAAGCTTTACAAAAATGTAAACTCAGCATAGCAGACCTGCAACATAAAATTGTTTTAGGCGGCACCGAAGCGCTGAAGAATTTCCTGCTCGACGATACCTGTCTGGGCTTTTTACCTTTGCGCTCCGTAGCGCGACAACTAAAAAATGGCGAACTGGTTCGGTTGACCATTCCTGGTTTGTCAATCAATCGTTCCTTTTATTTTATGCAACGCCGCGGATCCGAAGCAGACCGTATCAATCAACTCTTTATAAAACTGGCTACCAGTCATTATAACAAAAAGTTATAGCGTATAAGCAATCGGTATCGTTTTACTTGCAAGTGGTCATTACTTTTACATCGTTATACATTTGCAATGAAAACAGTACACACACTTACCTCCTTAACACAACTGACCTGTTCGCAGTGCGGACAAACATACAGTGCCTTTGAGCCGCAAACTTTTTCAACCTGCTGTAACAAGCCATTGGCAGCTCAATACAATCTGGCCGAAGTACCTGATAAAACGGTGCTGTATAAGCGGGAAGCCACCATGTGGCGATATAAAGAAGTATTACCCGTTTTTGAAGAAGATAATATCGTGAGCCTGGGCGAAGGTATGACCCCCATTCTTGAACTAAAACGCTTACAATCAGCTTACGAATTACCGAACTTATTTTTAAAGGATGAATCAAAAAACCCCACGGGTTCCTTTAAAGCAAGAGGGTTAAGTGCCGCTGTTTCCAAAGCAAAGGAATTTGGTTTTCATACCTGTATTATTCCAACTGCAGGTAATGCCGGTGGCGCGCTGGCTGCCTATTGCGCCAAAGCAGATATAAAAGCCATTGTGGTAATGCCGCGTCATACCCCACAGGTGTTTAAAGATGAGTGTGAGTTATACGGCGCTGAACTGATACTGGTGGATGGGCTCATCAGCGATTGCGCTAAAAAAGTTGCCCAGCTGAAAGAATCCATCAATTGCTTCGATATTTCAACCATGAAAGAACCTTACCGCCTGGAAGGCAAGAAGACTATGGGGTATGAAATAGCCGAGCAATTCAACTGGACATTACCCGATGTGATCCTGTATCCCACTGGTGGCGGCACCGGATTGATTGGCATGTGGAAGGCGTTTAAAGAAATGCAACAAATGGGTTGGATCGGTGAAAAACTCCCGCGTCTGTATGCCATACAAGCAGAGAATTGTCAGCCCGTAGTACAAACCTGGAAAGGCTTACAACCCAATGCGAAAAATTATATAGGTCAACCTTCACTGGCTAACGGACTGGCAGTGCCGAATCCGTTTGCCGAAGACATGATGTTGACAGCGCTGCGCGAATCAAAAGGCCAACCACTGGCAGTAAGCGATGATGATATGCTTGCTGCTGTTAAAGAAATTGCCAGTAAAGAAGGATTGATCATTGCCCCCGAAGGCGGCGCTTTATGGAAAGGATTGTTACAACTGGTGAAGGAAGGAACAGTTCAACGGGCGGAGAGAATACTATTACTAAATACAGGTTCCGGCTATAAATACCTTGAAAATATTCTTTAATGGACGGACAAGGCAGGGCTGACCAAAGGGGTTAGCCCTCATTTTTTAGAGTGTGTTTCTGAATATTTTTTTACAGTTTCAGGGTTAGGCAAACCAACTTGTTTAAGGACTCTGTTAGCTTCTTCCATTAATAAAAGCACGCCTTCCTATACAAAAACCACTTTGGGTATGAGCTGGTATATTAAAGACAATAAATTATACCTACTTTCAACGGAGGCGGTTTCTGGATTGGGGCATTTAAATATGACAGCTACTGCAATCTCATTGTCCTAAATTGCAACAAGAACGAAAAGAAAAAAATAGGAAATGGTCAAGCCAGTGCTGCCAGAACAATATGTGCGCATGCCACTCTTTGGTTTCCAAACGAGTGTGTAGTAAGCCATTTGTATTACATAAAATTATTTGGGGTAAAAAAGTTCAACACCATTCTTGAAAAAATCACTTATGAGGACATTGATAAATTAACAGCGATCAAATAATTGCACTCAGTAGACTTATAGTTTTTAATGATGTCGCCCGTTTTTTTATTTTTTGAGTTAGAAATCGTCCTTCGCGCATAGGCAAAATATTTTTTCTCAGATGCGACAGCTTTTTTCTCCTGAGAAACGAATCTTCGCTCACTGGAAATTTACCTTTGCACCTGAGAAATTTACTTTCGCACCTGGGAAATTACCTTTCGCGCATGGGGGAAAATAAATTTCCCATAAGAAAAAGATAATTTCTCATGGGAAAAATGCTTTTATTGATAAAATATGTCTGTAAGTAACAATAAAATGGACCAAAGTTCTTACACTGCAGGCTCTTGTTGACTTAAACAGTGGAAACTTCCCAAACCCCAGATGATATCTGTAGAATCGATACCGACTACTTTGCGATCGGGGAAACTTTGTTGAATGATCTGTAACGCTTTATCATCATTGGCGCAGCGATAAGTAGGAACAATCACCGCCGTATTGGCAATATAAAAATTCGCGTAAGAAGCCGGCAAACGTTGCCCTTCATACTCAATCGCGTCGGGCATGGGCAGCTCTATCACATTCAATTGCTGTCCATTTAACAACCGCATTTGTTTTAACTGGCGCAGGTTGTGCTGCAGCAATTCGTAATTCTCATCCTGTTTATTTTCTTCTACCACCGTTAACACGGTATTGGCGTTTACAAAACGAACCGTATCATCGATGTGGCCATCGGTATCATCACCCACAATGCCTTCATCAACCCACAATACCTGTTCAACGCCGTAATAGTTATACAGGTATTCTTCTATCTGCTGCTGGTTCAAATGCGGGTTACGGTTGGGATTCAACAAACAGGCGGTTGACGTTAACAACGTACCCTGTCCGTTAAATTCTACCGACCCGCCTTCCATTACAATACCGGGATGGTATACGGGAATATTATAGTGTTTACCGATTAAAGTAGGGATTACATCATCCAGGTCGAATGGCGGATACTTATTGCCCCAGGCATTGTAGCCCCAGTCAACGATCACCTTTTTGATCTCCGCATGGGGGTTTATCAAAAACGCCGGACCATGATCGCGGCACCAGGCATCGTTGGTAGGATGAAGAAAGAATTTGATCTTACCCAGGTCGGCGCCTGCTTCGGTAAGACATTTAATAGCGAAGGCTTTCATGGCGTTGTCCACTACATTGATGCACACCTCTTCGCCTTTTGCCACTTCTTTTATAAACTGACTATAGAAAGGATAAATAGTTTCAATCTTGCCGGGCCATGATGCTTCTTTATGCGGCCAGCTCAGCCAGGTAGCTGTATGCGGCGCAAATTCTGCAGGAAAGTAATAACCTAGTTCTTTTGGAGTCTTCATTATCCTTTTTTCTTGATTGCGTTATTCGTGGTTATTAGTTGCCGTTGCACGATTCAGGTTACAGGTTTCAGGTTTACTTCTATGGTTTTCCCTGTAACCTGTAACTTGAAACAGCATTTCAATTATCTATGCTTATGATTAAAACAATTACGCTTCATCATCAATGAACCGCTTGGTGATCGGTTGGTAAGAATCAATTCTGCGGTCGCGCATAAATGGCCAATGAGTGCGGTAGCGATCGGTCAACGCAGTATCCAGTTCTATCACATTCACTTCTTCTTTATCGTGCGAAGCCTGGTATAAAACAGTTCCGAACGGATTACTCACAAATGAACCACCCCAGAATTTCATAGCGCCTTTTTGTTCCAGTCCAACACGGTTTACACTTACTACGTGCACGCCGTTTGCCACGGAATGGCTGCGTTGAATGGTTTGCCAGGCATTGTATTGCTCGGTATTGGTTGTATCGTCCTGCGAAGTAGCCCAGCCAATAGCAGTTGGGTAAAACAAGATCTCGGCGCCCATAAGCGAAGTAATGCGGGCTGCTTCAGGATACCATTGATCCCAGCAGATGAGCACGCCAATGGTGGCGAATTTTGTTTTGAATACTTTATATCCCAGGTCGCCGGGCGTGAAATAGAATTTCTCGTAGTACGCCGGGTCATCGGGGATGTGCATTTTGCGGTACTTGCCAAGGTATGTACCATCGGCATCGAGCACCGCTGTTGTATTGTGATAAAGCCCCTGTGCTCTTTTTTCGAACAAAGATGCAATGATCACCACACCGGTCTCAGCTGCTACCTTACTTAATGAATCGGTAGAAGGTCCGGGAATAGGCTCTGCCAGTTTAAAGTTGTCGTAATCTTCCACATCGCAGAAGTACAGCGAAGTGAATAACTCCTGCAAACAAACGATCTGTGCGCCTTTGGCTGCCGCCTCACGTACTTTTTCAATTGCTTTTTGCAGGTTAGCATCTTTATCGTTGGTGCAGCTCATTTGCACCAGGCCTATTTTTACTTTTGTCATTTCTTATTTAAGTTCTTTGTTCTACAATCTGAGTTCCGCATTATAACAAGGAACTACCTGAATTGTTGAATTGGTATCTTATCAACTTGTTAACTTTTCAACTGGTTAACCGATCACTAAGTTTCTACCTGTAACAGCGCGTCCAGGTTGCTGATACCAATTTTCTTTTCGCTAACATACCCTTCGGCGTATTTCACGCCAATGCGCTTACCCATCATGCGGGCGCGTCCGGTTACACTGTCCAGAAAATCGGGGGATGAAATATAGGTTTGCGGCCCTTCGTGTCCGTCTACCGGGTTGAAAAACTGGGTGCTGTAAGCCTGGATGGCCTCCATGCGTTGGTCAAATACATCGGAGATATCGATGAGCAGATCAGGTTCGTGGTACCAGTCCTGCAAATAATGCAATACATATTTGGGGCGCCAGCGTTGTTGTGGTTTACCGCTCTCGTCGGTGGTTTCAATTTTTGCCAGTCCTGCCAAAAAACAAGCTGTAGCAATCAGTTGGCCGGCGCGGCCATGATCGGGATGCCGGTCGTCAAGGGCATTCCCCAGTACCACTTCAGGTTGATAGGTCCTGATGGCCTGTATCAGTTTCAATTGATGTTCTTCATCATTGCGGAAAAAGCCATCCCGCATTTTCAGGTTGGCGCGTACCTGTACTCCCATGATCTCAGCAGCTTTGGCTGCTTCCGCATAACGGGTTTCAATGGTGCCCCTGGTTCCCAACTCGCCCTGGGTAAGATCGAGGATCCCGGCTTTCTTGCCCCGCTTAATTTCGTTGATCAATGTACCAGAACAACTCAGCTCCACATCATCAGGATGAACGCCAATGGCCAGTAAATCCAGTTTCATATTAAAAATTGAGCGGCAAAGGTAGTATTTAGTTCAAAGTTTACAGTTTAAAATTCAACCCTAATTGAGAACTGAAAACATTAAACTTTGAACTTAAAACCTTGAATTTTAACTTAAAACAGCATCCCCCATTTAATGAGGGCGTCTACCTCCGCCGGAGCATTGTCGATATATTCACCTGCGCGTTTTTTCCCCAGTCTGACGATGACCGTTTTTTTGGAAGGAATTACAATTACATACTGGCCCAGAATGCCGCGGGCATAAAAGATCCCGGGCTTGCTGGGAATGATCCACCACTGATAGCCATAGTAGGTGCAACGTAGCCCGTCCTGGTCGGGAATATGGCAGGGTTTTATGGAGTTGAGGTAATAATCCATGGGAATGATCTCGTTGCCCTTCCAGCGGCCACTGTCCAGCATTAGCTTGCCCAACCGGGCAAAATCCCGGGCATTAGAATTAAAGCAACAATAGGCCTTTTCGTTCCCGCCTATCTGGTCGGTGCTCCACAAGGCAGCATGTTCGGCCCCCATTGGCTGCCACAATTTTTCCGAAGCATAGGCGCTGAGCGATTTGCCGGTGGCTTTTTCCAGCACCAGTCCTAACAGCTGGGTATCGCCCGATTTGTAGTAATGCAGGGTACCCGGCGGGTGAATAATTGAAACACCTGTAGCCGTTTTATATGCATCGTGCCCATAATATAATTCGGTGGTCACCGAAAAAGGATTGGCGTACGATTCATCCCAGTTGCTGCCACTGCTCATGGTAAGCAGGTCCACAATGCGCACTTTGGCTTTTTCGCCGGTCCTGAACTCGGGTAGAAAATCGCCCACCGGTTGCTGCAGCGACTGTATTTTACCTTCTTTCACGGCAGCGCCTATCAGCAGGCTGGTAATGCTTTTGGCCATGGAAAAGGAACCCGACAGGGAAGAATCGCTGTAGCCGTCCCAGTAAAATTCATACAAAATGGAATCGTTCTTAATGGCCAGTACTGCCACGGTTTCCAGATCTTCCAGCATCTTTTTCAGGGTAACCGGCAACGGGTTTTTGTTGTAGTCGTTTGAAAGGCTCCAGGGTTGCGGTTCGCCCGTTACCACGGTATTATTGGTGAACTTTTTATAGTCATCGATATTGGCAAAATTGTACCATACCGCCTCAAACAAATAAGTACGGCCTGAGATAACAGCGTAGGCGCTGAAAGCCACAATTATCACCAGAATAATGGTCACAATTACGCGAATAAACTTTTTCATAGCAGTGATTGTTGAATTGAAGGTAATACATTGAACCAACCTGTTTGAGCCATTTAATTGGTTATTAACTATTTTTTTCCAGCATGTGTAAAAAAAAGGAATACGTAACACAATAAAAATTATTGCAAAAGCTCCGGCATAGTGACAGTCCCTTTTTTTTGCTCTTTTCTCATTTTCGAGTAGCT
>Ga0136846_1213015_pt1 | contig 11201 bp, 7 predicted proteins | sample HopSoiMetagenom2_FD_96841 | JGI IMG/M metagenome (GOLD analysis project Ga0136846, IMG submission 96841) | Grasslands soil microbial communities from Hopland, California, USA - 2 Assembly 2016 (version 4) | ecosystem: Environmental > Terrestrial > Soil > Grasslands | place: USA: Hopland... | reverse complement strand
CAGGTCGGTGAGCCGCTCACGGAGCACCTCCGGCGTGAGGTCCGTGGCCTCGACGAACTCGGCGATCTGGGCCTCGAGGTGCTTCTTCAGCCAGGGGAACGCGGTGAACTGCAGCTGGTGGGTGACCTCGTGCAGGCAGACCCACATCCGGAAGTCGGCCGGGTCGACACCCAGCTTGCGCTCGGCGTCGACGATGTTCGGCGCCACGAGCAGCAGCCGGCCGCCGGTGCCGAAGATCTCGTACTGGCCGAGCACCCGCGAGGAGAGGAAGGCCAGGATCCCGCCGGCCTGCACGCCGGTGGCGCGCGAGCCGATCGCGGTGGCCAGCGGCCCGGGACGGCTGTCCTGCTTCTCGGCGAGGGCGTCGACCAGCGGGTCGAGCAGCGCCTTCATCCCGCCGGTGTTGGCGTCGACCCAGGCGGGCCGGTCCACGACGGCGACCTCGGGCACCGGACCGCCCTCCGCGGGCCGCAGACCGGTGAGGCGCTGGACGTGCGCGACGGCCCGGGCGGCGGCCTCGTGCAGCTCGCGGACGACCGCGGCGGCCTCCTCCCGGGTGGTTTCCGGGCCCGGGCCGACGAGCTTGCGGGCAGTGCGACCGGCGAGGTCCCAGTCGACCATCGAGGCAGGGCTGCTCATCGCCTCAACGTACGCGGCGGAGGACACCTGTGGCCCCATCATGGCCCCGTCCCGGGTCCCACCCTGAGCTCGCGATGGGTGGGGAGGACTGGGTCCTTCAACAGCCGCACTGGGCGAGCGCCGTGGCGACCCGGTCGAGCGCCGCCTCGGCGCTGTCCACGCTGCCCGCGGCGGCGTCGGCCAGGACGGCGAAGGTCAGCAGCCGGCCGTCCTCGGTGACCACCGTGCCGGCCAGGCCGTTGACCGCCTGCAGCGTGCCGGTCTTCGCGCGCACCGCACCGGGCTCGGTCGCCGGGTCGTCGTCGCCGCGGTCGGCGAGGGTGCCGTCGTAGCCGGCGACGGGCAGGCCGGAGAGGATCGAGGAGGTCTCCGGCAGCGTGCCGTCGGCGGCGTCGGTGAGCAGCGAGGTCAGCAGACGGACCGGCACGCGGTCCTCCCGCGACAGCCCGCTGCCGTCGGAGAGCTGCACACCGCCGACGTCGACGCCGGCGTCCTTCAGCGCGGCGATCACCGACTGCGCGGAGCCCTCGAAGGAGGCGGGCTGGTGACGGGCCACGGCGACCTGGCGGGCCAGCGCCTCGGCGAGCATGTTGTCCGACTGCGACAGCGCCTGCTCGACCAGCCGCGCGATCGGCGCCGAGTGCACGGTGCCGAGCGTCTTCGCCCCCGCGGGCGCGGGGCCCAGCACGATCGTCGCGCCGGGCACGCCGAGGGCGTCGGCGAGCGCGGCGCCGGCGTCGAGCCCCGGCTGGCCGCTGCGGGCGTCGGAACCCGGCTTCACGCGCGCGCCGTCGACCATGGCGGCGGTGACCGGCGCGGCGTAGCTGGAAGGCGCGTCCCCGGTGGCCCATCCGGTGGCCGTGAGCGGACCGCTGTACAGGGAGTTGTCGACGACGACGCGGCTGACCGGCGTGCCGGCCGGCAGCGCCGCCAGCACCTGGCCGGCGAGGTCGGCCATCGTCGGGGCGCCGGGGTAGGACTGCGACGGCGACGTGCGCGACAGCGTCGGGTCGCCGCCGCCGACGAGGACGACCTCGCCGGGCGTGGCACCGGCGACGACCTTCGTCTGGAGGGTGTCGGCCGGGTCGAGCGTGGTCAGCACGGCGACGCTGGTGAGCAGCTTCGCGGTCGACGCCGGCGTCGACGGGGTGCCGCCGTCGAGGTCGAACAGGCTGTTCCCGGTCGCGACGTCGACGACCTCGGCGGAGACCCCGGCGCCCAGCGCCGGCGAGCCCAGCAGCGGCGTCAGGGTGGCGGCGAGGGCGGCGGGGTCGGGAGCGGGCGCGGCCGCGTCGAGCCCCGCCAGGACCGGGGTGGGATCGCCGAGGTCGGGCAGCGACGCGGAAGCGGCCGCCGCGGCGGCGGGTGTCGTCGGGTCGTCGTCCCGGACGACGAGCAGCGTCGCGACCGCCGCGACGACGAGGACGAGCACGCCCAGACCGGCGAAGACGAGGCGGCGGCGGAACCTCGAGTAGTTCGCCGTGACGATCGTCGAACCGCTCGACGAAATGCTGCCCACCCCCCACGCGGGACCCTGCGTCGGTTCGACGGGGTCGCCGTGGGACACACTAACGGCCGTGCAGTTCGACGTGACGATCGAAATCCCGAAGGGCCAGCGGAACAAGTACGAGCTGGACCACGCCACCGGACGCATCCGGCTCGACCGGATGCTGTTCACCTCCACCCGCTACCCGGCCGACTACGGGTTCATCGAGAACACCCTGGGTCAGGACGGCGACCCGCTCGACGCCCTGGTCATCCTCGAGGAGCCCACGTTCCCCGGGTGCCTGATCACCTGCCGCGCCATCGGGATGTTCCGGATGACCGACGAGAAGGGCGGTGACGACAAGGTCCTCTGCGTGCCGGCGACCGACCCGCGGATGGCGCACCTGACCGACATCAACGACGTCCCGGAGTTCGACCAGCTCGAGATCCAGCACTTCTTCGAGACCTACAAGGACCTCGAGCCCGGCAAGTCCGTCGAGGGCGCCGACTGGGTCGACCGGCAGGCGGCCGAGGACGAGATCCGCGCCTCGCAGGAACGCGCCCAGGCCCAGGGCTACCACACCTGATCCGGGTCGTCCTCCGCGCCGAGCGCACGGTCGGACGGCGGCGTTCCTCCTCCGGGGGGCGCCGCCGTCGTCATCCGGGCGGTCCCCCCGCGGGGTGAGACGGGTCCGTTGCGCTCCAGCCGCCCGCCGACCGTGCCGACATGGGCCGTGGACGGGCGTCGACGGCGACGCCCCGCTGCGCAGGCGGAGGTGCGGATGGCCGGCTCCCGGCTCCCGCTGCTGCGGCGTCTGCCCGAACGGCCGGCCGGCCTGGTCGCCGGCACCCGGTGGCTGTTCCACCTCTGCGCGCTGCTGGTCCTCGGGCTGACCGCGGCCGGCGGCCTGCCGGGTGGGACGCCCGGCGCGATCGCCCTGCTGGGCTGCTCCACCCTGGCCCTGGCCGGCTCCTGGTCCTACGGCTACCGTGCGGGCCGCCGGCCGCTCTGGGGCGACGCCCTGGACGCCCTCGCCTTCTTCGCCTTCGCGCTGGCCTGCCCGGCCCCGGTCGCCGCGTTCCCGGTCGCCTTCTCCGCGCAGTGGTTCCGGGCGGTGTACGGCCGCACCGCGCACGTCGCCGCGTACACGGCCGGCGTCGTGGCGGCCATGGTGTCCGCGCTGCTCCTCTGGACCGCCGTGCCCTGGCACGACGGGCCCACGGCGGCGGCTCCGGTGCTCGGGCCGCTGCCGGTGCTGGTCGTCAACGCCGTCGTGAGCCGGCACCTCGCCCTCGGTCTGTTCGCGCGGGACGCCGCCCAGCGCCGCGACGCGGCGCTCGCCGACCTCGGCACGAGCCTGCTGGGGCTGACGGACAGGGACGAGATCTACGCCCGCACCTGGGCCGCCGCCAGCCGCGTCTGCGCGTCGCAGCCCGGGATGGTCGTCATCACCGTGCTCGACGAGGGTGGGCACCTGCTGCTGCGCGGGCAGACCGCCGGCTTCCCATCGGTGCCGGGCACGCTGCCGCGCGGCATCGTCACCGCTGACGTGGCGGGTGCTACGGGGCCGTGCCCTCCCCCGCCGGAGCTGGTGACGGTCACCGGCGCGACCGACTGGCACCGGCTGCCGATGCCCGAGATCCCGCACGGCTGGATGCTCGTGGGGGCGCAGTCGGTGCCCTCCGACGTCATCACCCTGTTCCGGGCGCTGATGAACCAGGTCGCCCTCGCCCTGCGGAACGCGCACAGCCACGGCGCGCTGGAGGCGCAGGCGCTGACCGATCCACTGACCGGCCTGCCGAACCGGACCGCCTTCACCGCGGCGCTGGCCGGCGCGCCGGCGGACGGCACGTGGGTGCTGTACCTCGACCTCGACGACTTCAAGGTGGTCAACGACGGGTTCGGCCACGCGACGGGCGACCGGCTGCTGCGCTGCGTCGCCGAGCGGCTGGCCGGCGCGGTCCGGGAGGAGGACCTCTGCGCGCGGCTCGGCGGTGACGAGTTCGCGGTCGTGCTGCACGGCGCGACGGAGGAGGAGGCCCACGCCACCGCGCGGCGGCTCGTGGAGCTGCTGTCCTCACCGGTGGTGTTCGACGGCCGGGTGCTGTCGGTGGGCGCCAGCGTCGGGTTGGCCCCGTCGGCGCACGAACGCGGGATGGACGTCGTCCAGCGCGCCGACATCGCCATGTACGCAGCGAAGCGCGCCGGCAAGAACCGGGTGCAGAGCTTCACGCCGTCGCTGCTGACCTCGGAGGAGGAGGCGCGGTTCGAGGCCGAGCTGCGGTTCGCGGTGGACGAGGGACGGCTGCTCGTCGTCCACCAGCCGATCGTCTCCGCCGAGGACGGCCGCTGCGTGGCCGTGGAGGCGCTGGTGCGCTGGGAGCACCCGACCCGCGGCCTGCTCTCTCCGCCGCAGTTCCTCGACGTGGCCGAGCGGACCGGGCTCATCGTCGCGCTGGGGGAGCACGTGCTGCGGCGCGCCTGCGCCGACGTGCGGGACTGGTCGGACGACGGGCGGCCGCTGCTGGTGCACGTGAACGCCTCACCGACCCAGCTCGCTCACCCCCGCTTCCTGCCCTCCGTGCGCGAGGCGCTGGCCGAGTCGGACCTGGAGCCGGAGCGGCTCGTCGTGGAGATCACCGAGTCGTCCGCGCTGGACTCCCCCGGCGCCCGCGCCGCGATCGACGAGCTGGCGGCGATGGGCGTCGGCGTCGCCGTCGACGACTTCGGGACCGGGTACTCCGCCCTGAGCCTGCTGCGCACGGTGCCGCTCGACATCGTCAAGATCGACAAGTCCTTCGTCGCCGGTGCGGCGACGGAGCCGGCCGACCAGGCGGTGCTCTCGGCGATCGTGCGGCTGGCCCGGGACCTGGGGCTGGTCACGGTCGCCGAGGGTGTGGAGGACGCCGACCAGCAGCGGTTCGTCGAGCGAGCGGGCATCACCGCGGTCCAGGGCTACCTGCACCTGCGACCGGTGCCGGCCGGCGAGCTCGCGTGCTGGCTGGCCGATCCGGCACGGCGGGCCGTCACGGTCTGAGCGGGGCCTCGAGCCCGGGGTTGCGATCATGCAGGACGACGGTGAGGAACCCGAGCTGCCCCCGGTAGCCGGCGAGCCACTCCCGGCGGTGCGTGCGGGCGAGCTCGAGCGCCTCGTCGTCCGCCTCCTCCAGCGCCCACTCGGTGAGCGCGCCGGTCCAGGACCACTCGTAGCGGTCCCATTCGGCGGCGGTGCTGATGTGCCCGAAGCCGGGTTGGAAGCCGTGCTCCTGCACCCGGTCCAGCAGCCCGCCGATGGAGGGGAGGTCGCCGATCGCGTCCAGCGCCTCAGGGCCCGGCGTCGCCTCCCAGAAGGCGTCGCCCAGCAGGACCCGCCCGCCGGGCCGCAGGTGCCCCCGGACGGCGTCCAGCGTGGGGCCGAGCCCGCCGAAGGCGTGGCTGACCCCGACGCAGAGGACGGCGTCGAAGGAGCCGCCCGCCCACGTGGTGACGTCGGCCCGCTCGAAGCGGAGGCGCTCGCCGAGGCCGGCTGCACGTCTGCGCGCCTCCACCAGGGCCGGCTCGGACAGGTCGACGCCGACGCCGCTGCCGCCCGGGACGACCGTCAGCGCGGTCCGGAGCCACTCCCCGAACCCGCAGCCGAGGTCGAGCAGCCGACCGTCATCAAGGGTCAGCCGGGCGACCAGGAGGCGCAGGTTCTCATCGGAGACGGGCGCGGCGACGGGGTGCCAGCGGTGCGCGACGGCGCTGGCCAGGGCTCTGTCCACCGCCGCATCCTGACGGCCGGCGGCCCGCGCGCCCACCGACTTTCCGGGTGGCGGGCGCGTCCGCGCTCGGAACGCCTCCGCGGCGCATCCCGGTGCGGGTGAGCGGGTCGGGTTGCGTCCGATCCCGTTCTGGTGAGTGAATGGGCTCACCCCGCCCGGCGCGCGACGGAGAGCCTCGAGTTCGTGGTGCGCCGCCGGGCGGGCCCTGCGTCCGGATCGCCTGCCGCAGCTGTCGCTCCGGTCGGCCGCGCGGCGGCGAAGGCCCGGAACGAGGAAGCGGCCCCGCCCGGAAGGGGCGAAGCCGCTGGTGGGAGGAGAGCCGCCTGTCGGAATCGAACCGACGACCTTCTCATTACGAGTGAGATGCTCTACCGACTGAGCTAAGGCGGCGGGGTCGTGCTCGCCAGAGTTTACGGCACGCCGTCGGCTCCCCCGGTGCAGGGGCCGGTCACGCCTGCGGGAGTCGTAGCGCCACGGTCAGCGCCTCGAGCGCGATCTGCGGCTTCACGTTCTGCTCGAGCGCCTCGCGGCAGGCCAGGATCGCGTCGATGCGCCGGAGAGCTCCCTCGGCGCCGATCCGCCGGGCCAGCTCCTCGGTGTCGGCGCGCCGGTCGGGGTGGCTCAGCGACGGCGCCTGGTCACCGGCGGCGGCGAGCACCAGCGCGTCGCGGTAGAAGGCGGCGAGGTCGACCAGGGCGCGGTCCAGCGAGTCGCGGCCGAGGCGCGTGGCCCGCGACTTCTGCTTCTTCTCCAGTTCCTTGAGCACGCCGGCGCCGCCCCGGCTGGCCGAGATGCCCGGGCCGCGCGCACCGACGCCGAGGCTGGCCTTGACCGCCTCGGTCTCGGCACCGTCGAGGGCGGCTGCGGCCTGGTCTGCTTCCTCCTTCGCCGAGGAGACCAGCTCGTCGGCGGCGTCGAGGCAGGCCGACAGCGAGACCAGCGACAGCGGGATGTCCAGCACGACCTTGCGGGCCAGCCGGGCGACCTCGTCGCGGGCCAGCCGCCGCGCCCGGCCGACGTGCCCGCCGGCGGCGGCCGCCGACCACGCGGCCAGTGCCGGGTCGACACCCTCGCGGCGGACGAGGACGTCGGCGACGGCGTCCACCGGAGGGGTGCGCAGGCCGACCACCCGGCACCGCGACCGGATGGTCACGCTGACGTCATCGGGGTGCAGGCTGGGGGCGCACAGCAGGAACAACGTCCGGGGCGGCGGCTCCTCGAGCATCTTCAGCACCGCGTTGGACGCCTGCTCGGTCATCCGGTCGGCGTCCTCGACCAGCACGATCTGCCAACGACCCTGGGACGGTGCCCGGCCGGCGATCCGGATGAGCTCGCGCGCCCAGTCGACGCCGATGGACAGGCCCTCGGGGACGACGGTCTGCACGTCGGCGTGCGTGCCGGCGAGCACGGTGCGGCAGGCGTGGCAGTGCCCGCAGCCACCCTCCGGGCACTGCAGCGCCGCGGCGAAAGCGCGCGCGGCGACGCTGCGCCCGGATCCGGGCGGGCCGGTGAACAGCCACGCGTGGGTCATCGCCGCGGGGTTGGCCACCGCCTCGCGCAGCTCGGCCACGACGACGGGCTGCCCGATGACCTTGGTCCAGACGTCGTGGGGCGCCTCGACCGCCGTCACGGGTGCAGCTGGGGGGTCGGGCCGGTCTGGGCGTGCGGGTGGTGGGGCACGGTCCCATTCTCCGCGGGCCGCTCCTCGGCCGTGCCGACCGCCACGCGCCGCTCGGCGCTGCCGGGCAGCGTCTGCAGCGGCAGGCCGGAGAGCAGCTCGGCGACCCGGGCGCGGATCGCCGCGGCGATCTCGTCCGGCGAGCGGGTCGCGTCGACCACCAGGTAGCGGTCCGCATCGGACTCGGCCAGCGCCCGGAACGTCTGGCGCACCCGCTGGTGGAAGTCCAGCGACTCCGACTCCAGCCGGTCGGCGGCCGCCCGCCCGCGCGCCCGCGCCAGGCCGGTCTCCGGCGGCAGGTCCAGCAGGACGGTCAGGTCGGGCACCAGCCCCTGGGTGGCCCAGCGGGACAGCCCGCGGACGTCGTCGAGCGGGATGGTCCGGCCGGCGCCCTGGTAGGCCAGCGAGCTGTCGACGAACCGGTCGGTGATCACGACCTCGCCGGCGTCGAGGGCCGGGCGCAGCACGTCGTGCACGTGCTGGGCCCGGTCGGCGGCGTAGAGCAGCGCCTCGGCCCGCGAGGACAGCCCGGCGTGCGCCTTGTCGAGCACGATCGCGCGGATGCCCGCCCCGGACGGCGTCGCGCCCGGTTCGAAGGTCGCGCGGGCGACCAGCCCCTCGGCCGTCAGCCACTCCTGCAGCCGCTTGACCTGCGTGGACTTGCCGGCGCCCTCGCCGCCCTCGAAGGCGATCAGGACGCCGCCCCTGGCCAGCCGGCGGCGCGCGGTGGTGTCGCGCCGCAGCGCCGTCACGACGTCGGCGACCAGCGGCACCGGGCGGCCGTCGTCCATCTGCCGGTAGGCGATGATGCCGACGCCGGCAGCCAGCAGCGCGGCGGCGAACAGCATGATCCGGTCGCCGGTGAGGGTGAAGGAGACAGCTCCCAGGTCGACGTCGTGGCGGCCGAAGAGGCCGACCGCGAACGGGACGACCGCGAGGCTGAGGATCAGCGAGGCCCGGACCAGCGACTGCACGAGGGCGAACGTCCGCCCGCGGACGGCGTCGTCGACGTCGATGCCGAGCAGCGTGAACCCGGCCAGGTAGGCGATGCCGGCGAAGAAGCCCATGAGGACGACGAACAGCAGCGACAGCCACAGCGTGAAGGAGCACGACAGCAGCAGCAGCGCGACGCCCGCACCGACGATCGCCACCCCGAACAGCCGCTCGCGCGCGAGGTCGCGGGCGATGCTCGGGCCGATCCCGATGCCCAGGCCCAGCCCGATGAAGACGGCGCCGAAGAGCAGGCCGTAGGCGGCGTCCCCGCCGCCGAGCGACCCGGCGAAGGCCTGGGCGGTGGCGATGACGACGCCCGCGGCGGTGAACGCGCCGGTGATGCCGATGATCAGGCCGCGCACCAGCGGGGTGTGGCCGGCAAAGGACAGCCCGCTCTTCAGCGAGCCGAGGAAGCTCTCCCCCTTGACCGCCGCGCCCTGCGCGCGTCGGCCGCTGATCGAGGGCAGGTTCCAGATCACCACCGCCGCCACCAGGAAGGTGAGCGCGTTGACGTACAGCGCGAGGTTCGTGTCGCTGGCCCAGTGGGGCAGGTGGCCCGAGTCGCCGGCGCTGGTGAGCAGCGAGAAGGCGATGGCCGCCGTGACGGGCGTCAGGCCGTAGGTGGTGACCAGCGAGAGCTGGTTGGCCGACTCCATCTGGTCCTTGCGCAGCATGTTCGGGACGGCGGCCTCCTTGGCCGGGATCCAGAACAGGCTGATCGCCTCGATGAGGAACTGGGCGACGAACAGCCAGACGAGGTTGTCCGCCAGCGGGATCGAGGCGAACAGCGCGAAACGCAGGCAGTCGGAGACGACCATCGTCTTGCGCCGGTCGAAGCGGTCGGCGAAGGCGCCGGCGAGCGGGCCGAGGACGATCGCGGGCAGCAGCCGGAACAGCAGCACGGCGCCGAGGGCGAAGTTCTTGCCGGCGAAGCTGTCGACCAGCGACGTGGCGGTGGCCGTGATCGCCAGCAGCCCCAGCCAGTCGCCGAAGCTGGACAGCGCCATGGATTCCCACAGCCGGCGGAAGTCGCGCACCCGCAGCACCGCGCGGATCTTGGCGAGCAGCCCCACGGCGTTCCCGGTGTCGCCGGCCGGGGCGTCCCGCCCGTCGATCTCCGCCGCCGTGGGCGCACCGCCGGGCGGCAGGCCGTCCGGCGGGACGGTCCGCGCATCCGGCTGCGCAGCCGCGCCGTCGGCGGGCGGCCGCGCCGGGAAGGGCGGGTCGGAGCTGATCGCGTGCTCCCGGGAGTGAGAGGGGCGGGCGGAGCGGGGCCCTCGGGCAGGCTCAGGGTATCGGCACAGGACGACGGTTCCCCGCAATTCCAGCGAACGGCAGGCGCCCCCGCTGCAGGCACCCCGCGAGCCTGCGAGCGGGGGGCAGCGGGTCCGTCTTCTACGGTGACCTGCGGTGGACGCTTCCTGGGACCCCGCGACCTACCTGCGGTTCGCCGGTGAGCGGGCCCGGCCCTTCGCCGAACTGCTCACCCGCGTGCGGGCGAGCGCCCCGGCGGTCGTGGTCGACCTCGGGTGCGGCGAGGGCACGCTGACCGCCTCGCTGACCAGGCGGTGGCCCGGCGCCCGCGTCACCGGGGTGGACTCCTCCCCCCAGATGCTCGCCGCGGCGGCCGCGCACGCCGTCCCCGGCCGCCTCGGCTTCGAGCGCGGCGACGTCCGGGACTGGGCGCCCGCGGAGCCGGTCGACGTGCTGGTCAGCAACGCCGTCCTGCACTGGGTGGCCGGGCACGACCGGCTGCTGACGCGGTGGGCCGGGGCGCTGTCGCCCGGTGGCGAGCTGGCGGTCCAGGTGCCGGGCAACTTCGGGGCGCCGACGCACGCCCTCCTGGCCCGGCTCTGCGCGCAGCCGCGCTGGGCGGATCGGGTGGAGGACGCCGCCCCGCGGTCGGACGCCGTGCTGGAGCCCGCCGGCTACCTCGACGTCCTCACCGCCGCCGGGCTGTCGGCGGACGTGTGGGAGACGACGTACCTGCACGTGCTCGCCGGGGAGGACCCGGTGCTGGACTGGGGAAGCGGCACGGTGCTGCGGCCGGTGCTCGCTCGGCTGGACGAGGACGACGCCGCCGCGCTGACCGCGGAGTACGCCGCGGCGCTGCGGGTGGCCTACCCCCGCCGGCCGGACGGGACGACGGTGCTGCCGTTCCGGCGGGTCTTCGCCGTGGGCCGCCGACCGGGATGAGCGCTCAGGTGGGCCGCAGCCGGTGCGCGGCGGTGACGTGCGGCAGCTCGAGCAGGCCGCGGCCGCGGGTGTCCGGGTGGGTGGCGAGCAGGCCGCGGATGCGGCCGAGGAAGGCCGCCCGCTCCTGCGGATCCATCGTGGCGACGTAGCTGCGGGTGCCGATGCCGGCCACGAGCTGTTCCGGCGAGACCGTCTGCACGATGCCGGACTCGAGGCACTCCTCCCGGGCCGGCAGCGCCTGCGCGAACTGCTCGACCACGGTCTGGTCGGCCTCGTGGCCGCGCGCCTCACCCGCGAGCAGCTCGCCGAGTGCCGCGACCCACGGGACGCGCTCGTCACGGGCGTTCCAGATCAGCCCGACGACGCCGCCGGGACGCAGCACCCGTCGCATCTCGGCCAGCGCGCGCAGCTTGTCGATGACGAGGTGGTTGAGCATGTTGTTGCT
>Ga0136846_1243324_pt1 | contig 11202 bp, 9 predicted proteins | sample HopSoiMetagenom2_FD_96841 | JGI IMG/M metagenome (GOLD analysis project Ga0136846, IMG submission 96841) | Grasslands soil microbial communities from Hopland, California, USA - 2 Assembly 2016 (version 4) | ecosystem: Environmental > Terrestrial > Soil > Grasslands | place: USA: Hopland... | reverse complement strand
CGCATCAGGACCGCGGAAATCGCGTTGCCGAGCACGAAGGCCGGCATGATGGTGGCGGCGAGGCTCGCGCGCCAGTTCTCGGTCAGCGGCACGTAGCCGGACGCCGGCAGCCAGCCGAGCTCGATCGAGAACAGGAAGATCAGCATGATGCCGAGCCAGAAATTCGGCGTCGAGATGCCCCACAGCGCGAACAAATTGGCGCCATAGTCCCAGACGGTGCCCTTTTTCACGGCGGAGACGATGCCGGCGGGGATGCCGATCAGGAGTGCGATCACCATCGCCATCGAGCCGAGCTGGAGCGTCACCGGCAGTTTCTGTGCGATCAGCTCGCGCACCGGCATCTTGTTGCGCAAGGACTCGCCGAAATTGCCGGTCAGCACACCTTTGAGCCAATAGACATATTGGACCGGGATCGGCTGATCGAGCTTGTATTGCTGCCGGATCTGCTCGATCACGGCGGGATCGCGTTCCTCGCCAGCCATCACCAGCGCCGGATCGCCCGGCAGCAACTGCTGGAGCGAGAAGATCAGCACCGACACGAAGAACAATGTCGGCACGATCTGCGCGACGCGGCGGGCGAGGAAGTTCAACATGGTGGCGGCCGCTTGGCAGGCAACGCCATGCTCACTTGAACTTCAGTCCGACCACACGCACCAGCCCGTCGGGCATCTGCCTGTAACCGTCGAGTTTCTTGGTGTGAGCGATTAGCAGCGTGCGGTGATAGATATAGATGATGGGCAAATCGTCGAGCAGGATTTTCGCCAGCTTCGCGTAGATAGCCTTGCGCTCCTCGACGCCGGACGTCATGCGTCCCTCTTCCATCAGCTTGTCGGCCTCGGGGTTGGAATAGACACCGTCGTTCTGCGGCGCCTTGCTGCGCATGAAGATGTAGGAATTGCCGTCGGGATCGATGCGGCCGCTCCAGTTGATCTGGAATATCTGGAACTCGCCGGCCTGGGCCTGTTTGAAGGTCGTCGCGAATTCGACCGCGCGGATCTTGATGTCGAAGCCCGCTTCCGCAGCCATGGACTGCACGACCTGAGCCACGGCTTCATTCTCGGCGCCCTTGGGGATCATGTAGTCGACAGTTATGGGCGTGGTGACGCCCGCTTCCTTCAGCAGCGCCTTCGCTTTCGCGACGTCGCGGCCGTGGACCGGAAACGCCTTCTGGTAGTAGGGATGCGTCGGGCTGACCCACTGGTTACCGGGCGTGAACTCGCCGTTGAAGACCACCTGATTGAGGGCTTCGCGATCGATCGACAGGTCGAGCGCTTGGCGGACCTTGGCCGACTGGCTCAGCGGCCCCTTGGTCTTGTCGTTGCCTATGTTGACGGTCAGGCCGAGATAGCCGAGTTCAGGCGCGGTCGACAGCACCAGCTTGGGATCAGCGCGGACGTCCTTGATGTCGGTGGCGAGCACGCGCTCGATCAGGTCGAGCCCGCCGGACTTCAGGTTCGCAAGCCGCACCGTGGCATCGACGATTGGCAGGAACACGACGCGATCGATATGGATGTTGTCCTTGTTCCAGTAGTCGGCGAATTTCTCGAACACCATGCGGTCCTGCTGCACGCGCTCGACGAATTTGTAGGGACCGGCGCAGACCGGATGCAGACCGAACTTGTCGCCGGCTTCCTTGGCCGCTTTGGGCGACACCATCATGCCCGAGCGGTCGGTGAGCTGGGCGATCAGCGGGGAATAGGGCGTCTTCAGCACCAGCTTGATGGTGAGGGGATCGACCACCTCGACGTGATCGACGCTGGCAAGCTCGGATTTGCGGAACGAGGTCGGCAGCGTCATGTGACGTTCGATCGAGAATTTTGCAGCTTCGGCGTCCAGCGGCTCGCCATCGTGGAATTTGACGCCCGGCCGGAGCTTGATCGTCATTTCCTTGCCGTCGGCCGACGTCTCGTAGGACAGCGCCAGCTGCGGCACGATGTTGAGCTTCTCGTCGATGTCGAACAGCTTGTCGCAGAAGGCGGAGAACACAATACGGCCGACATAGGTGCGGCCGATGCTGGGATCGAGGATATCAGGGTCCTCGGCGATCCCGATGCGAAGCGTGGTCTGGGCCTGGGCGGCGCTCACGAGCGACGTCAGCAAGGCCGACGCCAGGATGGTCAAACGCACAAGGTTCATCGCTCTCGACCTCTGTTTTGCGGTGACGCGGGATCGGTCCCCAATGAACTAACCCCGCCGCGCCCCGCTGCTTCCGGGCCGCCACTGAAGGCGGCAACCAATTTTTCAAGGACCGGCGAGAAGCCGCCGTCGGACGGGAGGATCGCTTCGGAGGACGGCAGTTCCGATGTTCGGTGGCAGGCCGTTGCATGTCCGGTGCCATCCGGCACGAGCTGTGGCATTTCGCTGCGGCAACGCTCGACCACATAGGGGCAGCGGGTGTGAAAGCGGCATCCGGGCGGCGGATTGAGCGCACTGGGGATTTCCCCCTGCAGCACAATGCGGCTGCGCTTTGCGCGCGGTTTAGGCACGGGGATCGCCGACAGCAGCGCGCGGCTATAGGGATGTCGGGGTGCTGCGAACAGGGAGTCAGCCTTGGCCGTCTCGACGATCTGGCCGAGATTCATCACCGCGACGTGGTCGGCGATGTGCTTGACCACGGCAAGGTCGTGCGACACGAAAATATAGGCGAGGCCGAGCTGGTCCTGGAGCTCGCGCAAGAGATTGAGGATCTGGGAGCGGATCGAGACGTCGAGCGCCGAGACCGGCTCATCGCAGATGATCAGTTTCGGCTCGACCGCGAGCGCGCGGGCGATGGCGATGCGCTGGCGCTGGCCACCGGAGAATTCATGCGGATAGCGTCGCTCGAGCCGGGGCTCGAGCCCGACCAGCCGCAGGATTTCGGCGACACGCTCGCGCCGCTGCGCGGGCGGGACGAGATCGTGCAGCGCCAGCGGCTCGGTCAGGATCTGGCCAACCGTCATGCGCGGGTTGAGCGAGGCGTAGGGGTCCTGAAAGATGATCTGCGCCTGGCGGCGAAAGGCGCGCAAGCTGCTGGCATCGAGCGAGAGCAGATCGCGGCCTTCGAAACGGATTGTGCCCGCATCCGGTTCGATCAGCCGCAGCACCAGGCGGCTGATGGTGGATTTGCCGCAGCCGGATTCTCCGACCAAGGCGAGCGTCTTGCCGGCTTCGAGAGAGAAGTTGACGCCATCGACGGCTTTGACATGCGCCAGCGCCCGCCCGAACAGCGAGCGCTCGGCGACGAAATGCTTGACCAGGCCTTCGACTTCCAGGAGTGCCATCATGACACGAGACGTTCGAGCGGCGCGCGGATGCAGCGCGAGAGGTGGCCAGGGTTGATTTCGACGAGCGGCGGCGGCGCCTTGCTGGAGATGTCCAGCACAAAGGGGCAGCGTGCGCTGAAGCGGCAGCCGGCGGGCGGCTGCGCCATGTTCGGGACCATGCCTTCGATCGTCGCGAGCTGCTCGGCGCGATGGTCGAGGCGCGGGATCGAGCCGAGCAGGCCGACCGTATAGGGATGCTGCGGCGTGCCGAACAAATCGTCCACCGGCGCCCGTTCGACGATCTCGCCGGCATACATCACCGCGACCTCGTCGCAGACCTCGGCGACCACACCGAGATCGTGGGTGATCAGGATGATCGCGGCGCCGCTTGCCGCCTTCAATTCGCGCATCAACTCCAGGATCTGCGCCTGCAGGGTGACGTCGAGTGCGGTGGTCGGTTCGTCCGCGATCAGGAGGCGGGGATCGCAGGCCAGCGCCATCGCGATCATCACGCGCTGGCGCATGCCGCCGGAGAGCTTGTGGGGATATTCGTCGATGCGCCGCTCGGGCGAGGGGATGTGAACGCGGCGCAGGAGCTCGATCGCCCGCTCACGCGCGCTCTTTCGCGAGCCGCCGCGATGGCGCAGAATGGTCTCGGTGATCTGGTCGCCGATGGTAAAACTCGGGTTGAGCGAGGTCATCGGCTCCTGGAAGATCATCGCGAGCCGGTTGCCGCGGAGATCGCGCAGCGTCTGATCCGAGGTCTTCAGGAGGTCAAAGCCGTCGAAACGGATCGCGCCCGATATCTCGGCGCTCTGCTTCGGCAGCAGGCCCATGATCGCCAGCGACGTCACGCTCTTGCCGCAGCCGGACTCGCCGACGAGACCGAGCGTGGCGCCATTGGCGACGCTGAGATCGACACAGTCGACCGCATGGGTGACCCGGCCGTCGTCGCCGTGGAAGCGGATGCGCAGATCCTTGATCTCGATGAGGGGGCTTGCGCTCATGATTGTCTGGCGCGGGCCGCGGCGATGCTGGCGTCGATGACGCTGCGATCGGTGTTGCCGGCCGGGTTCTGCCGTGTCGGCATGGAGCCGCGGAAGTGCACCCAAAGCTCGTGGCTGACGCGCTCGAGCCGTTCGAGCTCGCCAAGCGGATCGGAATGATCGTCGGCGCGGATGTCCAGCGCCGGCCATTCCTCCTCGCCGTGGATCAGGAGCGCTGCGGACTGCTTGCCGCGCTTGTCGCCGCCGGCGGCTTCGCCCCCGCGCATCGCCGCGAGCAAGCGGCGCGGAAAGGGCAGGCTGTCATTGGCGATGTAGGTCTTGGCGGTCTCGCCGAGGACGTCGGCGCCTGCCAGCATGTTGCCGGCGATGGAGAAGCCGCTGCCCGAGATGTGCCCGCACCAGTCGACGCAGTTGCGGCCGGTATGCGCAGCAATCTCGCCGCTCGCATCCATGATGTGGATCTGGCGACTGTCGCGCCCGTCGTCGGTCGCGAGCAGGGTGGCAAGTACGTCATGCGCGTTCAGGTCATCACGCAACAGCTTGACGCCGTCGATGCCGTAATAGGGATTGACGAAGGCCTGCGTCGCGATCGCGCCGAGGCCCGCGGCGATGTAGGGCACACGCGCACCGACGGCGAAGAAGCGGGTCGCAACTGCGATGCCGAACTGGCCGGTGGCAGGATCGCGTGCGATGATCGACCAGGTCATGTGCTGCCTTCAGCGCCCTGCGGCGTAGCCCTGCATGCCGCGGGGATTGGCGGCGGCGCGGCGGCGCACGCCGACGCGCGAGGCGGCGGTGAGACGGCCCTCGGACCAGTCAGGGCCGACCTCGACGATATGCCCGCGCTCGCGAAGGTTCTCTATCGTCGCCTTCGGCACGCGGTTCTCGACCACGAGCACACCGGGGCGTGCGGTACGCGGCCAGAACGAGATCGGGAAGTGTTCGGAGTGCCAGGCCGGGGCGTCGATTGATTCCTGTAGATTGAGGTTGCAATGGACGTGGCGCAGGAAGAATTGCGTGATCCACTGGTCCTGCTGGTCGCCGCCCGGCGAGCCCCAGGCGAGATACGGCTCGCCGTCCCGCAATGCCATGGTCGGCGACAGCGTAGTGCGCGGCCGCTTGCCCGGCGCGAGCGAACTCGGTTGGTTCTCCTCCAAATCGAACATTTGTGCGCGGCTGCCGAGGCAGAAACCCAGCTCGGGAATGACAGGTGAGGATTGCAGCCAGCCTCCCGACGGCGTCGACGACACCATGTTGCCGGCCTTGTCGATGATGTCGAAATGCACGGTGTCGCCGCGCACTTCGCCGAAACGCCCCACGGTTGGTTCGCCGGCGCCAAGCGCGCCGACGGCCTCGCGTTGGCCTTCGGCGCGGCGCAACTTGACCACGCCGCCAAAGCCCTCGACCGTGCCAGGCCGCAGATCGAGCGAAGCTTTATCGGTAACCAACTTTCGACGTTCGTCGTTGTAAGCGTCCGACAGCAGCGTCGCGATCGGGATCTCGCTGAACTTGGGATCGCCGTAGAATTTTTCGCGGTCGGCGAAGGCGAGCTTGGCGCACTCGATCTGGAGATGGATGAACTCGGGCCCGGTCGGATCGAGCCCGTCGAGCGCGAAGCCCTTGAGCAGCGCGAGCTGTTGCAGCGTCACCGGCCCCTGGCTCCAGACGCCGGCCTTGCAGACGGTGTAGCGGCCGTAATCGTAGGTGAGCGGTGCTTCGATGGTCGGCTGCCAGCGCGCCATGTCGTCGGCCGAGAGCACGCCGCGATGTGGCGAGCCGCTGACGTCCATGACCTCCTGAGTCCGGCAGAACTTGTCGATGGCTTCCGCGACGAAACCTTGCGACCATGACTTTCGTGCACGCTCGATCTCGGCGTCGCGACCACCGCCGCCGCTCTCGGCTTCGCTGAGAATGCGGGCGTAGGTCGCGGCCAGCGTCTTGTTGGTGAAGAGCGTGCCGGGCCTCGGCACTTCGCCGTTCGGCAGGTAGACCGCGGCCGAAGTCGGCCAATGCTTGCGGAACAGCTGCTCGACGGTCTGGATGGTGGCGCAGGCGCGCTCGACGAGCGGATAGCCGTCGCGCGCATAAGAGATGGCGGGCTCCAGCACGTCGCGCACGCGCATGGTGCCGTAGTCGCGCAGCAGCATCATCCAGGATTCGAACGTACCCGGAACGCAGGCCGCGAGCAGGCCGGTGCCGGGCACCATGTCGAGGCCTTCGCTCTTGTAGTGCGCGATGGTCGCGCGTGCGGGCGCCGGACCCTGGCCGCAGATCACTTCGGTGCGACCGCGCTTCACATCGTGGACGATGACAGGCACGTCGCCGCCGGGGCCGTTCAGATGCGGCTCGACCACCTGGAGCGTGAAAGCGGTCGCTACGCCGGCATCGAAGGCGTTGCCGCCCTTTTCGAGGACGGCCATGCCGACGGCGGTCGCGATCCAGTGCGTGGTGGCGACGACCCCGAACGTGCCCTCGATCTCGGGGCGCGTCGTGAAGGGATCTGGATTGACGTTGCTGGCCATAGTTACCTCATTTGCGGCGCGCGCAATTGATCACAGGGCCAACCCGACGCCAAATGCGCAGGCTGCATGGCACGCGCGCGTCACGCCGGTACCGGCGCGTTGTTGACCGCATGGCAGGCGACGCCGTTGACCAGTTCCGGCGTCTCCTTGCGGCAGAGATCGTACGCCAGCGGGCAGCGCGGATTGAAGGCGCAACCGGGGGGCGGATTGATCGGGTTCGGGATCTCGCCCTTGACCGGAATGCGCTGGCGGCCGCTCATGGCGAGATCAGGCACGGCGCCCAGCAGCATCTTGGTGTAGGGCATGCGTGGGCGGACGAACAACTCCTTGCCTTCGGCGATCTCGACGATGCGGCCGAGATACATCACGCCGACCCGGCTCGCCATGTGGCGGACCACGGCAAGGTTGTGGCTGATGAACATATAGGTCAGGCCGAACTTGTCCTGGAGGTCGCGCATCAAATTGAGGATCTGCGCCTGCACGGAGACGTCGAGCGCCGAAGTCGGCTCGTCGCAGACGATGAACTCGGCCTCGGAAGCGAGTGCGCGCGCGATCGCGATACGCTGGCGCTGGCCGCCGGAGAACTCATGTGGAAATTTCAGCCGGTCGTCGGGATGCAGGCCGACGAGGCTGAGCAGCTCGCCCACGCGGGCCTGAATGTCGCGTTCGCCCTGGATCAGGTCGAAGGCGCGGATCGGCTCGGAGACGATGGCATCGACCCGGAAGCGTGGGTTTAGGCTCGCATAGGGATCCTGGAAGATCATCTGGATGCGGCGGCGCAGTTTCCGGCGCGCTTGAGCCTGCCGCGGATCGGTCATCGAGATGCCGTCGATCAGCACGTTGCCGGAGCTCGGTGGCAGCAGGCCGACGACCATTCGTGCCACCGTGGTCTTGCCCGAGCCGGACTCGCCGACCAGCGCAAAGGTCTCGCCCTTCCTGATATCGAAGGTGACGCCGTCAACCGCCTTGAGATATTCGAGATGGCCGCCTTCGAGCACGCGATTGAGCCACGGCTTCGAGACGTCGAAGACGCGGCGCAGATTCTTGGCTTCGACGAAGGGAGCGGTCATGCCGCGCTCTCCGCCGGCACGCCGTCATAGAGATGGCAGGCGACCGATTGCGTGCCGCGTGGCAGCGGTTCCGGCCGATCGACGCGGCAGCGATCGAACGCAGAGGCGCAGCGCGGATTGAACGAGCAGCCGCGGGGGATCGCCGACAGCCGCGGCATGGAGCCGGGAATCTGCACCAGGCGCTTGTCCTCGCCGGCAAGTGTCGGGATCGCGCCCATCAGGCCCTTGGCGTAGGGATGCAACGGATTCCTGACGACATCCTGTACCGGGCCGATCTCGGCGACGCGGCCGGCATACATCACGGCCACGCGGTCCGAGGTCTCCGCGATCACACCCATGTCGTGCGTCACCAGCATGACGGCCGTGCCGTGGTCGCGGCCAAGGCGCTTGATCAGTGAGATGATCTGCGCCTGGACGGAGACGTCGAGCGCGGTGGTCGGCTCGTCCGCGATGATCAGCTCCGGCTCGGCGCAAATCGCAAGCGCAATCACGACGCGCTGGCGCATGCCGCCGGAGAATTCGTGCGGATAGCCGTCGATGCGTTTTTCGGGCGCGGGAATGCCGACCTCGGCGAGCAGGTCGATGGCGCGGCGGCGGGCTGCCGTCTCGGAGAGGTTCAGATGAGTCCTGATCGTCTCAATGATCTGGTCGCCGACTTTGTACAGCGGATTGAGCGAGGTGAGGGGATCCTGGAAGATCATCCCGATCCGCTTGCCCCTGATCCGGCGCAACTCCTCTGGCGGCAGATTGTCGATGCGCAGGCCGGACAAGCGGATTTCGCCGCCGGAGATGCGGCCGGGCGGATCGATCAGGCCGATCACGGACAATCCGGTGACGGATTTGCCGGCGCCGGATTCGCCGACCACCCCTAACACTTCACCCTTGGCGATGTCGAAGGAGACGCCGTCGATGGCACGAAGCACGCCGCGGCGGGAGGCGAACTCGACCTGGAGATTACACACGGAGAGGACAGGTTCAGTCATGGGCGGAGCATACTCATCGAAGCTTTGGATTGAGCGCGTCGCGCAGCCAGTCGCCGAGCAGGTTGATCGACAGGATCAGCGCCGCGAGTGCGATACCGGGGAAGGCGACGATCCACCATTCGCCTGCGAACAGATAGCCGTTGCCGATGCGGATCAGCGTGCCGAGCGACGGCATGGTTTCGGGCATGCCCGAGCCGAGGAACGACAGCGTTGCCTCGGTGATGATGGCGAGCGCGAGGTTGATGGTGGCGATGACGAGGATCGGACCCGTCGTGTTCGGCAGCACGTGGCGCAGCATGATCACCGGGGCAGGCAGGCCGATCAGTTGCGCGGCTGCGACATAATCCTTGTTCTTCTCGATCATGACCGAGCCTCGCACCGTGCGCGCATATTGCACCCAGAAGCTCAGGCCGATCGCGAAGACCAGGACCGCCAGCATGCTCATCTCGTCGAGCTTGTTGCCAAAGACCGATTTGGCGATGCCGTTGATCAAAAGCGCGATCAGGATGGCCGGGAACGAAAGCTGCACGTCGGCGATGCGCATGATTAACCCGTCGACGGCGCCGCCGAAATAGCCGGCCGTCAGCCCGAGCAGGATGCCGAGCGCGCCAGACAAGACAACGCCGAGGACACCGACGAGCAGCGAGATGCGTAAGCCGTAGAGGATCGCGGACAGCACGTCGCGACCCTGCTCGTCGGTGCCGAGCAGGAACGGGCTTTGACCGTCCGCGGTCCAGAGCGGCGAAATGCGCGAATTCATCAGCTGGAGCTGCGCCGGGTCGAACGGATTTTGCACCGACAACGCCGGGGCAAAGATCGCGATCAGGAAGAACAGCAGCGTCACCGCAGCCGCGATCATGGTGATCTTGGAGCGGCGGAACGAATAGAACAGGTCGCTGTCGAGCGCGCGCTTGAACCAGCCGGGTGCGGCGGCGGCGCGCTTCTCGGTTGCGTGCGGAACGACGGCCTCGCTCATCTCAGTGCGCCCGGCTAACCGTCGAGCGCAGCCGCGGATCGACGATGGTGTAGAGGATATCAACCACGAGATTGATGGTGACGAAGATCAGGGACACCATCATCAGATAGGCCGCCATGATCGGGATATCGACGTTCTGAACGGCCTGAACGAACAGGAGTCCCATCCCGGGCCACTGGAACACGGTCTCGGTAATGATGGCGAAAGCAATGACCGAGCCAAATTGCAGGCCGGCGACGGTGATGACGGGAACCAGCGTGTTGCGCAGCGCATGACCGAAATGGATCGCCCGCGTGGTGAGCCCACGGGCGCGGGCGAAGCGGATGTAGTCGGTGCGCATCACTTCCAGCATCTCCGCGCGGACGAGTCGCATGATCAGCGTCATCTGGAACAGGCCGAGCGTGATCGAAGGCATGATCAGCGCCTTCAGGCCCGACAGCGTCAGGAGGCCCGTGGTCCACCAGCCGATATGAACGACGTCGCCACGACCGAACGAGGGCAGCCAGCCGAGGGTGACTGAGAACAAGTAGATCATGAGAACGCCGATCAGGAAGGTTGGCAGCGAGATGCCGATCAAGGAGACGGCCTGGAATATGTGCGTGAGCCAGCTATCACGGCGAAGCGCCGAATAGACGCCCATCAGGATGCCACAGACCATTGCGAAGATGGTGGCGCAGATCGCAAGCTCCAGCGTCGCGGGCATCCGCTCCATCAGAAGATTGGTGACAGGCAGGCGGAACTGGTAGGACACCCCGAACTTGAACTGGGCAGCATTTCCGATATAGCGGCCGAACTGCACGATCACAGGATCGTCGAGGCCGAGCGATTTGCGGATCGCGGCGCGTTCGGCGCCGGACGTGTCCATCCCGACCATCTGGTTTACGGGATCGCCGGCGAAGCGAAACATCGAGAACGCAATGATCCCGACGGCGATCATGACACCGATGGCCTGGATGGCTCGGCGCAGTGTGAAAGCGAGCATTTGTTCCTTTCACATCTCTTCAGCAGCACGCATCATTGCGTTAGCCCGAAACAGCAAGTCCCGGAAGCCAGGTCTTGGAAGGATTGGCTTCCGGGACTTCACAACTTGTCGACACCTACTCGTCCTGCTTGGTCGCCCAGTAGAGCAGGACCTGGTTGTCCGCGCGCTGGGTCAGCTTGACCTTCTTGGACACGCCCCAGGCCAGCGCCTGCTGATGCAGCGGCACGTAGGCCCAGTCCTTCATCGAGATCTCCCAAGCCTGCTTGATCAGCAGATCGCGCTTGGCCGTGTCGAGTTCCAGAAGAACCTTGTCCGCGAGTTCGTCGAACTGCTTGTTGCAGTAACCAGCGAGATTGGCTTCGCCGCGGTTGGGATCCTTGGGATCATCGCGGCAACCCATGATGTCGTGCAGGACGTTGT
>Ga0136846_1239854_pt1 | contig 11202 bp, 9 predicted proteins | sample HopSoiMetagenom2_FD_96841 | JGI IMG/M metagenome (GOLD analysis project Ga0136846, IMG submission 96841) | Grasslands soil microbial communities from Hopland, California, USA - 2 Assembly 2016 (version 4) | ecosystem: Environmental > Terrestrial > Soil > Grasslands | place: USA: Hopland... | reverse complement strand
GCTTCGCGGCGGTTCCCTCCGGCCCCTCGCTTAGGCTCGCTTCACTCGCTCGCGGCCTCGGCTCGCTCCGTTCCGCTCGCGACTTTGGCGCTCGGGGCCGCTGCTTCGCGGCGGTTCCCTCCGGCCCCTCGCTTGGGCTCGCTTCACTCGCTCGCGGCCTCGGCTCCCTCCGTTCCGCTCGCGAGCTTGGCGCTCGGCCGGCGCCGCCTTGCGCACCGTCTTCGTGCAGCGCCTCAGCGAGGCAAGCTCCCGGCTACTATCCAATTTGTAGGGCGGCTCTTCAGAGCCGCCGGCTAGCGGAACCGTCGCTGCAGCTTGACGAGCTCCGCACTTCCTGGACATAGATCCTCGTACGGCACGCTCACCAGGGGCGTGGCGACCGTGTTGCTCTGCCCGTGAAAGTCGGTCGAGTCCGGAGAGATGTACAACAAGCCGGTGACGACCTCCCCCTCTTTCTGTCTGTCGCGGATGTACGCGTACGACCGATCGCGATCGGTCGGCTCGTACTCCTCGGCGACCTTGTGGAGTCGCACCCAGCTGCCGTCGTGCAGCCGCACGTTGCGCACGGCGCCGGGGCCGTACTCCGTCGTGATCGCCTGCGCGGGGGGCACGAAGTCCGCGTGCACGACCTCGACATTCTTTTCCCGCGTATAGGCATAGCTCTTGGTCGAGCCTTCGTGATCGTTGAACGTGACGCAGGGTGAGATGACGTCGACGAACGCGAACCCGTTGTGCGCGAGCCCGGCCTTGATGATCGGCACCAGCTGCTCCTTGTCCCCTGAGAACGCGCGCGCCACGAACGTCGCGCCGAGCGTCAGCGCCATCAGGCAGCCGTCGATGGCGGACATCGTGTTCGCCTCCCCCTTCTTGCTGGTGGATCCCGGGTCGGCTGACGCGGAGAACTGCCCTTTCGTCAAGCCGTAGACGCCGTTGTTTTCGAGCACGTAGAGCACGTTGACGTTGCGGCGAATCGCGTGGCACAGCTGTCCGAGCCCGATGGACAGCGAGTCGCCGTCCCCCGAGATCCCGATGTAGGTGACGTCGCGGTTGGCGGCGTTCGCGCCGGCAACCAGCGCCGGCATGCGGCCATGCACGCCGTTGAACCCGTGCGCCTCGCGCAGGAAATACGCCGGGGTCTTCGACGAACAGCCTATGCCTGAAAGCTTCGCCACCCTGTGCGGTTCGATTGAGAGCTCCCAGAACGCCTGGATGATTGCCGCGGTGATCGAGTCGTGGCCGCAGCCGGCACAGAGCGTCGTGATGGCCCCTTCGTAATCACGCCGCGTGAGTCCGACGGCGTTCTTCTGCAGCGATGGGTGATGAACCTTGGGCTTCGCGATGTAGGTCATGCCGCCTTCTCCAGCTTCGCCTTGACCGCCGACACGACATGATGCGCGCTCATCGGGAAGCCGCCGTAGTAGCGCACCGACTGCAGCTTCTCGACCGCGACACCGGTCTCCAGCATCAAGAGACTCCGCAGTTGCCCGTCGCGATTCTGTTCTACGACGAAGTTGACTTCGTGCGATTCGAGGAATGACGCGACGTCCGCGCTGAAGGGAAACCCTCGAACACGCAGGTAGTCGATCGCGACTCCTTCCTGCGCGAAAAGGTCCAGCGCCTCGACGCAGGCGGCATGACAACCGCCGACGGTGACGAGGCCGATCTTGGCGCCGGCCACGGTACGCACCAGCGGCACCGGCACCGCGCGGGCGGCGTGCTGAATTTTCCGGTCGATGCGATCGACCACGTCGACGTACTCGTCGCCGTCCTCGGTGTAGAAGCCGAAGCGGTTGTGCCCCGAGCCGCGTGTGAAGTACGCCCCCTTCGGGCTCATCCCCGGCAGCGTACGATAGGGAATCCCGTCGCCGTCAGGGTCGAGATATCGGAAGAACGTCGTGACGTGTTCGAGCTCCTCGGGTGTGAGGACCTTTCCGCGATCGGGACGGTAGGTGTCGTCCCACGTGAGCGCCGGCACCATCCAGTCGTTCATGCCGATGTCGAGGTCGCTCAGCACGAACACCGGCGTCTGGTACCGCTCCGCGAGATCGAATGATGCGGCCGCGAATTCGAACGCCTCACGGGGATCGGCCGGATACAGGCAGATGTGGCGCGTGTCGCCGTGCGACGCGTACGCGCACAGCATCAGATCCCCCTGCTGCGTTCGCGTCGGCATTCCGGTGGAGGGGCCGGTCCGCTGCACATCGAAAATGACCGCCGGCACCTCCGCATAGTAGGCGAGGCCGATGAACTCGCTCATCAGCGAGATCCCCGGGCCGGCGGTCGGCGTAAAGGCACGCGCGCCGGCCCACGACGCGCCGATCACCATGCCGATCGCGGCGAGCTCGTCTTCTGCCTGCAGTATCGCGAACCGGTTCCGCCCCGTTTCCGGCTCGCGGCGATATTTCTGGCAGAACCCCTTGAAAGCCTCCATCACCGAGGTCGCCGGCGTAATCGGATACCACGCCCCGACCGTCGCGCCGGCATACACACACCCGAGCGCTGCCGCGGTGTTGCCGTCGATCAGGATCGAGTCCTTCGTCTTGTCCATCGGCTCGAGGCGAATCGGCAAAGGACACTGGAAGTGCGTCCTGGCGTAATCGGACCCGAGGCTGACGGCCTTCCGGTTGGACTCCATCAACGCGGGCTTCTTCCCGAACTTTTCGTCCAGCAGCGCGCGAATGATGTCGGTGTCCATGTCCAGGAGGGCGGCGAGCGCGCCGGCGTACGCGATGTTCTTCATCAGGATCCGCTCGCGGATGGCGCTGAACTGCGCGTTGCACATCTCGGCCAGCGGAATGCCGAGATACTGGACGTCGGGACGTGCAAGCCGCGGGTCGAGCGGCCAGGTCGAATCGTAGACGAGCCATCCGCCCGATCGCACTTCGGCGACGTCCTTTTCGTAGGTCGCGGGATTCATCGCGACGAGCAGATCGAAATGCGGGGTGCGTGCCGTGTAGCCGTGCCGGTTCACCCGGATCTCGTACCAGGTCGGCAATCCCTGGATGTTCGACGGGAACACGTTTTTCCCGGTGACCGGAACCCCCATGCGGAAGATCGCCTGCATGATGAGACCGTTGGCCGACGCCGAGCCGGTGCCGTTCGCCGTCGCGATCTTGAACGCGAACTCGTTGATGCGATCCATGGTGAAGGGGCTTATGTCTTATGACTTAGGGCTTATGGTGGCTCAGGGTGCCATGGCTCATGGCCTGAAGTCGGCTCCAACCGTAAGCCGCCCCAAGCCTTGACCCGTGAGCCCTGAGTCGTTCGTCGCGGCGCCAGCGTACGGCAGCTGCAAGACGTACTTCCGCATGTCCCACGCGTAGGTGGGGCATCGCTCCGCACACAGTCCGCAGTGCAGGCAGACGTTCTCGTCCTTCAACATGACGCGGCGGGTCTGCTTCAGCCCGCCCGACACGAACAACGGCTGTTCGAGGTTATCGGCGGGGACCCTGAGCCTCGTGCGCAACTGCGCCTCGTCGCCGTTCGGTGCGATCGACAGGCAGTCGACCGGGCAGATGTCGATGCACGCGTCGCATTCGATGCACAAGGAATCGATGAAGTGGGTCTGCACGTCGCAGTTGAGGCACCGCTCCACTTCCGCACGCGCCTGTTCCGCCGTAAATCCCTTCTCCACTTCCATCGTCATGCTCTGAAAGCGAAGCGGCAGCTCGACGTGAATCATCTTCTGGCGCTGTACGGGGCTGTAATCGTTGCTGTACGCCCATTCGTGCAGACCCATTTTCGTGCTCGTCAGCGTCATCCCGAGCGGCGGACGCGTCGTCAGCGGAACGGCGTTGCAGTAGTTATGGATGGAGATCGCCGCCTGATGACCGTGCTCGACTGCCCAGATGATGTTGGCAGGTCCGAAAGCGGCGTCGCCGCCGAAGAACACTCCCGCGCGCGTCGACATGAACGTCGTCTTGTCCACGACCGGCATGTCCCACTTCCCGAACTCGAGTCCGATGTTGCGCTCGATGAAGGGGAACGCGTTGTCCTGGCCGATCGCAAGGACGACGGTGTCGCACGGAATGACCTCGCGACCCAAAATCTCCTGCTTCAGCCCCGACGGTGTCTCGGTCGATGTGAACCTGTCGAACTCCATGCCCGTGAGGGTGCCGTTCTCGATGATGAAGCGGACCGGCTGGAGGTTTTCGAGAATCTCGACGCGCTCCTCTTCCGCGTCCTCCAGTTCCCAGGGTGACGCCTTGAAATACTTCCGCGTCTTGCGCGCGATGACCTTCACGTCGGTCGCGCCAAGCCGCTTCGCCGACCGGCAGCAGTCCATCGCGGTGTTGCCCACGCCGATGATCAGCACGCGCTTGCCCACCGAATCGACGTGCCCGAAGTGGATCGACTCGAGCCATTCGATGCCGATGAAGATTTGATCCGTCTCGTGACGCCCGGGGATGTCGAGCTCCTTTCCTTTCGGGGCGCCGCTCCCCACGAACACCGCGTCGAAGCCCCCGTCGTTCAGCAGCGTCTCGAGGCTGTGGACCGGCGTGTTGTAGCGGACATCGACCCCCATGTCCGTGATGTAGCCGATCTCTTCGTCGAGGACCTGCTCGGGCAGACGAAACGCCGGGATGTTGATGCGCATCAGGCCGCCGGGACGCGGCAGCTTTTCGAAGATCGTCACGTCGTAGCCAATCGGCACCAGGTCGTTCGCCACGGTCAGCGACGCAGGGCCCGCGCCGATGCACGCGATCTTCTTCCCGTTCTTCTCGACGGGCGCCGTTGGCAGCAGGTGCCTCACTTCTCCCCGATTGTCCGCGGCCACCCGCTTCAGGCGGCAGATCGCCACCGGCTTGCCGTCGACGCGCCCTCGCCGGCACGCCGGCTCACACGGGCGATCGCATGTCCGTCCCAGAATTCCCGGGAAAACGTTGGATTCCCGGTTGAGGAGGTAGGCCTCGGTGAACTTTCCCTGCGCGATCATTCGGATGTATTCGGGAACGTTCGTGTGTGCCGGACATGCCCACTGGCAGTCCACGACCCGATGGTAATAGTTCGGATTCCCGACGTTCGTGGGGTCCATGGTCGAGATTATAGGGGATTGGGCCGAAGGTCTGGTAGAATAAGGGGTTCCTCCCAGTCTTTCAGCGAGGTCCAGGGGTAGCTCTGATGATTTCAGTCGCCGGTGTGTCGATGCGGTTCGGTTCGAAGGTCCTGTTCGAGGACGTGAGCACCACGTTTTCAAGCGGGCGCCGCTATGCCCTGACAGGACCCAACGGGGCCGGTAAGTCGACGTTCATGAAGCTGCTGACCGGCGAGTTGCCCCCCCAGCGGGGCACGGTAGCGCGTCCCGCGAAGCTCGGCATTCTGCGCCAGGATCAGTTCGCCTTCGACCGATTCCGCGTAGTCGACACCGTGATCATGGGTAACCACCGGCTGTGGTCCGCGCTGGAGGAACGCGAGCTGTTGTATGCCCAGACCGACATGAGCGACGACGAGGGTATGCGCCTCGCGGAGCTCGAAGGCGTGGTCGGCGAAGAGGACGGCTATACTGCCGAGAGCGATGCAGCCATTCTTCTCGAGGGTCTCGACATCCCGCAGGAGCTGCATGAGCGGACGATGGCGGAGCTCCAGGGTGGTCAGAAGGTGCGCGTGCTGCTCGCGCAGGCGTTGTTCGGGCATCCGCAGGCGCTGCTGCTCGACGAGCCGACGAACCACCTGGACCTCGACTCGATCCACTGGCTGAAGGATTTTCTCGTTCGCTACGACGGGACGCTGATCGTCATCTCGCACGACCGCCATTTCCTGAACGCCGTGTGCACGCACATCGCGGACATCGACTATCAGACGATCATCACCTATACCGGCGGCTACGACGACATGGTCGTCGCCAAGACGCAAATCCGTTCGCGGCTGGAGGCCCAGAACGAACAGCGCGAGAAGAAGATCGCGCAGTTGAACGACTTCATCGCGCGCTTCTCGGCCGGCACGCGCTCCAGCCAGGTGCAGTCGCGCCGCAAGGAGGTCGAGCGGCTGCAGACGACAGACCTGGCCCGTTCGAACATCCAGCGCCCTTACATCAAGTTCACGATGAACCGCCCCTCCGGCCGCACCGCGCTGGAGTTCAAGAACGTCTCGAAATCGTTTGGCGACGTCAACGTGATCAACGACTTCAGCGCCGTGGTCAATCGCGGCGAGAAGATCGTGCTGGTCGGGAGGAATGGCGTCGGGAAAACGACGATGCTGAAGGCGCTGCTGTCCGACGCCCCCGGCGTCACCCCGGCGCCGGAGGACATCGACACCGGCGCGATCCGGTGGGGACATGAAGTGTCGGTCGGCTACTTCGCACAGGATCACACGGGTGCGATCGAAAAGGGCCTGACCGCCGCGGAATGGCTGCACCGCTTCGATCCCGACGCCTCACGCCAGGATATTCACGGCCTGCTCGGACAGATGCTCTTCAGCGGCGAGGAAGGGCTGAAGCGAGTCGAGGCACTGTCGGGCGGTGAAACGGCGCGCCTGCTGTTCTGCCGCATCATGCTGCAGAAGCCGAACGTGCTCGTGCTCGACGAGCCAACAAACCATCTCGACCTCGAATCGATCAACGCGCTCAATGTTGCATTGCAGCGGTTCGAGGGCACGGTGCTGCTCGTCACCCACGACCAGGACCTGATGGAGGAAGTCGGCACGCGGGTGTGGCACTTCTCCAACGGCCGGATCGAGGATTTCAAGGGGACGTACGAGGAGTACGCGGGGACGTTGTCGTCGTAGCGCGATCTTCCGCCTGAAGGCGGAAGCACGAGATTCCTGTGGCCTACTAAGCTCCTGTGGCCTACTAAGTTCCTGTGGCTTCCGCCTTTAGGCGGAAGAATCACACAGACGCAGCAGAATCACCGCTCCGGCGCCGGTTCGAGCGCGTCGTTGTCCCACGAGTACCGATACCGCCCATGCGTCGGGCACCGGTAGTAAAGCCCGACCTGCTCGCCGACGAGCGGCACGCGCTCCATGTCGCGGCCGCACTCGGGGCACTTGTTCAACTGGTCCCATTTCCCCGGAGTTGGATCTTCAGTCATTCGCGAGGCCGGTCCTCCACGTTGTATGGCTGGGCCGCCAGCCGAGCTCCGCGGCAATCTTCGCATTCGACGCGCCGCGCATCGTCGTCATCCACATCGTCAGCGCCTTCCCAATCATCAGCCGCGCAACGAACGCCGGAACGCGGAGCGGGCGCGGCGCACCAATCGCAGCGGCATACACCGGCATCCACTCCGCCGCGGGTGCCGGCTCGTCGTCGACGACGTTGTAGACGGCAGACGATCGCGCATTCAGCGCGTTGACGACGGCCGACGCCGCATCGTCGACGTGGACGAACGAGGTGATGCCCGCCCCCTGCGCAATGACTGGAAAGCCGCGGCTCTTCATCCGCCTGGCGATGTCGCCGCCCGGGCCATACCAGGTACCCGCGCCGTAGAAGCCGCCGTAACGGAGGACGATGCCGATGGGCGTCTCGCGCATGACGCTCGTTTCCATCGTGGCCAGGGTCCGGACCGCCTCGCCGATCGGCTCGGGTCCATCGCTCCAGAGCGGATCGCTCTCTGATTTCAGCCGACCCCCCTCCGGCCGATACCACGTGGCCATGCTCTGTACGACGAACCGCTTGACTCCGGATTGCACCGCCGCCGCCAGCAGATTCCGCGTGCCCTCGCGTCGAACCCGATTGTTGCGCTCGTAAGTTTCATCGAGCTTCCGCGGGTTCACCGCAGCCGGAAGATCGGTGAGCTGGTGGACGATCGCGTCGGGAACCGCCGCTCGGACGATCGCGAGAAGGCCGTCGCGATTGAACACGTCTCCCACCGCTGGTTCTGCACCGGCGGCCGCGATCGCAGCGGCACGCGACTGGACGCGTGTCAGCGCAACGACTGCGTGCCCTGCGGCGACCAGCTGTGGAACAAGCCGTCGGCCGACCGCGCCGGTCGCCCCCGCAACAAAGACTCTCATCCTGCTTACCGGGCGTCAGGCCGCGGCGGCGATCTGTATCAATGGTTCGTACAGGTGGGTGCCCTTGCAGTCGGGGCACTTCCCGGGCTTGGTCAGCTTCGATTCCTCGAAGGTGAACCCGCAGCTTCGGCATCGTGCGGGTTCGACGACGACCCGCCGGCCCGCCGCGCGCGCGGACTTCAGGAGGTGGCGGACGTGCTCCTCGACGTCGGGCCGCGTAATGCCGAGCTCGTGCGCGATAGAGGAAATCGTGCGAGGCTGCGTGAGCATCACACCGATCTGTTGTCTGACGGTCGTGTTGTTCAAAGGCATTCGGCTCCGGGCTTTAGAAATTTTATCCCGAAGCGCGATGCCGTTGGCTGCTGCCCACGAGGGAGGCGGGTGGATGGGGCTATGCGCCACGACGCTCTATGCGCCGATGCGTCTCGACCGCGTCGCGGCCGAGATATTCCTTGAGCCAGACGTTCTCGATCACCGGGTACATGGCAGCGATCGGCAGGGCAAGCAGGGCTCCCACGATGCCCCCGATCTCACCGCCCACTGCGAACGCGAGGACGACCGCGAGGTTCGACAGCCGGAGTCGGCCGCCATACACTTTCGGCCCAATCCAGTAGTTCTCGAGCGCGTGATAGCCGACGTAGAGCGCCGCGACGGTGATCGCCACCGCGGGGGAAACCGTCAGCGCCAGCAGCACCGCCGGCACAGCCGAGCAGATGAAGCCCAGAACGGGCACGAAATCGAAGAGGCCCGCGAGGACAGCAAGCAGCAGCGCCGCAGGCACCCGCAAAAGGGATAGCGAGACGAGCACGAAGACCGTCGCGAACACGGAGGTCGCGACGTTCCCCACCGCGTAGGCGAGGATCGCGCGGCGGGCTTCCCGCGCGGTCACGTCGACGCGCCCCCGATGCGCCGGCGGCGCATAGGCAACCAGCCACGCGTACGTCTGACGGCCTTCGATCAACAGATAGATGGTCAGGATCAACGCCAGCGCCGTGACGACCACGGCGGCGAGCAGGAGCCGGCCGGCATTCATGGCATAACCGGCCACGGCCGACATATCCGGCACGCCGGAGCCATTGCGGCGGAGCGCATCGGTCATCCACGGCGGCGCGCGCTCCACGATCACCCGCTCGACCTCCGTGACCCGCCCGCCCAGCATGCGCGCCTGCCCCGACAGTGATGCTCCGGAAACCGAGAAGAATCCAATGATCAAGAGGGCGAGGAGGACGACGATGCCCGTGGATCCGATGCCGCACGGGATGCCGCGGCGTTCGAGCCACTCGACGGCCGGGTAGAGTGTAATCGCCAGGACCACGGCGACGACGATGATCATCAGGAGCTGCCAGAGCTGCAGCCACAACCAGATCACGACGATCGCGGCGAGCACCTTGATCAACGCGGCAGGTGCGATATCGATGACTCGCCGAGATTCGGTCATACCGTGGGTCGTTGCCCTGCAAGTGATGGGCCGCGAAAAGGCTGAGGTGCTGCGCGGTGGAACACGCGGTCGCCACTTGGGTCCGACGGCAAGGCCATTTCGGTTGGTGACGCGTTTGCGTGTGTGATTCAGATGCGTGGACCGACATGGACTGGCGCGACACCCGACTTGTTCGGAGATCCCGCGGTGCGCGCGTGGCCTGACGGGTTTCGCTATGAGGCCGATCTGATTACCGTCGCCGAAGAGACAGCATTGCTCGACCAGATTCGCCAGCTTGACTTCCACGCGGTGGAGATGCGGGGCGTGGTTGCGCGTCGACGTGTCATCCAATACGGGTGGAAGTACGGATTCGATCGGTCGCGGCTGGCTCCGGGTCCCGACATTCCGCCCTTTCTGCTGACCTGCCGCGACCGGGCCGCCGCATTTGCCGGCGTGGAAACCGGGTCGCTGTCCGAGGCGCTCCTGACGGAGTATCAACCTGGCGCTCCGATCGGCTGGCACCGGGATGCGCCGGGGTTCGAGTTGATCGTCGGAATTTCGCTGCTGTCCCCCTGCCGCTTCCGGTTCCGCCGCGGCTCGGAGCGAGGGAGCGAGCGCGTCAGCATCACGCTCGAGCCCCGCTCCGGTTACGTGCTGTCTGGCGCCGCGCGCAGCGAGTGGCAGCACAGCATTCCCGAGGTCAGTGAGCTCCGGTATTCGATCACCTTTCGCACGCTGCGGCGCTGAGTGTCGCCTGGATCACGACCTCCCGTGCAGCTGACACGCGCGCTCCGGCACCGCAACTACCGCCTGTTCTTCGGCGGACAGAGCGTCTCGCTCACTGGCACGTGGATCACCCGTATCGCCACGAGCTGGCTCGTCTACCGGCTCACCGGATCCGAACTGCTGCTTGGGATCGTCGGATTCTGCGGACAGATTCCCACGCTGGTGTTCGCGCCGTTTGCCGGCGTGCTCGTGGACCGGTGGGATCGCCACCGGATGCTCGTCGTCACGCAGGCGCTGTCGCTGGTGCAGTCGCTGGCGCTCGGTGTGCTGACGCTCGGCCGCTGGATTACGGTGCGCGAGATCATCGCGCTGCAGATCCTGCAAGGCGTGATCAACGCGTTCGATACGCCCGCCCGCCAGTCCTTCGTCGTCGAGATGGTGGAGGATCGCAGCGACCTCGCGAATGCGATTGCGCTCAATTCGTCGATGGTCAACGCGAGCCGCATCGTCGGGCCGTCGATTGGCGGCGCGGTGATTGCCGCCGTTGGCGAAGGGTGGTGCTTCATCATCGATGCGGCGTCGTACCTGTTCGTGATCGCCTCGCTCATTGCCATGCGCGTCCGGCGCACGGCGTTGAAGCACGACGCACGGGTCGGCGCGGAACTGCGCAGCGGCTTCGACTACGTCGCGCGATCCGCCCCGATCCGCACCGCGTTGATCGCGCTCGCGATCGTCAGCGCGATGGGGATGCCCTACACGGTGCTGATGCCGGTCATCGCGGCCGACGTGCTCGGTGGCGGCCCCAACACGCTGGGTCTGCTCATGGGCGCAACCGGAGTCGGCGCGCTCAGCGGCGCGCTCTACCTCGCGGGACGCCGGTCGGTCGTGGGACTTGGACGCGTGACGATGTATGCGACGCTGGCGTTCGGGGCCGGTCTGGTTGCCTTTGCATTCGCGCGACAGCTGCCGGCCGCCATCGCGATCCTGGTGATTGTCGGCGCCGGGTTCATGGTGCAGATGGCCGCGACGAATACGGTGCTGCAGACGCTCGTGGACGACGAGATGCGCGGTCGCGTGATGGCCTTCTACACGATGGCGTTCCTCGGCACTGC
>Ga0136846_1215567_pt1 | contig 11202 bp, 9 predicted proteins | sample HopSoiMetagenom2_FD_96841 | JGI IMG/M metagenome (GOLD analysis project Ga0136846, IMG submission 96841) | Grasslands soil microbial communities from Hopland, California, USA - 2 Assembly 2016 (version 4) | ecosystem: Environmental > Terrestrial > Soil > Grasslands | place: USA: Hopland... | reverse complement strand
GGCGGGTCGGGGAACATCTCGTACCAGACGTCGTATTCCGGCGCGCGCACGCCGCGCGAGCACGAGATCGCCGTGCCGAGCTGCTGCAGGTACTGTCCGCGAAGGTCCTGGATCCCGACCCAGACGCTGAACGCAGAGAGCGAGTCGGTGCATCTGCCCCGCGGCTGGGTCCAGCTGCCACTGACCGATGTCACGTCGCGGCCGGGAATGAGCGCCGCGTAGCCCGAGAAGTAGGTCGAGCTCACCGCGCTCGGGAAGCCGAAGTTCCGGCCGTTGCCGGACGGCACCGGGTCGCGCTGCGGTTGCGGCGGCGGGACGGGCGTGGGCTCCGGAGTCGGATCCGACAGCTTGTCGAATGCGATCGAGAGCCGGTCGCGCTGCCCATTGACGCCAAGCGGGAACGAGTGGACGAGTCGGAACGGGCCGCCCGCCGCCGGCTCGAACGTGACCCAGCCGACGACCTCGTCACCAGCACTCGACAGCTCGCCGTACGTCAGCGACGGGGCGCGGCCGGGGACGCGCGGCGCGGTGGTGTGACCGCTCTCGTCGGTGAGCCGGTAGTACGACGCGTCGAACGGGACGCCGTCGACGAGCGCCCGGATCCGGACCTCGACGGTGATCGGGCGGCGACCCGACGATGCCGCGACCGGCCAGGGCTCGGCGCGAACGACGGTGTGCAGCTCGCGACCGGCGACGGTGACGGCGTCGCCGATGGTGACCGCCGGCGTCGAAGCGGGCGATGGCGATGGGGCGGTCGTCGGGGCGGCGGACGGGGCGACCGGTTGTGCGGGCGAAAGTGACCCAGCCGGCTGCGAACCAGCGGGCAGCGATGCCGCGGGCAGCGCTGCCGCGGACGGCGACGGTGCTGCCGGCGAGTCGACCGCCGATCCGACGGCGGCCACCCTCGGTGTGGGCGGCCGGGGCGCATCGCCACACGCCGCGAGCACGACGGCGAGCGCAACGGCGACCACGAACGGCGCGGGCAACCGCGCCTGTCGCTGCCGATCGCTCTTCGACCGCCGCCGATCCACCTGGTCCAGCCTCCGCTCGGCAGCCCGTCTACTCGATCGTGATCGTCTCGTGCATGGAGGCGTCGCCTCGGGCCGCGGCGTCGCGCTCCTCGATCCGGCTGATCCAGTGGTCAACGATCGCACGCAGACCGAGCAGCTGCTCCCTGCCGGCGTTCCGGAAATGCTGCGACGCCTCGGGCGGCATGAACTGATCGACCACGCGTCGCCCACGGGTCCGCATGCCGGGCTGGCGTTCGATTCGGGCGAGGCGAGCCTCGAGGTCGGCGATCCGGGCGGCGGCCTCGTCGCTGTCGGTCGTCCCCGCGGATCCGACGCCGGTCGCCTGTCCCCTGCCCCGTCTCGATTCCGTCATCGCCGCCCTCCTCGTGCGTCCCGGTTCGGTGCCTCGAACTGAATCTCGAGGTTGCCGTCCTCCATCTTCGCGCCACGTGTCGGCGCGTCGATCAGCGCTCTCGGCAGCACGAGCGTCCGCCGCCAGCCACCCGCCTGGAGGACGAGCTCGTCGCCGTGTCGCGCCAGCTTGACCTCGTCCCGGTGCATGAACGGCAGCTCGACACGCATCACGTAGAGCCCGTCCTCGCGAGCCACGCGATACGGCCGACCACGATAGAACGCAGTCGCGGGGTCGATGTCGCCGAACAGGGCCTTCCCGATCTCCCGGAGGCGGTCGACGCCGACCATCTCGTGGTCGAACTGCGGGACGGTCCTGACCGGCACGGGGCCGAACTCATGCTCGACGGTCGGCAGGTAGCCCTGCTGCGCCTCGCGCAGCTTCGCGAAGTACGGCCCGCTCGCGGCCGGCAACACGCGGTTGCAGATCACGAGATCGCTCGGGTAGCCGAAGAGGTGGAAGTACGTGAACGAGCGGCGCGCCTCGGCGATCGATAGCTTGTCGAGCGCGAGGGTGATGCGCACCGACGTCGTGTCCGGATCCGCGAGCAGGCCGTGGACGTCGCTCAGTCGGCGGAGGAGCCGCTCCGCGGCCTCGTAGACCTCGTCGTTCGGAACCGGCACGCCGACCAGCCGCTCGATGACGGGCCGGCCGAGGCGGCTCAATCGTCGACTGATCGGCGCGATCCGCTCCACCCACCAGCGGCTCGCCTCCGGCATCGACAGGAGACGGAGGGTCTCGCCGGTCGGCGCGGCGTCGACGACGATCACGTCGTAGCGGCCGCTCTCGACGTGGTCCGCGATCCAGAGCAGGTTGCCGAGCTCGTCCATGCCCGGCAGGACCGTCATCTCCTCGGCCATGACCTCGTCGAGGCCCTGCCAGGCGAAGAGGTCCGTGACGTAGCGCTGGATCGTGCCCCAGTACCGCTCGATGTTGTAGTAGACGTCCGGCTCCTGGCCCCACAGGTTCGGCCGGATCTCCGACGGCTCGGGGCCGAGTGGCACGTCGAAGGCGTCGCCGAGACTGTGGGCGATGTCCGTCGAGACGACGAGCGTCCGGTGGCCGCGCTCGGCTGACAGAAGGGCGGTGGCCGCGGCGATGCTCGTCTTCCCGACGCCGCCCTTGCCGGTATTGAGCAGGATCCGGGTCACGCGGCGATCCTCGGGGCGAGTCGGGTCGGAAGGCAGCGATCGTACCGCCACGTGGGCTCGCGACGGCCAACTCGACACCGGCCCGTTATGCCTAGCGCGCTCAGCCGCCCGAAGTCGGCGGCGGGGGTCGGGGAGGCGATGCGATGGACGGTTCGCCGCAGCGTGGTCTAAGCCGAAGACGGTTCCTCGCCGCGACGGCGGCGGGCGGGGCCGCGACGCTCCTTGGTGGGCCCGCAGCGCTTGCAGCACGCCCGTCCCGGTCGTTCGTCCGGGCTGCGAGGGCGGACACGGGCGCGATCTGGTTCGAGAAGTCGATCCCCGAGCTCCAGGCGCTGATGCGGTCCGGTCACCTCACGAGCCGCGAGCTCACGAAGGCGTACCTCCACAGGATCGCCGCCCTGAACCCGACGCTCCACGCCGTCATCGAGACGAACCCCCAGGCAGTCGGGATCGCGGCGCGGCGCGACGGCGAACGCCACGCCGGTCGCGTCCGCGGGCCGCTCCACGGCATCCCGATCCTGCTCAAGGACAACATCGCCACGGACGACGCGATGGAGACGACGGCGGGATCGCTCGCCCTCGTCGGGAGCCGGGTGCCGCGCGATGCCACCGTCGCCGCGCGGTTGCGCGCCGCCGGCGCGGTCATCCTCGGCAAGGCCAACCTCTCCGAATGGGCCAACTTCCGCGGCAACGTCCCGCCGGCGGTCACCCAGCGCGGCCTGTTCCTCAACGGCTGGAGCGGTCGCGGCGGTTTCACCCGCGATCCCTACGTCCTGTCCTGGGACCCCTGTGGCTCGAGCTCGGGCTCCGGCGTCGGGCCGGCAGCGAACCTCTGCACCGCCGCGGTCGGCACCGAGACCGACGGCTCGGTGGTCTGCCCGGCGGGCAACAACGCCGTCGTCGGGCTGAAGCCCACGCTCGGCCTCGTCTCCCAGGACGGCATCATCCCGATCGCGCACAGCCAGGACACGGCCGGGCCGATGGGCCGAACCGTGACGGACGTCGCCATCATGCTCAACGCGATGGTCTCGCCGTTCGGCGAGGTCCGCGGCAGGGCGATCCCGGCCGACTACCGCGCCTTCCTTCGTCGGGGCGCACTGCGCGGCGCCCGGATCGGCGTCGACCGTCAGCTGTTCAGCGCCGACTTCTTCGCGGACGTCACGCTCAATCCGGTGACCGAGGCGGCGCTCGACGTCATGCGCTCACTCGGCGCCACGATCGTCGATCCGGCCAACGGACCCAATCCGTTCGACTTCGGCGACGCCGAGTTCGAGGTGCTCCTCAAGGAGTTCAAGGTCGACATCGCCCGCTATCTGCGCGGCCTCCGCCACACGTCGATGCGGACGCTCGCGGACCTGATCGCCTTCAACCGCGCCCACTGCGCGCAGGAGATGCGGTTCTTCGGCCAGGAGGTCTTCGAGGCCGCCGAAGCGACGAACGGCCTCGACGCGTCCTATCGAGCGGCCCGGGCGCTCTGCCTCGACCTGACCCGCCGCAACGGCATCGACAAGGTGATGGCGCACCATCGCCTCGACGCGATCGTCGCCCCCATCTACAGCTTCGGGTCCTCTGCGCCCGCCGTCGCCGGCTACCCGAACATCTCCGTGCCGACCGGCGTCACCGCTGACGGCCGTCCGGGCGGGATCTGGATGTACAGCGGGTTCCTGAAGGAGCCGAAGCTGCTCGCGCTCGCGTTCGATCTCGAGCAGGAGATCGGCGGCCGGCCGCAGCCGAAGTTCCTGGGCCAGCTGCCGCCGCTCCCGCCGGACGCCGGGCTCTGCCCCGTGTCGACGACGAAGGCTCGCGGCCGGGCGCGCGCGCGACACCTCGGGACCGGCAAGATGCTGAAGCACTGAGCGACGTGGCGCGCCCGCAGCGCGGCACGCACGCCCCTACCCGGTCGGCGCGCCTCGCGGTCCAGGGGCGCGCCGTCTCGGCGGGCCCACCGGCGCGCGGCGGCCGTCTGACCCTTCGCGGTCCAGGCGGACCTGCACCTTCCGGCCGCGGAGGGAAGCGCCCCGAAGGGCGCGCACGACGGCCTCGGCGGATTCGTCGGCCACGTCGACGAGCGAGAACCGGTCGGCGATCTGGATCGCGCCGACCGCTCGCGGTCCGACGCCGGCCTCGTTCGTGATCGCCCCGACGAGGTCACCCGGCCGGACACCGGCGTCCCGGCCGGCGCCGATCCAGAGCCTCGCCCAGCCGCCGACGGGCGCCGGCGGTCGGCCACCGTCGCGAGATCGACCCGCTCGAGCGGGCGGGCGCGCGTCCGGGGCGGCACCGCGCGCTTCGGCGAAGAACGCGGCGGGCTGGATCTCGGACGTCTCGTCGCCATCGCGCCGCATCTCGGACTCGGCGAGGCTCACGGCGGCGAGCGCAACGTCGACGACGTCGAACTCGTCCGTGAGCGGCTCGACGACCGCGCGGAACCGGTCGAGCCCGTCGCCGAGCAGCGCCTCGCGGAGCGTCGCCCGGAGCATCTCGAGGCGGCGGTCCCGGAGATCCGCCACCGTCGGCACGTGCGCGATCTCGAGACGCGTCTTGGTCGCGCCCTCGATGTTGCGCAGGAGGCGGTGCTCACGCGGCTCGACGAGCGTGATCGCCACGCCCTCGCGGCCGGCCCGTCCCATTCGCCCGATCCGGTGGACGTACGCGTCGGGGTTCGACGGGATGTCGTAGTTGACGACGTGCGAGACGTGCTCGATGTCGAGCCCACGGGCGGCGACGTCGGTTGCCACGAGGACGTCGAGCGCACCCTCCCGAAACCGCGTCATCACCCGGTCGCGCTGCTCCTGCGCCATCCCGCCGTGGAGCGCCGCGACGTCGTGCCCGTGCGCCGCGAGACGCTCGGCGAGGTCGTCGACCTCGCCCCGGGTCCGGGCGAAGACGAGCGCGGACGTCGGGTCCTCGAGGTCGAGGATCCGGCCGAGCGCTGTCGACTTGTCGGAGCGCCGAACGACGTAGGCGACCTGGCGGACTGATCTGTTCCCGCCGGACGGGCCGCGCTCCGGTCTGATCGTGAGGCGGACCGGCTCGCGCAGATGCCGCTTCGCGATCCGGGCGATCTGGGGCGAGATCGTGGCCGAGAACAGCGCGGTCTGGCGACCATGCGGTGTCGCGGTCAGGATCGTGTCGAGGTCCTCCGCGAAGCCCATGTCGAGCATCTCGTCGGCCTCGTCGAGGACGACGGTCTCGACCGCATCGAGCGAGAGGCTCGCGCGCGTGAGGTGGTCGACGGCCCGTCCCGGCGTCGCCACGACCACGTCGACGCCGCGTCGGAGGCCGCGGAGCTGCTGTCCGATCGCCTGGCCGCCGTAAACGGGCACTACGCGTGTGCCGAGCGACTGGCCATACCGATGGATCGCCTCGGCAACCTGGATCGCGAGCTCGCGCGTCGGCGCCAGCACGAGCCCGCGCGGCGAGCCTCCCTGGACGCCGGAGGGGCCGAACCGCTGGAGCATCGGAAGCGCGAACGCGGCGGTCTTGCCGGTCCCCGTCGGGGCCTCGGCGAGGACGTCCCGCCCTTCCAGCAGCGGCGGGATGGCGGCCTGCTGAATCGCCGTCGGCTCCTCGTAGCCCAGCTCCGCCAGCGTTCGGAGGAGCCCATCGTCGAGGCCGAGGCCTGCGAACCGACCGCCGTCGCCCGCGGCCCCCGTCACGTCGGTCGAGGCGCCCGCGTCCGTCGCGTCCGCGACGTGCTCGTCTTCGCGCGGGGTCAGTGGCTGCGTCATGGCGGAAGTATCCGCCCCGCGACGTGCTGCAGCCGTACGCGGATTGCGCCGGCTCGTTGAACGCATCGTGCGGATCGGCACTGGACGCCGAGGGACACGCTCTCGATGCTGGTCGCGACACTCGGAGAGGACAGGAGGCCGGTTATGGGCCGATTTATCAGGACGACCGTCGCGACGCTGGTCGTCGCATGGCTCGGGCTGCTGCTTGCGAGCATGATCGCCGCGCTCACACGGCGGTCGGGCGCGCACGTGCCCGACGAGTCGAGCGACGAGCTCGACATCGTCACCGTCTACGACCAGCTCGACTTCACGAGCCGCGCGACGGATCTGCGCCGCGGAACCGTCGAGCTGTGGTTCGGCGGTGGCACCGTCGACCTTCGCGGCGCAACGCTCGCGCCGGGCGGTGCGACGATCACGACGCGGTCCGTCTTCGGCGGTGGCGCGCTCGTCGTACCGGACGACTGGAACGTGACCACGAGAATCGTCGGGATCGGCGGCGCCGGCGACGGCCGGCCGAAGATCGAGCGATCGCCAGACGCGCCGCACCTCACCCTCGACGGCTTCGTGCTGTTCGGTGGCTGGGGCGTCGTGTCGCGGCCGCCCCAGGAGGAAACGGCGCTGCCGGCGGATTGACGCCCGGCCGAACGCGAACGCGTCAGGGTCGTCCCAGTCGGGAGGCCGACCCCGCCGACAATCACAGGGAGTGGAATTCGAGCGGCCGAGACGCGTTGCCTCGGCCGCTCGAGAGGGAGCCGACGTGCCCCGCGAGGGCTCCCGTGGATGAAGCAAGGAAAGGCGTTCGTCCGCATCACGCGGCGGCACGCATCGCGGCGACTGTCCGATACAAGGACCTTCCCGGGCAATGGCGCACGCGGCACGGATGGGTCGTGCGGGCACCCGGAAAGCGCGGCGTGTCGCGCGTTGGCGAGCGCTGTGGTGTCCGCCACCGACGCCCGACGCGTTGACACCATTGCGCCGCACCGTTCCGCGCGCCCATCGTGAAACGGCCTGGATAGCGGGCGAGGACGGGTCCAACGCGCCGACGCGTACCCACTCTGCCCGACGTAGCTCCCATCCACGCAACAGGAGGCGCACTGAATGGCAGAGATCGTCGTCATCGGATATCCCGACGAAGCAACCGCGGAAAAAGCCTGGGCAACGCTCGGTCAGCTGCAGCAGGACCTGATCGTCGACCTCGCCGATTCGGCGGTCGTGACCCGCGACCTCGAGGGCAAGATCAAGGTCGTGACGCCGACGCACGCGACCGGAGCCGGGGCGGCCGGCGGAGCGGTCTGGGGCGGCCTGATCGGCCTCCTGTTCTTCATCCCGGTGGCCGGCCTGGTCATCGGTGGCTTGATGGGCGCGCTCGCCGGCAAGATGAGCGACATGGGGATCAAGGACGAGGTCCGGCGGCAGGTGCAGGACGCGGTGAAACCGGGCACGTCCGCCCTCGTCGCCGTGTACCGGAAGGTCACACCCGACAAGGCGATCGCCGCGCTCCAGCCGTACGGCGGCACGGTCCTCAAGACCTCCCTCAGCGAGGAAGTCGAGAAGCAGCTCCAGGAGCAGCTCACGCCCGCCAGCGTGTAGCACTCACTCCGAAAGACGGTCCCCGAACGCCGGGGACCGTCTTTTTCGTGTCCGCTCGTTTCACCTCCGCAGACGCCACCGCAAGGGCCCACGTGCGATCCGCTGGTACTTCAGGGCGATGGCCACAACGGCCGGGCACCCCAGCATGGCGGCGCGGCCGACGTCTCGGATCAGAGACGCGCGTCGCCGGCCGGCCACACATGGCGCGCCGAAACAGGTGTCGCCCGCTGGCGCGTGTGAGGGAGACCGCGGAATGGATGGACGCTTGGAGCGGCGGCGCGCCGTCCTTCGGGCATGTGCCGCAGCCGTCGCGGTGACGGTTGCCGCGTGTGGCGGCACACAGCCCGCACCGACGCCAGCCGTTACCGGAGCGTCGCCGTCAACTGTCGCGTCGGTGGCGGCGCCGTCGGCCACATCGACTACGACAGCCGGATCGGGATCGCCTGCGCCGACCGCAACCTCGAGCTCCAGCCCAGCCGTCGATCCGGTCGCAGCGTTCACCCGCGCGATCGCCGACGACTCGTTCGCGGCGAAGGCAACCGTCACCGGGACGCTCGCGTATGCCGGGAAGCGCTACAAGGTGACAGGGTCATTCGAGGCGAGTGGCGCCAGCTCCCACGAGACCCGCAAGGTCGCGACCCCTGGCACGCCCGCTCGCGAATGGACGATCGTGCTCGCAACGCGCTACACGAGGACGCCGGCTGGTCTCTGGTTCGCGGACCAGGCACCAACCGCGACGTCGGACCTCTGGAAGCTCCTGCGGTCGACCCGGTCGATCACGAACATCGGTGCGGACCCGGCGACCGGGACGGAGCGGCTTCGCTTCACGTCCACGACCCTCGAGCCGCCGGCCCTCGGGATCGCGCACGCGGGAACGTCGAAGCGAACCGCGACGATCGACATCGTCACGACGCCGGCCGGATCACCGCGGCAGCTCGTCGTGAATGCCGGGTGGACCTGGCCGAACGCCGGTCGCAAGACCGCGGTCAAGACTGCGCTCACCTACACCTTCGCCGACACCGGGGCGGTGACGATCGCGAAGCCGAACGACGTCTGGTCGATGACGCAGTCGAAGATGTTCAGGTACCGCGTCGCCCACCCGAGCGGCTGGGACGTCGACCTCTCGAGACAGCGGAAGTACGTCGACCAGTTCCTCAGCGACGAATACCAGTACACCGTCGCGTACCGCGACCCGGCGCGGGGCTCAACGCTCGACTCGTTCGCCCGGTACGAAAAGACCCACGGACCGCTCGTCGATCTCAAGCACGTCGTCTTCGTGCGAATGAAGAACGCGACGATCGATGGGGTGCCCGGTCGGATGATCATGAAGCGAGGCGTCGAGGGCACGACGCACGTCTACGTCGTCGAGTTCGTGACGGTGCGCGCCGGCTGGGCGTACAGCCTGGCCGTGATCGACACCCCCAACAGGGAGAAGGCCGACGAGGTGTTGGGTCTGAAGTTCGTGAGCACGCTCCAGCTCCCGTAACCGGCGCAGGCGTCGTCGCGGCCGGCATGATCGTCGCGCTGCGATATCGCTGAGACGGGACCACCCGGCAGTCCGTGCGCCGCGTGAGCGCAGCGACCTAGCCTCGCTGCGCGATGGCGCTGGTCGATCACAACATCACGGACCGAGGACTGGTCGCGGACGTCGAACGAATCGCCGTCCTGCGCGCGAACGCGCTCGGCGACCTCGTGTTCGCGCTGCCTGCATTCGAGGCGCTCCGCGCCGCCTACCCAACGGCCGAGATCGTCCTGCTCGCCCGGGATTGGCACCGCGGCCTGCTGGACGGCCGGCCAGGGCCGATCGATCGCGTTGTCGCCATCCCGGACGGGGTGCTCGGCGACGAGACGGAGGCCGCACGTGGTGTCACGCCGCTCTGGTCGCTCCGCGGCGAGCGTTTCGACATCGGCGTCCAGCTCCACGGTGGCGGCCGGCATTCGAACCCGTTCGTGGCCCGGCTCGACGCGCGCGTGACGGCCGGCGCGCGTGCCGACGATGCGGCCCCGCTCGATCGGACGATCCCCTATCGCGTCTACCAGAGCGAAGTCTTCCGCGCCCTCGAGATCGTCCGGCTCGTCGGTGCCGAGCCCGTGACGATCGAGCCTCGCCTCGCGGTCGTCGCGGCAGATCTCGACGCCGCCGACGCAGTCCTTCCGGACGACCTGCGGCCCCTCGCGGTGCTCCATCCGGGCGCGTCCGATCCACGCCGCCGCTGGCCCGCGGAGCGGTTCGCCGAGGTGGCCGACGCACTCGCGGCGGACGGGTGTCGCGTCGTCGTCACCGGGACGGCCGAAGAGCTGCCGATCACCCGCGCGCTGCTCGCAGCCGCGCGCGCGCCCGTCGTCGACCTCGCCGGCCGTCTCGACCTCTCGGCGCTCGTCGGGCTGCTCGCCCGTGCGGCCGTCGTCGTGTCGAACGACACCGGGCCGCTGCACCTGGCGGCCGCCGTCGGGGCGTCGACGGTCGGGCTCTTCTGGTACGGCAACCTCGTCAACGCGGGGCCGCCGTTCCGGGCCCGCCACCGGCCGCTCCTCGCCTGGCAGCCGACCTGCCCACGCTGCGGCGCCGACGCCACGGACATCCGGGGCTGCGACCACCCGGACTCGTTCGTCGCCTCGATTCCCGTCGACCGCGTCGTCGCCGAGGCGCTCGATCTCCTCGCGGGCTGACGTCCGCCCGGGATCAGCCCTTTCGCTCGAGGATCGGTCGCGCCCGCTCCGGATCGTCGACGACGAACGTGAACGTCGCCCGGTCGCCCCACCGACCGAGGAACAGGTGGCCGAGGACATTCACCCCGGCGTCCGCGAGGGCACGCGAGACGTGCGCCATGCCACCAGGTCGATCGTCGACCTCGGCGAGGATCGACTCACCCTCGACGAACGTGTATTCGCCTTCCTGCAGGACGGCGCGGGTCGCGTCGTCGTCGGCGGTCGTCATGATCACGTGGCCGGCCTCGCCGATCCCGCCGCCGCCGATCGCGCGGAGGTCGACGCCGCGATCGGCGAGCGTTTCGGATAGCCGAGCGAGCTCGCCCGGGTGGTTGGTGAGCTGCACGACGAACTGCTTCGGCATCGACCCTCTCCGCGGCACGGCACGCGCCTGCTCCCGATTCTAGGCAGCCCAGCCGCTATCGTCGGATCGATGTCTGCCGGGCAGGACATGACACTCGCCGACGAGCTGCCTGCGGCCGTCGCGTCCGCCCTTGCCGCGCCGGCCCCACCGTCGACGATGACGATCGATGCGGCCGGGATCCCGTTCTTCGTTCGAGGCTGGGGCTCGCCCGAGGACCCGCCACTGCTCCTGGTCC
>Ga0136846_1236107_pt1 | contig 11204 bp, 11 predicted proteins | sample HopSoiMetagenom2_FD_96841 | JGI IMG/M metagenome (GOLD analysis project Ga0136846, IMG submission 96841) | Grasslands soil microbial communities from Hopland, California, USA - 2 Assembly 2016 (version 4) | ecosystem: Environmental > Terrestrial > Soil > Grasslands | place: USA: Hopland... | reverse complement strand
CAAAAGCAACTTATGGGAAATCGGCTGCTTGAAAGGAATGTCCGGTGCTGCGGCCAAAGGACTGCACACAATTACAGAATACAGCCAAAGATAACAAAACCGTCGATTCAACGACGCCATAGCAAAAATAATGTGATTACCAAAACAAGGGCCACCACCAGCCAAACCCAGTTTGCCGAATTTTTCCACTGTTTCCCCTCGAACTCGCGCTTCACGAATTCCTCATACTTAAAATCATCATCGTACTCGACCCCGAGGTTGTCATACTTCGCTTTTTCAGACCAACCCGTCTCCGCGTCCGACCCGCACTCGGGACAAACGCGTGCCTTCTCGGGCACTTCCGCGCCACAATGCGGGCACAAATCGGGATTCATGCGACGATATTGTCCGTCCCGTGCACGAGGTAAAGCTCCGAGATTCGCGCTCTGGACTTTGTTTCCGGTCCTCTTTGTGTTTGGATGCAGCCGCGCCGCACTGGAAGATGAAAAAGTTTTTTAGAATTTTGCTGCAAATTTTCTTTGGTTTCCGCGTTTGTAACGAATCCGTGCTCAGCACCCGCGGGCCCGTTCTGCTTATTCCGAACCACACCTCATGGTTCGATTGGCTTTTCCTCTGGAGCTGTCTCGATGATGATTGGAAGTTCGTCACCTCCAGCGTCACCGCCCAAACCAGTTGGCTCCACCAGAAAATCATGGCGAACCGATGGACCTTTCCGATCGACACCGCCTCCCCTTACGCCGTCAAGCGGATGGCCGAATTCCTCCAGGGCGGCGGCAGGCTTGTTCTCTTTGCCGAAGGCCGCCTCTCGCTCACCGGCACCATCATGAAGCTTTTCGATGGAACCGGTTTCCTGCTCTTCAAAACTCATGCAAAGGTCATCACCTGCTATCTTCGAGGCGCGAAGCGATTGCTTCTCTCTCCGAACTCGGAAAAAAAACTTCTCCTTCCCAAAGTCACAGCGCATTTCAGTGAACTTCTCACCCCGCCCACTCTTCAGGACATCAGCACCACACACGCTCGCGCGATCTTAACCTCGTGGCTCCGCGCCAAATTGCTCGGTCAACAATTCGAAACTGAAATGCAGTTCGGCGCGCAAACTCTTCTCACTGCCATTTCTGATATGGCCTCGCTGATGCCCAGTAAAGTGATTTTGGAGGACGCTCTTAATAACCAACTCACCTATCAAAACCTGCTGATCGGCGGTGATCTCCTCGCCCAGGAACTCGGTAAAGCTATTCCCGCCACGCAGGTTCGTATTGGCGTACTCCTTCCAAATGTCAATGCGACCCCGCTTGTCATGCTCGCGCTCTGGAAACTCGGCAAAGTTCCAGCCGTCCTGAACTTCTCGACCGGGATGAGCGTGATGCTGGCCTGTTCGGAACTCGCCACCCTCAAATACATCGTCACATCGCGCAATTTTCTTCAACGCGCGAAAATGGATCTAAAGCCGTTTGCCGACGCCGGAATCACGATTATTTACATCGAAGATATTCGCGCGGGAATCAGCGGAGGACAGAAATTCGCCGCTGCCCTTCACCAGTGGTTTGGCGCCGGTTTGAGCAATTCATCACTCCGCTCGGAAGATCCGGCAGTCATTCTTTTTACCAGCGGATCGGAAGGCGTGCCTAAAGGCGTTGAACTCACCCATCGAAATCTTTTGGCTAACGTCCGTCAGATGCTTGCCGTCACCGATATTCAAGACGCCGACCGGCTTTTCAACTGCCTCCCGTTGTTCCACAGTTTTGGCCTCACGGTCGGCACTTTGCTCGGACTCGTTCGCGGCCTGTACGTTTTTATTTATCCATCTCCTTTGCATTATCGTGTGGTTCCGAGCGCGTTTTACGACCGCCACTGCACCATCTTTCTCAGCACAAACACCTTCCTTAACGGCTACGCGCGCAAAGCGCACCCCTACGATTTCCGCAGCCTCCGTTACCTTTTCGCGGCCGCCGAAAAACTACAGGAAGCCACCGCCAACACCTGGGCGCAGAAGTTTGGCGTTCGCATTCTCGAGGGTTACGGCGCGACCGAATGCGCCCCATGCGTTGCGGTCAACACCCCGCTCGAACCCCGTTACGGCTCGGTCGGAAAGATCATGCCCGGAATGGAATACCGTCTCGAACCTGTGGAAGGAGTCGAGGAAGGTGGTCGTCTGTTCGTTCGTGGGCCAAATGTCATGTCCGGATATTTGAACGCCGATGCTAATGCGAAGTTCAAATCACTCGATGGCTGGTATGACACCGGTGACATCGTCAGCATCGACAACGATGGGTTCTTCTTTATTCGCGGCCGTCTGAAGCGATTTGCCAAAGTGAGCGGCGAAATGGTCAGCCTAACCGCGGTTGAGGACGCCCTTGCCGGAGCCTTTCCGCAATATGGTTTGCGCTGCCAGGTGGCCGTTGTGGCCCGGCCCGACGAGGAAAAAGGCGAAACGCTCATCGCCGTTACCAACGAACCGAAGCTGACCCTTGATGAAATTCGGAACGCAATCAAAAGCAAAGGCCTGACCAACCTCTGTGTCCCTCGTGAAATCAAAGTCCTGCGCGAAATTCCCAAGCTCGGCACGGGCAAAGTCAATCATCGCGAGTTACAGAAAATGCTCTGACGTGCCAAACGTAAGTCCAGTCGAAGAGGGGATCGAACTCCGGTTTCACGGTGACCCCACAAACCCTGCGCTTATTTATTTGCCGGGGCTGCATGGCGATTGGACTCTAATTGCCACTTTTCGAAAATTGATCGCACAGAACTTTTATCTTGTTGAATTCACCTATCCGCGATCTCTGACATGGAATTTGACCGACTGCGCTCATGCGATTGAAACAGCACTCTTGCGGGCTGGAGTGCGTCAGGGCTGGATCCTGGCGGAATCGTTCAGTTCGCAAATTCTTTGGGAAATGCTGGAGGATAACTTCACGCGTAAGCCTTACAGATTTCTGTGTGACGGAATAATCCTGGCGGGAGGATTCGTGAAATACCCCGCCAATCTCGTCCTCAAAATGGTCGCAAAGGTTTTCGACATCTTGCCCTAGGCCGCGTGGAAATGTCTCTTTTGGGTTTATGCGAAGTACAGCCACTTCCGCCATCGCAACGCTCCCGAAACCGCCGTCGCAGTCCGCGAGTTTCTTGCTCGCCGCACGCGGCAGGACATCGCCGCCATGCGTCACCGCCTGGATCTGATTTCCGCGTATGACCCCCGCCCAATCGTTAAGAATCTCAAAACGCCCATCTACCTCCTCGCTGGAATCGTTGACCCTATCGTGCCCACCTGGCCGGTTCTTCGCTGGCTTCGGCGAAACTGCTCCGCCTTTGTCGATTATAAAATTATTTTTCCTGCCGATCACAATGTTCTCGGAACAGAACCCTCGAAATCAGCGAAGCAGATTGAGAGTTGGATATGCAAAGGAGAGGGCAGTTCAAAAAAACCACCGTAGGCGGTGGTTTCATCGTAATTAAAAAATTGATCTTTTTATGAAGCCTTGCGTCTGCGACGGAAAATCTGCGAGCTGTCCGCCACATTCATCATCGCCAGGTCGAGAGTGTTCTCTGGAGCCCGCTCGGTGGCGCGTTTGAAAACACAGGCTACTTCGTTGCGAGCGCTTTGCGCGTAATGTTTCACCAATCCAACGCCCACGCTTACTGGAAAAATGATTACCATAACATTGAATCCATCGATCGATTGCGTGTACACGCTCTGCTGCTCGCCCGCCTGATAGATGCTGTTAAAATTCGGCTCGCCCATGATTCCGGCGATCATCTTATTCGCCTCGAATGAATTGGAAGCCAGCGCCCCGAGAGACATTGTGTCCAGGCCGTCCGTGTTGCCATAGGAGCAAACGAGAAAGCCGCCTTCCGCGAGCAGGAGCACCGATTGCGCTTCCGCTTTCTTCAGAAAGTCGGCGAAGATCGCGTCGATCTCTTTAATATCTTCTTCGATTAATTGTGGGAGCGAGCCCATATTTTAGGCAGCAGCTTTGCGTTGACCACCCTGACTTTCGGTGAGCAATTTGTGGAGCAGCAGGCGCGTGATCATATTCAGCGTCTCAAACACGCCTTCACATTTCGAAGCGCAGCCTTCGAATGACGGCACCTGCACTTCGCGATTGTTCAGCAAAAATTCCATGTATTCCACCGGCGCCACATTCGGCAGATCCCGCTTGTTGTACTGCAGCACGTACGGGATGTCCGCCAGATTCATTTTCAGCGCTTTTAGGTTGTCCTCGAGATTCGTGAAGCTATCGACGTTCTCCGACATCTTGTCGTACTGCGAGTCAGCCACGAACACCAGTCCATCCACTCCACGCAGCACCAATTGACGCGTTGTGTTGTAAATCACCTGTCCGGGAACTGTGTAAAGCTGGAACTTCGTGCGATATCCCTTGATCGACATCGCCTCGATCGGCAAAAAGTCGAAGAACAACGTCCGGTCCGAACTCTGGTTCGCCAGGGACACTAGTTTGCTTTTTTCGCCCGCGGTCTGGACGTTCTCATGAACCTTAATGAGGTTCGTCGTTTTACCGCAAAGCGCCGGGCCATAGTACACGATCTTGACCTGGATTTCTTTGGAAGCTTGATTGATCAGGGCCATATATAAATTATTTTCCAGTCTGGGCTAAACGTTTAGCAATCGCGCTCAATTGGGCTTTAGGCAGGCTTTCTCCCGCCTTGCCCAGAACAGCCAGGTAATTTGAACCGGCTTTAAAAATCTGCAGAGGGACATTTTCGACCATCAAGATAAAATTATTGGGTCCGCCGAGTTGTAGTTCGACACTGTACTCCATAACTCGCCGGAACATCTGGGGCAGAAACGCCGCCACCGATTCCGGCGGCACATCGCCGTTCCAATTTCCCGCAATGAGAAGGCCGTCTCCGTCGCCAATCAGCGCCCCTTCCACACCGCGAAGCGTCGAACATTTCTGCGCGACCTCGCCCAACGTCCACGACTTCTTGTCGGGCTGCCCAAAAATTTCACCGTATTCAAAAAGTCGATTCGGCGCCGGCGATTCCAGCGCAACTTCCGCAGCCGCGGCGGGAGCAACGATCACCGGCTGAGGCGCGGCGGCCATGGGCGTGACAACGGTAGCCGCCGCCGCTTCGTTGGCGGCAATGTCCGCCGGCCTGATATCGAATACGTCCGGAATATCGTCGCCGGGCAGCACTTTCTTGCCCGCCTTTCCCGGAGTTTTTTCCTGTAAATAACGTGGGGCTATGATGTGCAACGGCAGATCAACTTCGTATTCATCATCGATATCCGGCAGCGCGTTTCCGGCCGCGAATTTCAACCAGGGCTTTATTTCTCGCCACGGGAAGACCAGCTTGCCCCGCTTTAATCCGGCTTCCACACGCTCCATCGGAATTTCGACCGCATGCTTATAAAGAGCCGCCAGCTCTTCTTTCCCGGCCGCGGTCCAGTGTGCCGAAAGATCCATCAATGCAATATGGAAGTTCCCTTGCGGAGCCGCCTTTGACGTAGCAGGCGCGGCAGGTTGAGCTGCTCTCGCCGGTGCAACCGCGGGAGCTGCCGTGGGAATGATTTTCGGCTTTAACGTCGCCAGCGCCGGATCAAGCTTCGGTGCGCGAATCGGCTCGTGGGAAACGGGAACGTCGCCTGCTGACGCGATTGCGGAAATCGGAGCAATTGCGCTCACAGGCACCGGCGCCACCGGCGCTGCTGGAATCGACGCACTGAACGGCGATGGCGCATAGACCGCCTGGGGAATCGGAGACGCTGCCGGAACTGCATTGGCCGCGGCCGGTGCAGAATGGGCAGCTTGCTTCGGCGTAACTGGCGCTGCGCTTTTCTTTTCGTCGCAAACCTTTAATCCGGTAACGGGCCGGCCGTCCGGCCCGAAAAGTGGCGCGATGTCTTGCGGAACCTGCACTTGCCGCTGCCCCTGTCGCCGCGGGAGCTGGCCCGGCTTGATGCACGGCACGATTTCACTTAGCGGCAGAGTGATCTCAGCATCCTCATTCAGGCCATTCGCCGGAAAAACTCCGGCGGGCGAAAATTTGCGAAAATCAGAAAAAGTCAGTTTGATCGCGCCCCTTGGCAGTTGTTCGCAAATAATAGAAAGCGGTATCTGGAACAGCGCATCATCGCTTTCAGGCAAGTGGTGCGGAGCGCTTTGCACCGTTGGGGCCAGCTTCACAAACAGTTTGCGGAACGGAATATCGACAAAACCGGTCACGACTGAGGTCGAGACGGGTCGAATAAAATCGGTATCCGGCGAATGAACTACCGGCCGTGAAACCTTTGCAGCAGAAGCGTTTGAACGAAGCGGCGCAGCCGGCCTCGCAGTCCCGACGCTCGATGGAGCCGTAGCCACGGAAGGCAGAGGCGGCGGAGCAGGCCGGGCCGTTTGCACCGGTCGGACTGCAGGACGCGCTGGAGCAACCGGACGAGCCGGGGGAGCTGGTCGAGGCACCGTAGCAGTGGCGCTGTCGCTCCTGGAGACAAACTTTTTGAGAAATCCTAACATCGGTGCAGGATGTGCTTAATCGTTAATTATAAGACGCGACAAGCATCTCGCCTGCCATTTGCAAGTTCCATCGGAGAGAGTTGCGCAACACTTGAGAGAAATAAATTCAGCCAAAAAATCCTCAAAAAATTCCATTCTTTTGTGAGGAAATGTCAAATTTTGCCGATATTGAGAATGACGGATGAGCGTGGCACCTGATATTGCGAATGCGGTCAAACCAAGAATTCTCCTGCTGGACGACGATCCGGACGTGCTGAATTTGTACCAGGAGATGCTTTTGACCCTCTCGAGTTCCCCGGAAGTGCACATCACCACCTCCGGCGCTCGCGCCATGTCCATGCTCGAATCCGAGCCGTTCAACGTGCTGATTTGCGATCTGAACATGCCCAAGATGGACGGGCTCCAGGTTATCTCCCTCGTCCGGCGCAAATACCCGCAACTCCGTACAGTAGTCCTCACCGGCATGGCCGATGAACAGATGCGCGCTCGCGCTTATTCCCTCGGCATCGATCTTTATCTCGAGAAGCCAAACAACAGCACCGAACTGAATTTCCTACTCGAATGCATCGACTCACTCCTCGGCAAGGAAGTCGAAGGAGGATTCCGCGGCGTCCAAAGCAAAAGCCTCGTTGATTTGATTCAACTCGAATGCCTCTCCGGAACTTCCTCTCTGCTCAAGATCACCAACGGAAGACTCGAAGGCCGAATCTGGATTCAAAACGGCGAACTGATTGATGCCGCCACCCAGGACGTCGACGGCGAAGAAGCCTTCAAACGCATTCTTTCCTGGCGCGCAGGCAACTTCGAAATTCTTCCCGCCGAATCTGAACGCGAACGGAAAATTTTTACTTCCTATCAAGGCCTGCTTCTCGACACGGCGCAATCGCTCGACGAAGCCGAAGCGGGCGAACAGGAAGCTGCTGCCGCGGCTAAGGCTGAAGGAGGAGAAGCGCTTTCCGATACTCAATTTCTTAAGAAAAGTCTCGGAAATATCCCCGGTCTCGAATACGCCGTCCGTCTCCCCGATAAAAGCAAAAAGGCCCAGGTCTGGGGATTGCAGAACGCCGAAATCATCGCTGACTGGACCAAAGATTCCATGTCCCATTTTGAAAAGCTCGGCGACAAATTCCGCTTTGGGTCCGTCGTGCAACTCGAAGGCAAAGGTCTCCGTCGCGTCATCCACATCGCCGTACACGGCAACGACAAATTCGCTCTCGGGCTGATCGGCTCCCCTTCTCGTGGGGACATTGATTCAACCGTCCAGAAAGTTTTGGAACAATGGGCCTGCTAAACATTTTTAAAGGTCAGACCAAGACGCCCCCGCCCTTGCCGACGGGCAGTTTTACCGTTGACAGCACGGGCGAAATCCTTACCAGCACAGTGCCTAGCGTGTTCTCCCGCGAGAGCCTTAAACAAATCGGCCACAACGTCTTGGAATTCTTCCGCGAGGCCAAACGCGCCGAACAATCTTTCACCGAGCTCAACGTCCAGTTTACGGCCCTGGACCTCAAAGCTCGAGAATTGCGCGGCGGAGCGATTATTTTTCTCTCTCCCCGCACGAAAACTGGCCGATAGATACATTGTAGGAAATAGCATGAGCGCCAAGAAACTTGATGAACTCGTCCGGACGATGGAAAACCATCTGGAATGCTGGAAACAGCTAAATCACTACTTTGCCCTGGCCCGCACCAAAAAGTTCGAGCCCGAGGACGAGGCCCAGTTTCTCGAGATCAAAAGTGTCATCACCCAGGAACTCGAAATCATTCTCTCCGCCGTGGAGACCAGCAATCCCAGCAAAGACGACATCCTCGGCCTCCTCACCGGTGCTCCCTCGATCCGCTACATGGCCGAAATGCAGGAAGCCTCTTTAAAGAACATGGAGAACCAGTGGCATAAAATTTACATCGCCTGGCAATCTCTCCTCGGCCAACTCAAAGTTCAGCAGCGCCAGACCGAAAAGAAATCCTTCTGGAGCTCTCTTTTCGGTAAATAATTTTTACTCCTGCTTAGTCTGAGTGCGGCAGCCCCGCCGTCCAACTCTTTCTTTCATAATCCGCGGTTCTGCCTCTCTTTTCCGCTCGCCAGCGGCTCAACATCGCCTTTAAGTATCCGGATGCGTTACGCGGCTGTTTTCCTGATCACTTTTCTCCTCGCGCTTTCCATCTCCGCAAAGCTGCGCGCCGAAGAACAGCACAGCGTGCTCGATACTCTCTCCTCCACCACCCTGACCGGTTATGTCGATACTTCAGGCATTTGGCAGCCTTCTATTCCAACTTCCGGCGTCGGCGACCAACTCGAAATCATCGCCATCATTGACGGCAGCGATATTATTGAAATCTCACAGTCCGGCGCGATCTGGAAGCATCTCGCTGCCGATCTCGCCGCCTCCTCATTAACCATCAATGGCATTTCCTGGCAGCCCAGCGCCTCGCCGAACCTTCCAAACTCCGGAAATACCGCCTTCCTGACAAATCCCGTCAACTTTGCTGCGGCCCGGCTCGAGACGATTGAAGCCCGGGACACACTCGTCCTTCACCGCTCATCCACGAACATCGCCATTTCCATCGCCGACACACTGAACGGCCCTGGCACTTACCATTTCATCGTTCATTTCCCTTCAACACCAGTCCTCCGCATCCATGCCACTATCGACGGAAGTGACGAACTCCACATCTCCTACGCCGGTGCGCGCTGGATTCACAAACAATGGAGCAGCCCAACCTCGGTCACGCTCAATGATATCCTCTGGAACCCGTCGATCACCTCTTTCCTGACGAATTCCGGTCCCACGCTCTTTCTCACCCAACCCGTCCATTTCGAAAATGCCGCCGTTCTCTCTGCGTCAGGTCGGGACTTTCTCACGGTCCGCTCCTCTCCCGAAGGGCTCATCGTCAACTTCGCCGACGGTGACCTTGGCGCGGGTGAATACAACCTCGCCATTTCTTTCCCGCCGCCCGAGTGGAATCCCAACGCCGCTATTGCCGCCACATCCTCCACCGCCATTAATTTTATTGCAGCCTCCGGCATCACCATCGAAACGCTTCAGGGCGTCTGGTATGAACTCCAGTCCGCGCCCGACCTGAACTCAGCCTGGATATCCACGGGGTCCTATATTCGCGGCAACGGCGCCGCCATGACCCTCTTCGATCCACTCCCCTCCGCGAGTACTCAGTTTTACCGCGTCATCTCCCGCCCCTCTCTCTGAAAATGCGCCCCTCACGCGATTTCTTGCGCAGTCCCTGCGCGTGCTCATTGGGAAGCTTGACACCGAATCGCTCACCGAAGTTGAGCCAGGCTCTTAGGACTTTCTGCTATTCCCATCGTTGGCGTTGCCGCCCGGCTTTCCAAGGAACACAGCCACTCAGCAAGATTTTCAACAATGGCTTGCAACTTCAATGAATCAGCAGATTTTTTGAGAACTTTAACCGCTCCGAGCCTCTCCGCTTTTTGCATGTCTTTCTCTGAAGCTGAACCAGTCAGAAGCACAAAGGGAATTCGCGATAATTCCGGATCTTTTTTCATCCATGCTAAAAGCTGAACACCTGTTTCTCCTTCCATACTAAAGTCAGATAAGATTGCGGACGGGACAGGATATAACCTGCGATCTGAGTACATCCCCGCACCTGCCAGATAGGCTTTGGCCTCGCTCGTATTGCGTGCCAGCGAAAGTGTTCCGCAATGAGGAACTTTCTTAAAGGCTCGCGTGATCAGGAAGGCATCATCAGGATTGTTCTCCACCACCAGAAAGTGATGCTGCGCTTGTCCGCCCAGGTTTTTTGACATGTGTTCCCCATGTTTAAAATACATTAAGACTAATCCTGTTCGCGCTTATCTTGGCACGACAGCAACATTTTGGGAATCAACTCAGCCCTGAGGGTCGTTCTCGGGGAAAACTTATGAAAGCTCGACACAGCCCTTAGCTTCCCCTCAGATTTTAGCTCAGAAAATCAATTGCTCCCGGATTTCGATATCACTGTGCCTCAGGGAAGGCGGTCGCCGCGGCCCGCTCGTTCCCACCGTACATTCCCGCTCCAGGCCAATCTTCGCGCAGCCAATCCACAATCAGATTCAAACTGTGATCATCGAGGCGGCCTTCTTCGCCGAAAATAGGCATGCGATCGTTTCTCTTCCCATAAAATCTTTCATGAGCGGGATTCTTGATAAAGGCCGTCAGCCACTCTTTGGAACCGTATCCGGTCAGATCCGGCGCTGTTGCTTCTTCGTCCTTCTGTTGAAATTGATGGCATTCGCCGCAGCGCATAGCTTCCGAATGAATCAATTTACGACCTTCCTCAATTATCGCGACGTCCGCCTTGTCCTTCGCGTTCTGCCGCGGCAATCGCGCCTCTGCGGAAACCGCAGCCAGGACTTTTCTCAACTGCTCCTTTTCCTCCTCCGAAAATTTCGCGACCGTCTTCTGCACGAACTTCACCATCTTGCCATCTTTGAGTTTCGTCCCGCCAAAAGCATGCGGCGAAACGATGTAACCGGCGGTCAAAAATTTCCCGAGCCACTCGCGGCTGGCAAAGCCTTTGAGGTCGGCCGCGGTTTGTTCGTTGGTTGACACGAATCCTGTTCCGTCATGTCCATCGTATCGATGGCAACTGGCGCAATGCCTAGAAAAAAGTTTTGGCCCCTGAGTGTAAGGATCCATCTGCAACAGATAGAGAGCCCCTTCGCGGGGAATACCATTTTGAGCCAATTCTCTGGCCCGCTCGGCGCTTCGGT
>Ga0136846_1208988_pt1 | contig 11206 bp, 10 predicted proteins | sample HopSoiMetagenom2_FD_96841 | JGI IMG/M metagenome (GOLD analysis project Ga0136846, IMG submission 96841) | Grasslands soil microbial communities from Hopland, California, USA - 2 Assembly 2016 (version 4) | ecosystem: Environmental > Terrestrial > Soil > Grasslands | place: USA: Hopland... | reverse complement strand
TGAGCAGGATCATGCTCAAGGCCGAGTCGGAGACCCGCCTCGACAAGGCCGCCGCTGAGCTCGCCGCGACCCTCTTGCCGACCCTGCCAGACGAAACCGAGCTACTCGGCCCGGCGCCGATGTTCCGCGTCCGCAACCGCCACCGCCGCCGCCTCCTGCTCAAGGCGAGCGACCGCGAGGGAACCGTCAACGCCATTCGCGACACGGTCGAGCGCCTCGCCGCCGCCCGCGCCCTGCGCGAGGTCGCGATCAGTGTCGACGTAGACCCCCAATAGTGCCCTGATCGGTGACTTCGCCTTTTTTCGCCCTATCGACGAAGAAAGGCGAAGTCAGCACCGAGGGGTCGGTCCATAGAATTGATCCATGAGCGAGAACGCGGAGATCGAAGCCGGCGAGCGCGGCGGGAACGAGCTCGATGCCGAGCTGCTGGAGCGCCGCGAAGCGGCCCTGGCGCAGGTCGTCAAGTTCGGCGACCCGGTTCTCAAGAGCAAGGCGTCCCCGGTGCGTGACTTCGGTCCCGGCCTGCGAGCTGAAGTCGAGCGGATGATCGCGATCATGCGCGGCGCGATGGGAGTCGGGTTGGCGGCGACTCAGGTCGGTGTCCTACGGCGACTGCTCGTCTTCCAGGCTGGGCCCGATAGCGAGCCGACCGCGCTGGTCAACCCGGAAGTCGAGTGGTTCTCTGAGGAGGCGGTCGTCGCCGAGGAGGGTTGCCTCAGCCTGCCGCGGGTCTCGATGGACGTCGAGCGGCCACTGCACGCGCGCTTCAGGGGCCTCGACGTCGATGGTGAGCCGGTGCGCATCGAGGCCTCTGGCCTGGAGGCACGGGTGCTACAGCACGAGCTCGACCACCTCGACGGCGTACTGATCCTCGACCGGGCACCGCGGGCGCAGCGCAAGGGCGCCCTGCGTGCCCTGCGCGAGGGGGAGAGCTACGGCCCGCCCCTGGACGAGCATGAGGCCGGCGACCAGGCCGGCGAGCATCGCGAGCCAAAGAGCACAGCGTGAGCACACCAATCGCCACGGATTCGGACACCCGCCAGTCACCGTGTCGATCGACGCGCCCACAGTGCAACCCGTGAGGACCGTCTATTTCGGCACGTCTGAGTTCGCCGCGGCGGTCCTGCGCCGGCTGGCCGAGTCAGCGCACCGTCCTCTGCTGGTCGTCACGCCGCCTGACCGGCCCAAGGGCCGTGGCCGCCGCACGCAGCCCTCACCGGCCGCCGAGGTCGCAGCCGAGCTGGAGATCGACCTTGTGCAGGCCGGCAACGTCAACGAGCCGCCGGCGCTGGAGCGAATTCGCGCCGCCCGGCCCGAGGCGCTCGCCGTCTGCGCTTTCGGTCAGTTGATCCGCGAGCCGCTGCTCTCGGAATGGCCGATGCTCAACGTCCATCCCTCGCTGCTGCCGCGCTGGCGCGGCGCGGCGCCGATCGAGCGGACGATCATGGCCGGGGAGGAGCGCACTGGGGTCTGCGTGATGCGGCTGACCGCCGGCCTGGACTCGGGCCCCGTAGCCCTGTGCGAGGAGATTGCGGTCGGCCCGGAGGAAGACTTCGAAGCCCTTGCGTCCAAGCTCGCGGCGCTGGGAGGGGAGCTGCTGGTGCGGGCATTTGACCTCCTGGCGGAGTCACGACTCCAGTTCGAGGAACAGGACGACGACGCCGCCACTTACGCGGAGAAGATCAGCGCCGATGAGCGCCGCCTCGACCCTTCGCGCCCGGCCGCCGAGCTGGCCCGGACGGTGCGCGCTCTCACCCCGCACGTCGGCACCTATCTGGAGACCAGCGATGGTGGGCGGCTGGGAGTCCGGCGGGCGCGCGCAGTCGACGTCGGCGTCAAAACCGGCGAGGTGCGGGCCGAGTGGGGAGCGTTGCTGCTCGGCTGCGGGCAGGGGGCCCTGCGGCTCGAGGTCGTGCAGCCGCCCGGCGGCAAGCCGATGGCAGCCGATGCCTACCAGCGCGGCCACCCCTTGCCGAAACTATGAGCGGCCAAATCGACACGGTGGCCTCCGGTCGTTCGAATCCGTGGCGATTTGGCCGCGATCCATCGTCATGAGCGGCCAAATCGACACGGTGGCCTCCGGTCGTTCGAATCCGTGGCGTTCTGGCCGCGATCCATCGTCATGATCTCTCCCGCCCGCCGGCTCGCCTACGAGACGATCCGGGCCAGCTTCGAGCGCGACGCCCACACCGAGCGCTTTTTTCGCGAAACCGCTGACGAGCGCGGCCTCGACGGCCGCGAGCGCGCCCAGGCCCAGCGCCTCGCCTTCGGCGCCGTGCAGCGCCGCGGCACCGCCGACGCGGCCCTTGACCGTCTCGTCGACCGCCCGCTGCGCGAGCTCGACCCGCCGCTGATCGCCGCCCTGCGCCTGGGGATGTACGAGCTGCTCTTCGCCGATGGCACGCCCGATCACGCCGCGGTCGATCAGGCCGTCGAGCTGGTCAAGCGCGCCGGGGCCGCTCATGCCGCGGGGCTCGTCAATGCGGTGCTGCGCCGCGCCGCTCGCGAGCGGGCGACCTTGACCGCGTCGCTGCTCGGCGACGATTCGACCCCCGAGGCGGCGGCCGTTGCGCATTCGGCACCGCTCTGGCTGGCGCAGATGTGGTGGCGTGAGCTGGGCCCCGACGATGCCCGTTCCCTGCTCGCGGCCTGCAATGAACCTGCCGAGCATGCGTTCCGCGTCAACACCCTGCGCACCGATGTGGAGACGACGACCGAGAAGCTGCGCAGGGCCGGGATCGAAGCCCGTCCAGTCGCCTCTGCAGAGGCCAAAAAGCCAGCGGGAGACGCCAGGGGGCCGAGCGTAGGCGACTCTGTCCTCGTGGCGCCGGAGATGATCGTCGTCGAAGGGCAGACCGGCGACGTCGTCCCCGACCTGGTCGCCGCCGGCGAGCTGACTCCGCAAAGCCGTGGTTCTGCCGCCGCCGTCGAGGCTCTCGATCCCCGGCCTGGCGAGCACGTCCTCGATCTCTGCGCTGGCCCCGGGATCAAGACCGGCCAGATTGCCGCCCGCATGGAGGACCGCGGCGAGGTGATCTCGGTCGAGAACGACTCCCAGCGCGCCGCTGAAGTCGCCAGCCAGGCCCAGCGCCTGGGCCTGCGCAGCGTCACCGTCATCGAGATCGACGCTGCCCAGGGCGGGATGACCGGCTTCGACCGGGTTCTGCTCGACGCTCCCTGCTCGGACCTCGGCGCCATCGCCTCGCGGCCCGACGCCCGCTGGCGCAAGTCGCCGGCGACGATCGACCGCCTGGTCGAGGTGCAGTCGCAGATGCTCGAGCGGGCCCAGCAGGCCCTGCGTCCCGGTGGCACGCTGGTCTACTCGACCTGCACGATCTCCCGCCGCGAGAACGAGGATCAGCTCAGCGGCGCAGAGCACTGGCAGATCCGTCCGGACCGCGATCGCACGACCGGCTTTTTCATCGGCCGGCTGAGACGCAATGATGCTGAAGATGAGTGAGACAGTCGACGGGGAGAGCGTTTTGCGCCGGGCGGCCTGCCCGGGTTGCGGAGAGCCCTGGCTGCGCCCGACCCAGCTGCCCGGTCGCTTCCGCTGCGTGTACTGTCTGCGCCGCTTCGAGCTCGTCTCGCAGTGCCCGAACTGCGGCGAACACCAGACAATTGCCCGAATGAGCACAACCGAGGACATGACCTGCCAGACCTGCAGGGATTCAATGTTGAGGCCCGTGTGACCCCAGGACGCCGCAAACCGGCGCATATCGGCGTCCTCGCTCGCTCGCGTGCAGAGCACGCCGCGTTCCCCGTGTCCTTGCTCTGCTTGGTTTTCGCCCCTTGGGAAGGGCTGCCGTGAGTGAGCGGATGAGGGAGCTGCTGACCTCGCCGCAGGTCGCGCCCTCGATCCTCTCGGCCGACTCCTCGAAGCTTGGCTCGCAGGTCGACGAGGTGATGGCGGCCGGCGCGCGGGTGATCCACATCGACGTGATGGACGGGCATTTCGTGCCGCCGATCACGCTCGGGCCGCTGGTCGCCGGCTCAATCGCCGAGCAGGTGCATGCCGGCGGCGGGGCCATCGACGTCCACCTGATGATCGAGCAGCCCGAGCGCCACATCGAGGCTTTCGCAGCGGCCGGCGCCGACTCGATCACCTTCCACGAGGAGGCGACCCCGCACGCCAACCGCACGCTTGCAGCGATCCGAGAGCTCGGCTGCCTGGCGGGTATCGCGCTGAATCCGGGAACCCCGGCCGCGGCGCTCGTCGAGCTGCACGATCTGGCCGACATCGCCCTCTGCATGACGGTCAACCCCGGCTGGGGCGGCCAGTCGTTCATCGAGGGATCGCCCGAGAAGGTCTCCCGGCTCAGGCCGCTGGTCGGCGGGGCGACCATCGAGGTCGATGGCGGTATCGACGCCTCAACCGCCGGCGCGGTCGCCGCAGCTGGCGCATCCCTCTTTGTCGCCGGCTCGGCGGTGTTCGGCGCCGATGATCCGGCAGCCGCCTTTGCGGAAGTTTCTGCTGCAGTCGCCGGGAGCTGAGAGCAAGCAGAGCGAGGACGCGGGGAGCATGGCGTGCCTCTGTACGCGAGCGAGCGAGGGCGCCGATCTGCGCCGGCCTCAGCCCCTGGCGATCAGCGCTCCGATCGCCTCCTGCCACCACGCCCGCTCTGCGGGGTCGCCGGCATCGACCCTCTGCGCCCGCCGCTCACACCAGCGAGCCACTGCGCGGCGATCGCCAACCGCCACTACGGCCTCGGAGGTGAGCGCGTAACGGCCGTCGGCCAGGGCGACGAGGGCGCTGGATCTGTCGCGCCGGCTGCGCAGCACCGAGACGACGGCGATGCCGTTGACCTCGGTCGGCGCGGAGGGATCATCGATCTCGCCACCGGGCCCAACCGAGAAGATCTGCGGGGCGCCACGCCGGGGCAGGCGGGGCGGTGGAGGCGCTCCAACCGGCCCCTCGTGCCAGCGCCGGGTCAGGTCCTCCACCTGGCTACGCAGCTCGCCGCGGACGAGAATGTGCAGCTCGTCGCCCTCGCGCACCTCGGTCGAGCCACGTGGCGGGATCGCGTGGCCGTCGCGGACGATCACGTTGACCAGCGCCTCGCGGGGAAGACCGAGTTCGCGCACCAGGTGTCCCGCCGCCGCCGCCTCGGGCCGCAGTCGGTAGGAGACGACGTCGCCGCCCATGCGGCGGATCCGCCCTGACTCCAGCAGGCGCCGCGGCAGGGCCGGCTCGTCGGTCGTCAGTCCGAGCCGTTTCGCCAATGGCTCGAAGGTCGCCCCCTGGACCAGGGTCGAGCTGACGACGACGAAGAAGACGATCGCGAACAGCTCGTGGCCACCGGCGACGCCGGCAACGACCGGGAAGGTGGCGAGCCAGATCGGCGTTGCGCCGCGCAGGCCGGCCCAACCGAGCATCGCCCGCTCGCGCAGGCCGAAGGGGGAGAAGGCGGTCGCGACGAAGGTGGCAAGGGGTCGGGCGACCCCGATCAGCACCGCCGAGAGGGCGAGACCTTCGAGCGCGACGTCGCCGAGCGTGCTGGGAAAGACGAGCAGGCCGAGCAGGATGAAGAGGCCGATCTGGGCGACCTCGCCGACGCCCTCGTGAAAAGCCGTGATCGTGCGCCGCGCCGGCACGCTGGTCGAGCCCAGGGCCAGGGCGGTCAGGTAGACCGACAGCAGGCCGGAGCCGTGCACGACCTCTGCCGCACCGTAGGCGATGCCGGCGATCGCGATCGTCGCGACCGGATAGATGCCATCGGTCGGCAGGCGCACGGCGTTGAGGGCGCTGACGGAAAGCCGGCCCAGGGCGAGTCCGACCGCCGCTCCCAAGGCCAGCTTCAAGGCCAGCAGGCCGACCATGTCGGCGGCGCCGTAGCCGGGTTGCTGGATCCATTCGACGAAGCCGACGACGAGCAGCAGTGCCACCGGGTCGTTCATTCCCGACTCGCCCTCGAGCGAGCGGGCGAGCTGCTTCTCGAGCTGCGAGCGGCGCAGCACGGCGAAGATCGCAGCCGAGTCGGTGGCGGCGATGGCGGCGCCGACCAGCATTCCCTCCAGGGTGCTGAGGCCGAAGATCAGCTTCGCCGCGAAGCCGGCGAGAAGCGCGGTGAGGATCGTCCCCACCGTCGCCAGCGAGGCCGCCGTCCAGAGCACCGGGCGGATCTCGGCCCAACCGGCGTTGAGACCGCCCTCGAAGACGATCAGCACCAGTGCCACCGTGCCGAGCGTCCGCGCCAGCTCGGCGTTGTCGAAATCGATCCCGCCGATTCCCTCCGAGCCGGCCAGCATCCCCAGCCCAAGGAAGAGCAGAAGGCCGGGGATCCGCATCCTGTCGGCGAGCAGGCCGCCGACGATGCCGGCGGCGAGCAGGGCGCCGGCAACCAGAATCAGCTCGGCGTCGTGTCCTCCCATCGCTGCCGCCTAGGTGTTCTCGTCGACTGCGGCCAGCCGCATCTCGAGTTCCTCGGCGGAGCCGGGCGCCGGCACGTCACTGGCCCGCTCGTGTGGGCGGCGGTAGATCAGGTAGAGCAGGCCGAAGAGGACACCGGCGGCGAGCAGGAAGCCGAGCTCGACGCGGTGGAACTCGTTGCTGACCAGGGGAACGAAGTTCCAGCCGATGAAGATCGCGGCACAGGCGATCCAGCGTGCTGCGGAGCGCCGCACCTGTCCCTGGGCGACGCAGGCTTGGTTGACCGTGACCGAGCAGAGGTAGAGGCCCATCGCGGCCGTGACCAGCAGCAGTTCGCCGCGGTCATAGCTGTACTTGTCGCTGAAGGCAATCTGCATCAGCAGAGGTCCCGCGATCAGGACGACGAGGCCGGTGAAGGCGGCGAAGGCGGCGATGCCGAGCAGGACCATCCGCACGGAGCGATGGAACTCGCGCTCACTGTCCGGATCGTCGCTGGTGTGCAGGCCGGTCAGGTGGGGCAGGATGCTGGTCGAGACCGCCTGGAAGACCTGCAGCGGTGCCCGCGCCAGCATCAGCACGTTGAAGATGAAGCCGGCGGCGGCGGCGCCCTGCAGGCCGCGCACGATCAGCGGTCCGGCATTGAGAAAAGCCTGTTCGCTGAACATGATCACCAGGACGGCGGCCGCGAAGCCGCTGCCGTGGGCCATCGAGACGGCGGACTCGGCGGCGTCCTCCCGGGGCGGCGCCGCGGGCGCGCTGCGGGCCTGGCGGGCAAAGGCGAGCGGCACGACCATCAGGCTGAGGGAGGGCGCCGCGACGATTCCGATCGCAACTGCCGACTGCCCTTCGAGCAGGCTGACCGCGACCAGCACCGCGAAGAGGGTGCGGAAGACCGACTCGGAGAGGATCAGCGCGGTGAAGAGGCCGAAGCGCTTCTGGCCGGCGAGGAAGCCACGGGCGAAGTAGCTGGCCGCGTAGAAGAGCACCGCCGAGAAGAAGACCCAGTAGAGGGTTTCGTTGCCCTCGAGCAGGTCGTTTTGAAGCGGCCCCCGAAAGGCAAGCGCCAGGACGGCGAAGAGCGCCGCCAGGCCGAGCTGGATCAGCGACGCATTCCGCGTCGTGCCGCCGATCGGCTCGCCCTTGACGAGGTGTTCGGAGATGTGGCGGGAGAGCAGCTGTTCGACCGGCCGGTAGAGGGTCGAGATCGTGATGAAGACCGCCGACCAGAGCACCGTGATCTGCCCGTAGTCGGGCTTGGAGAGGACGTGGGAAGCGATGAAGAAGTAGACGTAGGTGATCACGCCGGTGAGGCCGACGCCGATCGCCAGGAAGCTCGCGGTTTTGCCGTAGTCGGCGGTCGCCGAGGTGCCGGTCGAGCTGGCGTCCGCGGGGACGCCAGGCCCCTTGCGCAGCAGCGCCATCAGTGCCCGGCGCCGGGCTCGTAGTGGGAGGGAGGCACGTCGAGCGCTAGCTCGACGCGGCGCACGCGCTCGAAGACCCGCTGGGTCATCACCCGTTGGCCGGCAAGCAGGTCGCCGATTACGCCCAGCGCTAGCAGCTGGATTGCGGCGATGAAGAGGACCGCGCCGAGGATCAGCGACTGCACGTGGCCGCTGCTGTCGCCGTTGAGGATCCAGTCGAGCAGGAAGGGCAGCCAGGCGAGCAGGGCGAGGATCGCGACCACGAGGCCGGCGCTGGCGAAGACGCGCAGCGGCTCATAGCGGGCGTAGATGCGCAGGATCGAAAGCGCGTTGCGGCGCACGTAGCCGCCGGTCGATTCGAAGAGTCGCGACTCGCGCGTCTGCGGGTTGGTGCCGATCTCGGCCCCCTCGACCGCGACGAGCATCTTGCCGGCCTGGATCAGGCTCTCCAGGGTGTAGGTGAAGTTGTCGACGACGAGCAGGCCAAGTGCCGCCTCGCGGTTGTAGGCGCGAAAGCCGGAGGTGGTATCGGCGATCTCTGTCCCCGAAAGCCGGTTGACGACCCAGCTGCCCAGCCGCTGGAGCGATTTCTTCGAGCCGGAGAAGTGCTCGATCTGCGACGTCCGGCGGTCGCCGACGACCATGTCGGCTTCGCCGGCGAGGATTGGGGCCAGCAGCTTGGGGATGTCTGCCCCCCGGTACTGATTATCGGCATCGGTGTTGACGACGGCGTCGGCGCCGAGCTTGAGACAGGCGTCGAGCCCCGCCTGGAAGGCAGCTGCGAGGCCCTTGTTGTTGGTCAGGCGGACGATGTGCTCGACCCCGTTTTCGCGGGCTACCGCGACCGTGCGATCGGTCGAGCCGTCGTCGATGACGAGGAGCTCGACCGCGTCGACGCCCGGGATCTGGCGCGGGATGTCCGCGATCGTTGCCGGCAGGGTCGCCTCCTCATTGAGGCAGGGGATCTGGACGATCAACTTCATGAGCGGCCAGGGTATCCGGGGAATCGGCCCGATACGCCCTGGTATGCGGGTCGGACCGCCGCGGGCGCGTGGGCCGTGCGGTGCTAGGCGCGCGGGTCCTGTCGCGATGGCCCTCCCCCACATGCTCAGACGCCGCTTCGCGGCGGCTTCCGCTGCGGGGGATCCCCGCCATCGCGCCACCCGCGCGAGGAGCCGTTCGAGCAGCCCACAGCATTTGGCGTGAGCATCCCGAAGCCCAGGCGTGTGATGAGCTTCTCGGAGTGCTGGCCGAGGCGGAGTAAGCTTGGTTGATTGACCAGTCAATCAGTCCGATGAATGCGCAGCTGACAGGCACGGATGAAGCCCATCTGCGGAAGGCCCGCGAACTTGCCGAGCGCGGGCGTGGCCGGGTCAGTCCCAATCCTCTCGTCGGAGCTGTCGTCGTGCGAGACAGCGAGGTGATCGGTGAGGGATTTCACGCTGAGCTGGGCGATTTGCACGCGGAGCGGGCGGCGCTCGGGGATTGCCGGAGCAGAGGCAACGATCCAGCCGGGGCGACGATGTACGTGACCTTGGAGCCCTGTGCTCATACGGGCAGGCAGCCGCCTTGCACGGAGGCGATCTTGGAGGCGGCGATTGCGCGAGTCGTGGTCGCTTCCGACGATCCGAGCGAGAAGGCCGCCGGGCGCGGACCGGGGATTTTGCGAGACGGCGGGGTCGAGGTTGAGTTCGCGGCCGGCGAGGAGGCGACTGCGGCGCGCTTGCTCAACCAGCCGTTCCGCAAGCACGCCAGGACTGGCTTGCCGCTGGTAGCCCTGAAGCTGGCGATGTCGCTGGATGGCCGAACCTCAACGGCGCCCGGAGATTCACCCTGGATCTCGGGCGAGCAGAGCCGTGAGCTCGTCCACCGCTGGCGCGCCGAATCCGACGCGATCGCCGTAGGCGTCGGCACCGTCCTAGCCGACGACCCACTTCTAACTGCCCGCCCGCCGTCTCCCGCCGCGCCTGATGCGACCGACGAGCAGATGGCGCGCACCGCAACGGACTCGCGACAGCCGCTTCGGGTCGTCTTCGACCGCCGGGCCCGGCTGCCCCTCGACTCTCAGCTGCTCCGAACCCTCGACGACTCACCGGTGCTTGTCGTGGTTTCGCCCGAAGCTGACGCCTCGGCTCTGCGCGACGCTGGGGCAGACATCCTGGTCGCCGAAAGCATCGAGTCCGCCCTCGCCGATCTCGGCCGCCGCAACGTTACGAGCCTTTTTTTGGAGGGCGGCCCGACCCTCTCAGCTGCCTTCCAAGCCGCCGGCCAGCTAGACGAAGCTCGAACCTTCGTCGCTCCTGTGCTCCTGGGGTTGGCCGAGGAGGATCCTCGCGAGGGTGGCGCGGATGCGGGGGGGCCGAGAACGGAGGCGAAGCCCCCGCCCGCAGGCCCCCCCGCAGTCGCGACGGGTCCCGCGCGCCTAATCCCCCTGTCCCACGCCGTAGAACCTGTCGGCGACGACACCCTGATCACGGCCCGCTACAAGGAGTGGTGATGTTCACCGGGCTAATTGAAGACATCGGCAAGGTCGAGTCGGTCGAGAGCGGCGACGATGGCGCAAGGCTGCGAATCGCAACCCAGCTTGGTCCTGAGATTGCAACCGGTGACTCGGTCTCCGTCAACGGCGTTTGCCTCACCGCAACGGCGGTCGACCCGAGCGGCTTCGAAACCGAGGCGATGAACCAGACCCTCGACGTGACCGCGCTGGGAGCCCTGGAGGCCGGCGCCCGTGTCAACCTGGAGCTGGCGATGAGGGCGTCGGACCGGCTCGGCGGCCACATCGTCCAGGGACACGCCGACGGCGTCGGCAAGGTCGTCTCGGTAGAGGACGACGGCTTCGCGCGGCGGCTGCGAGTCACCCTTGGGCCCGACCTGATCCGCTACGTGGTCGCGAAGGGCTCGATCGGCCTGAACGGCGTCAGCCTCACGGTTTCGGCGCTCGGCGACGACTGGGCCGAGGTGTCGCTGATCCCCGAGACCCTGGAGCGCACGAACCTCGGCGGGATCGCCGTCGGTGAGAGCTTGAACGTCGAGTGCGATGTGGTGGCGAAGTACGTGGAGCGATTGGTGAGACCATTCGCCTGAAAGGAGCGGACGTGAGCCAGATGACTGAGACACAGAAGACAGATGGGGTGGTCAACGAGGCGGGGGAGAACCCGTTCTCAACGATCGAGGAAGGGATCGAGGAGATCCGTCGCGGCCGCATGGTCGTCGTCTGCGATGGCGAGGAGCGCGAGAACGAGGGCGACCTGGTGATGGCGGCGCAGTTCGCCACGCCCGAGGCGGTCAACTTCATGGCCAAGGAGGCGCGGGGGTTGATCTGCCTGGCGCTGACCGCCGAGCGCTGCGAAAAGCTGGGCCTCAATCTGATGGCGGCCAAGAACGAGGCGCCGCTGCAGACCGCCTTCACGGT
>Ga0136846_1243665_pt1 | contig 11207 bp, 17 predicted proteins | sample HopSoiMetagenom2_FD_96841 | JGI IMG/M metagenome (GOLD analysis project Ga0136846, IMG submission 96841) | Grasslands soil microbial communities from Hopland, California, USA - 2 Assembly 2016 (version 4) | ecosystem: Environmental > Terrestrial > Soil > Grasslands | place: USA: Hopland... | reverse complement strand
TGGCCGCGGCCATGCCTTGAGCACCTAGCAGCTCCGCCATGCGTTCGCCGTCATAGACGTTCATCTGGCAGCCGAAGCTCTTGATTTTGAATGTCTTGGGATTCATTTCGTCGCCCCTATAGGCGAAGGGCCTTCCGAGGTTAAGCCGAGGCGGGCAGCGATTGCCTCGCGCGCCTCGCGGGTCAGCTGCTTGCGGTCACCGGCGCGGTCGAGCGGATCGAGAATGTGCACGGTCACCGGCAGAGTGCCACGCCGTCTGAGCAGCCGCAGCACGTTGTCTTTCCCCGGCTCCTGCCACCAGCCGATCTCCTTCGCGGCCGCGGTGCCGTAATCGAGCGCGACCGGCCGGATTGCTACGTCCCGCGAGGCGAAGTGCGCGGCTTCGAGCAGGGTCGAACGGAACGGCAGGAGCTGCGCGCCTGGCCCCGTAGTTCCCTCCGGGAAGAGAGCCACCGGCTTGTCACCTTCAAGCGCCGCAGCGATGGCAATCGCCTGGTCCTTGGCGCCCTTCACGTGAGTCCGTTTGACGTAGACGGTCGCAATTTGGTCGGCGAGCCAGTGAATGAACCCGTGGCCGAGATCATCCTTGGAAACGAACGCGCAGCCCGTGGCGCCACCGATGACAAGGATATCCAGCCAGCTCACGTGATTGGAAACCAACAGGGTGTGGCCGCTGACCGCGGCGCCTTTCAGCTGGATTCGCGCCCCCGCGATCCAGGCTGCCGTGGCGAGGAAGCGGCGCGGCCATTGCGAACGCCCGAATATCACCTTCGTCACGACATGGATCGGGCCCATTACCCCGAAGAGCAGGAACAGGCCGGCAATGCGCAGGGCGGCCCGCGCGTTCATTCGAACGGCCGCCGGCTCAGCGATCGCGGTTGAGGGAGACGCCGTAGAGCTCCATGCGATGGTCGACGAGGCGGAACCCGAGCTTCTCGGCGATGCGCTTTTGAAGGACTTCAAGCTCGTCATTGACGAACTCGATGACGTTGCCGGTTTCGACATCGATCAGGTGGTCGTGATGGGCGTCGGATGCCGCCTCGTAGCGCGAGCGGCCGTCGCCGAACTCATGCCGCTCAAGGATTCCCGCCTCCTCGAACAGGCGCACCGTCCGGTAGACGGTCGCGATCGAGATGTTCGGGTCGACCGCCGAGGCGCGCGCATGAAGCGTCTCGACGTCGGGATGATCCTCGCTCTCACCGAGCACCCGCGCGATGACCTTGCGCTGCTCGGTGATGCGTAGGCCCTTGTCGGCGCACAGCGCCTCAATGTCGATCGTCCGCGTCATAAGGTCAAACTAGGTATGACGGGGCGCGGCGTCCAGCGAGCCGCGTCTATTTTCCCGCGCGAGGTCGCCGCCGCTTGGTGCCAAGGCCAATCGACTTGGCGAGCTTGCGCCGCTGTTCGGCATAATTGGGAGCGACCATCGGATAGTCCGCGGATAGTCCCCATTTCTGCCGATATTGTTCGGGCGTCAGACTGTAGTGGGTCATGAGATGCCTCTTGAGCATCTTCAGCTTTTTCCCATCTTCCAGGCAGACGATGTAATCGGGCTTCACGGAAGCTCGCACCGAGACTTTCGGCTCAAGCTTCGGTTCGGCTGTGCCACCGTTGCCGGAGATGCCCGTCAGCGCGGAATGAACATTCTGGATAAGATTCGGCAAGTCATTGACCGCGACGCTGTTGTTGCTGACGTGAGCCGCGACGATGTCGGCGGTCAGCGTTAGGAGCGTGTCGCCGGTAGTTTCAGATTCGGCCATGTAGAATCCACTTCGAGCAGAGGACGTGCAGTAAATGGCTGCACGAAGGGGAAATATTACGCTCGCTAATGCTGGCGCGCAATTGAATTGCACAAGCTAAGTAATCTTACAAAAGTTTAACTAAAGTTGTACTGCGAGCGTTATCGCGTCGAAGCGTTTTCCATTTGGCGCTTGATAGTAATTGCGGCGCCGGCCAACAGGTGAAAACCCCGCTTTTCTGTACATTTCGACGGCGGGGTTTCCGTCGCGGACTTCGAGGTGAACGCGCACGACACCATCGTTTCGTGCCCGTTGGAGGAAATCGGACAGGAGCTGCCCTCCGATCCTGCGCCGCTGGTGGGATTCGAGAACGCCGAGCAGGAGCAGCTCGGATTCGTCGGCCACGGCACGGAATAATGAAAAGCCGATCGGTTCCTCGTTGTCGCCTTCCCGCGCCAGCATCAGCGATACGCCCGCCATCGGCAGGATCCCTGCGAGTTGTGAGCGCGTCCACGCCTCGCCGAAGCGGCTGCCGAACGCCGATTCCATTACCGTCATGACGGCGTCGATGTCGGCGAAGGAGCCTCGGTCGATGCGCATGTCCTGCTCGATCGTCGCCATCACGCCGCCTCGGGCACGCGCGCATCGGGCGCGCGAGCGTAGAGCGGCTTCGGGGCGAGCGTTCGCAGCCCGTCTGGCAAGCACAGCATGTTTGCCGCCGAAGGCAAGCCATCCAAAGCGTCGCCCCAGCCGCGGGCCGCGACTAGGTCACTCGCACCGGACCCGATGACTAGGGCTGCCGATGTCTGTTGAGCAGCCTGTTGAGGCGGGAGGTTCAACAGCCCTGATCGCTGCTCCAGCGTTGCGCGGTCGAATTGCTGGACGAACAGCTCGCCATGACCGCCGCGGATGGCCACGGCGACGTCGCCCCTGCCGGGGGCACTTGCAGCAAGAAGGGCCATTGAGGACATGCCGTGGACCTTTGCGTCCCAGCCGATCACCATCCCCTGCGCCGCGGCGATCGCGACCCGGATGCCGGTAAAGCTTCCTGGGCCGACGCCGACGATGATCTCGTCTGGGACACGGCCGTTCATCAGCTCGGCGACCATCGGTACCAGCCGCTCGGCATGCCCGCGGCCGATCATTTCGTCGGCACGCGCCAAGCAAGCGCCTCGACCGTCGAACAAAGCGGCGGTGCAGGCGGCGCTCGACGTGTCGAAGGCCAGGATCATGGACGGAATAGTGGGCACATGCGGCCCAACGCCGCAAGCCCCTGAAAGTTAAACCGCTTTATCGGAGGGGTCAGACCGCTTCGACCGATTCCACTTCGGGAACATAGTGTCGGATGAGGCTCTCGATCCCGCGCTTCAGCGTGATCGCCGACGAGGGGCAGCCAGAGCAGGCTCCGTGCATCGAAAGGTAAAGATGGCCGTCCTTGTAGCCTTTGTAGGCGATGTCTCCGCCGTCCTGCGCGACTGCCGGGCGGACGCGGGTCTCGATTAGCTCCTTGATCTGGTCGATGATCTCAGCGTCGGCCGGGTCTTCCTCGAACTCGGCTTCGGAAGAGACGTAAATGCCCGCCGCGCTGCCGGAGGCGAAGAGCGGGACGCCGCTCACAAAATGGTCGAGCAGGGTCTCGACCACCATCGGCTCGAGGTCCGACCAGGAGACGCCGGGAGCCGCGGTCACCGATACGAAGTCCCGGCCATAGAACACACCCTCCACCATACCGCTGTCGAACAGCGCGCGGGCGAGGGGCGATGCCTCGGCGCTGTCCGAATCGGCGAAATCGCGCGTCCCGGCGTCCATGACCGTCTGGTCGGGAAGGAACTTACGGGTTGCGGGGTTCGGAGTCTGCTCGGTACGGATCAGCATAGAGCGGGATGTGGCGCTTGGCGCGCCGCACCGCAAGGGACGCACGCCTAGTGATGCATCTCCGAGCGGTACTTGTCGTGGCACGCCTTGCACGTGCCCGCGAGATTGGCGAATTGTGTCTTCATGGCCGCAACGTCGTTGCCGTTGGCGACCTTACTGAATGCCTGCATCGCCTTCTGGAAGGCGGAGAGCTTGGCCGCCACGTCCGCCTGGTTCTGCCAGATCTCCGGCTTGGCCCCGGATTTGCCAAGCTCCTGGCCGGTGCCGGCATGGAACCAGCCTGATGCGTGCTCGGACAGCGTGGACATTTTCGCCGCGGTCGAGCGGACGAGATCGAGGTTAGGCGAACCGGCGTTGAGCTCCTGCTTAATAATCTTGTTGTCCTTGCCCATCGCTTCCATGCCTTCGTGGCGATCGCGATGGACCCTCATTGCCTCCTCCTTCGACGGGGGAGGGTCGAACATCGATCCGTTGGTCACTGCCGAGCCCTGTGCGGTCGCGGGGGGGCGGGCATCGTTCGACATGTTCGCTGCGCTGTTGTTGCCCTGGCTGGTTTCCGGGCCGCCGCAAGCGGCGAGTGATGCGGCAATAGCCGCAACTGACACGATACGCATCGATGCTCCTTATTGGTCCTCGGGAACTGTCCAGCTGTCGTCGATCATCTTGATGATGCCGGAGAAGTCCTTGCTGCCCCCGCCGCGGTCGACGAAGCGTTGGAACAACTCCTCGGCCTCGCCGCCCATCGGCGTGTAGGCACCCACGCTTCGCGCGGCGTCTTCCGCGAGCTTCAGGTCCTTGAGCATCAGCGCGGCCGCGAACCCGCCTTCGTAATCATGGTCAGCGGGCGTTTCCGGCCCAACACCCGGGACCGGGCAATAGCTTGTCATCGACCAGCTCTGCCCCGAGGCCTTGGACGAAATGTCGAAGAAAGTTTGAAGGTCGAGCCCGAGCTTCTTGGCCAGGGCAAAGCCCTCGCATGTCGCAACCATCGTCGCGCCGAGGATCATGTTGTTGCAGATCTTCGCGGCCTGTCCGGCGCCGAGCTGGCCGGCGTGAATCACGGCCTTGGCCATCGGCTCCAGGAAGGGACTTGCGCGCTCGAACTGTTCGTCAGTTCCGCCCACCATCAGGGCAAGTGTTCCGGCGGCGGCAGCGGCGATGCCCCCCGAGACCGGAGCGTCGACGAAATCGAAGCCCAGCTTGTTCAGCCCTTCGCCGACCTCGCGCGCGCTCGCGACATCGATGGTTGAGCAATCGATCAGCAGCGCGTCCTTCTTGGCATTCGGTGCCACATCGTCGTGGAACACCTTGCGGACGTGCTGAGCGGCCGGAAGCATGGTGATGACGACATCTGCGTCTTTGACCGCGTCAGCGGCTGAAGCCGCAGCCTGACAGCCGCCCTGCCTCGCCTTCTCCACCGCCTCGGCGACGAGATCGAAGGCGCGGACCTCGTGTCCCGCCTTGGCGAGGTTCGGCGCCATCCCGCCTCCCATGTGGCCGAGGCCGATGAATGCGATTTTCGCCATGACCTAGCGTCCCTTCCAGTTACCCGGCCTTTTCTCGACGAAGGCGGCCATTCCTTCCTTCTGGTCCTCGGTGCCGAACAAGCCGTGGAACAGCCGACGTTCGAAGCGGACGCCCTGAGCGAGCGAATTTTCGAACGCGGCGTTGACCATTTCCTTGCAGGCCATGGCGGCAATCGGCGGCATGGCCGCGATCGCTTCCGCTGTCTTCAACGCTTCATCGAGCAGGTCGGCGGCAGGGACGACCTTGGCGACAAGTCCGGAACGCTCGGCTTCGTCGGCGCCCATCATGCGGCCGGTCAGGCACATCTCCATCGCCTTGGCCTTTCCGACCGCCCAGGTCAGGCGCTGGGACCCGCCCATGCCGGCGTGACGCCGAGCTTGATCTCAGGCTGGCCAAACTTCGCGCTGTCCGCGGCGATTATGAAGTCGGCCATCATCGCGACCTCGCAGCCGCCGCCGAGCGCATAGCCAGCGACCGCCGCGATCCACGGCTTGCGGGTCGCGGTGACGTGCTCCCATCCGGCGAAGAAGTTCGACGAATACATGTCGGCGAAACCCTGGCTCGACATCTCTTTGATGTCGGCGCCCGCGGCGAACGCCTTTTCCTATCCGGTCAGGACTAGGCAGCGCTGGCTGTCGTCGGCGTCATAGGCGCCGAACACCTCGATCAGCTCCTTGAGCACCTGGCTGTTGAGCGCGTTCAAAGCCTGCGGTCGGTTCAGCGTGACCAGCGTGACGGCGCCGCGCTTCTCGACCAAGACCGTTTCGTAACTCATCGTTGCTCCTCAGAAATCGAAGGGCCGCCAATCCTCTTCGGGAGGAAGCGGCTTGAAGAAGGCCTCGACATCGCGGTCGCCGATCACTTCGGGCCGCGACGGCTGCCAGTTGGGTTTGTTGTCCTTGTCGATCAGGAGCGCGCGGACCCCTTCCTTGAAATCGGGATGGTGGATCAGGCGGACCATGATCCCGTATTCCATCCGCATCTCGTCCACGAAGTGGAGCTGGAACGGGCTTTCCTGAAGAAGCTTCAGGCTGACCTTGCACGCGGTCGGCGACTTGGCGCGGATCGTCGCGGCCTCGGTCGCAGCCCACTCGTCGCCCTCGCCAGCGCCCGCATCTAACGCGTCGAGAATGTCCTCCAGCCGGTCGGAAGCGAAATAGCGGTCGATTTTCTGAAGATTGCCCATGATCTTGGCGTCGGGGACGTAATCTTCGCTGAGCTCGTCGAGGATCGCCTGGGTACGGAACGGTTGGGCGATGATCCGCTCTTTCGCCTCCTCAAGGCGCTCGGACGGAAGGTAATGCGTCGCGAACCGCATACGCAGACATTCGGCACCGTCGAGGCGGGCGCCGGTCAGCGCGAGGAACTGCGCAAGCCGTCCACGTAGGCGCGAGAGGTACCGGCCGCCGCCTACGTCCGGAAAGATGCCGATCGTCGTCTCCGGCATTGCCAGCACCGTGCGCTCGGTCGCGACGCGATAGCGGCAGGGACAGGCGATGCCGACGCCGCCGCCCATCGTGACGCCGTCCATGAAGGCCACGCCCGGTTTCGGATAGGTATATTCGAGGTGATTCAGCCGATATTCGTCGAAGAAGAAGGCGCGCGCGGCCGCCTCGTGCCCTTCGACGTCTTGGGAAATGCCGACCACGTCGCCGCCGGCACAAAACCCGCGTCCTTCGGCATGATCGATCAGGATAATCCGGACATCCGGGTCGTCGCGCCACTCGATCAGCGCATTGGCCATGTCACGGACCATCTGGCGGTTGAGGCTGTGCAGCGCCTTGGGGCGATTGAGCCGCAGGAGTCCGGCGAGACCTTCTTTCTTGGTCAGCACGTCCTGGCTGGTCACCGGCATGTCCATCATGGCATCATCACGTAGCGGCCAGGCGCCGGTTCGATCGGACTCTTCGGCTTGCGGCCCGCAACCAACTCTCCGCTACCCTTCGACGCCAGCCATCTGGTCCACCACGGCCACCAGCTGCCTTCGTGCCGCGTCGCCGTCTCCAGCCAGTGCGCCGCCGCCGGCGGCTGGTTGTCGTTGGTCCAATAGCCGTGCTTGTTTGCTGCCGGCGGGTTGATGACCCCGGCATTGTGGCCCGACCCGCCGAGCACGAATTCCGCGCCGAGATGCCGAGCGCCTTGATACACCGCATCCCAGGCTGAGACGTGATCGTCCTTGAGCGCAATCACCAGCATGGGCGTGGTGATTGCCGCGAGGTCGATCGGCGTGCCGCGGACTTCGAAGCCCGCCGGCTCCTTCAGCTTGTTGTTGAGCAGCAGGTCACGGTTGTAGCTCTTCAAGAAGGCCGCCGGGATGCGAGCGCCGTCCTCGAACCAATAGAGCAGGTCCGACGCCGGCGCAGGCTTGTCGAGCAGATAGTGGTTCACGACCGAGGACCAGATGAGGTCGTTGGCGCGCATCGCGGCGAACAGCCGCTGGAGTTCCAGGCTATCGGCATAGCCCTGGCGTTCAAGATGCTCTTCGAGAGCGGTGAGGTGGCTTTCGTGAACGAAGGCCGCCCAATCGCCCATGTCGGAGAAATCGACCAGGGAGCCGATCAGGGTTGCGCTGTTGACCTCCTTTGCCCGGCCTTCGGCAACGAGCCATGCCAGCGCAATCGCCGCCAGCGTGCCGCCGAGGCAGAAAGAGAACAGGTCTGGAGCAGTGCCGGTGCGCTTGCGGACCTGTGTCGCGGCCTCCACGACGCCATCGACGACGTAGTCCCCGACGTCCTTGGCCTTATGCTCGTCCCCGGGATTGACCCAGCTGATCACGAACACGGTGCGGCCCTCGTCAACCAGCCATTTGACCAGGCTCTGCCGGGGGGCGAGGTCGATCATGTAATAGCGGTTCACCAGCGGCGGCACGTAGAGCAAAGGCTCAGCCGCGACCCTCTCCGTCGTCGGCGTGTACTGGATCAGCTGGAACAGCTCGTTCTCGAACACGACCGAGCCAGGGGTGGCGGCGACCGTCTCACCCTTCTTGAAGGCATCGGGATCGGTACGGCGCTGGACGATGCCCTTGCCGCTGCCGACGTCTTCGAGAAGGTTGAGGAACCCCTGGACGAGGTTCTGGCCGCCGGTCTCCTTCGTGCGCTTCACCACCTCAGGGTTGGTGGCCGCGAAGTTGGTCGGCGAGATGGCGTTCAGATACTGGTCGAGGAGGAACCGCGCCATCGCGCCCTGCGAGCCGTTGCCAGCCGCCTTTTCGACCGTCCCGCGCAGCTGCTTCGAGGCGAGCAAATAAGCGTCGCGAAGTGCGCGATAATAGGGGTCGTCCTGCCACTCGGGGGCGGAGAAGCGGAGGTCGCGCGGCTTCTCGGATGGTGTCCCCGCCATCGCGCCGGTCCAGAAGTCGGTCCACTGCTTGGCCGCTTCCATCTGCACGTTGAGCAGTTCCGCGGGGCGCGCGGCGAGCCCCATCGCCGCCTCGCCGGCGGCCTGGGCGAGCGCGAACGGGTCGAACGGAAGCGTCGGCTTGCTGTTGCTCATGATTATTGCCGCAGCATGTCGCGGCTGACGATCACCCGCATGACCTGGTTGGTGCCTTCGAGGATCGAGTGGACGCGGAGGTCGCGCCAGAAGCGCTCGATCGGATAATCCTGCAGGTAGCCGTAGCCACCGTGGAGCTGGAGCGCGCGGTCGACGATCGATGAGCCGCTGTCGGTGGCGAGGCGCTTGGCCATCGCGGCGAACTTGGTCTTGTCGGGCGCGTTGGCGGTGACCTTCGCCGCGGCGACGTAGAGCAGATAGCGCGAGGCCTGCAGCTCGGTCTCCATGTCGGCGAGCGTGAACTGCGTTGCCTGGTAGTCGGCGATCGGATTGCCGAACTGCTTGCGCTCCTTGGTATATTTAATCGCTTCGTCGAGGCAGCGCTGGGCGCCGCCAAGCGAGCAGGCGCCGATGTTGAGCCGCCCGCCGTCCAAGCCCATCATCGCGATCCGGAAGCCTTCGCCTTCGCCTCCGACGCGGTTGCCGACGGGTACGCGCACTTCGTCGAAATTGACCTGCGCCGTCGGTTGCGAATGCCAGCCGAGCTTCTTCTCCTGCGCCCCGAAGCTCACGCCCTTCATGTCCTTGTCGATGACAAGGCAGGAGATGCCCTTGGGTCCGTCCTCGCCGGTGCGGACCATGGTCACATAGACCTCATTCTCGCCACCGCCGGAGATGAACGCCTTGGAGCCAGACACGACATAATGGTCGCCGTCGAGCACGGCCTTGGTCTTCAGCGCAGCCGCGTCCGAGCCCGACGACGGCTCGGTAAGGCAGTAGCTGCCGATCTTTTCCATCGTAATCATCGACGGCAGATACTTCTGCTTGACCTCTTGCCCGCCGAAACGGTCGATCATCCAGCTTGCCATGTTGTGGATCGAGATGAAGGCGCTGGTCGATGGGCATCCATACGACATCGCTTCGAAGATGAGCGCGGCCTCCAGTCGGCCAAGGCCAATGCCGCCGCTTTCCTCGCTGACGTAGATCGACCCAAAGCCAAGCTCCGCTGCCTCACGGATCGTATCCCGGGGGAAGATATGCTTCTCATCCCACTCCGCCGCGAACGGGGTGATGGCGTCCGCGGTGAACTTGCGCGCCATCTCCTGGATCTGGAGCTGGTCGTCGGTCAGGTCGAACTGGCTCATTGCGGGGGCGCTCTAAGGCGCGGGAGATATGTCAGCAAGTCCGTGGGGCTCAGTGGGCATTGCCGACGTCGTTGACGTCGGGATTGTCGTCACCGGAATTGAGCTCGCCCGACGAGGTGACGCTGCTTTCATCCGGCGGCAGCATCTCGATCTGTGCATTGTCGGGTATCTGCCCGGTGGCGAGATTGCCTTCGACAGCCATGTCCTGATTGGTGGAGCCGTTCGTCGCGGCTTTGTGGCAGGCCATTAGCGCCCCCGCGCCGGCGAGGAGGGTCAGGAGCTTAGCCGCATTTCGCATAGGTGAAGCTCGCGCTTGGCTTGGTCTCGGTGCGCGTCAGCCTGCCTTTTCCGACCTTCAGCGCCTCATATTTGGTCCAACTCTGTCCCTCGCCCGCGAAATGAAAATTTCCAGCGGCGGAATTGGCATCGGTGGTGACATCCCCGCCGGGGACGGCGCGGCTCTCGTAGAACCGGAGGTCCGATCCGCTGATCGTTAGGAGTCCCTTCGCGTCGCTCCGTCCCGGCGTGCAGTCTGCCGGAGTGAGGCCCCAGCGTCCCTGGAGCGCGGCCGGAATCGCGACAGATGGCGCGGGGAGCGGCTTCGCCGGCTGGGTGTCGACATGGGGCTCACCGGCGGCACTTGGTGCGGTCGCGTTGATGTCGGGAAGGGCGTCGGTCCTTCCGGTCTCGGCTGCCTTGTCGACGGGGCGATTGCCGCCGCAAGCAGCGACGCTCAATACGATGGCAAGGCTGACAACAGGAACGCGCATGCCGCTATCAACCATCAATTCGTCCATGAGGTTGCAGTGCCCTGAAGCGGGACTGAGGGTTCAATAGCTGTAGGCGGCGAGGCAGGAGACCCGCTCGTCAGCTCCTTCGGCGAAGTTTGCGTTGTTGAAGAACCAGCCGTCGCGCTTGAATCCGCGGAACGCTTCGCTGGTCACCGCGAGGCCAAAGCTGGTCTGGTCGGCGACCACATAGGACACGCCGTCTCCGCCTTGTTGGGTCACCGCAGTACCCCCGCGATAACGCATGACGACCGGCCCGGCTTCTGGCCGCACACCGGTGTGGATATTGACTTCACCACCAGAGAGAACGAGCCGCGTCGCCTGCGGGGCCTGCCCCTGCGGCAGGATCAATGCGCGCTCGCCCTTGCCGAGATGGATCGCATAGCCGCCGCCGCAGAAATAGCCGGGCCCCTTATATTCCTCGGTCCTGGGACCGGTCCATTGCATCGCGGCCGCAGCCGCCAGAGCCCAAAGCATCATGACTCACCCCCATCGCCGGAACGATGGGGCTCGTGTATCGTGAAAGCGGGTTAGCCGAAAGTCGGGATGATGAACGCGCTTTCGCCATGCGCGCCGCCATCGGGCCAGCGCTGCGTCACGACCTTGTTCTTGGTCCAGAAGCGCAGGCCTTCCATGCCGTA
>Ga0136846_1236869_pt1 | contig 11209 bp, 7 predicted proteins | sample HopSoiMetagenom2_FD_96841 | JGI IMG/M metagenome (GOLD analysis project Ga0136846, IMG submission 96841) | Grasslands soil microbial communities from Hopland, California, USA - 2 Assembly 2016 (version 4) | ecosystem: Environmental > Terrestrial > Soil > Grasslands | place: USA: Hopland... | reverse complement strand
GACAAAGAAAGTCCTTCCGGTGACGGTCGGATGGAGATCGAGATATTCGGTCATGATCGGCAGAACGTATATCTGTCCGAACATGACCGAGGCCGTCACCGAAAGCTCGCCGGTCGGCGAGGCATAGGACCCGGCCGCCGCAGCCTCCGCTTCCGCTTCCGCGATATCGGCGAGGATCCGGATCATGCCGCTCAAGATCAGCGACCAACACAGCATCCGCGGGCGCCCGTTCGGTCATCGGCGACATGCGCGATGGAACGCGGTGGCGGCAGCCGGCCCGACGAGACGCTCGCCTTCGTCGAACAACGCTCGCGCATGTGCAACGACCGTTCCCGTCCCCTCGCCCCGCCGATAGCGGACGACATCGTGCAGTCATGTCGCTTCTGAAACCGATCCTTCGGTCGCGATCAACAATATGACGCTGTCGGCACCAAGGCGATAACGCGCGCGCAAGGGCATGTCCGCGGCTATCCGTAGCAACCCTGCCAGACCGGCGGCGCCGGAGGGCGTGGTATGCGGGCCGCCGGACGCAAGCATGATTGCGACCGCTGCATTGAGCGCCTGCTCGTCGACCGTCACCGATTGCGCGTGGGACCGCTGGAGCGTTCGCAACGCGGGCGCTGAGGCCAGGCCGCATGACAGCATGTGCGCCGACGTGTGAAGATCGCCCGAAATTTGCACCGGGCGCCCCGCAGCCAGCGCCGCGGCGACACAGGCGGCATTTTCAGGCTCGACGACCATGATCGCGCCGGGCGGCTGGAGGACGGCCTGCAACCCTTCGGCCATCGCAGCGGCCAGGCCGCCTACCCCGGCCTGGACGAACAAATGCGTTGGGCGGGTCGCCTCATGCGCGCCGAATTGCTCTACGAGTTCGGCGCAGAGCACCCCGTATCCCGCCATGACGTCCTTGACGACAGCATCGTCCGGATCGGGACTGGTGTCGGCGATGAGCAACCCCTCCCCGCGCGCGACCGCTGCCGCGGCCGCTGCGACCGCGTCGTCGTAAGTCCCGGCGATCCGCCGGATTTCCCCGCCCAGCGCTTCGATGCGATCGGCCCGCGTTCGGCTGACGCTCGCCGGGAGGTATATCGAGGCCGGCACGTCCGCGCGCTGCGCGGCAGCGGCGACTGCCAGACCGTGATTGCCGTCGCTCGCGCAGATCAGGCGCAAGGAAGTATTGTCGCTGGTTCGATCGGTTTGCTCGGCAGCCCTGGCCAGCGCTCGCTGACCGGCGAGCATGCCGCCGAGCGACTTGAAGCTGCCGAGCGGTCGTTCGCCCTCGACCTTGACGAAGACGCGGCCCACGTCCGCCCGACGCGCGAGGTCGCGGCATTCGAGCAGTGGCGTGGGGCAGTGATCGCAAAAGGCGCTGCTACTCATCGTTGGTGCTTTCTTAAAAGGGCGTAGATCGTGCTGCGAGGCGCGGATACGCGCCGATCCGGCGCGACGGACGGTCGACGCATTGATCAGCGATCCCGCGGACCGCCCAGATGGTCCATGAAGAAGCGCATGGTGCGCTCCACGCCATAGGGCTCGGCCCCCACATGGTGCGGGGAATCGGGGACCAGCAGCAAATCGAACTGCTTGTTCGCGCGAACCAGGGCATCGATCAGCTTGAAGCCCGACCGCATGGGGACGATTTCATCCACACCGCCGTAGATGAGGAGGAGATTGCCCTTCAGCTGATCGGCCAAACGAACGTTACTGACGAGATCGAAATAATCGCGCGCCTGTTTGGACTGGCCGGGCACGCCGAAGAAACGTTCGTTGCTGGTGTCGCCGGGAAAGTCGATCCATTCCCCCGGGCCGACACTCGACACGCAGGCCTTGTAGAGGTCCGGATGGAGCAGCATCGATCGCAGCGAACCATAGCCGCCGAAAGATTGTCCGGCGACGCCGACCCGGTCGAGGTCCATATACGGCCGCGCCTTGCCTAGATTGCGCAGCGCAGCTGCGTGGTCAGCCGATCCGAAAGGGTCGTCGGTTCCGCGGAACGTATCGCGGAATTCGCGCGATCGATAAGCCGTGCCGCGACCATCGAGATAGACGACGATGAAGCCCAGCTCGGCCGTCGCCAGTGGCTGCATATAGTTGAAATACCCGCGAAACGTTGAAGGCGCGAACTTGCCCTGCGGCCCGGGATAGGTTTGTTCGATGACCGGATATTTCTTGGTCGGATCGAAATCCCTCGGCTTGTAGATGACGCCGTAGAGATCGGTCTTGCCGTCCGCCGCCTTAGTGACGAATTGTTCGGGGGCTTTCCAGCCGGAGGTGCGAAGAGCGCTGTCGTCGGCTTCGGCTAGCTTGGCGATCAATTTCCCCGATGCCGCCCGAATGACGTACCGCGCCGGCGCCGTCGCGGTCGAGAAGCTGTCGACGAAATACTGGCCGCCCGGCGAGAAGTCCGATCCGGGCTGAGGGCCTTCCCAGAAATCATGGTCCGCATCGAATTCGTGATCGGCATCTTCGGGGGTCAGAAGCTGCGGCGCTCCGCCATCTAGGCTGACCCTGTAGAGGTAGCGGTAATAGAGATTGCGCCCGCGCTCGCGACCGGTTGCCGTGAAATAGACTTGCCGATGCGCCTCGTCGATACGAACCAGATCGGCGACCACCCAGGGCCCTTTGGTCAGCTGGCGCTTCACGGCGCCCGTGGCGACATCGTACAGGTAGAGGTGACCCCAGCCGTCGCGCTCGGAATACCAGATCGCTTCGCGCCCGTTGTTCAGGACATGGACGTTCGGCCGGGCATAATCATAAGGGTTGAGGCGAAGGCTGAAGCGCCCCTCCTCGGTGACCACGTCGCGCACCGCGCCGGTCCGCATGTCAACCTTGCTGAGCCGATAGCGCGTGCCGCCCCGGTTGGCGGAGATGATAAAGGCATCTCCAGCGGAATCCCATCGGATGAAGCCGCCGAGCGTGAAATAGGGCAGCGCCCAGTCGTTCATCGACTGGGGGTCGATCTGCGCTCGCGTCGTGATGCCCGTGCGGACATCGATGATCGTCATCGCGCTTTCGGCGCGCTGCGGATCGCTGGGGACCGCCACATGGCGGACATGCATCACAGGATCGGGCTTATCGGGGGGAAGATATTCGGTCAGTACCAGCCGTGCGGGTACCGCGCGCAGATCCTGCCGAAGCGCCAATATATAGCGGCCGTCCGGCGACCAATGCACGCCGAGCAGCGGCGCCGGAGCACCGGCGCGGCGAGTCGCGACCTTGGCCTCGTCGAGATAGGCGTCGGTGTCGCCGTAAGCGAAGTCCCAGATGCCATCATGGGTCAGCTGGCGTTCCTGTCCGGTGGCGAGCGTGCGCAGCCAAAGATTGTCGTCGCGCCGAAAAACGACGCTGCTGCCATCGGGCGATGCGACGAGATCGCCGACCGGCGCTGCGTCGGGTTTGCGCGTGCACAGGATCTTCTCGAGATCGCAGCCGAAGAGCGCATCCTCGATCCCGACAATCAGCTGTCGCGGGTCGTTCGAGAATTCCAATGAGGTCAGCGGGAGGTTGCCCGCGTCAAGCGTTTCCCCGGTCGCACGGCTGAGCGCCGTTGCGAGCGACTGGTGATCGAAGGCTGGTCGACGATTGCCGGTTGATGCATCGACCAGCAGAAATTCGCTGCCCTGGGCAAGCTCATGGCGGAACCAGAAACGGTCCCCGCTGCCAATCCAATGAATCTTGATCGCATTATTGCGCACTTTCTTGAGCAGCTTGCCGCTCGTGAAGGTGAGTGCCCTGCTGAGGCGCGCCTCGTCGTCCCCAGCCGGTTTGGCCGTGGCGCCCATCGAGCCGCTCAACACGCAGAACACGAATCCCGCAGCCAGATATGGCCGTAGCCGAAAGACTTGATGTCCGATCACGCGAATACCCCGTTGTTCTGGTGTGAAAGACAGGCCTGAAAATGGCGCCGCCATGGTGGCGCGGCCGGCCTCAGAATTTTACCCGCAGGTCGACCCCGATCGTGCGGGGGCGTCCCGCCGCGATCCGCGGCCGATCGGGATCCTCGACGGCAAGCGGGGGAACGTCGGCGAGGTTGGCGATCTTGTCGAAGACATTCTCGACGAAGAACGTCACGTTGAAACGCTTGAAATCGGTGCCGAGGCGAAGGTTGGCGAGGTCATAAGCGGGGCGGGTGCGCCCGGTCAGCAAATTGCTGCGGCTGAGGCTGCTGCCGACATGGGAGACGTCGCCGTGAAGCATCAGCGGCAGCTCCCCCACCGCGAATTTATAGTCCGCCGAGGCGGTGAAATTCCAGCGCGGTACCTGCTGGATGCGCGCGCCGGGTGTTAGGATCGCGAGCGCGCCGGGATCGGTGATTCTGGCATCGGTATATCCCGCGCCGGCACCGAGCGTGAGGCCGTTTGCCGGGTTGGCCTGCACCTCCAGCTCGAAACCGTCGCTGCGCGCGCGACCGCCATTCTGATCGATCGAAAAACCGCAGGCGAGCGCGACGCTTTGCTGGATGTTGGACCAGTTGATGTGAAACCCGGTTGCGTTGACGATCAGTCGATTGTTGAGAAAGGACGATTTGATCCCAGCCTCGTAACTCCAGACGGAATCGGAGCGATAAGAGCGTGCAGCGTCGGCGCTGATTCCCAAAGCGTCGCGATCGGCGGCACAAAAGTTCTCGGAATAAGCATTGGCTCCGCCGACACGAAAGCCTTTTGCGGCGTTAGCGAACAGATTTACGCTCGGTGTAAGCGCGTATTTGATGCCGAACTTCGGATTGAAGCCGCTTTCACGCTGAACTTGATCAAACGTCCCGGCGCCGGATCCGATCGCGGCGCCGCCCTGGGTCACCGACAGAGAAACGACATTGCGGAAATAGCGAAGACCGGCGATCACTTGCAGCTTGTCGGTCAGGTCGAGATGGGCTTCTCCATAGAGCGCCTTTTCGGTCGTCCTGTTCCGCGACCGGTAATTGTAGAAGTCCCCGATGCCGTCGATGATATTCGGCGGAATCTGGGTCAGCATGTTCGCCTTCTGATAGAAAGCGCCAAGGGTAATCTGGAATGGGCCCTTGAACGCGGACGTGAAGCGAAATTCCTGCACGAAGGTGCGCGCGCGGCTCAGTCCCCGGAAGAGCGAGGGCGTGGTGAAGCCCACCAACCCGGAAATGGCCTCGGATGCATCTTCCGAATCCGATACGTCGCGGTTGAATTGGGACGTCACGGAGACGAATTCTCCGAAATCGGCGCCATAGCGATTGGTCAGGCTGAACAGATTCCAATCATCCGACCCGCTGTCGTCAAGATTGAACGACCGCTTCTGGACGAAATTGCCGGCGGCCAGGTCGGCATAAGGCTGAGCATTGGTGCGAGAGCGCTGAAGGACCACCCGCGGCGTGATGCTGAGCGCATTGTCGAAAAGCTGCAGGCGGGCGGCGATCGCGCCGCCATAGCGCCGGCTCGATCCGAGATCGTCGCGGGGACTATATTGCGTCGGAGCACCGGCGGAAGGGACGCGCGTGAAGACGCCCGATTGATCATCCCAGAAGGCGAAGGCGCGGACACCAAGCGTGTCGGCAATCACCGGAATATTGATCGATCCGTCGGCGGTGCCATTCGCGCCGCCGCGACGGGTCGAGGAAACGATAGCGTGCGCGCTGCCGCTGAACTCGCTGGCGTCCGGCTGCCGGGTGATGAGCCGCACCGTGCCGCCCATCGAGCGAGCGCCATAAAGCGTGCCCTGCGGGCCGCGCAGCACCTCGATGCGCTCCAGATCGACGACCTGCGGATCGACGCTGCCAGGAAGGGGCGTGTCGTCCAGGTAGACGCCAGTCGTGTTGGTGCCGTAAATCCCGCGCAGCGAGATCGCCTGGCCCAACCCGCCGATGCTCGACCCGCCTTGCGAGAAGGAGAGATTGGGCACGCGCGTCGCATAATCCTGGAAGGAGCGAAATCCTTCCCTCTCGATCTGGTCACCGCCGAGCACGGTAATGCTGAGCGGCACTTTCTGCGCGCTCTCGGCGCGCCGTTGCGCGGTCACAACGATATCGTCGATGCCTGATTCCTGCGCCGTCGGAGTGCTATTTTCCGGAACCCGCTGCGCCCGAGCCGGGGTCGCCGACATCTGGAGCATCACTAAGATGGATGGTGCCATCAAGCCCATCCTTGTCGTTGCGCGCATGATTCGACCCCCGGAATAAAAGTGAGAACTATCTCAACTTTTACCCAATTCACCGTCTTGTCAACCGTCCGCCGTTTTGACCGCGTTACGCGAGGGTTGCGCGCGTATCCCCCTCACCTTGGCAGGATGGCATTGGCAAATGCCTTCGCGGCGCGGGACAGGTCGCGCGGCAATGTTTCTTCGGGATGAAGCAGGCGCAACCACAAGACACTCGTTGCGTCGGCGACCATGTCGTCGTCTCCATGAAGCGACTGTAATAGAGCGAGAAAGTCGCGATCCGGGTAAATGATCAACTTACGCAACAGGTCGTCCATCATCGCGCCAAGCAGGTAAACGACAAAAAGCGTCGGCGCCTGATCGATGATCCCGCGGCGCCGTGCGACGCTGCGCGCCACATGGCCGAGCCAGGTGCGATTGGCGCGCTGGATCACCGCAGCGAAATCGGGGTTCTCGTCGCCGAGCTGCAGCACACATCGCATCAGGCCCGGATTGGCGCGCGCAACCGAAATCCACCGGCGGTTTGCGCGTCGAATGGCCTTGAAAGGATGTTCGGAAGTGTCGGCCGATTGGGACGGCAGCAGCACGAAGTCGTCGAGTAGAGTGGTCAGGACGGCTATCGTGGAATCGGTCTTATCCTTGAAATATATATAAAAAGATCCTTCGGCGACGCCTGCACGCGCGGCGATGTCGCCAGCCTTGGTCGCCAGATAACCTTTTTCCTCGAGCACTTCCGCGGCGGCGATCTTGAGCCGTTCGCGGGTACGTGCGCCTTTTTGCGACGGCGGGTTCTGCGCCAGTCGGTCCTTTAGAAAAGTGATGAAGCAGGGATTCTCTGAAACCATCAGCTCTGTCCGGTCCACGGGGTCTTGACTCGATTCAAAAGTGAGATACTTCTCATATATAAATTCCCCAATATCGGAACCTATAATGAGCGCTGCATCGCATACAAACGGCCTCCTGGCAGTCGAGCCGGGGTCGTCGATCGGGATTTCGAACTGGGTGACGATAACGCAAGCGATGATCGATCGCTTCGCCGAGGCGACGTTGGACGATGATCCGATGCACATTGACGCGGAATGGGCGCGCGCGGAGACGCCTTACGGCGGTACGATCGCATTCGGGTTTTTCACGATGTCGTTGCTCACCCATATGCTTCATACCGTGCAACCACGCGATCGGCGGTCGCAGGTCGCGATCGCCGGCCATTATCTCAACTATGGTTTCAACCGTTTGCGGCTGATTTCGCCCGTTCCTGTCGGGAGCTCGGTGCGCGGGCACTTCGAGTTGCTCGATCGCCACAAGGACGAGCGCGGTCGTGTGCAATTGACGATCGGGGTGACGGTGGAGATCGAAAACGCGGAAAAGCCGGCACTGGTCGCGGAGTGGCTGTCGGTCTGGGTTCCTCCTGCGGCGCGTAAAGAGGCGTGAACGGCATGCCTGACGACAGATTCCGTGAGGGGCGCATTAGCGATTTCGTCTTCGAGCACGCCGAAAGGCAGTCCGATGCGGTCGCGCTCGTCCTTGGAGAGCGGCGCTGGACGTATGCCGCGCTCGCGTCGGCGATAGACGCGCTGGCCAGCGCCATGGTGGCGGCGGGCGTCGTCCGCGGCGATCGTGTCGCGACATTGCAGACGCCGCACCCCGATTATCTCATCGCGCTTCTCGCCACCGCGTCGATCGGGGGTATCTGGGTCGGGCTGAATCCGCGCTATCAGCTCGCCGAACTCCGCCATGTCGTGGAGGATGCGGCGCCGAAGCTGCTCCTCGCACGAAGCGAAGTGATGGGTCGCCGCTACGAGCGAGAACTGCTTGAGCTGTGCGCCGATCTGCCGGCGATCCAGCGCCTCGTCATTTTCGACGGCGATCCCGAAGTGCCCGGTGCCGTTACAATGGCGGAGTTTCTGGGCGATGGTCGCGCTTGTTCTCCCGCGCTGCTGAACGAGGCGCGAGACGAAGTCGGGGGGCGCATGCCATGCCTGATCGTCTACACGTCCGGCTCGACCGGGCAGCCGAAGGGCGCGGTCCTGCACCATGCCGGCATCAACGAATTCTGCGCGGCACAGAATCGGCTTTGGCCGATCGATCCGCATCGGGTTCTCAGCTATTTTCCGATCAATCACATCGGTGGCGTCGTGGATACGGTGCTGCCGTGCATCGCGGCGGGCGGCGCGGTCGTGTTCATGGAACAGTTCGATCCGGCCGGGTGCCTGGCGCTGATGGAGCGCGAGGCCGTCACCTTGTGGATTACCGTGCCAAGCGTGTTCCAGATGCAGCTCGATTTGCCGAACTTCGCTGATTACGATCTGTCGGCGGTTCAGCTCATCGTCTGGGAGGGCGCCGAAATGCCCGCCGGCACGATCGCGCGGTTGCTGCAAACGTGCCCGAAGCTGGCGACCAATTACGGCATGACCGAAACCACAAGCGCGATCACTGTCGTCGAGCCGACCGACGATATCGTCCTTTTGTCGAGTTCGGTTGGCTATCCATTCCCGAATGTCGAGGTCCGGCTGGTCGATGCTGACGGTCGCGTGGTTGCCGACGGCACCGAAGGCGAAGTGCAGGCGCGCTCCAACCTCAATCTGCTCGGCTATTGGCGGCTGCCGGAGGCAACAGAGGCGTGCTTCACCGCCGACGGCTTCTTCCGCACCGGCGACCTGGCGGTGCGGCGCCCGGACGGCAGCTACCGCCTCGTGGGCCGGCTCAAGGAAATGTACAAATCCGGCGGCTACAACGTCTATCCGCGGGAAGTGGAGACGGTACTCGAGCGGCATCCCGCCGTGGCGCTCGCGGCGGTCGTCGCACGGCCTGACCCGATCTGGCAGGAGATCGGGGTCGCCTATGTTCAGTCGTCAGGCGAGGTCGATCCGGCAGCACTCGAAGTGCATTGCCGGGAGCATCTCGCCAATTACAAGATTCCGAAGATATTCGTGATCGAGCCCGATCTGCCGACACTCCCGATCGGCAAGATCGACAAGCAGGAACTCGCGCGCCGCGCGCGCGACCTCGCTTCGTAAATGCAGGCTCGCGCAATCTGGCGAGCCGATCGAGCATCCGCAGCCGGGAAGCGTCCGGGTGGCCAATTTCGTTGCTGGAAAGAGAGATCATGGACTTGAACGACGCGGTTCGGCGCTGCTTTTCGACCAACTATTCGGAGGCACGGCAACGCTTTCTCGGCGCCGCGCAGGCGGCTGGCGCCACGATCGCCCATTTCCCATGCCCAACCCAAGGTCCTGCTGGCGAGCTGCTGGCGACGGACGTCGCCTATGTCGAAGGCAAGGATCCCGATATTGTCGTGATTTCGTCAGGGGTGCATGGCGTCGAAGGCTATGCGGGGTCGGCGGTGCAGGTCGATACGCTGTTGCGCGGATGGCCGGCTGACGGGCCCAGCCTGCTCCTTGTCCATTTCGTCAATCCCTATGGCATGGCCTGGACCTGCAGCGACAATGAGGAAGGCGTCGACGTCAATCGCAACTTCCTCGATTTCACTCAGTCGCCCCGGCACAATCATCTGTACGATGAAGTCGAAGGCTTCGTCTGCTGCCCGGACCTGACCGGCGACGGCCGGGCCGCGGCGGATGCGGCGATGAACGCCTATATCGCAGAGAAGGGCTTTGATAACTTCATCAGGGCGATCGCCGACGGTCAGCACCATCGGCCGGGCGGCTATCTCTACGGCGGTCATGCGCCGGTCTGGTCCAATGTCACCTTACGCGGGATCCTGCGTGACTACGCCCTGGGCGCGCGCCGGGTGGCGGTCATTGACGTGCACACGGGGCTGGGAGACCGTGGGTCGGCATTGATGCTCTGCATCAATGCGCCCGCACCCGCCGCCGAGCGGGCGTCGGCTTGGTGGGATAATCTGGTTCTCGTTCCCAGCGCCGACTTTCCGTTTGCACCGCTCGGGACCTTTGTTGGGTAGATATGGGATTTCGGCCTGGATGCCGAACTGACGGTTGCCGCGCTCGAGATAGGTACTCAGCCGGTCGCGCGAGCTTTCAGCGCTCTGCGCAACCGAAAATGGCTGGAGAAATTCGGCACGTTCGACAATCCCTCGACGGCGTCGATCCTGGAGGAAATGCATGCCTGTCTCGCCCCCCGCGATAACGAGTGGCGCAGCGCGACGCTGAGCGCGGGGCGCAAGGCGCTTGAGGCCGCCGTGAGGGGCGTTGCCCGCGGGTGAGGCGCGGGCCCGCGGATTCCACATCGCCGCATCTGCGGAGGATCAGCCGACATATTTTCTGACGTTGCAATCATACGAAGACTATTCCGGGGAGGAGCGTGAAGATGCGCCAGAAGACATGAGTGCCGCTGATCGCTCGGCAACGGCGTCGCGGTGGTGGACGCGCAGAAACTATGTGCTGCTCGTTCTGACGACCGTCTACGCGCTGAACATCGCCGACCGGTTCGTCCTGGGCACGCTGATCGAACCGATAAAGGCCGAATTCCACTTATCGGATGGCGGGGTCGCGTTTCTGACCGGGGTGGCGCTGGCAGTCTTTTATGTCGCGGCAGGTATCCCACTCGGACTCCTGGCGGATCGCACGAACCGCCGGAACATGATCGCCTGGGCGCTGTTCATCTGGTCGGGGTTCACTTTGTTGTGCGGGCTCAGCCAGACTTATTGGCAGCTCCTGCTCATTCGGATCGGGGTGGGTGTGGGCGAAGCCGGGGGTACGCCGCCCTCGCAATCGCTGCTGGCCGACGAATTTTCGGCCGCCGGTCGCGGTGCTGCGATGTCGATCTTTTCGATCGGCTCGACGGTCGGTGCCGCGCTCGGCATGGCCGGCGCCGGCTGGCTCACCGATCTCTACGGGTGGCGCCAGAGCCTGATCGTGTTCGGCGCGATCGGCCTGCCGCTCGCGCTGCTGGTCCGCCTTTCGCTACGCGAGCAGGCGCGCGGCGCGAAGGATGGCAGCCGGCCGGATCCCGTGGTCCGCGCGCCCGGCATCATCGACACGCTTCGCTATATTCGAGGGCATGGCGCGATTCTCCATGTCCTGCTCGGTGCGACAGTGGTCACTTTCTCGGGCGCGGGGCTATTGTGGTGGACCTCCGCCTTTCTGATGCGTTTTCACGGTCTTTC
>Ga0136846_1227039_pt1 | contig 11213 bp, 5 predicted proteins | sample HopSoiMetagenom2_FD_96841 | JGI IMG/M metagenome (GOLD analysis project Ga0136846, IMG submission 96841) | Grasslands soil microbial communities from Hopland, California, USA - 2 Assembly 2016 (version 4) | ecosystem: Environmental > Terrestrial > Soil > Grasslands | place: USA: Hopland... | reverse complement strand
TGCTTTTTAGTGCTCTACTAAGCCTTACCGTTTAATTTGATTCCAGCGAGATAAGTTTGCGGATTTGGACGCAGCACATGGATGTCCCTGATATTGTTAGCCGCCTGGGTGTTAAATGCTTTCACCCTTGGCACCAGGGTCTTTGTTCTTGACAGGTCCTCCCAGCGTTTGTATTCACCGGCCAGTTCGCGTGAACGTTCATCCAGCACCAATGCCAGCATTCTGTCATAATCACCGCTTACTCCCAATCGCGCAATCACATATTCATCACCGGCGGGCAGTGCATTTATGTCTGTAATAGCCAGGTTATTGGAAGCTGCCGTTGTAACCGGAATATTGTTCGATTCGTAATAGGAGTTTTCAGGGATGAAGGAGTTGATTGTGGCGCTTTGACCGAATGGACTTTGCGCAATACCGCCATCATAATAAGCGGCGCGGTCTTCACCGGCTACGAATTGGGCGCGGGCCCTTACTGGATTAATATAAGTCAATGCATCGGTATAAGCGCCGGTACCCAGCTTTGCCAGCCTGATCTTTGCTTCCGCTGCGATCAGGTAAGTTTCTGCAGAGCGGGCCAGGTTCATATCCCGCAACCCCCGGGTTTCATTCACAGCTATCCTTGAACCATCCATATGTTTGCTTAAAGGCGGGTACCGCACATCCACCAGCATGGCGCCGTCGGTATTTACCCCGGTGGGAAAGGCAACATATACGTTCGGAATTGTTTTATTTGTTTTGTTATACAGCACTACATCATTCAGTTTGTAACTGGCAAAGCGATTATCGCCGGGCTGATTAATAACATACATGATGCCCAGATCGCCGTTGACATAATAACTGCCCGCAGACTTGTTCAACCGGTATTTTGTTCTGAAGCTTTTCCAGAACCGGGAGTCATTTACCTGATCGTATATTCTGTACATATAGTAATTGGTGCGCAAACGGCTGAACGGCCGGTCACCGGTAATATCACGTTGCATTTGGGAGATGTCGTCATAGCGGGATCCCCAGTACAGGTGCTGGGTATTGGCGCCGTTAGTAGAAACATCTGCCGTGAATTGTGCAGAAAGGATCAGTTCTGGTAATTTTTCATTGGAAGCATCGGGGCCGGTATATTTCCAGAGGTCTGCGAAATTAGTGGTGAGCGGGTGGTGCGAAATAACTTCATCACATAAAGGTACTATCGCAGCCAGATCGGCAGCCTTGTAGGCTGAATTCCAGGTATCATTGATTTCGCTGGCACGGAACAGGTATGCTTTTGCCAGATAGTGTGCGGCCGCATCTTTTGTGATCCTTGCAGGCGCACTTGCATTTGGTAACAGATTATAGGCCTGTTTAAAATCATCGATGATCTGTTTGTATACTTCTTCAGGGGTTGCCCGGGTAAACTCCTTTTCAATGGTTGTACTGGGTTCGGTCTTCAGCGGTACGGCGCCATATTGAGAAACAAGGTGCAGGTAGCAGTATGCTCTGAAGAAATACCCTTCGCCCAACGCCACCTTTTTAATAGCATCTGAAGTGGAAGTACTGGCGGTGGCATTTTTGATCAGCAAATTCGCATCGCCTATACCCGTATACAAGGTATCCCATTGCACATTGGCCGTTGCCGTATTGCCGTTATTGATGGTTACTATAGATTTGTACCCTGCATCATAATTGTTCCAGGAACCATTGGAAGGGTCGCCACCTACCATAAACTCATCCACGCCGTAATTCATAGTACAATAGGCCCACTCCGAAGCAAATGGCAAAGCGAACACCTGGTAATAGGTACCTACCGCCAATGCCTGAATACCTGCATCGGTTTTAAAATACTCCATATTCCTGTCGGTGGTCAGGGTCTCATCCAGAAAATCTTTTTTGCAGGATGCCACCGCAATCAAACCTGCCAAAAGAGATATATTGAAAATTATTTTTGTAGTGTTCATTGTCTTATTTTTTATCGTTAATCGTTGCGGTTAAAAGGATGCGTTTATGCCAAAGGTGATGCCTCTGTTATAGGTAGGAAGCTGTGTATCCATATCCAGCCAGCCGATCTTCGAAAACACGATGGCCGGGTTCACCACCTGTGCATATAATTTTAAACCGGAGATCGCATTTGTTTTTAACGCTTTGCTGTTCAGGGTGTACGCCAACGATATATTGCGGATCTTGATAAATGAGCCACTCTTATATCCCAACACCACATAGTAGGAATCGCCGCTTCCCTCAGAGTAGATGGGTTTCTGGTAATCAGCGTTCAAATTGTTCTCATTATAATAATTGACCGAACGCTGCGTACCGCGGGCCACCTCAGCTTCGCCACCTGTATTATAGATGTATTTTAACCGGCCATACAAGAAGATGGACAATTCAAAGTTTTTGTAGGTGAACGTGTTGGTCATACCAACGATCCATCTCGGTCTTGAATTGCCAATGAGCACGCGGTCATGGTTTGCATCGATAAGGGTATCGCCATTGATATCGGCCGGTCTTGCATTGCCAGGCGAGAATTTGGTTTTTCCTTTGGTATTATATGCCAGGTAAGTGTTTGAATCTGCGGCCTGCCAGATACCTGCACTCTGGTAACCGTAGATCATCCCGATAGACTGACCAATGAACCAGTTGTTATTGATATCATCCTGCTTGCCATTCGACAGGGAAACGATCTCATCTTTTTGCCAGGAGATACTCATATTGGTTGTCCAGCTGAGGTCCCTTCTGTTGATATTAACCGTTGTTAAACTCAGATCCAACCCTTTATTTTTAGTCTGGCCTATATTTGCATAGGTATTTGTGTAACCGGTCACCGTTGGGATAGACTCCTGCACCAACAGGTCGGTGGTTTTTGATTTATATACGTCCAGGCTACCTAATATCCTTCTGTTCAGCACAGAGAAGTCGACACCCAGATTATATTGCGTGGTTTTTTCCCAGCCCAAACTCTGGTTGGCAAAAGTAACCGGGGGAATACCTCCCGGGGTAATAACGGTTGAGGAGGTTGTAAATGGATAAAAGAGCGAGGTAGCAGCGCCCTGGGTGGCATATGGCTTGATGGCAGAGTTACCGGTAACCCCTACCCCAAATCGCAATTTGAAATCATTTACCCAGGTGGCGTTTTTCATAAAATCTTCATTGTTGATCCGCCAGGCAACAGCCATAGAAGGGAACCAGGAATATTTGTGCCCTTCAGCGAGCATGGAGGCGCCATCACGGCGGGCAGAAACAGTCAATAAATACTTATCATTATAGCTGTAGTTGATGCGGGCCATCAAAGACTGCAACTGGCTTTCCAATAGCCCCGAAGCATACCCGGTTAAATTAGCTGCAGGAATATAATTTTTTGATAACGCATTCCATTTCTGACTGCCAAAAGCAATCCCATTTGCAGCAATTAAATTACTGTCCATGGTAAATTTCGTCTGGCTGCTCAATAAGGTGAGCGCCAGGTCGTGGCGGCCAATGGATTTATTGTAATAGATCAAATGATCGAGGGTATAAGAGAATGTTTGCTGTTTGTTAAGTGAAGCAGAATTGGCGCCACTACTGATAACCGAGTTGGCGTCGATGTAGGTGCCATCCCGGTAGTTGGAGTAGTCGGGACCAAAATTCACCCGGTACTTTAAATTCTTCAAAACCGGAAGAATGGCGCCAAAGTCTACCTGCCCGTAAATGCTGGCGAAAGCGCGCAGGGTTACCCGTTGGTCCTGGTTTAAACTCCACTCATTCGCCACATTTTTAAAGGCTATATCACCACCGGGGTTATAGATCCTGTTTCCGGCAGAATCATAGGGCACTGCATAGGGGAACAACGCCCTGGCAGATTCATACAGACTGTTTGAGGAGGACACGGTGGTGGCGCCGGTTTTGGATTGCCCGAATTCCTGTTTACTATAGGATACCGTAAGGTTTGTACCGAACTGGAACCATTTGGTGGCATTAATGTCACCATTTACATTGACCGTATACCTTGTATAACTTTGTCCTTTCGTTGTACCTGTATTGTTCAAATAGCCAAATGAAGCATACGCTTTTGCCTTCTCACTACCGCCGCTAACACTTACATTCAGGTTCTTGGTTATGCCGGTTTGGGTAACCATTCCACGCCAGTCAGTGGTTGCCACCTTTGAGCCGTCCCAGGTTCCCGAAGCCCAGCCTTGTTGAATATTTGCCCAGGCTGAAGGATCGCTGGTGGCCAGGAAGATCGTTTTATCATTGGCAATAGTGGGTTGATCACCGCGCGCATAGGTGGTAGGGGCCTGATAATAACGGGCCCAGCGGCGAAAAGTTATATAATCTGCGGCATTGAACATGTCCTCCCTGTCGATCAGTTTTTCAGCTGTGGTACTCAGGTTTAAATTCAGGGATGTTCTGCCGGCTTTGGCCTGTTTGGTGGTAACGATCACTACCCCATTGGCGCCGCGGGAACCATAAATGGCCGTGGCCGAGGCATCTTTCAACACATCGATGGACTCAATATCAGTTGGATTGATGTATTCAATACCACCCGTCATCAGGGGAATGCCATCAACTACATACAGGGGTGAATTGGAGGCAGTTAAAGAACGTACACCCCGGATATTAATAGTACCTACCGTACCGGGACGTTCTGAAGTGCCGATATCAACACCGGCTACTTTTCCCTGCATCGCCTGCAGGGCATTATCTACCGGTCTTGACTTGATGTCTTTTTCATTCATGCCCGTAACAGCCCCTGTTACATCTTTCTTTTTTACGGCGCCATAACCAATAACCACTACCTGGTCCATGGAGTTGTCGGCCGTGCTTAATGTTATACTTAACTGCCCTTTGTTCTCAATGGGTACTTCCTTGGTAGTGAACCCCACTGAACTAAGCACAAGCACAGCCGTGCCGGATGGCGCATGCAGGGAGAATGTTCCATCCGCAGCGGTAGTGGTTACCACTTTGGCGCCTTTAACCTGCACAGTAACGCCTTGCAGGGGGCTGCCTCCATTGTCTGTTATTTTACCGGTTACGGGGAAATTGGTTTGCGCAAAAGAAAAAACGGCAAATAGATTGAATAGCGCCATGAGCAGGGCGTATCGCCTGCAAGCAATCGTTTGTTTCATATTAGCAGTCAGTGTTTAAATTAACAAAAGCATTGGTAAGTTATCCTTTCCAGTTGCTAAAATCATCCTGAGCCATCCTGCACCATCCTGAAGTAAACTGGCCTGTTCTTATTGGGCATTTTTATCTTGTTTATAAGGGTAAGGCCCCAGAATAGCGGGTTATGCTGCTTGTGCAACATTAAAAACTGTGCCCTGTTTGCTGGGGGCTTTATTGAAGGAATGGTTGTTTTTAGATTACCTGGTCTTTTTGTTTGACAGTAATAGTGCCTGGGAGGGCGACTTGAGATTGTTTGATGAGACAAAGAGCAGCAAAGATGTTCCAAAATAGAAGTGCCTGAGACCCTTTTAAATTAACTTAAGGCATCTCAGGCACAAAGTTTTTTCTTCAGAATTATTTATTGCCTGACCAGCACATCTTTACCAGGCGACCATTTCTTTTGCCAGTCGTGATATTTGCTCAAGACTTTTTGTGGAGCATAAGTATACCACGCATAGCCATCACGTCTTTCCCGGTCTAACTCGGTCAGTGAGTAAACGACTTTACTATCCCGGTTGCAGAACAGGGGTTTGTGTGTCTTCAATTCATAATAGCGTGTCCAGATGGGCGCAGCCGTTGTATCGCGCACTACTACCCTGTCAGTGGTGGAAACCCGGAATGGTGTTTCCATTCTTGGTGCGGGAACAACGTCAACCCGGGTGTTGTAGATCTTCGAGTCCTGAAACCATTTCACTGCATATTGTATGGCATCAACCACGCGTTGATCGGGATGGTCGATGCTCATGAGGAAAAGGACCAGGTCGGCGCTTTCCGAGTTACAAATACTCGCCGGTTCAAATTTCCGGGCCCATGCAGGCTGCAGCGTGTGCTCATCATATTGCTGACACCAGGCCGTTGGAACGCCTGCATCGTTGATCTGTGTTTTAACAATACAGTCGATGCCTTTGGTAAAGGCCTGTTCAACTTTCTGGCGGTCCGATGCCTCCAGGTAGTCGTATTGGGGCAGCCCGTTCAGCATATCCCGCAGCAATTCCATGATGCCTTCAAAAGCACCGTCGTTGAAAGTGATCTCTTTACTGTAATTGTTCTTCTCGATCGGATAATACTGCGGCCAGCCGCCGTTTGCATATTGCGCATTGAGCAAAAAGTGCAGTCCTTTTATCGCCGCGTCGCGATATTTTCCGGAATGAGTGACCTTATAAATAACCGAAAGCGCCGCGATGTGGGTATAGCTGGTCCCGTTATCAAATGTGGTGTTTGTTTCTTGGTGCCTGCTTCTTACAGAATCTTTCTGGGCATCGGTAAGCATAGCAAAGAAGTCGTAATTCTTTGGCCATCCTCCATTGTCTTTCTGGAAGAGGATCATGTTGTCACCGATCTCAGCCAGCTGATTGGGCTGATACTGAGGTTTGCCAGGCATGGGGTTGATCATGCGCTTATCATCCTTACCCATGTACCAGTGGCCTGAATTGTCGGCAAACGGCCGGGGATCGATGCGGTCCAGGCTTTTTTGTACATTATTTTGAGCAATGGCCTGGCGGGAACCAAGCAGGGAAAAAAGGGCGATGATTACGATCAAATACTTCATATGGTATACAACGTGTTTTGAATTTGCAGTAACAAACTTACCTGGGTATCAGGACCAGGAGGTTTAATTTTTGGTCAAATACTTTTAAAAATTCGACAAACCACGGTAACCAGCTATTTTTTTCGCCTTGCAGGTTGCCCGAAAAGGGTAAATACTACAATTATGCTTTATTATAATTAAGTTTCTGCGCATGCTGCTGTGCTTTCAGGGCCAGCTCTGTTGCCAGGAAACAATGGTGTTGTGTCATGGCTGTTTCCGTTCTGTTTATCACATCATCAACCAATTGTTTCCCGTAGGGAAGTTCTATATTATTGCAATCGATGTATTGGGTGTCTTTGTCGTTCACTAAATAAAGATGGTTGCCGCCGGGGTGCACGGCTATATCTATGTTCTTACGCACTTCAATGTACCCTTTTGTGCCAAGAATAGTCAATCGTCCATCACCCCAGGTTTTTAATCCGTCCGGCGTAAACCAATCTACCCGGATATAACCGGTACCGCCATTGCCCCGCAGCACGATATCCCCAAAGTCTTCGAACCCCGGATATTGCGGATGCGCCACATTGCCAACCTGGGAGGTGACGATGTCTGCCTTATCAGAATTGGTGAAATAAAGGAATTGGTCAAACTGGTGAGAGCCGATGTCGGTAATAATGCCACCAAAATATTTTTTATCAAAAAACCATTGCGGACGATCCTTTGCACTCATGCGGTGCGGGGCCATAATAACGGTTTGAATGACATTGCCAATGGCGCCTTCTTTCACCAACTCACCTGCCTTAACCGTTGCTTTGTTCTCGAACCGCTCACTGTACATGATGGAATAGATGCGGTTGGTTTGTTTTTGCACCTTGCGCACTTCTTCCAATTGCTCCAATGTGGTAATGCCAGGTTTATCTGACATATAATCTTTTCCTTGCTGCATGGCGCGAATGCCAATGCCTGCACGGTCAACAGGAATAGCGCTGCTGAGAATAAGTTGAATGGATCTATCTTCCAGAATTTCTTTTTCGCTGTTAGCCACCTTTACCTGCGGAAATTTCTTTAAAAATTCTGCCACCAGGTCGGCTTCTTTTGCATACAATGATACCAGTTGTCCCCCACCCCGTATGACGGCATTTACCTGTCCATAAATGTGGGCATGATTGATACCAATGACAGAAAATTTTATTCGCGGTTCCTCAAAGGGTGTGGCCGCAGGTTGATCCTCCTTGTATTTGTTAGCTGCAATTATATTTCCGGGCAGACCAGCAAATAAACCCATTCCTGTAACGGTGGCTGCGTCTTTCAAAAACTTACGGCGATTAAAGTTTGATCCTGGCATATCGTTAGATTGATTTTTACGAATACAAAAATACTATCGCTAATATAATCAAATCGTTCGATGATTGGTATAAAGGACAACCGGGCTTTCTGATGTTCCAAAGGTACCCGGTAAAAACAATAGCCCCGCTTTCGCGGAGCTATTACATGAGAAAAATCTAGGATAAGGCAGTTATTTAGGATTCTGCACTGGCGCACTGCCGGCAACCGGTGGATTTAATGACAGCTCATCATCCGGCACATCCCAGTAATCGAGAAAATTATAATTGATGGTTGCTTTGGTGTTCACTACTCCTGTACTGCTTACTACCACTGCATTGGTTCTGCCCCCGCCTGCTGAAAGATCATCGAGGTATCCCCACCGGCGGTAGTCATACAGGGAAACGTTGCGGAACAACAACGCGGTCCTTCTTTCCCGGCGCAATTCTTCGTACGCCTGGTCCGGGTCTGTAACGGCGCCCGACACAGCGGTAAGCCCCGCTCCCTGGTAGGTGCGCACAGCATCCACACTGGCAAGCCCGGTAGCGATATTATTGAGTTTTATATTGGCTTCCGCCTTCATCAGTTCGTTTTCTTCATAAGTGGCAGCCAGATATAATTCATAAGCGCCTACTGTTCTGCTCGATATTATCTGTACGCCCTTTAGGGTGTCGCCACCGTCTAACAACCTGTATCTTGTACTGAAGGTGAACCCGCCTTTCTGGTTAAGATAGGCGGTTACTTTGGAAAAGTTATTTGCCAGTCTTTTATCCCCTGTTTTATATTCCTGGATCAGGCGTTCGCTGATCTTATAAGTGGTGCTGGTTGGATCGCCTGTTGTCATGGCCGCCACGCTGCCCGTAGTGGCGCTGAGAAAGCTGCCGACCGAAGCCGAACGGCCGGTAAAAACAAGATCACTGCTGGTAACGCCACTATTTACCAGCGTGAGAATGTTATTCCAATCAGCGGCGGTCATATCTTTCACCCTTTTATTCACCAGGATATTACGCGCTTTCATGGTGTTGATCGTATGGATAAACATAGTTGGTGTAAGCACGCCGCCCTTCCCCAATTGACATTGCGTTGGGATCAGCACTTTTAACATAGCATTGTAATCAGTGAGCGTGGTAATGCCATTCAATGCATCTATGGCTTTGTTGTAATTGTCATTGGATTCTGCTATTATTTCAGCGCTTGTTTTGTAAAGGCCGTTGGTGACAGCAGACTCATTTTTTATAAGCCCGGCATAATAAACAGAACCGATCCGGGAATACGCATATCCCTTCCAGAAATAAGCCCATGCCTTTAAAGCATTTCTTTTCGAATCGGCATTGCCGGTAAAACTGACCTTATCTACTGTTTCAAGCACCAGGTTGCAGGCATTGTTTAAATAATACATCCATGTCCATTCAAAATAGAACATATTGCTTCCTGCCTTGGTACGGGAATTATTGAGCCGTATTACCTGTTTAGCAGGGGCAGAGTTGGTTACCTTACTGCCATCGTCAAATACTACGTAATCAGGTACGCTTACCTGGTTAGTGATGTTATTAGCCGCTTCAGCTGATATAACATCGGCCATCAGGTCGTGATAGGCCGGCGCCAGGAACCAGAAACTGCTTCCGAGGAACGAGCCAGAATATTTCGTATTGGTAATACCGTTAAAACCTGTTTGATAGACTGCGCCGAGCGCCAATGACAGGATCCCGGCTTCGGTTTTTGCATTTTCCGGTGTGGGTGAATTCGGATTTCGCACATTCAGTTCTTCTTTTCTGCAACTCTCCTGTAAAATTGCCAGCACACACAGTATGTAGATTATCTTTATTTTCATTGGAAAAATATTTATGATTAAAAACCGAGGTTCAATCCAATCTGATAGGTTTTGATATTGGGCATTGAATTATGGTCAATCCCCCGTTCGTACGCGGAATTGCTGGTACCAGTGTTGATCTCGGGGTCAAGGCCCGTATATTTGGTGGCCGTCCACAGGTTTCTACCCGACAACACCAGTTGCAGCTTCTGGAAATATTTGATATGCACCAACCGGGCTGCATCCACGGCCAGGGATACATTCCGTAACCTTACAAAAGAAGCATCTTCATAAAAATAATCCTTGGTGGAATTGCGTGCACCGTTTATGCTTCCCCACATATCGGAATAGGCGCTGATGTAATAATTGGAAAAGGCCGCTGTTTGGCCGTTGATCGTTACTTTATCACCAAAGTCTCCGTGTATGCCATCGCGATACATCCATTCTTTGGTCTGGTTATACAAATGGTTTTTGTAGATCCAGTCGAACTGGAACGAAAGGGTGATAAAGTCTTTAAACCGTACACTGTTAATAAAGGAAGCGTTGAATTTGGGATTAGGATCGCCGAGCGCATAGGTTTCATTGGTGAACATAATACCCCGGGTAGCCGTATCAACCAGGTAACCATTTACCAACTGGTATTTTCCTGCATCGGCTTTACTGATATAGGGCGTGCCGTCTTTGCGTGTCTGCTCTACACTGGTGAAGGCTTTCAATCCGTAGATCTGGCCTATTTTATCACCTGCTTTTAATACCAGGTTGGTGCTGCCCGCAGAGGCAGTTAATACAATGTCCTGGTTGGTAGATACGGCATCAATTTTTGAAGTTTGATGCCCGAAGGTGGTGGTAAAGTCCCATGTCAGGTTTTTGGTAGCCGCCACATTCAGGTTCAGCGAAAACTGAAATCCGTTGGATGACAGGGAGAAGGCGTTGGTAAGATAATTGCCGCCACCGGAAGAAGGGGGCGCATCTACCGCAAAGATCACATCTTTGCTTTTTCTTTTCCAGAAGGTAGAGCTTAGACCCAGGCTGGAAAACCATTCTCCTTTATTCAGATTTATAGTAACATCGGTCCCGATCTCGGTCTCTTTCGAGATCTCTACGCGCAGGTCGGGATTGCTTTGTGTAGCGGGCGTAAAGAATCCAAGTGCACTGCCGATACTTTTGGTCGACAATACCACATACCTGTCAAAGGCCCCGGGCTGGATACCGGCTTCGCCATAACCTCCCCGCAGTTTGAACTCGGGCAGGATACCGGAAAGGCCCTCCCAGAACTTAAATTGTGAAACCCGCAGATAGCCGTTGCCGTGGTAAAAGATTTGCGGCGTTGCGCCCCGGCCGAAGGCTGATGAATAATCGCTTCTTAAACCTGCTTTTAATACCAGGTTGGTGCTGCCCGCAGAGGCAGTTAATACAATGTCCTGGTTGGTAGATACGGCATCAATT
>Ga0136846_1232385_pt1 | contig 11216 bp, 8 predicted proteins | sample HopSoiMetagenom2_FD_96841 | JGI IMG/M metagenome (GOLD analysis project Ga0136846, IMG submission 96841) | Grasslands soil microbial communities from Hopland, California, USA - 2 Assembly 2016 (version 4) | ecosystem: Environmental > Terrestrial > Soil > Grasslands | place: USA: Hopland... | reverse complement strand
TGGTCAGAACGAAATGAACATGCCAGTCGGCCGCTCCACCTACGATGGCCTGCTTGTTTCGTTAAAATCGCACTTGAACAATCCGCTTCCTGGCGTGAAGCACGTCAACCTGATCGCTTCTTATACCCTCTCGCGCTTCGACTCTTTGGCGCAGGATCAGGATTTCGTCAACAATGCACTCGACTTCAACAATCCGCTGCGCTACTTTGGCCCCGCTGGTCTGGACCGCACTCACCAAGTCGCGGTTGGCGCTGTTCTGGATCTGCCTTTCGCCACCAGGATTGCCACTACTGCGCATTGGGCCACGGCTGCTCCCCTCACACTGAAGCTGCCGCAATCAGGTAACCCTGGAGAAATCTTCCTCTCCGATGTCACTGGCGACGGCACTGTGGGCGACCCCGTCCCGGGATCGAACTTCGGCTCCTTCGGCCGCAGCATTAAGGCATCCGACATAAACAAATTCATCGGCGCGTACAACGCGAACTCCGCGGGACAACTCACACCCGCCGGCTCTGCCCTGGTCACCGCAGGCTTGTTCACTTCCGCCCAACTGACCGCCCTCGGTGCGGTTACTCCTAGCCTGGCGCTAGCGCCAGCCGGTCAGGTCGGCGTTTCTCCGGTGTTCACCTTCGATGCCCATGTATCGTGGGAACTTCGTCCAGCCAAAGTGTTCCATGGTGTCCCGGAACGTGTGGTCATCGAGCCACAGATCGCCCTATTCAACGTCTTTAACGTTCAAAACTACGATCCGTTCGGTAACACGCTGAGTGGTGTGCTCACCGGCTCGATTGGTTCCGCAAACGGCACAACCGCGCATGGTCCTCTCGGCCGCACCAACCTGATTACGCCAGGCTCATCGTCCGGCGTGAACTGGTATGCAGTTCCGCGTCAAGCCGAATTCGGGGTAAAGCTATCGTTCTGAACGCACCTTAACTAGTCCTCTACTCGACGGCGGAGAGTGAAAGCTCTCCGCCGTTTTGTGTTTAGGCGTGCTAGGTTTTCGCATCACCCGAAAGGCTCGATCCGCTTAAGGGACGCGCAATTTCAAACTGATCTTGTCTCGATATCTCCTTAGACCAACTCCCATAACTATCCATAGCGCCTTACAAGGGCCGCGCTTCGCTCGCCGCAAATCTAAATTTTACGATGCTATGGATAATCCATATCAGATATGCGAGCCCGGCTTTATCTGCGGATACATACGAATCACATATCCTCAACAAAACGAGCAGCTTAAACGCCTCTAACTTCTTGGCAGATTCGTTGCATAGCCTTCCTTCATCGCGATCTTAGCTTCCCGGGGCCGCAACACTCAGTTTCGTAACTAGCAGCACTAGTTGGTTGTGGAATTCTGCGTCCCTGTCGAAGCCAAGATCCGGGGTTGTCCAAAAAATCGCGCTCGCGCACCTTGAATTTTTCCGTCATGGAGGGGGGAATGCGTCTAATGCATCTTTCAAGACTGCTGTGTTGCTTTGCTCTGCTGTTGATGTCGGGCCTCAAATTAGCGGCTCAGGAAACAACCGGTGGCTTGCAGGGAACGCTTCGGGATCCGTCCGGAGCTGTCGTTCCAGGAGCAACCGTAACGGTGACCGCCAATAGCTTGGTCGGCACCAAGAGCGTCGAAACTGACTCGAGCGGCTACTACAGATTCGCGAATCTTCCGCCCGACACTTACACCATCACTGTAACCGCCAAGGGTTTCTCCACCGCCAAGCGCGAAGTCACTCTCGAAGTTGGTCGCTTGCCTACCGTGGACTTCAACGTGGAGGTCGGGCGTTCTGAAACCATCGTTGAGGTTAGTGGCGCCGCTCCGCAAATTGATGTCACCACCAACGTCACTGCGACCAACGTCACCGAAGATGTCATTGAAGCGATCCCCCACGGGCGCAGCTTCCAATCGGTGATTCAGTTCGCTCCTTCCGCCCGCAACGAGCCCCTGCTTGGCAACACCACCTCCGGCGGGTATCCAGGCAATGGCAGCGGCGGCTCCGCGCCAGGGAGCACCGCCAACGGCGGTGATCACGGTTTCTCGGTTGCCGGTGGATCCGACTCGGAAAATTCCTATCTCGTGGAAGGCCAGGAAACCGCCAACTTGATCGGCGGCTATTCCCGCACCAGCGTGCCCTTTGACTTCATCGATCAGGTCGAAATTAAGAACTCCGGCATTCAGGCCGAACATGGCGGTGCTCTCGGCGGCGTCGTTAACGTCGTAATGAAGAAGGGTACCAACGCGTGGCATGGTTCTCTCTTTACGTACTTTGAGAACGACGCCATGGATGCGCGGCCATCTACGTTCACCCGCTACGATCCCAACTCTTCTGCAGTTGTTGGACCAAGCGGCACGTTTCTCACCGACCCTACATTCCAGCAGTATGTACCCAAGAAGGACAAAACCATCGACATCTTCCCTGGCTTCACTCTTGGCGGCCCGATCTGGAAAGACCGCATTTTCGGGTTCGTGGCGTTCAATCCGGAATTTAACCAACTGGAGCGCGGAGTGAATTACGCGCTGTCCCAAGATCCGACTTTGGTTCCCCTCGGCAATATCAATTTTAGCCAGAACACGCAAACCTACTATACCAACGCGCGGATCGACGCGGCCGTGACCAAGCGTCTGCGCCTCTATGCTTCCTGGCTCTATCAATTGCAGCGGCAAACCGGCGAAATCTTGCCATTCTCGGATGCCTCGAATGGATTCTTCAACATCAGCTCGTCCGTTGATCCTTCGAACTTCTCTCACAACCTGGGCTACGTCTCGCCAAACACCACTACAAACGTAGGGGCCGATTACAACATCACCTCACGCCTGATCTTGACCGGTCGTTTCGGCTACTACTTCGAGAATTATCATGACTTCGGTTTTCCCCAGATCGGTACCTTGACCAACTTCACCGCTAACGGCCAAGGCGCCGTCGACCAGCTCGGCAACCCACTTCCGCCCGACTATCAGAAACCCGGCGGCTTTTTCAATATTGCCACCAGCCCTAACTTCACCAGCCATAACGCCAGCAAGGCCAGCCAAGTTGACGTGGACCTCGCATGGTTTAAGAGCGGATGGAAGGGCACTCACAATTTCAAGTTCGGCTATCAGCTGAACCACTTGTCGAATATTATTAATCAACACTACAACGTTCCACGTGTTGATTTCTTCGTTGGGAGCGGCAGCGCGTATAGCCCGCAGGGACCCACCGGTCAGGCCAATTGCGCTGCTTTTATAGCGCTCTATGGTTCATGCACCGGTCAATATGGCTACATCAGCGTCTACGATTTCGGCTCAAACGGCGATGTTACCAGTAACAATCACTCCTTTTTCTTCCAGGATTCCTGGTCCATCGCCAAAGGTCTGACTATCAATGGCGGTATCCGTATCGAAAAGGAAGGTTTGCCGGCCGAGAACCAGCCCACGGGTGGTATTTCCACTCCTATCAACTTCGGTTGGGGTGACAAGATCGCTCCGCGTATCGGAGCGGCTTGGGATCCCTTCCGCAATGGGAAGATGAAAATCTTTGGTGGCTACGGTCAGTTTTATGACCAGATGAAACTCAACCTCGCCATCAGCTCCTTCGGCGGGCAGTTCTGGCAGCAGTGCTATTACGCCCTCGACACTCCTAACATCACTTCCATTCAACCGGTGTTCGGCGCCAACAACCGTTATTGCGTCGGTCCCGATGCCACGAGTCAGGCCAACTTCGGCGGCACTACTCCGGCCGGATTGACCTTCCTGGAAAACCAGAATTTCCGTACTTTTCCGACGACTTGTTCGACCTGCACGAATTCGGAAGAAGGCGTTGCACCCGGGCTAAAACCCTACAAGCAGCATGAATACACGCTCGGGGTCGACTACCAAGTGTCCAAAACACTGGCTTTCGAAGCTCGTTACGATCGTCGGCGTCTCGATCACGTGATTGAAGACGCTTCTATCTTCAATCCCAATATCGGCGAGACCTTTGTCATCGTCAACCCGGGACAGGGCGTCGACAAAACCTTCTCCGGCTTTTACAACTTCCTCGCTGGCCTTAAACCTGGCGACGCAGGCGCTTCCACCTGCACTCCAACCAGCACACCGTCTTGCCCGAACATTATTCCAGCGCAGCGCAACTATGATGGCTTGGAATTCCGCCTCACCAAAGCCTCTGCGAGGCATTGGTCAGGTATGTTCTCCTACACTTACAGCCGCTTGTGGGGCAACTACACTGGCTTGACCAGCACCGATCAGGCTGATGGTGCGGGCGGCCGCAATGCTCCAAACAACGGCCGTGCCTTCGACGAACCGTTCTTTTCCTTTGACGCTAACGGCAAGTCTTCCAGTGGGCGGCTCCCGACAGATCGACCCAATACCTTTAAAGGGTACGCTTACTACGAACTGGGCTGGTTGAGACACTTCACCACTCAATTTGGCGTTTTCCAGGTTTTCTATCAAGGCTCCCCAGTCTCCAGCTACCTGGACGCAGGGTTTGGTTTCCAGACTGGCTACAACGTTCCTAATGCTGGCGGCGGCTTCCCTGTTTATGCCTTTGATCGCGGGAAGTGGGCTGATGTCACTCAGGATCCCGTCACAGGTGCAGTTATCGTTGGGCCCGCCAGGGATCTGCGTACCCCTTGGTACAACCAGACCGACTTCAATCTTACCCAGAGCTACAAAATCAGCGAGAACAAGACTCTGGGCTTCTCCGCTACCATCAGCAACCTGCTCAATGAACGCTCTGTCACTGCGTTGCAGGAAAACGTCACCAGCGGTTTCAACCCCAACTTTATCGCGCCAGGAGGCCACACCTTGTTCGATGGGGTGGACTTCTACTCTGCGGCCATGAGCCCGTACAGCGTTGCGCCTCTGCTAAACGCGGCGCCATCGAACTCCGTCGGCGCTGGTGGAGGTCCGGTCACCATCAACAGCGGTTACGGCCAACCCAACCGCTATCAGGCCGGCCGCACCATCCGACTAGGGTTACGTTTCACCTTCTAACTCGTACTCAAACCAGCCGCGAAGCCAGCGGCAAAACAGGGCGCCGATCAGCTCTCGGCGCCCTTTCCTTTTTCAAGCTTCATAGCGTCTGGACTCGGACAGATACACAGCATCGACAAAATCGGTACCAATGTGGGATTGGCACTCCATAGCCACAGTAGCATCACATGCACGTGCTGAGGAACGACGCTCGAAGGAGAATCCACTCAGCGTCGCAGATAGTACTATGTCACGTTCTTGCAGATGGGCCGTAAAGGTTTTCGAATGAGACAGATACGTCCCAAGTACTTGCTAACTCCGATTGAATAATGATCCATAGAAAGGTGGGTGGGCCCCGAAGAAATCGAAAAAGCACAATAACTTGCGGTTCTCAGCCGTAGCGCATCGCCGCTTGCCTCGAAACATCGCTTAATCGTCGACGTATAATCGTATGTGCCCTCGCCCATGCAGCGCGCATCGTCCATGCACCTTACCGAAGCGGTGGCCATTGCCACCTCCAGCCTATGGGCGCACAAGCTTCGCAGCATCCTCACTCTCATCGGCGTTGTCATAGGGGTGACCTCGGTCATCGCCGTCGTCAGCCTCATCAATGGCGCCAACCAGTACGTCGCCACTCGCGTGTTCCGACTCGGCGCTGACGTGTTCGGTCTCTCGAAACAGCCCTCGATCATCACCAATGTCGACGATTTTTTGGAATTTCAAAAACGCAAGCGCATCACTTACGACGACTTCGAAGCCGTGCGCGAATTCTGCACGTCCTGCAAGGAAGTCGGCGCCGCGCTCGGCGGCCGTGTCGAGACCAAAAGCGGCGTCAATTCACTCAAAGACACCAATCTGCGTGCCTGGACGCCGCAAATGCCCGAGCTGTACGACGTTGATCTCGTCTCCGGGCGCCATATCACGGAGACCGATCTTCGCGATGCCGCCCCTGTTTGCGTCATCGGCAACGATATCGTCGAGAACCTGATGCCCGGAGTCGATCCAGTCGGCAAAGAGATTCGCTGGAACAACACGCCCTGCCAGGTGATCGGCGTAGGTAAGAAGGAAGGCTCCGCGCTCGGCACTTCGCTTGATAACTGGATTATCCTGCCGCTCAGCACGTACAAGAAGGGGTACGGCAACCAGCAGGATTCCCTGCGTGTCACCATTCGCGCCCGAGCCGCCGCCAACATCCAAACCAGCGTCGATGAAGTTCGCCAGATCATGCGAGGCCGCCATCATCTCGCTTACGCGACCAAGGATGATTTCGCCGTCGAAACCTCCGACTCTTTTCTCGATTTGTGGAAGAGCATCAGCGGATCGTTCTTTGTGGTAATGATCGGCATCGCCTCGATCTCCCTGATCGTCGGCGGAATCGTCATCATGAACATCATGCTGGTGTCCGTCACCGAGCGAACCCGCGAGATCGGCGTTCGCAAAGCCATCGGCGCGCGCCGCTCCGACATCCTGCTGCAATTTCTGATTGAATCTTCTACTGTAGCCGCCATCGGCGGAGTGCTCGGCGTTGTTTTCGGCGTGCTCCTCGCCAAGATCGTCTCCTGGGTCACGCCCCTGCCCAGCGCCGTGCAGTTGTGGTCCGTAATAGGGGGACTGTTCGTGGCGCTCAGCGTCGGATTATTTTTCGGAACTTATCCGGCATCGAAAGCGGCGCGCCTCGATCCGGTCGTCGCTTTGCGATCGGAGTAGCTAAAGAATGTTGACGTTAGACAAAACCTTCCCGCAAAGCGCCATGCTGCCGGCGCGCGTGCATGCTCCGAAGAGCGCCTTGCAGCTTGGCGAAGCCTTATTTCTCGCTTTCGACACGCTGCGGAAAAATCCACTGCGTTCCTCGCTCACCATTCTAGGAATCGTCATCGGCATCACCACCGTCATCACCGTCAGTGCGCTCATCAATGGGCTGAACGACAATGTGCTCGCCGGAATTCGCGAGCTCGGTTCCGACACCATCATCTGCTACCGATTCCCTTGGGCTGCGCTTTCCCGTCCACCTTCGGAATGGCTGAACCGCAAAGAATTGCAGCCCGAATGGGCCGACGACATCGAAAAGCTGCCGCATGTGGCCGCCGCTTCGCCATCCATGCGAATTTTCATGCCGCAGTTCGGTGCCGGCACCGCCGATGTTCGCCGTGGCGCATTCCGCGCGAAAAACGTGATCCTGCAAGGTAATTCGCCGTCGATCAATCGCATTTTCGACATGAAAATTGAGTACGGCCGGCCTTTCGATGAGAACGATACCGAGCATCGCTCGCCAGTCGTCATGCTCGGCTACGACACCACGCGAACGCTTTTTCCCGGCTCCCCCTCTGACGCGATCGGAAAAGAGGTCACTCTGAACGGCCAGCTCTTCACCGTCATCGGCACGATGGAAAAGCGCAAGCAGGGCATCTCTGGCGGCTCCAATCCAGAAGACAACATCGCCGTTATGCCGGTAACTTCGCTGCGCAAGCTCTATCCGAATCAAAAGGATTACGTTTTATTTGTCAAAGCGGCGAACCCCAAGAGCGTCGCCGAAGCGGTTGACGAAACGCGCGAATTGCTGCGTCGGAAGCGGCGTCTCAGCAACGGCAAACCAGACGATTTCGCGATTTTCACGTCCGACTATTTCCTTGATCTGTGGAATAAGATCAGCGGCATGATTTTCATTCTAATGTTCGCCGTAGCTTCGGTGGGTTTAATCGTTGGCGGCATCGGTGTGATGAACATCATGTTGGTGTCCGTTACCGAGCGCACCCGCGAAATCGGTGTCCGCAAAGCTATCGGCGCCAAGCGTAACAATATCCTGGCGCAATTTTTGATCGAAGCCGTGACCCTCAGCGCCGTAGGCGGGATCATCGGCGTGTTGCTGGGATCTGGCTTTACGCTGACGCTGCACTACGGACTCGGCGTCACCGCCACGCTCTCACTTTTCTGGATTATCACTGCTTTGGTCATGTGCGCCATGATCGGCATCGTCTTTGGCGTGTACCCCGCCTGGAAGGCCGCCCGGCTTGATCCTGTCGAAGCTCTCCGCTATGAATAACCCGTGCCCTCCGACAGCCAACCTTACGGCGGCGACAAATTTCCGCCCACTCGTTGGTCGGTCATCGACGCGGCGCGCAGCACAGATGAGGCTGCGCGCGATCGTGCGCTAGCCGCGCTCTGCGCCGCTTACTGGCGTCCGGTTTACAAATACATTCGTATCCGCTGGAATCGTCCCGCCGAAGATGCGCAGGATCTGACACAAGGATTTTTCGCGGAATTGTTGGAGCGCGAATTGCTCCCGAAATACGATCCGGCAAAAAGCCGCTTACGCACCTATCTGCGCATTTGTGCCGACAGCTTTGTCATGAATCAGGAAAAGGCGGCGTCGCGCCAGAAACGTGGCGGCAACGTACTGCATGTGGCGCTGGACTTTCAGCAAGCCGAAGGAGAGCTGCGCGAGCAAGTTGTCGATCCTGCCGCGATTCCATCTCCCGAATTGATGGAAGATTTCTTTGAAAAGGAGTGGATCCGCAGTCTGTTCACGCTGGCGGTTGATGACTTGCGAAAGCTCTGCGACGATCGGGAACGTGCAACCACATTTCTGTTGTTCGAGGAATACGATCTCGACGCCGCGCCGGATATTTCCTACGACGATCTGGCACGCAAGCACAGCATTCCCATAACCGATGTCACGAACGCGCTCTCGTGGGCGCGCCGTGAGTTTCGGCGGATCGCGAAAGAGCGGCTTCGCGAGATCTGTGGAAACGAAGAAGAATTCCAGCGTGAAGCGCTGGCACTATTCGGTAGAAAGGCTGGCAAGAGCGCGTAATGAAATTTCTCACCGACAAGGCGCTCGATAGGCTTCGCGATCTTAGTGATGCTCCGGATCTTGCCGGAACGCGTTACGTATTGCTCGAGCGAGTCGCTCGCGGCGGAATGGGTTTGATCTACGCCGCGCGAGACGAAAAACTCGAACGCCGCGTTGCGCTCAAGGTCCTGGACGTCGAGGATCGCGGCGGCGAACTGGCTCGCCGACTGATTCGCGAAGCGCAGGTGCTCGCGAGCCTGGAGCATCCGGGAATCGTGCCGGTGCACGACGTCGGTACGCTGCAAGATGGCCGCGTCTTCTACACCATGAAGTTTGTCGAAGGCCAACGCCTCGATAAGCATCTGGAAGGCGTTGAGTCGCGGTCGGACCGGCTGCGCCTCTTCTTGCGTATCTGCGAGGCGGTGGCATTCGCTCATGCGCGCGGGATTTTGCATCGCGATCTGAAGCCGGCGAACGTGATGGTCGGCTCGTTCGGCGAAGTCCTGGTGCTGGACTGGGGGTTAGCAAAGATCTTCGCGAAGGTGGCTGCTTCCGCAGCCGAATCTGGTTCTGATTCCACGATCGTTCGCCAGACTTCCGGAACCGGCGTGATAGGCGAGCGTACGGAAACCGCCGCGACCACTGCGCATGGCACAGTAATGGGAACACCTGGCTATATGTCGCCCGAGCAAGCTCGCGGTGACCACGCCCAACTGGACGAACGCAGCGATATTTTCTCGCTCGGCGCATTGCTGCGATTTCTGCTGGCGCGTAATTCGCTAGCGAATGCAGCCTCGCAAGAAAATCTTTCCAGCCACATGCTCGACAAATCATTGGAAGCGATTTGCGCGAAGGCTACAGCGCAGCGTCCTGAACACCGCTACGGCAGCGTGACGCAATTTGCATCGGACGTGTCGCGATACCTGGATGGATTGCCCGTGAGCGCGCGGCGCGAGACATTTCTCGATAAGGCAGTACGATTTTATCGGCGTAACAACGTCGCTATCCTTTTGATAGCAGCGTACTTAGTGATGCGCGTCATTTTGCTGCTGGTTTCTCACCGCTAGTCCTAAAGGAAATTTCTCCTGCGTTGTAAAGAACCGTAAACAGGGAGAGAATCCCGAGCCACAAGGGAGATCCTCGATGAATAAAATTCTGCTTGGACTGTTGCTCGGCGCGGTTCTCGGTGCGATCGACGGCGCTACTGCGTGGTTCACTCCGGCGGTGCGCGCGCAACTCGCGGGTATCATCATCGGCTCGACGGCCAAGGGCATTATCGCGGGAGTGGCCATCGGATTCTTCGCGCGGAAAGTGCACTCCCTGTTGCTGGGAATTGTGTTTGGGCTCGCCGTCGGTTTCGTGCTGGCGTTCTTGGTCGCATATCTCCAGCACGGCTACTATCTGCCGATCATTTTGCCTGGAAGTCTGGTGGGAGTGATCGTGGGGTACGCGACCCAGCGTTATGGCACGAATGCTGTCACCGCATCGGCGACACGCTGATGCTAGACGTCAGGGAGTGATTTGACGCTGACAGTTTGATCGTGAATTGAGACGGATTTGTAGATCGCAGTAAAAACAAGGAGAGGTCATGGCTCGAGTCATTCATTTTGAAATACCTGCGGAAAATCCGGAGCGCGCTGCCGCGTTCTACAAGAAGATCTTCGGCTGGAAATTTGAGAAGTGGGGAACGATGGACTATTGGCTGGTGAACACAGCCGAAGAAGGCCACCCGGGAATTAACGGCGGGATGATGCCGAAACAAGGCCCGGTGACCAGCACAACCAACACCATCGGCGTGGAATCGGTCGACGCGTCGGTAAAAGCGGTGCGGGATGCCGGCGGGAAACTGATCATGGAGAAGACACCGATTCCGACGGTCGGCTACTTCGCGTACCTGCAGGACACGGAAGGAAATGTTTTCGGTGTGATGCAGGCAGATCCGAACGCGAAGTGATGCATTAGCGATAATGCATGGAAAACGCCGGCAGCAATTCAGGTGTGGCATGGGTACAGCGTGCCCTGACGAAGAAATCGCCACTTAGAAAGCGCCGCAGAACGGAAGGCGGCTGGAGAAAATTGTGACCAAGCCGGTGCTCGGTTTGATCGTGGGCGGAACATTGGGTTTGATGGACGGCTTGAGCGGATTTTTCGAGCCTTCGCTTGGGCCGATGATGGGCAGCGTGATTACCTTTTCGATGTTGAAGGGATTGGTGGCGGGAGTCGCGATCGGGTATTTGTCGCAGAGAGTTCGGTCGATCGTGATTGGGATCATCGCCGGATTTGCGATTGCGGCGATTCTGAGCTTGGTTGTCGTGATGCATGCGGGAATGGCGCTGTTCTGGGACATCATGCTGCCTGGAATGTTGCTGGGCGCGATTGTGGGATTTGCTACGCAGCGCTGGGGAAAGTTAACAGCTTCGCTGGAGGAGACGGTGGAAGCTAAGTAGACCGAGGCGCGTAGACCCAAGTTAAGTACATTCGTGA
>Ga0136846_1220561_pt1 | contig 11216 bp, 17 predicted proteins | sample HopSoiMetagenom2_FD_96841 | JGI IMG/M metagenome (GOLD analysis project Ga0136846, IMG submission 96841) | Grasslands soil microbial communities from Hopland, California, USA - 2 Assembly 2016 (version 4) | ecosystem: Environmental > Terrestrial > Soil > Grasslands | place: USA: Hopland... | reverse complement strand
TTGAATACTACGATCCAACAAGCTTCGTTCATACCCTTCAGGTTCAACGACATCCCTAGGCGATACGCGTCCTGTATCTGCTGACATTCTTAATTGTTCGGCCATATGGTATTCTCCTAAATTTACAAATAAACTACCATACTTCGTCGTGTTTATCCAGCAGCGGCCGTCTATTACATACAGTATTTTCGTTCTAATTTCGCAAATATACTGAATACTTTCTACGGGTGATATTCATATTGCGTGGCATGTACTAAAATTATAGATATGCTTAACGACAACCCAAAAGATTTTATTAATCAACTGCGCGAAGACCTACTAAAAGCCCGCAAGGCGCGCGATCAGCTTACTGCAACAACATTACAGGATGTTCTTTCCACCATTGATAATGCAGGTGCCGCTCCCGTTCCTAAGGATATCGCTACGCTCGGTACAGGCTCGACCGAAGCAGTGCGACGAGAACTATCCACGCAGGATATGCAAGAATTAGTAAGACGTGAAATTATCGAGGCTCAGGGTGCCATTAAAATACTCGGTGACACAGAAAACGCTTACGCAAATGAATTAAATAAGAGAATAGTGATTTTAGAAAATTACCTATAAGTACAGCACAAGCCACCAATACCTCGGATATTGGGTGACTAGCCATGGGCATAAGTCTCAATTTAAAATAGGCCAGAAAGTATCCGGCCTATTTTAAATTGTTGCTGGTGCCTACCAGAAGCGAGCTAGGCTAAGTAGCCAAACAAGCACACCGATACAAACTAGGAAAATACCTAGTCCGACTGGCGACCCCCAACTGAACCATGAACCCCATGCTCGCCAATTCTGCATTGGCCAGTTTTGTTCACGATGTTGAGCCTGCAGCTCGCTTAGTGACTTCTTTTTCTTTTCATCCATAGTGAGTTATCCTCATTACCTAGTATTGATTAACTTATTCGACCTACAAGTTAATGCTCCAAGATTGAAACCGCGGCCTCTTATGTCTTGAGCAATGACGAGGTTGACGTGGCGGAATTATTTCATACATATAATAACATAACTTTTATATCCCGACAGTCTGGGCTATTCTAAAAGCATGAGTCACGACAAACTACCACCAGCAAAAAATCCTGAAACACGTGCGAGTGACGAAACCCTTACCGCTTTGCACCAACGCATTGGAGCTTTCGTGGGAGCTTTTGGGCCCGATGAAGCATCACTAGCAAGTGTCGACGTGACCGAATCGTCATCCTCGCCAGCTATTTACCTTTCCTTTCCTAGGTCTTTCCTAGAAGAAATCGCACCCGAGCCTACACAAAGATTTCAAATTGAAGAGCTTTCATTATTCCAAGATATTCACGCAGATAATGCAACTTCAGGGCTTGAAAATGGATTTTATATTGATAAATCGCCCGATGCGGCCTTTGCCTCAACCATTTACAAACAAAGTTTTGATGGCGATTTCATAAGAGAGTCCGATCCACGACCGGGTGATCCATGGCCACTACCAAGCCAAGATCCTTACCGCGCATCCGAGCAAGAATGTAGCGACATGGATGCAATTCTGGACGCACTTTTACAGTTAGACAAAAAAGTTGTCACCTCGATCGTACGGACAGACATAGCCTAGCGCTTTTGTCGTGAAATACATTTTTTGTTACCCTATTTTTTCTTAACTATTCTGCATGGACGATATACGTTAGGTAGGTGTATAGTTTAAATGCTATATGATTCACTCGGAACCTGAACTTACTGGGTCTCGCCCTAAATGGAGACCGGCATTTCTTCGTGAAATTGAAACACTTGGCGATGAAGTGGGGTTCATGAATGCCGTTCGTCAAACGTTAGAACAAGACAACGTAACCGTTGAAGTTGACGGCGAACTTGAGCAACTTCGTGACCATCAAGGCGGCATTTTATTTGTAGGTGATCATAAAAATCAGTGGGAGTTCGTCGCACTTATAGACATGCTGAGTCGCATAGAGCGTAACGACATGTTGAATGTTGCGAAGTTCTACGTAAAGCGGCAAATCCACCAAGCGCTCGGCCATGCCGCCTCTAAGTTAGTCATACCTGTTTATCCCCGCATTTTTAGCAAGCGACCGTGAAGAGTTTTTCAACTCCGAAACACTTAACCGTGTTCTTTACCGTAAACACTTACTAAGCGCGGCTGAATCTGCCGAGGCGAATACTCGTGCCATAGATACTATGGTTGAGCGTCTAGGCGAAGGAGGAGTTGGTAATATATTTCCCACAGGAAGTGTCGTCGATTCGCTAACACACCCTTGGCGCGAAGGAGTGGGGCGTATCATTAACGAACTACCCGATGAGTTGAAAGAGGAAACACTTGTCGTGCCATACAAACTAGATGATCTTCCGCGAAGACGACTTGTTGGTGCAATTGCAATGCGCGGCCATGGCCTATTAGGCAAGCCTCAAAAAATGAGTCTTCGTCTTGGACCCATTTGCACAACAGCCGCCTTAATTGATTCTCTTCCCGATTCCGATCGCGAAAACCAAACAGCCATTACCCAGCAACTCAGAAGTCGATTTATTGAATATTTCGCCACCAGTGCAGAGCAATCGAAGCGATGATCGAAGTTTATAATTCTTGTAAAAGCTGCGCGGCCTTTTTCTTTACCGTATTCGACTTGTGCTGCTGCTGAAGCTTAAATAAAGAAGTAACATCTTTATTCGCAAGTAATCCACTTTTACAGAAATGAACTAAGGTTTTCATTGTATTCACAGAAACAATCCAGTCTACGTCGGTCGTTTTTATTTTATCTTTTAACCAAGCGATGGCGTTTTCTCGTTGTTCGTCCGTTAGTTGAACCTCGGAAAATATCTGTGCAAGGTGCCACTCTACTGACGGTTGATTACTTTGTGTTAAATCGCTGAAAATCCTACCAAGATAGGGCTGAATCCATTCAGGCTTTTCTCTTGCGATCTTCTCGAATGAATCAATCGCGCGCATTCTTACCCACGCATCGTCCGCTGAAATGCAACTAAATAGTTCATCGAGTCGAGACGGATCGGCATAAACGCTACTAATCACTTCGTCTGCTCGCCCAAGAGAGTTTGTCTTTCCACCCACCGCCAATATGCTTTCGTACGATTCCATGAATTAAGTATACAGTACTAAAAACTCAATGATTTTTTCAGCCTACTCCCAGTAAAACTATGCTATAGTCACTAAAAGATTCAGAGCTATAGCAAAGTGAAATCACTATCTAAACTATTATTCGTCGTCTACCTCCTCACCCTACTGTGGTTAGTTTTATTCAAGTTTTCATTTGATATTTTGACGGTAATAGTAGAGCACCAATCGAGGAGCCTTAATTTAATCCCGTTCGCAGGTTCTTCGCAGGGTAATATACGCGAAATGATCGATAACTTCATGATCTTTATTCCTTTCGGTTTACTCCTAGGCGTCAACATGAAGAAAATGACCTTTTGGCGTAAGCTCGCTATTATATTTATTTCCAGTTTCGCCGTCGAAACACTGCAATTCATTTTTGCAATCGGCATAACCGACATAACCGACATCATCACGAACACTCTTGGCGGATTAGTTGGGCTACTTATATACGACCTATGTAAAAAGTACGTTAACAACAAAAGGCTAGATCAATTCATTACCATTCTTGGAGCGGTCTTAATTGTACTGTTACTTTTACTTCGTTTTTTCGTTTTTCGAGTAAAATACTAGTTAACAGCGCAACTGGTTAAAAACCGAACATAAGAATGTTCGGTTTAACGAGAGGAATTACCTGTTCATCTTGCAATTAAGTTCGAAAACGTTCAAACTTAAAGAACTATGAAGCATAAGGGTTTTACCATTATCGAAGTACTCGTCGTTATTACGATTATTGGGATACTTGCGGCCATGGTTATTATTTCCTACGGTAAAATTCAGATGGATGCTCGCGATACACAGCGTTCGAATGCAGTTACCGCCATTACTACTGCACTTGAAAGATACTACGACAAGAACGGTGAATATCCCGCAAACGACAACCTCAACCCCACCGCAGCTTACCCGCAAATGACGGATTTCACCGCAATGAAAACCCTTCTTCCCACACTTTCCGACGACATACTTAAAGGCCCAGGTGGATACTCATTTTTTCCTGGCTGTATAAATAGCGCATCTTGCCCAAATAGCTCCAACGACTGGAAGCTCTATATGAGCAAAGAATTTTTCTATTCGTCTCGTTACGCTACTAGTGGTGCTGGCACCTACTTTACTTTTAGCGTTCCCGCTAGCTACGGAGGCAACCTTGGGTGGGGATGTTCTGTAAAAACATACTACGATAAGCCTGGGTTTATGATTGCCTGGTATAGCGAGTCGAAGAAAATTTGGATATTCGTACGAAGCAAACATGGCCAAATCGACATAGCCAACTATAGTACTGGGCCAGTCGCCCCTCAAACATGCACATTCAGCTAAATTTCCAGCTTTACCAACCAAGCTTGAGATCTGTTAGAATTAGTATATGACACAGAGCAAAGAAGTAACTGAAGCAGTTAAAACGCTCGAGACAATCGACATGCTCTCTATCGATAAAGCATGGATTCTACTTGTATTTGGAGGCTTAAAACCAACAGCCCTACTCGTACTTGAGTCTGGCATATGGGCAAATGATGAAGCCGAGAAGCAAATTAACCCAGAAAAATGGCGTACCCTTCAGTCTGTTCTTGAAGGACTTAAATTAGAATATTCCACCAAAACCGATGTTATAGGCATAAACAAGCACATGCGAACTTTGAGTATTTTTATCGCCAAAGACAAAAAGCTTCTTAAGAAAGTTGTTAATGCTCATGCACACGACGACGAAGAGTCGCTCGGCAAGCTATTCGGATTCCCTGCCACTGCCGTTCAAGCATACCTGGAAAGCACCTGCCTTGACCCTTCGGAACTTCCTGAATCTACAGCAGATGTTAGTGCTGAAGATATGTGCTTTTTAAACCACCGACTTTCCAGGAGCAATTGGATGGAAGAAATTAATTATCTTCCCGCGTATGCAAAATACGTGAAAAAACTAAGCCCAATAATTTACGAGCAGTGCGTCAATTAAATCTAATGACAACACTTAAAAATTTCGGATGGACTGAGAATAACCAGCAAGCATGGGAAGAGTTAAGGCTTTTCGACGTCCAGCCGGCTCGTATTGTGGCAGACTTCGGCACCTCTTTGAAAGTTGCACTTCCCAACATTATTACTGCCGAACTATCCGGTAAACTCGCCCACTACACCGACAAAGAGCATACACCAAAGGTTGGCGACTGGGTTGCGGTACATGTTTTAGATAGCGGTGCTGCAACCATTGAATCGACTGTACTAAGAAGCAACGAAATCGCCCGAAAAGTAGCTGGTAAAAAAGTTGCCAAGCAAATTATTGCTGCCAATGTAGATATAGCATTCGTGCTCCTTGCCCTAGATAACGACTTTAGCGTTGAACGACTGAAACGATTCTTGTACCAGCTATCTATTAATGCTATCGAAGCCGTGATTGTCTTAAATAAGGCAGATAAGACAGACGACACCGAGTCGTATATTTCGCAGCTGCGGTCACTTGGCTTGCCTATTATTGTCAGCACCGCAACAGAGGGGCTGGGTGTAAATGAAATAATGGCACGAATAAAACCGGGCCGTACCGCCATTTTGCTCGGATCGTCGGGCGTCGGCAAGTCGACACTTACTAATAAGCTTCTGGGGCGAAAGGCTCAGCCTACCAACGAGGTAAGGGAGTCGGACTCTACAGGCAAGCACACTACTGTTCACCGTGAGCTATTCACCCTTCCAAATGGTGGCCTGCTTATTGATACACCAGGAATTCGCGAACTACAACTATGGGGTACCGAGGAAGAGCTTAATACTGACTACAGCGACATTGCCAACCTAGCAGCACAGTGCAAGTACGCCAATTGTACACATACGAGCGAACAAGGCTGTGCGATTAGACACGCATTGCAAAATGGGAGCCTCGATGAAAATCATTACGCCAGTTATGTAAAAATGAAAAAAGAATTGGTGAATTTAGCCAAGAAGAATACTGTTCAAGCACAACATGCCAACAGGAGACCAACGGGAAAACCTCATCAAAAAAGGTCGACCAGAAACTACGACATATTACTCGATGAGGACTAGCGCTAAGTCTTATTGGTTATGCTACTATTAGCTTATGAAGAAAAAAGACGCTTTAGTAAAAAACAAAAAGATGATCGTCGCCCTCGTTACTCTTGCTGCGCTTAGCCTTTGTACGGCCATATACCTTCTCGCTCTTCCGTCAGTAACCGCTACTATACGTAAAGACAGAATAGAGGCTATTTATAACAGTCTTCACATAAATACCGACACTTATCTTTTACAGACTGAATCAGTATTTGGTGAGAAAAAAGTATACCCCTACGACAAAGGAAGAAGCTATTCTTCAAGCAAAACATATATTCATGCGGATACCGTCAGTGCAACTGTAGACGAACTTAAGAAATCTATTACCGACGCCGGCTTTAAATATATCGATGAGCCATACCCAGGCTCAACCTTCAAGGAGCTCCACTTCAAATCCGATAAAGGTGAGTATCTACGACTTAATGTATCGAGCAAGTTACGCGATGATGCCATTCAAAACACTGCACTTATGAAAAAAGAGCTAACCGACGCCGTGTTAAACATTGATGCGAATGCTGGCCCAGCCAATGTTACCGTTAAGGTTAACCTCGACGATAATAACGAATAGCAGTTCTACCCTTCTCACAGAAATAGGCTATTATTGCGTAATATTAGCTATTATGTTATAATTATACTATGTCTGATCTCAGCCCGTCCCTCGGGGACGTCCTCGAAAGATTCATGACGAACCTGGAGAATGGAGGCATCGAAGCCTGCAGAGCCATGGTCAACGACCTAGCCGTAGAGGCTGGGATGACCGAGGCGGCGGCAGACGGCGCCACCGACATTCAGCACGAGACGATCATGGCGCAGGACGACATGACGACCGGAGAACTGATCGACCGCGTGCAGATGACCAACGAGGTCTCTGCGGCGGCTACAGACGCAATCTCCCGTCATTCGTTCGCTCTATTTCTACTCCACCAGCTGGAGCAGCCGCAGAGCAACAACACCTGATCCACCTCACCCCCATCCACCCTCGACATGAAGACCCCCATGGGAGCCCCTCTATCGAGGGTGCTTCCATAATAAGAAGCGTCCTCGAAGTCACCTATAACTGTCCTTTTTTGATAGAATGAACAAAGTAACATGAAACGCCTTGCTAACTACTCACAATACTTCCTCCGAAGCCCTCGGCTTATTAAAGAGCTTATTGGTCATAGCACACTTAAGTCGAATGACACTGTTTACGATATTGGTGCGGGCAGTGGGGTCATCTCATCTGTCCTCGCTGACCGCGTTAAAAAAGTGGTCGCTATAGAGTTTGAACCACGCATGGCAGCAAAGCTTCGTGAAAACATGGAAGAATTTCCAAATGTTTCCGTACACCAAGGCGATTTTCTTACCATGGAACTCCCAAAAACACCTTATAAAATATTTGCGAATATCCCTTTTCACTTGAGCTCGCCCATTGTACATAAAATTACCGAAGCCGCCAATCCACCCGAGGCAACCTATTTAATTGTTCAAAAACAATTTGCAAATAAACTGCTACCGAGTTCCGATTACTTTACCGGACAGCTTGGCATGATGATCGCCCCTGAATTTGCAACCCGAGTTCGTAAACGATTACAGCGCACTGACTTCTGGCCACATCCTAACGTTGATACCGTACTGCTTGAAATGATCCATCGTCCTGAACCACTTATTCCAAGTGCTAAAATGCCCGCCTATCGTCAGTTCATTATCGATTGCTTCTCCGATCCTAAAGTATTCGCGCGCATGCCCCAACAAAGCATTCGGCTTCCAGTAGGAACGAAACCGTCGCAAATGAAACTTGCCCAATGGGTGGCGTTATTCGAGGCGCAGAATCACTACAAGTAGTCTCTTTTCTGTGCAAACAAGATTAAACATGCTATGCTACGGGTACGAAATTTGAGAATACGCCCATGCTACTTAGTAAACGTCTCACAACTTGGTCCAGTTTTATCCATCTAGGCTAACACCTAGAGGATGTTTTATTTGTTCGCACGATCATCCTCCCATTATTTAAAATGAGGAGTTTTCTTTTATGAAATTACATAGATTCGATGTGATTGTGGCACTTTATATTTTTGGTATTGTTGCCGCACAATTAATGGGCGCAAAAGTAGTGCCATTCGGCAGTTTGTTTGGTTTACCACTTAGCATTAGCGTTGCCGTTTTTCTTATGCCGCTTCTATTCACTATTACCGATATTGTCGTAGAGGTGCATGGTAAAAGTCGGGCACGAAGTTTAGTATGGACCGGCCTGATAGTCGTCGTGCTACTCGCAGTCTACACCCTATTCGTCACTGCCCTTCCTGCCGCGGGAAGGTACGAAGCAAGTAACGGTGCGTACAGTGAAATATTCGGAACGTCTATTCAGTTCGCCGTTGCGAGTATTGCCGCTTTTTTGGCTGCTGAAACCATGGACGTATTTATATATACTAAACTGCGCGCAAAAATGAAAAAGAAGGGGATGTGGCTTCGAAATAATGTCTCGAACTTTGTCGGGCAGTTTATCGACTCGGCAGTTTTTGTGGTGATTGCGTTTTACATGTTTGATGAGAATATTGCGTATAATTTTGTGTACCTTGCAGGGATTGTCCTGCCTTACTGGATGGTGCGATGTGCGATGTCTATTGCAAGCACGCCCCTCTCTTACGCCGGTGTGCGTTTTCTTAAAACACGAGACTTGCAGAGGCAAGAGGCAACTGAATGAATATAGAAGCTATAAAAACTCGGCTTGTTCGGGCGGGAGAATTCTCGCTGGAGCAAATAATTGCCGAACACGTTTTGCAAATTAAAGAGGATTCTATCCTCGTTATCAGTTCGAAAATTATTGCACTGTGCCAAAATCGCACCATAGATAAACAGAGTATTACGAAGACTGAACTTATTAAACAGCAGGCGGATTATTATACGCCCGACGATTTTAATAAGTACGGATTTAACTTCAGTATCGTGAATAATACATTCATTCCATCGGCAGGTATTGATGAGTCGAATGTCGATGATGTATTTGTTCTGTGGCCAGAAAATCCACAAGCTGTTGCAAATGAGGTTCGTACATTTCTTTGCAAAAAATATAATGTGAACCGTGTTGGTGTTATTATTACCGACAGCACCTGCATGCCGCCTATGCGCGCAGGAACAATCGGAATAATGCTTGCACATAGTGGCTTTGTTGCCGTAAAACAACTTGCGGGCACGAAAGATCTTTTCGGAAGAACATTTGAAGTTTCAAAATCGGCTATTGGTGGTGGCCTTGCAGCTGCGGCGAACGTTGTCATGGGAGAGGGGACCGAGCAAACACCACTTGCGCTCATTTCGAATGTTCCCTTCGTCACCTTTCAAACTCAGAATCCGACACCTAAAGAAATTGAGGCCACCTACATTTCACCCGAGATCGACCTATACGCCCCCTTCATTATGTCGGCACCATGGCAAAAAGGAGGCGGTGGAACTTCGAATATCGTTGTATAATACAGGCATATGGTATCAAAACGAACACTCAAAAAACCGACCGTTCGCTGGATAATCTTTGGCGGAATTGCCGCCCTTCTTCTGGCGGGCGCGCTCACCTACTTTGTTGGCAACACTACTAAAGCGCCAGCTGGTAACTTAGAGCAAAATGTGACCCTTGAAGGTAAGGTAGTTTGCCTCTCTCATAAAAATGAAGACGGTCCGCACACGCTGGAGTGTGCGATCGGCTTCAAGACGAGCAGCGGAAAAACGTATGCACTCCAATTCGATTCAACCGACCTTTCCCTTTCTAGCACAGCAGGAAGTGATAAAAATGTCCGTATTACTGGTACGCTCGTAAACGACACGGACACTAAATACAAAACCGATGGGAAGCTACGCGTTGACCACTTCGAGCTCATTAAATAGGATGAACATAGTTCATGCTTCATCCTATTGATATCATCACCAGGAATAACCGTCGTACTGGGCGCCAAAGTAATCCAGAAGACGCGAGCAATCGCGGCCTTTGGCACCGTGGCGTTCATGTTATCATCGCCACGCCTTCTGGCCGATTACTCGTACAGAAACGTAGTGAAGCTATGATTCAGCATCCAGGCATGCTCGATATTGGTGTTGGCGGATTTGTCGATAGTGGCGAAACCCCCGAAATGGCCGGTGTTCGAGAAATTTACGAAGAAACGGGCATTAAAGCAACGACCGATCAGCTTATTTTTCTAGGAGTCACGAAATTCAATCATCGTTGGCGCTATAAAGACCGTCAGAAGATTAGCCGTTCATTTATTTATAGCTACGCATTACAGCTCCCCAGTGAACATAATGATGTAGCTCCACAACATGATGAAGTTTCATGGATAGGTTTTTTGCCAGCTAGAAGCGCTTCATGGCTTATCCACCAAGGGTCACTTCGGCGTTTTGGGAAACTACTTCCAACCTATGCCTATTATCGCAAAGTGGTACGACTTGCAAAAAAACAGCTCATTCAACAATGAATCGTTGTTTTCTATACATAAGCTGTTTGTTATACTAAGGCTATCATGTCACGTTTACCTACACCCGGCAGCGACAGTGGATCATGGGGAGCTATCCTCAACGACTTTCTTGAAGTAGAGCACAACACTGATGGAACACTGAAAAAAGCAGGCGATATAGCCACCGCACTTTCGACGGCAAATGCAGCCCAAAGCTCAGTTAGCGGAAAAATTGATAAATCAACCGTGACAACCAAGGGCGACCTCCTTATTGCCAGCGCAGCAAATACTCCTGCAAGATTTGGTGTTGGCACAAACGGCCAACGACTTGTCGCTGACAGCACGCAAACCCTTGGGGTAAAATGGGCCGACGACCCTTTCCTACTCGCAAAAGATTTTGGCGTCACTTTCGACGGCACGACAAACGATGCCGCAACCCTTCAAGCAGCAATCAACAGTGCAATTAGTACCAAAAAGCCGCTTATTTTAAGCCCCGGAACCAGTATTATTGGTACAGCGCTTTCGATTAACGGCCCGCTGACGCTTATTGGATCGGGACGATCTTCTACAATCCTTAAAGCTGCCAATGGTTTGAATGATTACGTTATTTCATTTACCGGAGGTACGGCAGGTGTTGGTGT
>Ga0136846_1208358_pt1 | contig 11216 bp, 7 predicted proteins | sample HopSoiMetagenom2_FD_96841 | JGI IMG/M metagenome (GOLD analysis project Ga0136846, IMG submission 96841) | Grasslands soil microbial communities from Hopland, California, USA - 2 Assembly 2016 (version 4) | ecosystem: Environmental > Terrestrial > Soil > Grasslands | place: USA: Hopland... | reverse complement strand
TCCTGACCTTTGCGCAAAAGCGTTAACGTTACGTTCGTCCCTTCGGAGTAACTGCGAATCAATTTCGATAGTTGCCCAGGATCCGTTAGAATCTGGTCGTTTAGCATTTTGATGACATCGTTTTGTTGCACCCCGGCTGCGGCTGCGGGCCCATCCGGCACGACGTAATCAACGACCAGCCCGAAACCCTTCGGCAATCCCAACTGATCACATAACACGCTCGGGACCTCCGAAGTCTCGACTCCGAGAAACGTCACCGGAACTTTCGGCATTTGATCGTCACGGTCGCGCGGTGGCCGTGGAGAAAGTGGCGGCGTCGGCGGATTTGGCGGAGCCGGTGGCGCAGGTTGTGGCTGGCTGAACGCCGTCAGCGGGAGAATGCCTGCGACGGCAACGATGATCATGGTTTTCGTTTTCATTTTGTATTTGCTGTTCATTAATTACTGACCTGACACTGGAATGAGCCTGGTCTCCTCCGTCGGATACGAGACCGCCAAGCGCGCACCAGTTCGTAGGTCGCGCCATTGCAACGTCTCGCGCCGCGCCGTGCGCACCCGTCGCGCAGGTGCGTCAGTGCCCGGCGAAAAGACTAATCCCTCATCACGTTTGCTGTAGACGACCTGCGTCAATCCTGTCGCTTGATAGTTTGGCAATTCGGCCGCTCTTTGCTGCGAGGAAGGCGTAACTGAGGCCAGCGTTTGTTTCGTCTTATCAGTCGGCCGAAAATCGACACGAACGAAAATGAGAAACGTCGCTGCCGCCGCCAATCCAAGACCGAGCCCGAACCAGTTGATGCGAAAGCGCTCGGGTGCGACGACCTTGTGCGCGATTTCTCCTGCATTCTCCAGCGCACTCTCAACCCGGGCGATCAACTCACCCGATGGCTTCGCCGGTCGCAATTTCTTCAGCTCGCTTTCAAGTTCGGAAAAATCGCTCATTGTGGCTGAAACGTTTTCTTTAAGGCCGCCAACGCATAGCGATACCGGGATGCCGCGGTGTTTTGCGAAATTGCGAGAGCTTCTCCGATTTCGGCAAAGGTAAACTCATTCCAGATTTTCATGACCAGCACCTCGCGTTGATCCCTCGGTAGATGATCGAGTGCCGCCACCAGCTCGCGCTGCGAATCGTCCACCTGCTCAAACTGCGGCTGCACTGTCCGTTCCGCTTCACCGAAAACTTCGACTTCACGCCGCGCCCGTCGATTATCGCGACGAATGAGGTCGAGAGCGGCGGAACGGACGGCGGAGTAAAGGAGGGCGCGATTGTTGATACTGAGATTGCGTCGCCAAAATCGAACAAAAGCTTCCTGCACCACATCTTCGGCGTCGGCTGCGCTCTTAACCCATTGGCGGGCAAACAAGACCAGTCCGGGCGCAAGCTCTGAAAAGCAGACTTTCCAATCTTCATGAGTGCCGACATTTTCCATTACCCTTCACGGTCTTTACTTTTGAGACGCCGCCAACCCTCGAATTTGTTTATTGAGTTTAAAATTTTTCGTCGCCGCTGCGATTAGCGCACTTTCCCTGCACGCCTTCCGTGAGATTCGCCGGTGGGGCAGTGCCGAAGTAGAAGAGTTCCGAAAGGGCGCCACTGAAGCGCCGACTTGCTGTTGCCCCTCAGCCGATACACCGGCCACGCTTGAGCCAATACCGATGTTATTGCTACCGCTGGTGAACTTGTCTCGGCTTCAATGCCCGGGGATCGCGAAATTATAGCGTAGAGGCGCTTTTATTTCGTGTGCAGTGGCCGAAGAACTAAGTCGCCCAACCAATCCGGGTTTGCCACGCCTTCGCGATAAGCTTGCAACGATTCCACGGAAGAATTCACCCGCAGGTTGCTATAATATCCCCCTTCATTTTGCCAGCGTTCATGCCAGTAAACAGCACCTTTGATTCGCGGATACTTCGTGCGAAACAGCTCCAGCCCCTGTTTAATCCACTCCGCCTTATTGCCTGATCCCGGGAATTCCCCGGTGCCCCATTCCGCGATCATGACTGGCTTGATCGGGTCGAGTCCACTCATTTCCTGGTAAGGCCAATCTACCAGAGAAGGTATGTCAGCCCATGCTTCCTCCTTATATTGCTGCCCGTAGACACTTAGGCCCAGCCAATCCACGTAGTCAGGGCCCGGATAGTAGGCAGGTGCGAAGTTCCAGGTATCCAGCGGATAGGAATAATTATTCGTGTGGAACATCCATTTGATGTTAGTTGCGCCGCGGGAGCGGACGCGATCAACTACATGCCGATACGCCGCCTTAAAAGTTTCCGGGCCCTGCCACCTCGTTTTTTGTAAATTAGCGGGTTGGCTGCCACCATAGTACGTTCCCGACCATGGAAACCAGTCACCATTCATCTCATTCGCGAAGACGACAATCATTGGCCTGCCGAACGCCTTTGCCGCATCGCCCTAATCGTCGATGTATTTGTCCCACGAACCTTGGAGGATTGCGTTAAGGCTAAAACGATCCGGTCCTTTGTTCTGCTCGTAAGGTCGGTCCCACGGGGACCAAAAAACCAAAGGCAACGAGCGATGTTGCCAGATCACATTTAAGTTTTTGGTTGGAAAATCCTGTTCGCCCCAATAGCTGGATGAAGCAATGATGGCCTGATGCTTGCCCACCAGGTTCTCGAAATCTTCAATCCCCTCCAGCGTAACGTCTTCTTCTGCCTCACCAAAATCAATGAACGCTCCAGTGTATGCGCCGTGCTCCGGCACGGCTACGTCCATGGATCCGGAGTGATTCGCTTTATCTCCTTTGGTTTGCTCGTGACATGCTGAAAATACCGCAATCAAGACTGGCAATATAACTGTGCGGAGACTCTCTATCGTTTTCACAAACCGGCTGTGCCGCACAGGGGCAGTGTGCTTCATCGCTTTGGCGGCAGCAACTACTTCACAAGCCGCAGATGAAAACCCATTTGTCGTCTCAGCTACAGTGATCATGGATCGCTGCGTCAACCGCTGCGTCCCAAATCAAAGTCTCGGCGGCACAGTCGACGGCCACGAGGGCGGCGAATGTGCCCGTATGTTGTCTGACGAAAGCATTAACGAAATGTTGTCGGCCGGCCTGGGACCTTTGACTTATCGGCTGCGAACCGAACTCGCCGGAGAAGTCTGGCATTGGAATCCCCATGGCAACTGGAGTGACGAACCGCATCACTGCGGTTACTGGACGTCGAGTAGTTGTGTAGCGCAGCCAATTAATATTTCCTATGGTTACCGGCTTCCGCGGCGTGGCAATACCATCGACCAGGCCAACAATGACGGATATTCCCGAATCTCTGACGGGGATGAAACATCCTTTTGGAAAAGCAATCCTTATCTTGATCCATTCTTTACGCACGAGAATGAGGGCGCGCACCCCCAGTGGATTGTAGTCGATTTAGGGACGGTCAGACCGGTAAATTGCATTCGCATTCAATGGGCACATCCGTATGCACGGCAATTCCAGATCGAATATTGGACAGGGCACGACCCGATGCACTTGCACATCGATCAAACGGATACTTGGCAAGTCTTCCCGCAAGGAATACTCACAAATAGCTTGGGTGGCGACTTAACTGTCCGACTAAGTAGTAATGCTATTCAGGTGCAGTTTCTGCGCGTGCTGATGACGAGTAGTTCAGGCACAACTCTACGCGCATCCAGCGACGTACGGGACACGTTGGGATTTGCCGTTCGCGAACTCAGAGTTGGCAACATCGATGATACCGGTCAGTTCCAGGACTATGTCGTCCACAATCCGGAGAGACAACAGCAAACAGTCATCTACGTCTCGTCGACAGACCCGTGGCATCGAGCTGAGGACATCGACTATAAGACAGAACAACCGGGTGTCGATTTCATTCTTCGAAGCAGATTGACGAACGGCCTCCCGGTTCTGGTTCCGGTCGGCGTTCTTTATGATACTCCGGACAATGCTGTCGCAGAAGTTCGATACCTCCTGGAGCGGAAGTACTCGTTACAGGGAATCGAGGTAGGCGAGGAAGCGGACGGACAATGGACAGCGCCGGAGGATTATGCGGCGCTTTACATCGGTATCGCGCAACGGCTGCGTGCGATTAGCCCAAAATTAAGGATTGGTGGTCCGAGCTTGCAGAACTTCGATACTCACCTACTCACCTGGCCGGATAAATCGGGTAACCGTTTTTGGATGAATCGCTTTCTCCGCGTTCTCCAGGCGAGCGAATGCCCGCTCGATTTCTTCTCCTTCGAATACTATCCCTTTGACGATGTGTGCGGCGATACTGCTCCGCATTTATTGGAGGCTCCACGCCGACTTCGGACGATGCTATCAAGCTTGCACGCTGACGGTGTTCCCACCGATATACCGTGGCTGATGACAGAATCTGGTTACTCCGTCTTTGCCGGCCGTCCTGAAGTTGATATCGAGGGGGCGCTTTTTTACGCTGACACCATCGGCACCTTTCTGACTAGCGGCGGCTCCAAGGCATATATGTATGGCTACGAACCCAACTACCTGGTGAATGAGCTGAAGTGTTCGTGGGGCAATCTCATGATGCTACAAATGCCTGCCCTCAGTAATAAACTCAATCGGTTATCGATGTACTATAGCGCCCGCCTCATAACTAAGAAGTGGATGCAATCGGCCAATGGTATACATGAGTTATATCCTGTGAACATGGAACCAATCGAGGCCGCTGTTTCGGTCTATGCTGTGCGGCGACCGGACAAGCAGTGGGCTTTGCTGGCTGTTAACAAGGATCCGCAGCGCTCAGCCAAGCTAGAAGTCCGCTTTCTCTCTTCTAATGCTCGTTCTAGCAAAAGGTTTGTCGGTCAAATAGATGTCGCTCAATTTTGTCGCCAGCAATATCGCTGGGAAGATAACGGGGAAAACGGACGGCCGATTTTAAGCAGGCCAGCGGCCCATACTCAGCGCCGGCCGTCTGAATATTACGAGCTATCACCCTACTCGGTTTCGGTACTGCGTGGACAGGTAAGCCGTTAGAACCTATCTCACGCCCATAATCCGCCTGGAGGGCGAACTTTGCGGCCGTGCCTCGCGATGCGGCCCTCGCAGAGTTTCGTTGTCCAACCAGGAGTTAGTAGGAAAAAATCGTTACACCCGCACTGGCACAGAAGCAGTTCGCTCGAGCTTGCCCCAACTTACCCACGCGCCTTTTACTCCGCGCAAAATAGCTTTCCAGATGCAGTAGCTTAACATTGGTCTATAAATCAGGCGCATCGGAATAATGCGCCACGCTTGAAGGACGTTTTCACGTTCGAGGATACAGGCCAGCGTCGCGAGAATCACGTCGGTAGCGAGAAACACAATAACAAATGGCAAAAGATCACGCCAGGCCCCAAAAGGCAGCGACAAAACCAGAAACAAATCTACCGCTGGAGTGATCGCCACCAGGATGATCTGAAAGAACCAGATACTTGGTAAACTAAACCAGCCCAGCGCACGATACTTCCAGTTAAACACCATATCACGGTGTTTCCACAAACATTGCAGTGTGCCATAAGCCCAGCGAAATCGTTGCCGGGAAAGTGCCCGAAATGTTTCCGGTGCTTCCGTCCACGCCACCGCCTCCGGAACATAAACAATGCGGAGTCGCTGCTTATGCAGGCTTAAGGTAAGATCAGTATCTTCCGCGAGGGTATCTAAACTTAAACCGCCAGCACGTTCGATCGCGCTCCTGCGAATTGCGCTAATCGCTCCGGGGAGGACCGTAATGCAATTCCAGCGCGTGTAAGCGCGACGGTCAAGATTAAAACCAACGGTATACTCGAGCGACTGGCAGCGGGCAATGAAGCTTCGAAGGTTGCCTACTTTGGCGTGACCTGAAACCCCGCCGATGTCTGGCCCGGCGAAAGGCGCCAGCAGGTGTGGAAGAGTGTGACGGGAACAATGAGTGTCGGCATCGATAAAGACGATCAGTTCATGTTTCGCCACCGCGATGCCCCGCTGTAAGGCGCGCGCCTTGCCATGGTTTTCCTGACGGATCAACTGCACCCTTGCCGCGGTTGCCACGATCTTCTCAACTTCGACAGCGGTATCGTCATCCGAACCATCATCGACAACGATGACTTCCAACTCGCCCTGGTAGTCTGTCTTCCAAAGGGACCGAAGCGTCGCCGCGATAACCTTTCCTTCGTTGTAAGCAGCGATAATGACGCTAACCGGTTCAGTCAAGGCCACCGGCCGTGTTCGACGAAAACGATAAGCAAGGTAGATAACGACGAGCGTGCGAACCACAACTAACGCGGTTGCGACCACCATAAAGGCCCAGAGGAACTCCTGCAGCGCATGAAGCACGCGGAACCCGGTGCTGCTGATATAATGCGACATGGTTTGTCCACCTGGCAAAGGCGGCATCAGGGCATCACGAGTCGTATTCAGAAGTCTACTCAGCGGCACGATGGTATCGTTTCGCGCCTGCAGATATTCGATGATCCGCGGCAGGGCTTCCAGCGTTTGCGCACGGTCGCCTCCAGCATCGTGCAGCAAAATAATATTGCCGTCATGGCGTTGCTGTTTGACGCGCTGTAAAATTACGTCCGCGCCTGGTCGAGCCCAATCCTGCGGATCGATGTTCTCGAGGACAACGAGATAATTCTGGTCCTGCGCAATTTGCAATGGCGTTAACTCAGCCAGTCGCGTCGGCTGGGTATCGGCTGCATAAGGCGGACGAAAGAGTGTTGTCGCTCGCCCGGTCAGCGTCTGGATGAGCAATTGGGTTGCGTTCAACTCCAGCCGGATGTGCTCGGGCCAGCAGAGGGCGAGATTGGGATGATAATAGGTATGATTGCCTATCTCGTGGCCCTCCTCCACGATACGTCTAACGAGATTTGGATAACGTTCTGCATTTACGCCAACCAGGAAAAAAGCTGCTTTTACCTTTGCCGCGTTTAAGACATCCAGAATTTTCGGTGTCCACTCGGGATCCGGCCCATCGTCGAAGGTCAGCGCCACCTCGTGGGCATCGCCGGCTCCTTGATGATACAGGGTGGGAAACTCCGGAAACTTAGTATACGTCGCCGCGAGATAGTTGTCCTTGTCTACCGACAGTAACCGCATTCCATCGGCGCGCGACTGGTCTACAGTCACGATCTCACCGTCGCCAACATCGGTAATGGTATCAGTACCGCGCAAGACTTCGAGAAGCGAGCGGGTACTCGGGTCGATCTTGAAATCAGGCGCTACCGCTAATGCGTCCCAAATCGCTGGATCCTCGCTCCCTAAGCGATACACCGCGAAACCGCCTGCGTTTTGTTTTCGAACTTCGCGTAGTTCATTCACAAACGTGACGACATCCAGGAACCAAACTGCATGCTCCTTGTCGTTGTCTTCGTAATAGAAGAATGCGTTGTAACCCGGAGCGCTCACTTCAGCGGAGTCGATCTCGGCACTGCTCGCCCGACTCATGGCCTCCGGAAAACTGATTAGCTCTGCCTTCTTGCCGCCGATGACCCAATCGTATCCATAACTACCGAGCGCGATAATCCACTGTTTCGGATCCGAATCCTCCAGCAGAACATGCAACCAGCCTTCGAACCACATTCGCGATGCGAGAGGTCCAGGTGCATCAATATCGGAAGTTTCGTCGAACAACAACGCTATGAAGCGGTCGATGTGCGGCGATAGTTCTTCGAAGTCTATGTAGTCGATCTCCTGTCCTGGAGAAACGCTAAGCCAGAGTTGGCGGCCATCGCGATGGAGAGCGTCGGCGAATTTCTCGAGCAAGGCGGTAAATTCTTTTTTATAAGTGGGATCAAGTTGTTCCCAATCGACCACTACCCCGGCAGCCCTGGCGTCGCGCAGGGCCACCAGCACATTAGCGATAAATTTCTCTTGTCGTTCGACCGGCCCGTGGGCCACGTTCTCAACCGCTTCCGGTTGCCAACTATCGCCAACCAGATTCGTCAGCAACGGCATGAGGGCAATGCCTTTGCTTTGCGCCAATTTTGCAACCCGTGGATCGGCGTCGATTTGGAGATCGCCCACTCCGTTAACCATCGACATCCATTCCGGACAGACATGCGTGATTTGCGATGCGTGTTGTTCCAGCGACGAATAGCTGTAAGGATCGCCGTTAGTGTAAAATGCCAGCCGCACTTCGTTCTCCGGCGCTTTACGCCGGACATGCGCTGGCGTCGCAGTCGGTGACCCGACGACCCTTTGCACTGCCACTTTTTTCGTCGCTTGCTTCGCCGCCTCGAATTTTTGCCAGAGTAATGAATTTGGAGTGGACGACTGGCCCGCCGGGTTTTGCTTCTGCAGCGACTTCAGCTGACCCTTCAACTGCCGTAACGAAAAGGGCGCAGTCATTCGCGGCGCGATAAACAGTGTTTCTACAAATAAGACGGTGGCGAAAAACACGAGGACGCCGCTGATCAGGAGGAAGGTACGAAGGCGAGGCCAGCGTTTACCGAGGGGATCGGAGAATACGAATGGCGTTAGCCCAGGCGGAACATCTTCCGGCATTGTTTGCTAATTTGCTCGGGTTATCCAGAAGTGCGAACAAGGAAACATCAGTCAACGAAGTCTCGCGCGTTGCCGGAAGGACTATTCCGTTCCCTAGGATAGAGCCGGTATTGGTGTGGCCATCCATTCGGGCGGCAAACGCGCTCGCTACTCTGGGCGCGAAGATTCCGCCGGGCTCGTTGCTGCTTGGTTCGCCACGAAAGTGAAACGCGCGCTCACGCACGACGAACAAAAACATTGCGCGCTGCGCCTGGAGCTACGTTGACGCCAGCAAACATGTTCATGAGTATTCAAATAACCCCTAAAGCGTTTCGCTCGGCGTCTATCGGCTGAATTGGTAAACTGGGCCTTTGGCAGCGGCATTCAACCTCGTGCCAATCAATGCTTCAAAGCTTGTGCTAACTCGCGCGCTCGTGTTCGCAACAATTCCCTGGCTTCGGCAATAGAACCAGCCAACTCGTAAACGCCGTCAAACATCCCGCGAACTTCCAAATTCTGGTCCGCGCGACCGACAACGGCGAATACCCGCTTGCGAAATTTGTGACCAAGCCGCGCCACGCCGGCGGGGGTTTTGCCTTCCAAGGTTTGTCGATCCAAACTTCCTTCGCCGGTAATTACAATGTCCGCGCTTCTGATTTTGTGTTCCAGGCCAACGGCAGCGGCCACAACATCAAAACCACGTTTGAGCTCGGCGTGGCAAAAGCTTTTCAAACCGAAGCCAAGACCACCGGCTGCACCCGCGCCGGGTGTTTCGCGGAAATCACAGCCAAGATCGCGCTCAATTACATCTGCTAACCTTGTTAGGGCACGTTCCAAAATTTCAATCTGCTCGGGTGTCGCACCTTTTTGCGGACCGAATGTGCGCGTCGCGCCATGCTTGCCGAGCAACGGGTTTTTCACGTCAACTGCCCCGACAATCGTTGTGTGTTGTAGAGGCGTTTGTACCAAACGCCCTTCTTTAGATTCCGGGCCTGGCACAACCGCGCCTGCAATTTGTGGCGGCGAAACGATTTGCGTTAGCTGCAATAGAGACGGGACATCGGTCAGCTCCTTCTTGCCTGCAACAAAGCGAAACCCCAGTGCTCGTGCAATTCCGAATCCGGCGTCATTTGTCACACTGCCGCCAAGTCCGACGATGATTTCGCGAGCACCTCGTCGAGCTGCATCGAGCAGCATCTCGCCAACACCAAACGTGTTCGCACGTAGAACATCGCGCGCGCCATTTTTGAGAGCGCGCAGTCCGGCCGCTTCGCTCATTTCAATGACAGCGGACGCGCGTTCCTCGAACCAGGCATAACACGCCTCGATCGGATCTCCGAGCGGGCCATGCGCGCTACACCTGACCCACTCGCCACCGCGCGAACTACAAATCACCTCCGCTGTCCCCTCGCCGCCGTCGGCCACCGGTGCGGTCTCGATCTCTGCGTCGGGCATGGTATCGCGAAGCCCAAGCGCGATGTTTTCCGCAACCTGCAACGCGCTGAGCGAGCCTTTGAATTTATCAGGGGCGATGAGGAAACGCATATTTGTCATGTCGAGCGGAATCGAGACATTCTTGCTATTCTGCGAAAATCTCCTCGCCAAATGGATATCAACAGGGATACAGTAAAACGAACAAGGCCGCTGTTAATATAGGTTCATGCGACGCGTGAGCCCCCCTTTTGTCCTACCAGTTAGAGATCTCTCGACCTCGTTCGACATGATGGGAACTCGGACGCTACACTTTTAGCTTCCGCTGCAGAATCTCACCGGCCATCTGCGGGTTCGCCTTTCCCTTCGATAATTTCATCACCTGACCTTTAAGAAAATTCAGGGATGCGGCGTTTCCTGACATGAAATCCGCCACCGGCTTTGGATTCGCCGTAATCACTTCGTCACAAATTTTCTCGATCGCGCTGGTGTCACTCATCTGCTCAATGCCCTTTTCCTGCACAATCGTCTTCGCGTTTTTCCCGCTAATAAACATCTCGGCGAAAACTGCCTTACCTTGTTTGCCGCTGATTTTTCCGGAATCGATCAAGGTGACCAGTTCGTTCAACGCTTCTGGCGGTATCGGACATTCGCTAACGCTTGTCCTCGCAGCCGAAAGCGCGCTCTGTAGATCATTCAGGATCCAATTTGCGATCGCCTTTGGTTGTTTTGAATTTCGCGCCGCCCGTTCGAAATAACGAGCCAGGTCCAGATCGTCGGCCAGCACGCCAGCATCATAGCCAGTAACTCCATATTGCTGCACAAACCGCGCCCGTTTTTGCCTGGGCAACTCAGGCAAACGTGACCGGACATTTGAGAGTAACACTTCGGTCTTCACCGGGACCAAATCCGGATCGGGAAAATAACGGTAATCATGCGCGCTTTCCTTTGTCCGCATGACAAACGTCTCTCCTCTGGAATCATCCCAGCCGCGAGTTTCCTGCTCCAACTTTTCGCCGCGTTCGAGTGCTGCGATTTGTCGCGCAACTTCATACGTTAATGCGCGCCTGACTCCGCTGATCGAATTCATGTTTTTGATTTCAATCTTGGCTCCGAGCTCCGCCTGCGTTTCCAGGCGCACCGACACATTGCAATCGCAGCGCAGTTGCCCCTTTTCCATATCGGCGTCGCTCACCCCGCCATAAATCAGGATTTGCCTGAGCGAAGCGAGGAAAGCAAAAGCTTCTTCCGGGGAAGCGATTTCCGGCTGGGTAACAATCTCCATCAATGGCGTGCCAGCTCGATTGAAATCGATCCCGGTGCTGCTCTCGAAATGAAAACTTTTAGCTACGTC
>Ga0136846_1224022_pt1 | contig 11217 bp, 14 predicted proteins | sample HopSoiMetagenom2_FD_96841 | JGI IMG/M metagenome (GOLD analysis project Ga0136846, IMG submission 96841) | Grasslands soil microbial communities from Hopland, California, USA - 2 Assembly 2016 (version 4) | ecosystem: Environmental > Terrestrial > Soil > Grasslands | place: USA: Hopland... | reverse complement strand
GTGCCGCCGAGCTCCGGCTCGCGCTCGATGCAGGCGACCCGGGCCCCGAGCTGCGCAGCCCGAATGGCCGCGGTGTAGCCACCTGGCCCCCCTCCGAGAACAGCGACGTCGAGTTCCATCGGGGTCGATCGTACAGATCCGTCAGTTCCCGAAAGCACCTCGGCAGATCGAGAAAGTCGGTGTTGTCGGAGACCGCATCGACGGGGCCGGCTTCGTGGTCGACTGCACGAACCTCTGGGTCCGTGATCGCCGCGCGCAGCGAGTCGACGAAGCGATCTGCGAACAAGACCTGAAACGGCCGCCCCCAGAACGGCCGCACGGCCGGGTCGACCGCTTCCGTCACATCCAGTTGGTTGTGGCGCCGTGCAACGGCTTCGTACGCCTCGACGAGGGCCGCCTCCCGCTCCTGCCAGTCTCCGGCTGCGAGCGCCTGTGCAAGGGCTGCTTCTTCGGGACGGTCGCACTTGGTGTAGGCGGAGCCCAACCACTTCCAGTACGGCGGGTAACGGCGTTCCTGCAACAGCGCAAGCCGCATCAGATCGCGAACGAGGCAGGCGGCGATCACACGCGACCCGAGCTCATCCCCGCGCGAGCCCGTGCGACCGACAAAGTGTTCGAGCTGTGCGATGCGCCGCCACTGGCCCGCCATCACGAGCAACCAGACGTCGTGCGGATACCAGCTGAGCTTGTCGCGCAGCGCCGTCAGCTCGCCGACCGGGTCGGAGAAGACCTCGCCGGAGGTGAACTCGAGCAGACGCTGCGCCGGAGTCGCGAGCCAATCGGCCACTGCGAAGCGTTGAAGAGGGTCGACCCCGAGCTCTGCATGCACGTAATCGCCGAGGAGAAGCGTCTCGACACCGTGGTTCACCGGGCCCACGTCCAGCTCGGTGAGCACAACTGTGCCCACCTCTTCTGTGGGCCCGAAATGTGTCGAGAATCCGGCAAAGCTGGTCGGGAGCTGCTCGGCGAGCGTCTGCCTCAACTCCTTCGCTTCGTCCAGATCACGAAGGAACAGCTGAACGCGCGGGCCCCATTGATGGTCCCGAGAGCGGTCGTCGTCGAACCCGAGAACTTCGGAGCCGTGCCCGATGAGCGCGGCGGCGTGCTCCATGTCGCCGAAGTCGTGCTCGACGACGGGGCGCACGGCATCGAAGTAGAACCGCCTCGAGAGCTCGAGGCCTCGCACCCCTAGAGGTCCGCCTTCATCGTCACCGTGCCGTCCTTTTCCTCGACGGCGTGAAAGCCGTAGCGCTCGTAGAGCTTCGTCATCCCTTTCTCGGCACTCAGGCTGATCCCGGAATGGCCTTCCTGCCTGGCGCGGTCGAGCAGCGCGGTCATCAGCTGGCCGCCGAGGCCTCCGCCGCGACGGCTGGGAACGACGGCGATCGTCAGCTCGGGCGTCTGCTCGTCGACGAAGCCGAACCCCGGGGCCGCAGAAGGGAAGAGGCGGTACCACGCAGCTCCGATCGGTCCCGCCTCCCAGGCGACGAGCCCGGCGTCGCCCGGGCGTCCCCAGTTGTTCACGTACCGAGCGACGGGCAGGTCGGGATCCTCGTTCAAACGCCAGTGATAGGCGTGCTTGAGCATGTCGCGGAGGAAGCGGACGTCCTGCGGCCCGGCCTGGCGGATCACCTTTCAGAGTCTAAGCGGGACTCACTCGAACGAGTGATCCTTTGCAAACCTTGCAAGAAGGTGCCTTGACCGGCATCTCCAAGGTTATGAAACGTGACGATGATCGGCGGACCGAGTTCGGGAACGGCCTGCGTGGCCGCCTGCTCCGGCGCCGTGCGTTGCGACTGGGTCCAGCAGACGGCCGTGTCCGCCTCCCCGCGCCGCTCGTACAGCGTCCTTCCGCGCTCTAGAAAAATCTAGAGCCTCGGCGCACCGCAGAGCCCGAGGCAAGAGCAAGACCGAGGCGAATCACGTCGCGATCACGCACGTCCCGAGCCGTCGATCTGGCGTAAGCCGATCTCACGAGCGGCCCACGGAAGCGCCACCTCGAGTTGAAGCCGCTGCACCTCGCGGACGGCCGGGGCGGTCGGCGGGGCGGGCAGACCGACGCGGGCTGCAAAGTAGCCGGCAACGAGCGCCGACTGACCCTTCGAATCGTCAACGAGCGCCCAGGGCTCCGGGCCACCTTCAGTTCGAAGGCTGGGCGCCCAGGCAACGAGGTCCAGCAATGGATTGCCGACGCAAGCATGGTTCCAGTCCACGAGGAGGGCCTGATCTCCACGGATGCAGAGGTTGTCGCTTCGTACGTCCATGTGCAGCAGCGCGTCACCCCCGAGGTCGCAGCCGGCGGACGCTTGCGCGAGACGGGGTAGTGCTTCTGCGAGCCATGCGCGCGAACAGATCCCGGTCGAGAGAAACGGCTCGGGCTCGGCGGCGACAACGGGCCACCCATCGAGCTCCTCGCGGAGGCTCTCGAGGGTAGGGAGCCCTGCCGGTGGAGTGCTTGCATGCACGGCCTCGAGCGCATCGACGACGAGCGAGACCTGGTCGGACGCCCACGGTGGGGGCCAGTGCGCGTCACCGAGATCCTCGAGCACGAGGACTGTCGCTTCCCCGGAGTCATGCCATCCCAACAGGGACGGTAGGAACGAGGCGTCGAGAACCGAATACACGCGCTCTTCGTTACGAAGCCAGCCGGCTGCGAGCTCGTCGAGCGCGACCTTCGCGAACGCACGGCGGCCGTCGTCGAGGTCGATCGTCCATTTCGCGGTGTTCGTCGCGTAGCCGCCTCCCCGAACGCTCTCCCACCTGACTGGAACGCCGCCGACTGCGGCCGCGACCTCAGTTTCGGGAAAGTTCCTGGGCAAACTGAAGGCGGTTTCCGTCGGGGTCGAACACGTCCACGAGGCGCATCTCCCCGTGTAGCTCGAACACCACGCCGACCTCGACTCCGCCGTTTCGAAGATCGTCTGCGACGGCCTTGACGTCTTCGACGTCGACATGGGCGACGCCGCCGTCCTCCTGCGGCTCGCCCTCGGCGAGACCGATCTCCATGCCGTTTCGCTCGAGCTTGACCCAGCCGCCATCCGCATCGACGTACGTCTCGTCGAACCCGAGCTTGCCCGTGTAGAACGCGCGGCCGGCCTGGAGGTCTCGCACCTGGTACCAGACAGGGGTCAAAGCGCGAGACCAGGTTCCTCGAGGAACGCCTTGACGTCCCCCAGGAACTCCGCACCCGTCGCGCCGTCGATGGCGCGATGGTCGCACGTGAGAGTGAGCTCCATGCGCGGCCGCACGGCCGGCTGGCCGTCGACCGCGACGACTCGGTCCTCGATCGAGCCCACCGCGAGGATCGCGGCCTGCGGGGGGTTGAGCACCGCGACGAACCGCTCGATGCCGAACATCCCGAGGTTCGAGATCGTGAACGTTCCACCCTCGAGGTCGGACTGCTGGAGCTTTCCGGCGCGCGCTCGTTCGACGACCGCGGCGCGCGTAGCTGCGATCTCCGCGATCGACTTGCGCTCGCACCCCGGGATGACCGGCACGACGAGCCCGTTCGGGACGGCGACGGCGATGCCGATGTTCGCGGTCGGGTAGAGCTCGACGGCGTCTCCCTTGTACAGCGCGTTGACCGGCCGGTGTCGCATCAGCGCGGCCGCGCACACCTTCGTGAGCAGATCGGAGATCGTCGGCTTGACGCTCCCCTCGGCGTTCAGCTCGACGAGTCGCTTCCGCACCTCGAGCGCGCGGCCCATGTCGACGGTAATTCCGAGCTGGAAGACCGGCGCCTGCCACGCTTCCGTGAGCCTGCGCGCGATCGTCTTGCGCATCGAAGAGAACTGCTGAACCTCGACGCCTTCGCCCGCGGCCGCGGCCGGCACTGTGAGCTGAGCGGGCCCCGCTGCTGCGGCCGAGCGTTCGACGTCCTCGGCAACCACACGCCCGTCCGGGCCGGTTCCCGCCACGGCGCTGAGGTCGATTCCGCGCTCGCGTGCAATCCGCCGCGCCAGCGGCGAGGCCTTGACGCGCCCGCCGTTGTCAGCCGACGGCTGCCGGATCTCGGTGACCTGCTCGGCCATCCCGGACGACGCCCGCCGGCCTTGCTCACGATCTTGTTCACGCGCGCGCGCGGGAGAGCCCTCCTCCTGCGCGTCCTCGTCGACCTTCTGGGCGCCGCCTCCGTCGCCGGAGGGCTTCTCCTCCACGTCCGCAGCGACCTCTTCGCCCTGCTCTCCGATCACGGCGATCGTCTTGCCGACCTCGACCTCGCCCGACGAAACCGCGATCTTCAAAAGCACTCCCGATGCGTCGGCCTCGACTTCCTGCGTGACCTTGTCCGTGTCGAGCTCGTACAGCGGCTCGCCCTTTTCGACCTTGTCGCCCTCCGACTTCAGCCACTTGACGATCGTCCCGGCCTCCATGCCCTGGCCGAGCCGCGGCAGCTTGATCTCAGTTGCCATCTGACGAACGTCCCACGGTTCGGTAGATCGCAGCGAGGACGTCGGCCTGGTGCGGCACGACGAACTCTTCCATCACCGGAGCGAACGGCAACGGCGAGAACTTCGCTCCGACGCGCTCGACCGGCGCGTCGAGCCAGTCGAAGGCGCCGTACTGGATCACGGCCGCAACTTCGGCGCCGAACCCGCCGCGGGTGACCGCTTCATGCGCGACGACACAGCGGTTCGTCTTTTTCACGGACGAGATCAACGCCTCCTCGTCGAGCGGCTGCAGCGTCCTGGGATCGACGACCTCGACCGAGACCCCCTCCTTCTCGGCCTCCTCTGCAGCCGCCAGCGATTCGTGCACGAGCCTGCCGGTTGCGATCACCGTCACGTCCTCGCCCTGCCGGTGGGTTCGCGCCTTCCCGAGCGGGATCGGCTCGAGCTCGTCGGGCACGTCTTCCTTGAGGCCGTAGAGCGTTCGGTGCTCGAAGAACACGACGGGATTGTCGTCGTAGATCGAGGACCACAGCAATCCGCGCACGTCGGTCGGAGTCGAGGCGAACACGACCTTCAATCCCGGAATGTGGACGAACCACGACTCGAGCTGCTGCGCGTGCTGCGCGCCCGGCGACCATCCGGCTCCGCCCTGCGTGCGAAACGTGACCGGCACCGTCAGCTGTCCGCCGGACATGTAGCGGTGCTTCGCGGCCTGGTTGACGATCTGCTCCGTCGCGAGCGTGAGAAAGTCCTCGTACATGATCTCGGCGACCGGGCGCATGCCTTGCATCGCCGCGCCGATTGCCGCCCCGGCGAGCGCCATCTCCGAGATCGGCGTGTTGCGGACGCGCTCGGGCCCGAACTCGTCGACCATCCCCTGCGTCACGCCCATCGAGCCGCCCATCTCGGCGATGTCCTCGCCCATGATGAAGACGTCCTCGTCATCACGCATCGCGCGCGATAGTGCATCCCGCACTGCCTCTCTGTAACTGAGTTCAGGCACTTGCGGGTCTCCCGAGCGGAGCGAAGGGACAAACCCCACCCGCGAAAAATGCGCAGCATTTTTTGCGGAAATCAGGCATAGATGTTCTTGAGGGCGTCCTCAGGCTTCGGGTCCGTGCCGTTCTTCGCGAACTCCACCGAGGCCTCGACGATCTCCTGGACCTCCCGGTCGATCTCGTCGACCTCGTCCTCGGAGAGCTCGAGCTTGCTGCGGAGATGCTCGATCGGATCCTGTGTGGCGCGCGTCTCCTCGAGCTCTTCCTTCGAGCGGTAGACCTGCGGGTCGCCGATGTAGTGACCCACGAGCCGGTAGGTGTCGACCGCAAGGAAGACCGGCCCTTTGCCGCTCCGCGCGTGCTCGAGAGCGCGGCGCGTCGCCTTGTAGACGGCCTCGACGTCCTGACCGTCCACCTTGATCGACTTCATGCCGAAGGCCACCGCGCGCTGAGAGATGTCCTCGATGGGCATGTGCTGCCAGCCCGGCGTGGACTCGGCCCAGTGGTTGTTCTCGCAGACGAAGACCGCCGGGACGTTCCAGAGCTGAGCAAGGTTGAGCGATTCGTGGAAGGTCCCGATGTTCGTGGCGCCGTCTCCGAAGAAGGCGACGCCGACACGCGGCTCACTGCGGAACTTGAAGGCGAGTGCCGCACCCACGATCGCCGGCAGGCCGCCGCCGACGACGGCGTTCGCGCCCATGTTGCCGCGCTCGATGTCGTAGAGGTGCATCGAGCCGCCGTACCCGTGCGAGCAGCCTTCGAGCTTGCCGTAGAGCTCGGCCATCAGCTCGTCGGGCGTCGTCCCCTTCGCAAGGGTGTGCCCGTGCGCGCGGTGCGTGGAGGCGATGATGTCGTTCTCCTCGAGAGCTCGGCAGACACCCACGGCGACGGCCTCCTGGCCGATGGCGACGTGCAGGAAACCGGGAAGCTCTCCGGCGCGGAAGCGCTCCTCGACCTTCTCCTCGAAGCGCCTGATCAGAAGCATCTCGCGGAAGAAGTCGCGCAGATCCGACTTCGAGAGCGTTCCTTTCTGTTCCACCTTCGCCACGGGCCTCAGTTTATGCTCAGGCTCTTGCGCCTAGTCGAACAGTTCAACGAGCTCGAGCGGGGCCTCGCCGACGAATGGGCCGAGCTCAGGCTCCAGCTGACAGTCGTAGAGGAGTCGCGTCGCCAGCGCGCGGCTGCGCTCCTCGCGCCGGCAAACCCCGGGCTGTACGGCGCGACCCTCCGCTTCGCGGTCGATCGGCGCGGCCCGGGCATCGCGCCCGAGGCGCTTCGCCGTCTGCTCAAGCGGCTCGACGAGGAGCGAATCACGGGAAACCTCGAGCTCCGCACGGTGCAGAAAGCCATCCCCGAAGAGCTGCGCCAGAAAGAGACCCTGCGCGCCCAGTGGGAGGGGCGGCTCGCCACGGCTCCGACTGACTGGAGCGACATCTATGCGGAAGTGCGGCTCGACTCGACGGACTATGTCGAGCGCGGGGCGCTCCTGCTTGCTCCCGTCAACCCTGCGCGTTACGGCGGCCCGGCAAGCCTGCGTTTCCGCAGCGCCCATCACTTCGGCTACGGCGTCTCCGCCGAGATGGCGGCGCGCTGCTTCGAACGCTGCGACGACGAAGGGATCACCGGGGAGGTCGAGATCCTCTACGTCCTCTCCGATACCCAGCCGGTCGCCACACAAGGGCCCGTGTGGAAACTCGGGGGCCGCACGATTTGACGGCAGGCGACCCGGTTTCGTGGCTCGTCATCGAGTCGGGCTGGAAGGTCGTCGACAGCCAGGGTGAAGAAGTCGGCTCCGTGGACGAGGTCGTGGGGGATTCGAGCGACGACATCTTCAACGGCCTTTCCATTTCGACGAGCCTGCTCGGCAGGCCGCGCTACGTCCCCTCCGAGCAGGTAGCGGTGATCACCGAGCAACACGTGCAGTTGAAGCTCACCAAGGATCAGATTCAACATCTCGGCGAATTCGAGGAGCCGCCGACGAGCGCCGAGATCCTTCCGGATGGCGCCGGTGCGGTTCGCCGGATGGAGGCCTCGGTCGAGGCGCCGATCCATTCGCACGAAGAGCGTCCCAATTTTCTGACGCGAATCGTGCACGCCTGGCGACGCACGTTCCGTCGTTAGCGCGCTAGGCGAGCACGCCCGCAAGCTCACGCGCGAGCGACTTCGCATCGCGCTCCGACGATGCGACGATGAGCACGGTGTCGTCGCCGGCGAGCGTGCCCACGATCCGTTCGTGCTCGAGCTGGTCGAGCGCCCGCGCGATCGCCGGCGCCGACCCGAGCTCGGACTGGAGGACGACGATGTTTCCCGCCGGCGTCACCTTGCGCCCGAACTGGCCCAGGATCGAATTCAGCAGCTCGGTCGGATCGGTCCGGCGGACGACGTGCGGGAGCACGTAGCGCGGCCGGCCCAGAGGATCGTGGGTCTTCTCCAGCCCGAGCTCGCGAATATCCCTCGAGACGGTCGCCTGCGTGACGACACAGCCTGCGCCGGCAAGCGCGTCCAGGAGCTCGAATTGCGTGCCAACCCTCTTTCGGGAGACGACGCTTTCGATCAACCGATGCCGCTCGGGCTTGCCCAGCTGCATATCCCCAGCATACGTATGCAGGTTTGGCGGAGCCCCGGCCTGGTAGAAACTGAAGTCATGCTTCGCAGATTGCTGTGGTCCATCATCTACGGCGCCCTCGGAGCGATCGCCGCGGTCGCCGCGCGCCGCGCCTCGGCCCAGATCTGGCGTACGCTCACGGGCGAGGAACCACCAACCAGGAAATGACAGCCGACCAAACAGTTGAACGAGCCGCGAACAAGCTTCGGCAACTCGCCGACCAGATGGCAGGCGAGGGCGGCGTCAAGGCGAAGCTCGCAGAGCCGCTCGCCGAGGACGCGGACTTGATCCGGAAGATGAAGCCGAGCCTGATCAAGGCGCGCGCCAAGGGCGAGGCGCCGAGGAACCAGAAGCCCGGACAGGCGACAGCGGCTCCGTCGAGCCCACAGCTGGGCGCGCGGCCGAAGCCGAAAAGGGGCCCAGGCGGCGGCCCGAATCCCTGGCTGATCGCCGGAGCCGCGCTGGCCGCCGGCATCTTCATCGCGAAGTGGGTCGACTGGAGAGGCCATGCCCACCCAAGGGACTAACGGCCGGCAGTCTCCTCACGGCCTCGGCGCAGCGGTCAAGGAGGTTGCAGAACGCGCGAGCTCGATCGTTCGGCTCGAGCTCGAGCTCGCTGCGATGGAGCTCAGGCGAAAGGTCGCCTCACTCGGTCTCGGCATTGCACTGTTGCTCGGCGCGGCGGTCTTCCTCGTCTTCATGCTCGCCTTCGTCTTTGCCACGATCGCCGCGGGGCTTGCCACTGCGATGCCAACCTGGGCGGCACTGCTCGTGACGACCGGAATTCTGCTGCTGCTGAGCGGCGTGCTCGCTGTCATCGGCATCGCAAAAGTCAGGAAGGGCACACCGCCGCTGCCGGAGCAGGCGATCCAGGAAGCCAAGTTGACGACCGAGGCGTTGAAGAGCGATGGCCGCTAACAACTCACGCACGGTCGACCAGGTTCGCCACGACATCGAGGTCGAGCGCGACCAGCTTGCCGGCGCCGCCGAGAGCCTTCGTGAGGAGATCAGCGAGGCAACCGACATCACCGGAAAGCTCCGCGCCAATCTGCCGGTCGTGGCGGCCGGCGCTCTCGGAGTGGGATTTCTGCTGGCGGGAGGAGTCGGCGCGACCGCAAGGCTGATCTTCCGGCGCGGACGCGAAGGCGAGACCAAGGCCAAGCTCGGTCGCTTTCGCATTGTCGACCGCGACTGATCTGGAAGCGCGCGCCGGCCATGCGCCGGAGTCGCCCGAGAAGCTGAGCCGGTCGGAGTGGATCGCGTCCTTCAAACGCGCCTTCTCCAAGTTCATGAAGGACGACTGCATGGGCCTCTCCCAGCAGGTCGCCTACAGCTCGCTGCTGGCGTTCTTTCCGGCGGTGGCGTTCCTCATCGGTGCACTCGGCCTGTTCGGCCTGTTCGACGACCTCAAGCGCCTGCTCGATCCGATCGCTCCGAACGGCGTGATCACGTTCATCGACAGCCTGCAGCAGGACTCGCAGGGAGGGGTATCCACCGCGGCGTTCCTCATCGGCTTCTTCGGCTTCGTCTGGGTGGCGAGCGGCGCGATGACGTCCGTGATCAAAGCCGTCAACCGTGCGTACGAACGCCCGGAGACTCGACCTTTCTGGAAGACGCGGGCCACCGCGGTCGTCCTCGTCGTCACCAGCGGGATCACGACTGCCGGCATCTTCCTCCTGATCGTGGTGGGAGGCTCGCTCGGCGACGCGATCTCGAAGCGCGCCGGCCTCGGCGGTGCCTTTCAGTGGGTGTGGGGCATCGCCCGCTGGCCGATTGCGTTCTGCGCCATCCTGCTGTTCTGCAGCCTCGTGTATTACCTCGGGCCGAACAAGGAACAACGGAGCTGGAAATGGGTGACGCCCGGATCGGTCGTCGGCGGACTGCTCTGGTTGCTCCTGTCGGGTCTCTTCGCGGTGTACGTCACCTACGCCGGGAACTACACGAAGACCTATGGGACGCTCGCGAGCGGTGTGATCCTCCTGCTCTGGCTGAACTACTCGGCGTTTGCCCTGCTCTTCGGCGCGGAGCTCAATGCCGAGCTCGACCGTCAGGCAGACATCCGCGCCGCCGGCGGCGAGCGGGCCGGGCTCGTGAAGCTCGCTAGGCGGGGAGCCTGACGACGAACGAGCCGCGCAGGCTCTTGTGCTTGTCCGAGCGGTACGTGTAGCTCCCCGGCTGTAGCGAGACGTTCCAGCTCACGCGTCCGCGGAACTTGACACCGGTCTTCTTGTTCAGCCCGGGACCGGTGAGGTGAAAGTCGTCGCTTCGGCTGCGGTCGTTGACCGTCACCGTCGCGGGACCAACCTCGACGATCTTCGGCTTCAGCGAGATCGTGCGCTTCGGGCCGACCGAGGCGGCGAGGGGCGTCGGTGCGACGGTGCCGACCGTGAACCATCCGTTCATGACGCTCGCGTGGGCCGAGCACTCGAAGCGGTACTTCCCGTCCGCGAGTGCGACGGTCCAGACGACGTCCTCCTTGCTGCCGATGTCCGTCGCCTGCTCGACTCCAGGACCGTGAAGGCGGAAGTTGTGCGCCTCAGAAAGGTCGTGGACCTCGATGTCGTAGGTGCCGGCGTCGAGGTGCGTGACCGGGTTCCCCGAGGAGTCGCGCAGGGAGATCGTGAAGGAGTCGTTCCTCCCGACCGTTGCGACGAGCCTTGGATTGTCGGCCCGCGCAAGGGTCGAGGGAAGAAACATGACTGCGACTGCAGTCGCGAGCAGAATTCGTGTGGTCATGCCCGGACTCTACGGGCGTGCCCCCCGTTCGGATTCGCGCACCGGGAGACTCCGGGCCCGCCGGCAGAGCGCGAGGCCGATCAGCATCAGCGTCAACGCGACGAACGCCGTGCTCCAGAGGTCGACTCCGGTGAACGGCAGCGTGCCTCGGCCGACCGCTCCGGTGGCTGCAAGAAAGCCCGACGCCGCGTTTCGGCCACGATGCTTCCTGGTCACCTTTGTCACCTTCGTGACGGAGACCGAGCCGCTGACCACGACAGTCCCCGCCGGAGTCACGGCCGGATTGCTCGAAGGGCCGGAGGTCGGCCCTTTGGCCGGGTCCGGGTTCTTCGCCGGGTCGGGGCTCTTCCCCGGGTCCGGAGTCACGACCGGGCTCGGAGTTGGATGCGGCGGAGGAGATGCGTTGCTGCAGCTTCCGCCCCGCTTGCCCTTCAGCGCGTGCACATCCACCTCGTGCCCGCCTGCACAGGGCGAGGCCTTGTGTGGC
>Ga0136846_1235695_pt1 | contig 11218 bp, 12 predicted proteins | sample HopSoiMetagenom2_FD_96841 | JGI IMG/M metagenome (GOLD analysis project Ga0136846, IMG submission 96841) | Grasslands soil microbial communities from Hopland, California, USA - 2 Assembly 2016 (version 4) | ecosystem: Environmental > Terrestrial > Soil > Grasslands | place: USA: Hopland... | reverse complement strand
GCAGCTACGGTGGCAACGCAAGCACCGGCTCGGCCATCGCGGCCAGCTGTTCCTGCAACTGCGCGATGACGTGCTCCCAATGGCGTGGCGATTCGAACCATGGGAAAGCAGCCGGGAAGGCCGGATCGTGCCAGCGTCGGGCGATCCAGGCGTGGTAGTGCAACAGGCGCATCGCCCGCAGCGCTTCGATCAAATGCAGTTCGGCGCGATCGAACGGCCGAAACACTTCGTAGCCTTCCAGCAACCAGCCCAGTTGCTGAGCGCGGCTATCGGCGTTGCCGGACAGCAGCATCCACAAGTCCTGCATCGCCGGGCCGGTCATCGCGTCGTCGAGGTCGACGAAATGGACGGTGTCGTCGCGCCACAACAGATTGCCCGGATGGCAGTCGCCGTGCAGGCGCAGCGTGCGGATATCGCCGGCGAACGCGAACGCGCGCGCCATGGCCTCGATGGTTTGTTCGCCGAGCGCGAGGAAGTTGTGTTCGAGCTCCGGCGGCAGCCAGCCGGCGTCGAGCAGGTAATCGAGCGGTTCCTCGGCATGGGCGCGAACGCTCAATATCGGCCGATGGCGAAAATCGGCGCTCGCTCCGACCGAATGCAATCGGCCGAGCGCACGGCCGATGTGGATCAGCGTCTCCTTGTCGCCCGGTTCCGGTGCGCGTCCGCCCTGCATCGGGAACAGGGCGAAGCGAAAGCCTTCGGCATGGTGCAAAGTGCGGCCGGCCATCGTTAGCGGCGCTACGACCGACAACTCCGCCGCGCGCAGTTCGGCGCTGAAGGCGTGCTCTTCGACAATGGCCGCGTCGCTCCAGCGGCCGGGTCGATAAAATTTCGCGACCAGCGGCGGAGCCTCCTCACGACCCAGGCGATAGACTCGATTCTCGTAGCTGTTGAGTGCCAACACGCGGCCGTCGCAGACGATGTCCAGTGATTCGACCGCGCTGATGATCGTGTCGGGATCGAGACCGGCGAACGGCGGCTGGGTCGAGGCAGACATAGGCATTCGATCTTCGAGACTAAGCTCTTGGCGCCAGCTTGCTGGCGAAAAAATGTTTCGCGATTTACCAAGTCACCCGCGAGCTGTACGGCGGCAACGGTTACAGCAGACGCATTGTGAGGCATGGCGGAACAAACCGACCGAATCCGGTGCAAAATCCCTTTTCGCTTGGCATTGGATTGGGCATGGCACCGAACGCGCGCATCATCAAGGTCGAATTGCAGGTCAACGACATGGATCGGCATTACTACCAGGCGCATGCGCTGACGCTGGCGCAGCATCCGTCGGAAACCGATCTGCGCGCGATGGTCCGGTTGCTGGCCTTCGCACTGCATGCCGATCCGCGCCTCGAGTTCGGCCGCGGACTGAGCACCGAGGACGAACCTGATTTGTGGCAGAAGGATTTGACCGGCCGCATCGAGCGCTGGATCGAGGTCGGCCAGCCGGACGAATCGCGGCTGCGCAAGGCCAGCGGCCGCGCGGATCAGGTGGTTGTCCTGAATTACGGAGGTCGCAGCGCGGATTTATGGTGGGAGAAGAATGCCGGCGCGCTGGAGCGGATCCGCAATCTCACCGTGTTTGATCTATCGGCCGACGCTGGCGAAGCGATAGCCGCCGACGCGGCGCGAAACATGCAGGTGCAATGCCATATCCAGGATGGGCAGGTGCAGTGGCTGGACGGCGACAAGACGATCGACATCGTCTTGCGTCGACGAATGTCGCCGACTTGACTGGCTTGCATCGTACGACCATGGCGAAGTGATGCGCCTGCGCAATCAGGCGAGTCCGCCATCGAAGCGAGCGCGCCTCGTTGCGATCAACCCGGCGGTGGTCTGTGCACCGGACGGCGCCAGCCGGCGTTGATGTCGGCAAAGACATTGGGTGCGGGCGGTTCTGCTTGCTTCGTTGGCGCGGCGGATTCGGTCGATTCCGACCCATCGCTCGGCGCGCCTTCGGATGAATCGGACGCTTCGATCAGGGCTTCGACCATTTCCGCGAAGCTCAACGTGGCCTGCGCCGGGACCGGCGCAGGCGCTGGCATATCCACATTGGCTGCGGCTTCCACCGTCGCTGCCGGCGCGGTCGCTTCCGCGACCGGCGCAGCCGCTGAGGTTTCTGCCGCGGCCGTTGTTTCGACGGCCGGTGTGGCAGCCACCGCCGGTGTGGCGACCTCCGGTGTTGCTACCGCCGGTGTGGCGACTTCCAGCGTTTCCACCTCAGGAGTTACCACCTCAGGAGTTGCCATGGTCGGCGCCGCGACGTCCGTAACGGCGGGCGCAGGCATTTCCGCTGCCGCTTCGACAGTTGTCTCGGGGACCGGGACCGGCTCGGCCATCGTGGCGCCCGAATCGCCCGGAGTCGATGCGACCTGGTCGATCTGCTCGATCTCATCGATTTCGTCGATTTCCTCCACCTCCGGCTCGAGCGTGGTGTCGTGCACGAAGGTGTTGAAGCGGCGCGGCACGAAATTCTCGTCGAGCAGGCGTTCGATGTAGGTGAACACTTCCGCGCGCGAAAAGGGTTTTTTCATGAAGTTGTCGGCGCCGATCCGCTGCACGTAGAACTGCTCGGTCGCCTGCGCGTTGCCGCTGATCATCACGATCGGGATGTCCTTGGTCACCGGATCGTGGCGCAAGGTGCGCAGCGCGGTGAAGCCGCTCATGCCGGGCAGGACGATATCGAGAAAGATCAGCCCGGGCCGCTGGGCGCGGGCGATTTCCAGCGCCGATTCGCCGTCGCCGGCCTCGAGCACGGTGTACTGGTTTTGCTTCAGCATCCGGCTCAGCAGCGCGACGATCGTCGGCGAATCGTCAACGATCAGCACGCGCGTGCCAGCCACGGCATTGATGCGCTTCTTCTTGCGCCGGTCCGATCGCGCCTCGGCTTCGGCGGCAGTCTCGACCACCGGCGCCGCAGCTTCTTGCGCCACCGGCGCCTTGGCCTCGGCGAACAATTGTTTCAGTCGATCCAGCAAACTCACCAGCGAGACTCCCCAACGCGGTCGACGCGTACAGTGTCCACGTCTGGCCGGGTCGAGGCAATCCCCGCGCCCGGCATCGACCGTTCAGTCGACGAAAGCGGGGGGCGCGGCGAGCTCCGTCAGGTGCGCCGGATGCGAGCGCCGGACCGCAGGAAACAGCTGCGCGAACAAGCCGCTCGCGGCCAGTGTCCAGACGATCAGTGCACCGCTGGGCAAATCCAGCACCGCCGACAGACATAGCCCGAGAATGTAGCCGACGGCTCCGATGAGGTAGGCGAAGATCAGGCGCTTCTTGCCTTTCATTCCGGTGGTCGCCAGCGCCGGCACGATCAGGCTGGCGAAGACCAGATAGACGCCGACCAGTTGCACCGACACCGTGATGGCGACCGCGAACAAGGCATAAAACACCAGTCCGGCGAGCCGGTGGCGGCGCAGCCACATGAATACCAGCAACAGCACCGATATGAGCGCGGCGGGTATCAGTTGCTTGAACTCGATGAACAGGATGTCGGCGGCGAGCAGGCTCTTGAGATGCTCGCTGCCTTCCGGATTATGCGACACCACCAGCAGGCTGCCGGTCGCGGCCAGCACGAACAGCGTTCCGATCAACGGCTCCTGCAGTTCCGGCCAGCGGCGGTCGGTCCAGGCCAGCAGGCCGGCGCCGGCGAGCGCCGCCGCGATCGCGACAACCTGCACGCCATAGCCTTCCAGACTGGCGCTGACGTGCTGCACGAGGAACGCATCGACGTCGAAAAACTGCGAAAGGATCACGCCCAACGCGGCGATTTGCGCGATCGCCAGGTCGATGAAGATGATGCCGCGCGACAACACTTGCTTGCCCAGCGGCACGTGCGTGGACAGCACGATCAGGCCGGCCAGGCAGGCCGGTCCGAGAATGCGGATGTCGAGACCTTCGAAACTCACGGCTTGGCCTTCGCGGCGGCGAGCAACTTGGCGATCGTCGAATCGTAAAGCCCGAACAAATCCTTCGACTGGGCATCGCCGCCAACGGTGAACGGCAGGCTCACGCTCGGCACGTCGGTATGGTCGGCCAGCCATTCGCTCGGTTTCGAGTCCTGATAGGCGGCGCGCACGATCGCCAGCGTATTCGAGCTCTTGGTGACATCGATCAGGCTGACCAGGTGCGAGCTGGTCGGTGGCACGCCCGGCTTGGGCTCCAGCGAGCCGATCTCGTGCATGCCCAGCCAGTTGGTCAGGTAAATCCAGCTGTTGTGATGCACGATGATGTTGCGACCCTTGAGCGGCGCAGCTTCCGCCGTCCAGCGTTTGACCGCGGCGGTCCAACGCGCGGAAAAATCTCCGAGACGCTGCTGATAGGTCGGGGCATTGGCCGGGTCGAGCTGCACCAGCCGGGCGTCGAGGGCCTTGGCGATCGCCAGCATGCGGAAGGGATCCATCTGCACGTGCGGGTTGCCTTCCGGATGCACGTCGCCATTGGCGCGGTCGAGCTGGCTGGGTTTCTCCAGCGTGGCAACCTGGCTGGCGGCCATGAACGAGCCTGGTCCCGACGCCACTTTCTGGTTGCCCGACTGTTCGATCAATTTCGGCAGCCAACCGATTTCCAGCTCGGCGCCGTCGCACACCGCCAGATCAGCACGACGCAGCTTCGCGATCAGGCTCGGCTTGGCTTCGATCTGGTGGACGTCCTGCAATGCCGTGGTCGCGGTATCGACGCTGACCTTGTCGCCTGCCAGTTCCTGCACCATCGATGCCCATTCGGGCTCGCATGCGAACACCTGCAGTTTTGCCTGCGCCGCCGAGGACATCATGCCGACCGCGGCAAACACCGCCGTTACAACAAGCTTGTTCATGCTCGAATCCTTGCAATCAGAAAGAGTGGGCGCCGTGCGCGCCGAGGGCGACCTGATACTGGAGAGTCAGGACATTGTCGGGGCCGAACATGTTCGGCAGGTCGTGGCTGAACTGTAGGCGGGTCAGGCTGAACTCGCTGTTGAGCCAGGTGATCTCGATGCTGTTGCGCGACGGGTCGTAGCTGCTGGCGTACGGTCCGCTTCGGTCGGCCCACAATTTGTCGTAGCGATAGCCGGCTTCCCAGCTCCGGTTGATGCGGTACACCGCTTCGAGATAGCCGCCGCGGCGCGTTCCTCGCCAGGCCTGATCGACTAACGCGGCATCGGGCTCCGGCGCGTCGGGCACGTTGTATTGGCCATTGCGCCGGTCGACCAGATATTCGCCGCGCAGCGTGACTCCGCCATCCTTGAGGTTGCCGTTGGGCGCCCATTTCAAGGTCGCATCGGCAACATAAAGCTTGTCGTCGCCGGTGAAACCGTCGTCGGCATCGACCGTCGCGGATTTCAGCATCGCCAAGCCAGCCAGCCAGGATGTGTTGTCATTGAAATCGCCGCCGGCTTTCACGAAAGCGGTGGTGACGCCGACACCATCATGGCCGCCGCCGCCACTCGGGAATTGCTTGCCGGCAAAGGCTTCAGCGCCGAATTCGAGGTAGATCGGCGTCGGCGCGAGCCAGCGCACCTGCAGGCCGTCATCGCCGTACTGGCCGCCCAGGAAGGCTTGATAAGCCAATGGCCGGTCGTAGAAGTTGTCGGTATGCGCGTGGTGACTGTTGAGGTAACCGATGTCGGAAAAGAAGCGTCCGGCGCGCACGCCGAACCCGTTCGGCAGCGACGTGGTTTCGATGAATGCGTTCTCGACGCCGACGTGGTCCTGGCCGTTGTCGTTCGACGCGGTCAGGGTCAGCTGGCCGAAGAATTTCTCGTCGATGTTCGCATACAGCGAAACTTCGCTTTCGGCGATCGACAAGCCCTGCGGCGCCGGTCCGGCATCGCCGCCCAGCGGGAATCCGGCGCGGTAATAACCGTCCGGATCAAGCGAGTTGTGCGCATACGCACCGTTGAGGATGACGCTCATCGCCGGGTTGAACGCATTGCCATTGGCACCGGCCGGTGCCGCGGCGGGTTCGGCAGCGGCCGTCTCGGTGGCTTCCGGCCCCGTCGCCTGGGCGGCCTTGACCTGGTCGAGTTCGGCATGGGTGGCTTGCGCGTCGGCGATCGCATCGGTCGCCTGTTTGTGCAAGGCGGCGTTGCTGGCCTCGAGCGATTCGATCCGAGCCTCCAGCGCATCGAGCCGCTGCTGGATGCTCAACGCGGCGCCATGCTTATGCGGCGCTGTCGGGCTCGCTGCGCCCGCGCAGGTCGGAGCGCCGAAAGCCGCCAGCACGCCAACAACTAATAAGGTTTGCCGCATGTAGCGTCCTCGGTTGAACAGCGCTGCACTCGGGGAATGACGACCCCTGCCGGCGCGAGGGCCAAAGGATTACATTATAACATCACAAACGCCTGTGCCATTAGTTGGGGTGGCAGTGACCCCAGCGTTGTCAGTCGATGCCGCTCGGCTCGCGGTCGCTACGGACCAGCCAGGGCTGCGCGAACACCGCGACCAGCAGGATCGCGACGCCGAGATAAAACAGCGGCGTCAGTTCCCGTTGCTCGTCAAGCAACACGATCGCCAGCACGATCGCGTAAACCGGCTCGAGGTTCAGCGCGATCTGGGCGTCGAAGGCGCGGATATGCCGCAGCGCCACCAGCGCCAGCGTGTACGGCAACAAGGTGCAGCCGATCGCCAACAGCAAAAGGTAAAGCGCATCCTTGAGACCGGGGATCGGATACGCCGGGCCGCCATGCGGCAGCCAGGGCAGGGACAGCGTCAGCAACAGCGCGCCGGCGCCGAGCTCAAGGCAGGTGACCGTGAACGGATCGGCGCGGTTGACATAGCGCTTGTTGAGCGTGCCGAACAGCGCGGTCAGGAAGGCCGATACCACACCGACCACGATTCCCAGCCGCATGCCGGCCGGCACACCGCCCGCCACCAGCAACACGCCGGGAATCACCGCGATGCCGAGCGCCAGTTCGCGTGGATCGAAGCGGCGCCGCGTCACCACCGGCTCGATCAGCGCCGCGAAAACCGAGCCGAGCGCCATGCAGCTCGCGGCGACCGACGCATTGGCCAGCTTGATCGCGCCATAAAACGTCAGCCAATGCAGCGCCACCACGACACCGATGCCGGCGTAGATCAGGATCAATCGCGGCGACAACTTGGCCAATCCGCGCCACACGCGCGGCATCGCCAGCAACGCCACGGTGACCAGACTCATGCGCCACCAGATCAGGGCCGGCGCCGCCAGGCTGATCAACTTGCCGAGAATCGCGGTAAATCCCCATAGCACCACGCAGAACTGGATCTGCCAGCGCGCGCGAGCCAACGGCGTCACGCGTGTTTTTCCAGCAACGCGCGGAAATCCCCGGACCGGCACAGTTCGCGTTTGATCTCGGGCGACAAATGCCTGACCCGGTATTCGGCTTTGCTCGCGCTCGAGCGATCTGCGCATTCGAAACTGCCGAGCAGGCGCGCCGGCGGATGCGAGCGGGTATAGCGCGCGCCCTTGCCGGCCGCATGCTTGGCATAACGCTTGGCCACCTCGACGGCGATGCCGGTGTAGATGCTGCCATCGACGCATTCGATCAGGTACACGAACCAAGCCATGCGTTCGAAGACTCAGCTCACCAGTGCCAAAGCGATTCCCCGCCAGTCGTCACGTTCGGAGCGGCAGTACGGGCCGCCCATCGCGAATTTTCGGCAGATGCCGGGCCGCATGTCGTAGATCGTGCAACGCATCGTGTTCAGGTCCAGCGCCTGGCACCAGCCGTCCTCGCCTTTGGCCATGATCTGCGTGCCGTGATCATTTTCGATCACGAAACGGTTCGGCACGCGGTCTTCGGGCATCAGGACCACCGTCAATCGGCAGCAGACGGCATCGCAGTTGTCGCAGCTGATCGTGGCGGCACTATCGCCGGGGCTGCGATTCACATCGATCCGATCGTGTTCGAAGCTCGTCGACCGGCCCGCATCGCTCCGCTGATGCATTGGTACGCACTCGCGGAAGTCAGGTTTCTCGAAATCACGGCCATGGTCGAGTATAGGCTGCATCGGCTCCCTGGTACGTTTCGGCGCTCCTTCTCGTTCGGGCGATGCATACAGGATCGACGCGATTTCGGCAATGCTGTCCACCAGCTATCGCCTCGAAGCCATCGCCATGGCATAAGCTGGCCGCTGCAAGCGACTGGAATATTTTCCCGGCGAACTCATGGCAACCGATGACAGCCCTCGCGTGTTGGTTCCGCTGCCAGCGATCGACTTCGACCCTACCGAAGTCGCCGTCAGCTGGAAAATCCTGCGGGCCCGCAACGTAGCGGTGGTGTTCGCGACGCCGGATGGCAAAGTTTCACAAGGCGATCCGCGCATGCTCTCGGGCGAAGGCCTGGATTTCTGGGGCTTCGTGCCGCTGCTGAAAAAGATCCGCCTGCTCGGCTTGACCTTGCGCGCGAACGGCGATGCCCGCGCGGCCTACGCGCAGATGGCCGCCGATTCCGGTTTCACGCAGCCGAGGTCGTATCAACAACTGCGATCGGAAGATTTCGACGGACTGCTGTTGCCGGGCGGTCATTGCGCCCGCGGCATGCGCGATTATCTCGAGAGCCCACAATTGCAGGCGCTGGTCGCGGCATTCTTCGATACGGGCAAGCCGGTCGCGGCGGTATGCCATGGCGTCGTTCTGGCCGCCCGCAGCGTCAGCGCCCGCACTGGCAAGTCCGTTTTATTCGGGCGCAAGACGACGGCGTTGACCTGGGCCCTGGAAAGCAAGGCCTGGAACTTGATGCGTTTCCTCGGACGATTCTGGGACGCCGGTTATTACCGCACCTACGCCGAACTTTCGGGCGAGCCAACGGGTTATCGCAGCGTCGAACAGGAAGTCAAACGCGCGCTGGCGCGGCCCGACGATTTCCTCGATGTGCCGGCGGACGCGCCGGACGCGTTCCGCAAAGCCTCCGGCTTGTTCCGCGACAGCGCGGACGATGCGCGTCCGGCCTTCCTCGTTCGCGATGGCAACTACCTGTCGGCGCGCTGGCCGGGCGACGTCCACACCTTCGCCAAGGAATTCGCGCAGATGGTGAAGCCGGCAACCTGACAGGAGCGGCTCGTAGCGGAGGGTTCGCGCGACGCCCTAAGTCAGCAACAACCAGGCCATCGCCAGGTCGAACAACAACACCGCGACATAGCTGGCATTGAACGGCGGCCGATCCAGAAACAATGCCAGCACACGGACCGCGGCGGCCCCGATCCACACGGCGGCGACCGCCGCGAAAACCTCGGCATTCCGCAGGTACAGCGCATAAACCGTCAATCCGACGAAACAGCCCCCGAATCCGATTCGAAATTCGGCACGGCCGCGTCGTCCATGCACATTGAGGCCCATGGTTTTCGCCATCGACTCCGGCCGCGCGACGCACCACAGTCCGATCAGCAGGGTGATCGCGGCGCCCAGCAGATGGAGGATGTTGGCCATGGGCTGCCGTTCCGAAGATCACCGGATTGTGATCCAAGTTTTGAAGCACGTCGTGTGCCAATTGGCGCAGATCAAAACGAAGCCCGGACCTTAGAAAACGATCAAGACGCCTTACCGCGAACGGACATCGTGCGGATTCGGATAATCCGTTGTTGATGATCAACACGCTGTCTAATATATTCATCTGACGCGAAAGGGAGCGCGACACGATGAGCCGCAATGCCGATCTACAGCGCCGTCGCGATGCGGCGGTCGCGCGCGGAGTCGGCCACGCCAGCCAGCGCTACGCGGCGCGCGCCACGAATTCGGAAATCTGGGACGTCGAGGGCCGCCGTTATATCGACTTCGCCGGCGGCATCGGCGTGCTCAACACCGGCCATCGGCATCCGCAAGTCCAGGCGGCGATCCAAAAACAACTCGATGCCTTCGTGCACAGCTGTTTTCAGGTGATGCCTTACGAACCCTATATCGAACTCGCGGAGCAATTGAACGCGCGCGCGCCGATCGCCGGCGCCGCCAAATCGTTGTTCGTCAGCACCGGCGCCGAAGCGGTCGAAAACGCGGTGAAGATCGCCCGGGCCTACACCGGCCGGCCCGGCGTGATCGCGTTTTCCGGCGGCTTTCACGGCCGGACCATGATGGCGCTGGCGCTGACCGGCAAGGTCGCACCGTACAAGATCGGCTTCGGTCCATTTCCGGCCGAAGTTCATCACGCGCGATTTCCGCACTCCTGGCGCGGCGTCGGCGTCGATGACGCGCTTGACGATATCGAGCGCCTGTTCAAACACGATATCGAACCGGCGCGCGTCGCCGCGTTCGTGATCGAGCCGGTGCAGGGCGAGGGCGGTTTTACCGTCGCGCCGCCGGAATTCCTGCGCGCGCTGCGCGCGCTATGCGACGAGCACGGCATCCTGCTGATCGCCGACGAAGTGCAGAGCGGATTCGCACGGACCGGAAAGCTGTTCGCGATGGAACACTATGACGTCCGCGCCGACCTGATCACCGTCGCGAAATCGATCGGCGGCGGATTGCCATTGGCCGGTGTCATCGGTCGCGCCGAAGTGATGGATGCTCCGAACGTCGGCGGCCTGGGCGGCACCTATGGCGGCAATCCGGTCGCGTGTGCGGCGGCTTTGGCGGTGTTGCAGGTGATCGATAACGAAGACCTGCTGACGCGTGCGACCCGGATCGGCGAGCGCGTTCGTGCCTTGGTCGGAGAACTGCAGTCGGAACCGCGCCTGGGCATCGGCGAAATCCGCGGCCTGGGCGCGATGATTGCCTTTGCCTTGAAGGTGCCCGGCTCGGTGAATACGCCCGATCCGGACGCCGCCAAAGCGTTGGCAGCGCGCGCCGCCGAGATGGGCCTGATCCTGCTGACCTGCGGCGTCCACAGCAATGCGATCCGCGTGCTGGTGCCGTTGACGGTCGAGGACAAAATTCTGGATGAAGGCCTGGGCATCATGGCCGACGCTCTGCGTGCCGTGCGGTCCTGACGCGTTCGCATGTCGCACCAGATCACCGGCATTCGTCGCTGTCGATCACGATCTGCAAAGCCGTCGCGAACCGGCCGAAAACCCTTGTGATTAACGCGACTTTAACTCTACTATCCAAAGACGGGACCGGCGGAAAACGGGGATGCGCCGATCCTGCTCCCGAGTTGCCTGATCGATCGATGGATGCTTGATGAGCCTGGTGTCCGAGCCTACTGCTTCCGTTGACCGAGCCCTGGCGCATGCGTCGCGGCTATTGGCGGTCGACCCCGTGCTCGCCGGCGAGCAGGCCAACGAAATTCTGAAGGTCATCGACAATCACCCGGCGGCGTTGCTGGTGCTCGGCG
>Ga0136846_1234634_pt1 | contig 11218 bp, 8 predicted proteins | sample HopSoiMetagenom2_FD_96841 | JGI IMG/M metagenome (GOLD analysis project Ga0136846, IMG submission 96841) | Grasslands soil microbial communities from Hopland, California, USA - 2 Assembly 2016 (version 4) | ecosystem: Environmental > Terrestrial > Soil > Grasslands | place: USA: Hopland... | reverse complement strand
GAGCCGGATCCCGCCACGGGCGCAATCGTAGCGCCGATCTACCAAACTTCTACATACGTGCAGACCGAACTGGGCAAGGACAAGGGTTTTGACTACGCGCGCACCAAGCATCCAAATCGCCAGGCGCTGGAACGCACGGTAGCGAAGCTGGAAGGCGGGCAGAGCGCGTACGTATTTTCTTCGGGAATGGCTGCGATCGACGCGGTGTTTCGGCTGCTACGGCCTGGAGACCACGCCATCATCTCCGAAGCGGTGTACGGCGGAGTGTTTCGGTTATCGACGCAACTGCTGGTGCACTTCGGTATGGAATTCAGCTTTGTGGACACGGCTTCGCAGGATGCGGTGAAGGCGGCGCTACGTCCAAACACGAAAATGTTATACGTGGAAACGCCCACAAACCCGACGATGCGCGTCTCGGATATCGCGGCGATCGCGGCAATCGCCACCGAGCGAAATGTAACGCTCGTCGTGGACAACACCTTCCTTAGTCCTTATCTGCAACGGCCGATTGAGCTTGGCGCACACATCGTGGTCCATTCGATGACCAAGTACCTCAACGGCCACAGCGACTCGACCGGCGGCGCGGTGGTGCTCACTCGACCGGAAGATGCCGAGAAAATCTATTTCATTCAGCGATCGGCGGGCACTGGGCTGGCGCCGATGGACTGCTTTCTGGTTTCACGCGGGATCAAGACGCTGGCGGTGCGCATGTTGCAGCACAATGCCAACGGGATTGCCGTGGCACGACACCTGGACGCGCATCCAAAAGTTAAAAAGGTTTACTATCCAGGATTGACGTCGCACCCGCAGCACGAAATTGCGCGCAAACAGCAGCGGGGGCCCGGTGCGATGCTCTCTTTCGATCTGCAGAGCCTGGAAGCGGCGCGGCGTTTCCTGAATCAGGTAAAGATTTGCTCACTGGCGGAGAGTCTGGGTGGCGTCGAAACGCTGATTTCGCTGCCCGCACTGATGACCCACGCGTCGATGCCCGCCGATGTGCGAGAGCGTGTAGGCATCACCGAAGGTCTGGTGCGGCTGTCCGTCGGCATCGAGGACGTCGAAGACATCATCAACGATCTGGATCAGGCGTTGCTGCACGTCTAGCGGCTTCGCTTCGAAATTCCGATCTTTGATTGACGATTGCAACCGTTACCATCGCCGTCTTCCCTTCCATTAACTCTCCATTGTTTACTGTCCGGCTTTTGCGGGCATCACGGTCACGAGCAGCGCGGAGGGATGCTCCGCATCGTGCAGGATGGTATTGGTGGCCGAGACGAAATCCTTGCTGGTGGACTGCACCGCTCCGGTGTTCAGATTGCGATCGTAGCGTGGAAAATTGCTACTGGAGACGTCCAGCCGCAACAGATGCCCCTTCTTGAAGACGTTGCTGGTGGCCGACAGGTCCACGGTGATCTTGTAAATCTGCTCGGGATTCATCAGTCCGGGCTTTTCCTGCGAATCGCGGTAGCGCATGCGCAGGATTCCATCGGCCAGGTTAGTTGCGAAGCCGTCGGGTGACACGTCCACGAGTTTGGCGGTGAAGTCAGTGTCGACCGCGGAAGATTTGGCCCAAAGTTCCAGGGTGACAGGGCCGGTGACTTCCATGTCCTCGGTCATGGGCTTGGTCGAGTACACCAGCACATCATTGCGGTTTTCTGCGGAGCGCTGATCGCGCGGGCCCGGCTCGTAGTGTTCGGCATCGCAGCAGAGTGAGCCGCCGATCGTGGGGACTGGATTGACAGGATCGAAGGTGAATTTATCCGCTATTTCTTTTTTCGGCGCGGTCGTGGACAGATTGCCGTCGCCGCGCAAGGAATTGGCGCTCGCGGTGGCGTGCAGAAAATAGCGCGTCAGTTTGCCTTCAGGCGGAGGCCAATCCGACTGCTGATGATATTTATTTTCGCCCATCACAAAAACATGCACGGGCTTGCCTGCCGCAGCACCTTCGTTTCCGAATTCGTTCTGCACACCTTTAAATAGAAAGTCGTACCAGGCCAGGATCGTCGTGGTGGACGGGAATTTCAGGGCCTCCTCGCCAAATTCCACGTCGCCGATGTGCCGCCCAAACCCTGCGTGGCCACCGATCTGAACCAGCAATCGCTGCCCGTTTCGCGCGGCTTCCGATCCGCCGTGCGCCTTGATTCCCTGATAATTGCGCAGCGTGCCGGTGAGAAAAATGTCGTACCAGCCGCCGATATGCAGCGCGGGAACCTGGACATCCGCAAAATGTTCCTCGATGGACCATTGCTTCCAATAACTGTCGTAGTCGGGATGCGCGAGCCAATCGAGATAGTAGGGCGCGAGTTCCTGGGTCGATTCCGCACCGGCCGGCAGTGCCGCATAGTTGAATGAAGGATATTGCGTGAGCGGAAGCGTAGGCGCGCCCACCAATGCATTGGTGTTCTTTGCGATAAGTCGCCACAGCGTATTTGTCGCGAGTTGGGTCGTCCAGTTTTGATCGAACCACTGCTCGAACGCCCCGCCTTGATAGGTCCATCCATCGTGATAATTGCTGGCGGTTACCACCGGGCAAATTCCGGCGAGATGCGGAGGATGCGCGATCGCGGCAAGCATCTGCGTTGCGCCGACGTAGGAGCCGCCCATCATTCCGACTTTGCCGTTCGAATACGGCAACGCTGCAACCCATTCGATGGTGTCGTAGCCGTCTTCCGATTCATGCCGGAACGGATACCACTCGCCTTCGGAGGTGTAACGCCCGCGAACGTCCTGCACCACGACGACGTATCCATGCGGCACCATTTGATACGCAGGGCCAACAGCCCAATTCGCGGCTTTGTCATAGGGCGTGCGCATCAGGATTACCGGGAACTTGCCTTCGGCTCGCGGGCGGTAGATGTCAGCGAAGAGGCTTACGCCATCGCGCGTCTTCATGGCGACGCCGTTTTGCACGATGACGTCGTAGTTCTGTTGCGCATCGGCATTGCGCGGCGCAGGTGCGAACGCCGCACAAAAGAAAAGAGCTGCCAGTAAGATTCGTTTCGCGAACAAGAGTCCTCCTTGCATCATCCCCTCTCAACTATGCCTTTACACTTCCTTGCAGCCATCTGAGATATTCCTTCGAGCCGGCCACGATCGGGAGCACCACGAACTCGGGCACATCATAACTGTGCAATCGCTTCACTTCCTTCTCTAATTCGTTTAGGCGTCTGGTCGTGGTTTTAATCACTATCAGGAGTTCTTTCGCGGTCTCCACACTTCCCTTCCAGCAATAGATGGACTGCATCGCCCCGCCAAGAATATTCACGCATGCTGCCAACCGCTTCTCCACTACGGTATTCGCAATCTGCCGCGCCTGGCGCATCGATTCGCAAGTCACCAGCACGATTCGCCCGTCCTTCTCCGCTACCATTCCGCCCTCCACAAAATACATCGGCTTCCGCGCTTCTTTTCTGCGCAAAGTCCGGGCTAGAATAGCGCGCTATGGCCACTTCCCCCATCAAGTTCGGCACGTCCGGCTGGCGCGGCCTTATCGCCGACGATTTTACATTTGCGAACGTGCGCCTGGCGGTCACGGCGATCGCCGAACACGTCAACAGCAAAAAGAAAAATGCGACGATTTTGGTCGGCTACGACACGCGCTTTTATTCCGAGGAATTTTCGCAGCTCGCGGTGGACATCTTGCAGCAGCATCACATCAAGACGCTGCTGTGCGAGACATTTACGCCCACCCCCGCTGTGGCTTACGAAATCATGCGCCGCAAGCTCGATGGCGCCGTCAATTTCACCGCCAGCCACAATCCCGCGCAGTATCACGGCCTGAAATTTTCTTCAGCAGATGCTGGGCCTGCGCTTCCCGAGGTCACCAAGGATATCGAGGCTCGGGCCGCGAAGCTCGCTGCCAACGGCGGAGTGCCTAAATCATCGGTGCATCACGATGACAAGAAGAAATCCGAAACGGTAAATCTTCGGAACACCTATCTGAAGCGACTTGAAGAGCTGGTGCGCTTCGACACCTTGCGCAAAGGTAAAGCGAACTTTGTCGTTGATGTCTTGCATGGCGCTGGCGCTGGTTACCTCGACGGTGCGCTCGCCGAACACAAAATTCCAATGCAGGCTATGCGCACGAATCGCGACTGTCTGTTCGATGGCACCGGCCCCGACGTGTCGGAAGAAAATCTTGCGCCGCTGCGCAAAACAGTGCTCGATTCCAAAGCCGCGGCCGGCCTGGCGACAGACGGAGACGCCGATCGCTTCGGTATTATCGATCGCGACGGCACCTGGGTTTCACCCAACCACATTCTCGCGCTTGTTTACGATTATCTGGTCGAATCGCGTCAATGGAATATGGACGCCGCCCGCAGCGTGGCAACGTCGCAGCTGATCGACGCCGCCGCAAAAGCTCATGGCCGGTCAACGCATCAGACTCCCGTGGGATTCAAGTATATCGGCCAGTTAATTCGCGAGGACAAGATTGCGCTGGGCGGGGAAGAAAGCGCCGGCCTCACGATTCGCGGGCACGTACCCGAAAAAGACGGCATCCTGGCATGTCTGCTGGTGGCGGAAATGCTCGCGGCACGCGGCGAGTCGATCGCGGCCCAAGTGAAGGAACTCTTCAAGAAAGTGGGTCGCGAATTCTGGCCGGTGCGCGAGAATTTGCACCTCAGCGACGAACAAAAGGCAAACGCGATCAAGAAAGTTGCCGTGGATGCTTCGACACTCCTCGGCAGAAAAGTAGTTTCCGTGGATCGCACTGACGGCGCAAAATTCGTTTTCGATGACGGAAGCTGGATGCTGCTGCGGCTCTCAGGCACGGAGCCGTTGCTGCGACTGTACGTCGAAGCCGACAGCCCGAAAGCTTCGGCGAAGTTGGTGAAAGAGGCGACTGCGTGGGTGCTGAGCCAGTGAAGGCGGATTTTGCGGAATCTATTTCTGAATTTCTCAAGGAGCATAGTCGCGCCATTCTCGGGCTTTTTGTTTTGATTCTGGTCGTGCACGACGTGTTTGGCGCTCACGGCTTCATTGCCATGCGCCGGACGCAGACTGAGATCGACCGCGTTAAAAAAGATATTGACCGGCTGAATTCAGAAAACCACGAACTGGGTCAGCAGGTTAAAGCGTTGAAGAGCGATCCTCACCTGATCGAAAAAATCGCGCGCGAAGAATTGCAACACGCCAAACCCGGCGAAGTCATTATCCGGATTCCACAATCGCAGCAACCCGCTGCGGAGTCGGCTGCAAAACCTTAGCTTCGCGTTTCTTCCATCGCGTGCGGAAAATAGAAAGCACCAGCATCGCCAGGAAGATCGTCAGCAAGCCGGCGGTCGCTTTCGGGATAGTGCACCGCCCTTTCGGCAGGATTGATAGCCGCCCGTAAACGAATTCGATGTGCACCCAATACACCAGCAGAGACGTCTGGCCCAGTTGAATGACGGGGCTAAAGCTACGCTGCGCAAATCCCCACCGGCACCACACATAAACCAGGAACAGAATCAGGAGCAGGATGCCGCAGCGCATTAGGAAAAAGTTCGGACTGGTGTGCCAGTAGTCATAAATTGCTGAGGAGTAAAGGCGGATCGGAGTTCGATCGAACAGAACCGACAGCCCGCACGCCCCCAGCCCAGCTGCTCCGAGACTGGCGAAAGCCAAACCCTGTTTCCGTTTGGCAATGTCGGAAAACAGGAAAAAGCCGACGGCAAGCCCAGCGAATGCGAACGCCATCCACGGAAATACCGGGAAGAGCCAGGGCTGAGGCTGATTTAATGTGTGCACGCCGTTGATGTAGGACTCTAGCGGCCACGGCAGCCAACGGGGACGCAGCGTAGTCCAAAGCAGCGGAGTCGCGAGCGCGATAAAAGCGGCGACCACGAGCGCACCTATTACAGCGTGTTTTCGCGAAAGCGAAACTGTATCGGATCGGGTGCCTGTTTCCGCATTCGCCTGTTCATTCGGCCCGGACGTTACAGCGGTAAGCCAACAAACTAGCCCCATCATCATCATGCACAGGCCCAGGATGTTGAGCACATCGACGCGTAGCAGATCCGTCCACGGCGAATGGGGAAGTCCCAGAACAAATTCCTGGACGCGGAAGAGCAAGCCGAGCCCATAGATCTCCGCCCCACGACAAATGGTTGTCCGCGCGATCGCGCCTCGGTCGGCGCCCTTCTCGCGCAATTTCTCAGTCACCAGCGCAAAGGAAATTCCCGACAGAAAAATAAACAGCGGCGCAGGCAGAGTGCCACCCAACTCGGACCAGAAGTACAACGACGATTTGCGTTCTCCGGGAGCGAGCCACGAGTTGTAGCAGTGCCACTGGAACATGAGCACGCAAGCTAACCCGCGCATCCAGTCGATATAAGCGACTCGCGTGACGTTTTGCCGTTGCTCCGTCATCGTTCTCCGCCGAATTCCGCATATATGTGCTGCGTTACAATTCTGACTTGTCCGCGACACGACAACTCGGCGCACTCCAGACGCTCGGCGTGTGGGCCGTGCTGTGCTTCATCGGCGGCTTGTACGCCTTGTGGCATGGGTATGGCGGCCGCGAATTCGCGGCTACGCTGACGACCTTTGCGTTTCTCTTCGCAGTGATGCTGCTGTTCGCCGCGCGCGGCATTGCCGAATTTCTCGCGTCGCGCTTCGGCGCGAGCAGCGGTCACCTGCTGGGTATGACGGTAATCCTTGGATACCTGATTTATGCCATCGGCACAAACACTTTTGCGTTCGCGCGTGTCGCGGCGGTGGTCGCGTGGGTCTTTGTGCCGTTGGCTCTGGCGGCTTCCGCCGAGCGCGAAGCGTCCGGAACGTGGCAGGACTATGTGACGCTCGCCGCTGTGTGGACCGCGGTGAAATTCTCTCCCTCTCATTGGCTGTGGCCCTATCCGGGTGGACGTCTGGCGTACGTTTTCACGGTGCTTTTGTCGGTAAATGTGGCCGTCGCAACCTTTCTGCTGGTGCGGCACTTCAGCGGCGTCGGCTACAACATTGGCTGGGGCTCGCGGTGGTGGATCTATATTTTCGGAAGCTTCGCTGCGTTTGGCGCCATCGCCATTCCGCTGGGGACCGCGCTGCATTTCATCCATTTTGATCCACGATGGTCGGATTGGAAAACGCAACCGCTGCTGGCTCTAGCGATTCTCTGCTTCACGGCGTGGCCTGAGGAGTTCTTGTTCCGGGGACTGCTGCAAAATATGCTGGCGCGTTCGACGAAAAGCGAACTCGCCGGCTGGTGGACCGCCTCGATGCTGTTCGGCTTATCTCACATCACCAACATGGGCTTCCCCAATTGGCGCTACGTGATTCTCGCCTCGATTGCGGGACTGTTTTACGGCTGGACGTGGCGCAAGAGCGGATCCATTTTCGCTTCCGCCATCGTGCACGCCCTGGTGGACGCCACCTGGCACTTTTTCTTCCGCAACCCATGACACAACCTTCACGACTGCGAGACGAATTTAGCGTGTGCGGCGTCAAACCTGCCGGGTTGCATCTCGTCTTCAAAATGCGGAACATCACGAGTTAACGCCACGTACCTCTATACGAGGGAGCTATCGATGGAAACGTTCTGGCAAGATCTGCAGTTCGCAGCGCGCATGATGCGCAAGAATTTAGGCTTCACCGCAGCCGCGGTCCTGTGCATGATGCTCGGCATCGGCGCCACAACCGGCATCTTTACGGTTGTAAACGCAGTGCTCCTCCGCCCGCTTCCCTACGCGCATCCCGAGCAACTCATTCGCATATATACGGAATTTCCCACGTTCCCCAACGGCGGCCTCCCGCGCTTCTGGGCTTCCGGCCCGGAATTTCTCGATCTGCGACGCGAAACGCATTCCTTTTCTTCGCTCGACGCGTGGGCCACTGGCGGCATCAACATCGGCGGCAAGACTCAGCCAGTGCGGCTCAATGGCGCGCTGGTCAGCGGCGGTCTGCTGAACTCGCTCGGCGTGTCGCCGATCATGGGGCGGCTGCTCTCCGAATCCGACGACCAGCCCGGTGCGCCGAAGGTCGCGGACATTTCGTACGGCACTTGGCGTAGCGCGTTCGGTGGCGATCCCGCCATTGTCGGCCGGGAGACACAACTCGACGGCAAAAAATGCACGATCATCGGCGTGATGCCCAAAGATTTTCAGTTTCCTCCGGGTGAAGAGGATCCCGCGCAAGTCTGGGCTCCCTTGCAGATTGATCCCGCGAATCCCGGCGGCCGAAGCTCTCACAACTATTACCTGATCGCCCGAACGAAACCTGGCGTATCGCCGGCACAGGCGCAGGGCGAGCTGCAATCACTGGTGCAATATTACGATGAGCATCGCGCGCCAAAAACACACAGCTTTTCTATAAAGAATCACACGCTCGTCAGCTACCCGCTACAATCTGAAGTGGTCGCCAGCGTCCGCCCGGCCCTGTTGATGTTGCTCGGCGCAGTCGCCTTCGTGCTCCTCATTGCCAGCGTTAATGTCGCCAACCTGCTGCTCGCGCGCGCCGAGGCTCGCCGCCGCGAAATCGCTATCCGCGGCGCCATGGGAGCAGGATTGTCGCGCCTCGCCCGGCAATTCATCACCGAAGGAATCCTGCTCGCGCTGTGCGGCGCCGCTCTCGGCCTGGCGCTCGCTTATGGCGGCGTGCGACTCGTGCAGCTCACTAATGCCGGCGGCATCCCGCGCGCCGACGAAATCGTGATGGACGCACGCGTTCTGATGTTCACGCTGGTCACCAGCTTGGTCACCGGAGCCCTGTTCGGCCTCGCTCCGCTGATTCCATTGCTCATCAGCGGCATCTCTGGCTCACTCAAGGACACCGCCGGCAGCACCACCGGCACCGGCGGCGCACAACTCTTTCGCCGCACGCTGGTGGTGGGCGAACTCGCGATGGCTCTCGTGCTGCTGATCGGCTGCGGACTAATGCTGCGCGCCTTTTGGAGATTGCAGGGGGTCCACACTGGATTGGCCGCGGACAATGTGGTCACTATGCGCATTTCCCTGCCCGGCGGTACCTACAGTGATAACGCTAAACTCGAGAATTTCTGGGCGCGTTTGGACGAACGCATTGCGCATCTTCCCGGAGCGCAGTCGGCTGCGATCGTCTCGGGCCTGCCGCCTTTGCGCCCGCCCAATATGAACGACACGACCATCGAAGGCTTCGTCAAGCGCGAAGGTGGCCCGATTGAGAATGTCGATTTTTATCAAGCCGTCAGCAAGGATTATTTCGCCACGCTCGGCATCCGCCTGATGGACGGTCGCCTGTTCGACGACCGCGATGCCAAGGGCGCCAATCCGGTCGTGATCGTGAACAAGTCCATGGCCAACACCTTCTGGCCCAACCAAAATCCTATCGGCCGCCGCATTAAGCCGTACGGTGGCAAGCCCGAAGATCCGTGGGTCACAGTGGTCGGCATCGTCGATGACGCAAAAAACGCTGGCCTCGACCGCCCGGCCGGCACTGAAATTTATCTTCCCTTCGCGCAGGCGGAATCGGTGGGCTACAGCGATATGTTTGTGGTTTTACGCGCTCGCAATGGCGATTCTCGACAGCTGGTCGGAGCTGTTCGCCAGCAACTCGGTGATCTCGATGCATCCGTGCCCATCGCAGACGTACGCACCATGGACGACGTGCTGGAACGCGCTCAGGCTCGGCCGCGCTTTCTGACGCTGCTGCTTTCACTTTTCTCGATTGTCGCGCTGGCCATCGCCACGGTCGGCATCTACGGCGTGGTGTCCTACTCCGTCGCGCGCCGCACCAAAGAGTTCGGCCTACGCATGGTGTTGGGAGCGCAAGGCGGCGATGTGCTGGGTCTGGTGATGAAGCAGGGCGCCGGCATGGTCGTGATCGGACTAGCGGCAGGACTGCTTACTGCATTTTTACTTACGCGATTGATAGCCAGCTTGCTGTTCGGCGTTGCGCCGACGGACGCGGCAACCTTCGCAAGCGTGACCGTACTGTTAGCTGCAGTGGCGCTGGCCGCGTGCTACATTCCCGCTCGCCGCGCCACCCGCGTCGATCCCATGCAAACGCTCCGTTACGAGTGATAGCTACGCGGTGGCGCAGCGAGAAAGCTTCGGGTAAAGTCTCGGCATGGAAACGGCCGGGAAAAGCGCATCGAGCGTCGGGGAGCAGATCGAATTCGCGTGGCACAACTTTGAGGATCAGCAGGCCATCATTCGCGCCGCGGACCTGAAGGCTGGCTACCTTGTTCCGTTTCTGCTGTTTTTTGGCGCCAGCACGATTCCACTCGGCACCGAGGTCGTGCCCAAGCTGAAGTGGAGCGCAACAACCGGAGTGCTTCCGGCTGTGCTGTACATTGCGAGTTACGCGCTGCTTACCGTCGGATTTGTCTGGTCGCTGGCGTTGATCTCTCGCGCAATGACGCCGCGCATCGCGAAACACCATCAAACCCCGCACAAGGGATCGGAGCTGCTCTATTACGAGCACGTGTTACGGCATGCGGATAGCGATGCCTATTATCGCGCGCTGTCTTCAGCCGGCCCCGAACAGATGTTGCGTAACATCACCGATCAAGTCTTTGAGCTTTCGAAGATTTGCAAGGCCAAGCTCGACAATCTGCGCGGCTTCGCGGTGTCGTTCAAGTGGACCGTGGTCGCCTGGTGCATCAGCACTGCCGTCGGCTTCTGGATCATCGCCCATAAGTGAATCTTTAGAATCGAACGGCTCGGCCTACACCCGCGAAGAATGCAATGGACGCTGACGCCCCGAGCACCAGCCATATCCAGCTAAACGAAATCGGTCGAGTCGTGGTGCATCCTGGCTCGACCGGCGCCGAAATGAATGCGGGAATGACAAATAGGCCGCAGTTCAGCCCAAACGAAGCAGCCGCAACCGCGAGTTTTACCGTGCCGGGATTGATTGGGTCGAGCAAAGCTCCAGCAGTGAGCACGCTGCTGGCGGTCACGTACGTCGCCAGAATGAGGCTCCATAACTCGCGATAGGCGACTTCACCCCTGATCACGAGCGCCCGCAAGCTGCCGACCGCGAAGCGGAGCGCTGGGCGATAGATGATTACTCCCGCGAAAGCAATCAGAACACGCCAGAGCCAGGGCGGGTGGAATGATTCGATGACCACGGACCAGTCACCCGTATCTGTGATGGCCGAGTAGAGAAGGCGGCCAGAATTCATCAAACTGACGCATCCGAAAACCCATAAAAAATACCAGCCGCGTGTGAGGCGATTGTCAGCACGAATCACAAGGGCGGCGATTCCACCGAGAACGAGCGTTGCTAAAGTTCCGCATGCTCCAGCCAAACGAGTTGG
>Ga0136846_1215040_pt1 | contig 11218 bp, 13 predicted proteins | sample HopSoiMetagenom2_FD_96841 | JGI IMG/M metagenome (GOLD analysis project Ga0136846, IMG submission 96841) | Grasslands soil microbial communities from Hopland, California, USA - 2 Assembly 2016 (version 4) | ecosystem: Environmental > Terrestrial > Soil > Grasslands | place: USA: Hopland... | reverse complement strand
TCCGAGGTCGGGTTCTCGATACTAGCTTGATCTGGGTGGACAACGTTTGTGGCATTCACCTTGTAGATATATCGTTTGCCTTGCCAAAAAATGCCAATTTCGTCACCAACCTGCATGTTATTCAGAAAATAAAATGGACCCCGAGGGTCGGTATAGGTAAAACGGTGAGCGACGATGACAGTATTGCTGCCTTTGTCTGGGGTACTAGTGTTTGGCCTGCGCCAAGTGCCACTATGCAGCGCCGCCATTGTCTGTCCTTCGTTAATCGGTGCGTCAAGGAGCATAGCGGGAATAACCAAGCGATTACCCTCGGGCATAGCCGATTCTTTGCTGAGTGGAACATGCAGCTCAGAACCAAGCATTTGCAATCGGCTGGTGGTATGGCTTTCAAACCAAAACGTCAGTATGGGCACAAGCGGCATCACGACAATGTAACCGCAGACAAGCAATATTGCGCCTAGGAGCGTAGTATTCGCATGGGCCAGCTTCATACTGTTAGTATAAGCGTTTTGATGCTGTTTTACGCAGTGTGCTGGGTGAAGTAGTTGATTTCGTTGACAATGTCGAGGAGGGCTTGGGCACGGGACTTCTCATCGGTAATCTGCTGTGCAGCAGCGTAAGCCTCCTTAATAAGCTCTTTGTTGTCGGAGGCCTGAATCATCATCATGGTGGTGCGGAATTTTTCTTCTGGCGTTTGGTCGAGATGGCCAATAAGGGGACTCAGTTGCTGCAAGGCCTGCTGCTTGATGTTAAGCAAATCATCTCCATCGCTTGCTGCTGTCGACGGGAGCGAACTGGCAGCAGGAAGGTCTTCGGGTACTGCTGGTGCGCCAGCCGGGGGCACCGCAGGAGAGGCAGGCTCAAACGTTTGGGCTGTGCTACTTGGTCCGCCGACAACGGTGCTGCTATCTGTATCCTGGGTTGGGTCGACGAGATCATTTTGTGGAGGTGCTAGTGGCATGCCTGTGTCCTGCATTGCCCCTGCTGTATCGTCTCCTGCGTCGTCATGTGCGCCACCAAACATAGTTGTCTCCCTCATCTATCAGCCTATACTATATGAATACTACCATAATAGCACAAGCGGTTTGTGAGAAAGAAGCGTATGTTGGACGATCTCAAATATATCCACCAAAAGGATACGGCAGATGCGCTGGGCATTGTTGCTCATCAGGCCGAGCAGCTCCGGGAATCTTGTATGCTGCTGGGGAACGCAACGTTTAAGGACATTCACACCATTGTCCACGTCGGCATGGGCGGCTCTGCTGTACCTGCTGAATTTGCCAAGACCTGGCTGGATCCGGCCAAGCCGTTTGAAATCGTCCGAGACTACGCATTGCCGTTGTATGTCGATGAGCACACCTTACTTATCGCCGACAGCCATTCCGGCAATACTGAAGAAGTGGTTAGTGGCCTGGAAGAGGGGCTACGGCGAGGCGCTCAGGCAGCGATTATTACTACGGGGGGCAGATTGCGCCAGATTGCCGAAGATCGACAATTGCCGCTCATCGTCCTGTCCGCCCACATGCAGCCACGCTATGCTGCCGTATCGAATCTTAAGGCAATAGCGACAGTATTGGTAAGCGCAGGGTTAGTGGATGCAGAAACTGTATATCCAGTGGCCGAGGCAACGGCTACACACGTTGAGCAGGCTATACAATCGTGGCTACCGACAGTGCCCACCAAAGATAATCCAGCCAAACAGCTTGCCCAGGAATTGCTCGGAAAGTCAGTGGTGATATATAGCGGCCCGCGGCTGCACCCTGCAGCATATAAATGGAAGATTAGTGTCAATGAAAATGCCAAGCAGATCGCCTGGCTCAATCAGTTGCCCGAATTCAATCACAACGAATTTATTGGTTGGAGCGAACAACCAGTCGCCAAGCCGTATGCCGTGATTGATCTTCGGAGCAATCTCGACGACGAGCGCATCCAAAAGCGTTTTGAAATTTCATCGCGTTTGCTTTCCGGCATGCGCCCAGAACCACATGTCGTGCAGGCTAAAGGACGGACATTGCTCGAGCAACTAATGTGGGCCTCAGCCTTTGCTGACTTCACCACCATCTACCTTGCTCTTTTAAATGGCATTAACCCCACGCCCATCGACCTCGTAGAAAAGTTCAAACGCGCTATGGTGTAACCGGCAATGTCACCTAGACAAAGCGTAGATATAGTTAACTGCCAGGGAAAAGCTATCCTCCTAGCTCATTGCTAACGGTTGGCTAATCTTGTTTGCAACCCGCACCAAGCCATCTAAGTGGTTCTGCACTGTTTCGATCTGTTCTTCTATAGTCATGACGCGACCTTCACGGTGGTAGGTGTTGAATTCGCTTATGTCTAGTATCATCTGCATACTTTCACGTACTGCCGCAGCTTGTAACATTTCGTTTTCAACCCACTCATCCTTTTCCCGCTTACTACCGACCAACGGTGCTATTTGTTCGGCTCTAGCGAGCACTTTCGTAAAAGGTAAGCTTGCGAGCCCTGAGTAGTGTCTCATGTATTGCATGCGTGACGAGTCATCCGGCAACGCGACAAGGTTTAACATAACTTCTTCTAAGGCATCCTTGTCACTAATAGCGTCAATCATATGTATAGCATCATCGTAAGTAATGTGAGTCTCTCCAACATCGATAGGCACCCAATGAGCATATTGATTAGCCCAGGAACCGTCGAGGATGCTGACTCGTTCTACTACTGGGCCTAGAGGTTCATTAGGGTGAGTGAGTGCGTTAAGGCGCAAGCTTAAGCCGTGATCGGCCGCTTCCGTCATCTGATCTTGCATGCCTTTCTCTTCGAGTCCGAAGAACTTAGAATGATTTCCGCCCCAGTCATGTTTGTCGAACTCAAGCGGGCCGTCTTTTTGCCCTGTCTGCGGATTATAAGTGGGTTTACCGGGAATGGGCCAGTGCCCGTCGCGGATGGTTATTAGCCAACGATCGTTATTGGCTACTATTTTGTTTCTTTCTTCTTGGGTGAGGTCCTCGCGTCTACCGAAAGCATCAGTAATCTCTGGGTAGGCGTACTCGATAATTTTGGGCGTATGCGTATTTTCTCCAGGTAAAGCTTGCTCGGCAAAGGTAGCGGCGATGGCTACGGTATCCTCTACGCTACATGACTCAACCAAGCCATCGTCGCGAACCCGACTGCCGATGAGTGGTCCGAATACTCTAACGTCCGGACTAGGAGAAGAGGAGTTAAGTTCTCTAGTCCATCGACTATCTGGAACTACGTGCGCTGCCTTATATAAAGATGGAAGACCGCCTAGCTCTTCTGCACCGGTACTGCCATATTCCCCGACTCCCCCCAGGGCCTTATTTCCTACCCCTTGTGCAACGGCAAGGGGATTACTAGCGTCATGGCTCACTGCATCGTACTGCTCATGAGCGTTTGGTGGTATGTTTTGTGTTGTTTCGGTCATCTTTTTGTTTGAGAATTATATTTATTAGTAAAGCATTGTATCGTAAATCTGTCAAATGTTCATCACAACATAGAAGTGGCAATAGTTAGGGAGCTCATTATCTTCAGCTAGTACACAGGGGTGGGATATACTATAAAAAGCACTATGCGAATATTAGTTGTCGAAGACGAAGAGAAGATTGCTAAGAGTTTGGAGCGGGGTCTAGGCGCAGAAGGGTACGTGGTGGATGTGGCCGAAGACGGTGACATGGCCGAAACGCTGCACGATGCCAACAGTTACGACCTTATTTTGCTGGATTGGATGATCCCGGGACACCGTGACGGGCCGGCGCTCGTGACGTATTGGCGGGATAGCGGTTCGCAAGTGCCAATTTTGATGCTTACGGCCCGCGCGGCGATTGGCGACCGCGTGCAAGGATTGGATGTTGGCGCTGATGACTATCTGCCGAAGCCGTTTTCGTTTGACGAACTGCTGGCCCGCGTGCGAGCACTCTTGCGCCGGCCACAAGCCAGCATAGGTAATCTTTTTGTATCTGGCGCGTTGGAACTTGACGTGGTCTCTAAAGAGGTAACAGTCGATAAGCAATTAGTGCACCTTACCGCTAAGGAATTTCAGTTGCTGGAATATTTACTGCGTCACAAGCGGGAAGTGATTAGTAAAGATCAATTGCTCGACCATGTCTGGGCTGACGAAGCCCGCGTGCAACACAATACCGTCGAGACGTTTGTAGCTAATGTGCGCAAAAAGATTGGTGACGACGTGATTCACACTATTCGAGGGCATGGGTACAAGGTACTCTAAGAGCACTATGTTTAAGTCGGCGCGCGTTAAGCTTACTCTCTTTTACCTCGCTATTCTGCTAGCGTTTAGCTTTACACTGACGTTTAGCTTTCGGGTGTTGTTTGAACACGAGTTTGGGCATAGCAATGATTTACAGCGCGGCGAAGCTCGGCAGCTTTTCTTGCGCGGACTCTATATACCTGGGCGGCCTTACAATGATTTCAGCAATTTTCAGCAGGATCAGGCGGGGGAAGTGCATACGCGCCTCAATGAAGATTTATTTTTCATTAATATTGCAGCTTTGATTATTGGCGGCGTGCTGAGTTACTGGTTTGCCGGGCGCACACTTGGACCAATCGAAAAGGCTCACAAGGAACAAGCTCGTTTTGCGGCCGATGCCAGCCACGAACTGCGTACGCCACTCACTAACATTAAATTGGAAAATGAGATCTTTTTGCGTCAAAAACAATTTGGCGAAACTGACGCCCGCGAACTTATTCAGAGTAATCTTGAGGAAGTGCAGCGATTGGAAGGACTATCGAGCAACTTGCTTGCTTTAACGCAATATGGGAGCACGCCGCTCAATCTCAAAACTTTGCCTGTGCAGAAGATTATCGGTGACTCGTTGCAGCAAGTTAAAAAAGTGGCCGAAAAACGGCAGGTGCAATGGAAGGAGGATATAGCAGAGGCCAATATTATCGGCGATGCCAACAGCCTGGTGCAGTTGTTAGTTATCCTGCTCGACAATGCCATAAAATACGGGCCTGAGGGAGGCGTGGTGTCTGTTGGTAGTAAGCCAGAGGACGGGCATCTACTGGTATGGGTGCAAGATCAAGGTCCAGGCATCCATACCGATGATATGCCTCGCATTTTTGACCGCCTATACCGTGGTGACAAAGCCCGTAGCAGCAAGGTGAGCGGGTACGGGCTGGGTTTAAGTTTGGCCAGAGCTATTGCCGACGCCAACCACGCCGAGCTGCGTGCACAGAATATCCCAGGCACAAAAGGTGCGTGTTTTGTGTTGCGTATCCCCTTAGCGGGTAAGTAGCTGCTAGATCCTGCTTTAGCCGGAATGAGGTTTTAGATGAGTTCTAGTTATGATGCGCTACACCCTGATATACTAAAAAGTATCATGAGGTGGTACATATCCACACGGGCACGGCTGGGGCTGGCCCTTATTGGTGCAACGCTTGTCAGTGTCGCCTTGTATGGTATTGGTGCATGGCGCAATCACGCTTGGGATTTTTGGTATCTTAACTGGAACTTGCTCCTGGCGTGGATACCTTTGCTGCTGGTGTTATGGTTGGAGCGTATCTTAAGCCACAAGGTATGGTCGGCTTGGCCGGCCCTGGCCGTGACGTTCTTGTATCTGAGTTTTCTGCCGAATGCTTTTTATGTCACTACCGACGTGATCCATTTGCAGGAAGTGCCGCGCGTTGACCTGATATACGATGTCGTGACCTTCACACTCTTTAGTTTTACAGCCTTTATTATCGGTTTGCTCAGCGTCTACTTGCTCCATATCCAGTTATTAAAGCGGGTGAGCGTACGGCTGGCCTGGGTTTTTGTGCTGTCTGCTCTTTTTTTAACTAGCTTCGCGATTTATGTCGGCCGCGATTTACGATGGAATACCTGGGACGTTTTGCTCAATCCAGCTAGCATAATCTTTGAAGTTTCAGATGGTTTTGCCCACCCGAGCGCCCATCCGGAACTGTTTTCTATCACCTTCGGCTTCTTTGTACTTATAGCTGTGACGTACTCGGTAGCCTGGTACGCGGGCCGCCTTGCCCGGCAGCAGAAGTTACTCGACTGAAGCCTGATATAATTCCCCCCCTGATGAAGACGCTACAAACTGCGCTAGTGAGCGCCATACAAGATTTGTTCAACCTTGCGAGTACCCCCTGAGCTTACCGTCCGGATGAGCAATTTGGCGATTATGCAACCAATATCACCTGTAGCTAGCCGGTAGACTCAGCCGCCTACCGCACGAGATAGCCAACGAATTAGCTTCGCGTCTGCGGGAACGAGCGGAACTGTAGATACTGTCACTGTTGCTGGGCCCGGTTTTATCAATCTGAAATTGAGCGATGTAAGCTTGATTGAGCAGGCTAACTCGGTGTAATAACAGGCTTCTTTCCACTGCGATCCGCACCTTGGTCCAAATACCCGAGGCCTTATTTTAGATCTCGGATCGGGGCCCAGGATAGCAATGGTCGGCTGCACTAGCACTCGGGGTGTTATAATAGGTTTACCGTGAAAGCTGAGAACACAACACCAGAGGATAAAACCAAGACCAGCGCCAAAGCCGCGCGCGTTGCCAACAAAACACGTGAAGTAAAAGAAGTGGCTACCAAGCTACGCCATCTTGGTCCTGTTGGCCAAGCCGAAGTGGTGAGCCAGGCGCTTACCTCGCAAGCTACCAAACAAATGAGCCGTCAGGTGGATGGCTTTACCGATTTTTTGCGCGACCAGAGCGTCATCGGCATCGGTATCGGATTGGTCCTTGGTACCCAGTTGAAGACAGTAGTAGACAGTATTACGAATGGTTTTGTGCTGCCCGTCACGCAGCTCTTTTTGCCAGGCAAGCAGAAGTTTACCGATCTTACCTGGACGGTGCATATGGGCAACAGGGCTACTGCAATTCAATGGGGCAACGTTGTATACACGATCTTCAATTTTTTGCTCGTAGCAGTTATCGTGTACGCTATTTTTAAACTCCTCAAGCTCGATAAATTGTCCAAAAAGAAGACGTAAGTAGGAAAAGAACAGGACCATATGTCAGGAATGAACTTGAGCGACAGTGAATGGCGCAAGAAACTGACCCCGGAGCAATACGAAGTGCTTCGCGGTAAAGGCACCGAGGCGCCATTTACCGGTAAACTGTTATACAACGATCAGGCGGGCAGCTACACCTGCGCAGCCTGCGGCAATGTGCTATTTGACTCGACGACTAAGTTTGAAGCCGATTGCGGTTGGCCCAGCTTCTATGATGCCAAAAAGGGTTCGGTAGTGCTGTCTCCCGATAATACGCTTGGCATGCATCGTGTAGAAGTTACCTGCGCCCGGTGTGGCGGCCATCTCGGGCACGTGTTCGACGATGCCCCTGATCAGCCGACAGGGCAGCGTTTTTGCATTAATTCGGCGGCACTAGCATTTTTACCAAAGAAGTAGGCATCTGATAATGAATATTGATAAACACGCACTGCCAACCAAACTTCTATGGGTAGACCTGGAAATGACCGGCCTCAAGCCGACTAGCGATGTCATTATTGAAATAGCGGCCGAGATAACCGATTTTGACTTTGCTTCGCTCGCTAGCTACGAAGCGATTATTAAGCAGTCTGAAATGGCGTTAGCTTCTATGAATGAGTGGGCTGCGGCTCAGCACGCCGCCAGCGGTTTAACCGATCGCATTCGCACTCATGGCCGGCCAGAAAAAGAAGTAGTGCAGGAGTTCGCCGCCCTCATTAAAGAGCATTTTGGCAACGAGCCAGCAGTACTGGCCGGGAATTCCATTCACCAGGACCGTCAATTTATCCGGCAATGGTGGCCCGAAGTCGACGCCCTGCTGCATTATCGTATGTTCGATGTCACCGCTTTTAAGGTGCTCATGCAAGGCAAATACGGCGTAGAGTTCGAGAAAAAAGACGCCCACCGCGCCGCCGGCGACATCCGGGAGTCGATTACAGAGCTACAATACTACCTCGACTGGCTCAAGCAACGCGCGAGCTAGTATTGTTCATTATATAATGAGGATAACATGAGTGAATTCAATCATCGTAAACCCCGCTGGGCCACGAGTCTGGCAGCCGTTGCCATGGGGATGTCGGCCTGCGCGTCAGGTGGCAGTAAACCTGATATAAAAGGTTGCGGAGACGGCATGGAGAGTACGGCGCGTTTCGGCTTCAGCATACCCGCTTCCAATGCACCCGCATTGCTCAGAGGGCAAGGATGGGACGTTGTAAAGATAGTCGAGACTAAAGACCGGGACAACCTAAGGGCCCCGAAAGATTTGGGATATATTGTCTTTGCTCAAGTTGGATATGGCGCAACCGGTCTTTCGCAAGCCCAGGCGAGCCAAGACGCTCCAAAGATTGCCTCCATGGCTGCAACGGAACTCGGTATGACACTATCTGCGGAAGCCCCTTCTGGCGTATTCGAGGCTCCTGAGGGAAGTTTATACGGTACGTTTATCTTACATTTTGTACCGAGCTCCCCGTGTATTGCACGTCCAATTACATCTGTTTAAGCAAGGATCAGACTTCACCTTCTGGTTTATGAGGTGTATAATATACAATCTATACGGATTTTTGCAAAATGCGCGCAGTAATTTTTGATTTAGATCATACACTCTTCATGACTGAAGATACATTGCACGAAGGCGTTACAGACCTTTTAGCTATTCTTCGCCGTCTTGACGCGCGTGTTGCGGGATTGAGTAACAAAGATCACCGGATCCTGGTGCGGCTGGAAGAAGCAGGTATTCGCCAGTATTTCTCGCAGGTTTTGTGTGCTGACCAAAACATGGACGAGCGGATTGAACCAAAAGAACCCGCCGGCGTCCATCACGTATTGCATCTTATGCGCATGGCTCCAGAGCAGGCGGTGCTGGTAAGCCATGCTCATGGTGATATCCTGCTGGGTAAGGATGCCGGCCTGGTCTATACTATTGGCGTCAGCCATGGGTCTGGTAACGTCTCGCCTTTGCATGAAGCAGGAGCTGACTATATCGCAGAAGATATCCCCGCAGTTTTGGGCATGATAGGGTAAGCTTAAACATGATGCCAGACCATATAGAATTAGAAACCTACCTTTTGAGTTTTCCGAACGCCAGGCTTGACTATCCATTCGGAGAAAACGTAGCTGTATATAAGGTAGGCGATAAAATGTTCGCCTTAGTGACCGAAAAAAGTTCGCCGATTCGTTTGAGCCTAAAGTGTGATCCGCTTTTGGCTGAAACACTCCGCCAGAAATACGAAACGGTCGTGCCGGGTTATCATCTGAATAAAAAACACTGGAATACCGTACTGCTCACTGGCCAGCTAACCTGGGAAGAAGTACAGGATCTTATCCGTCACTCATACCAATTAGTGGTCGGCTAGTCTGTGTTTGCTGGCCATTGCTGTAGGAGTAAGGCTACCTGTTGATAGTCCTGGTGCAGCAGATTACGTTCCGTTTTGGCGGTCGGCAGAGAGTTATCGTACGCTGTTTTTATTTCGGAGGCGTAGTCGGTAAGCTGCTTACGCATAATAGTGATGAAGGTGGCGTCAAACGTGGAGGCGGATTGGGCGGCAGTCAATGTCTTGTCGGTGGCTGTGCTTTTTTTGGCGAGGAGTTGTTTCGCCGAAACTTTCGTCTTCTTTTTGGCTAAATAGCTGAGCCATTGATTCTGATGGGTAGTGAGCGATAGCTTGGTATTAATCGCCGCATTGAGTACGAGAGGGTTACTCGACTGGCTACTTAGCCCGCTCACGCGTATGATCTCACTTTCGGTTTGGGTAAGCGTGGTGAGGTCGGCGACATTCGTTTTATCGCCCAAAAAAAGATTACTGCCTACAACAATGACGATGATCAGTAATATCGCACCACCAAGTAATACCGCCAGTTTCACCATAAACGAACCAGATCCGGCCGTACCTAATCCCTTTGATGGCTTTGACGCTTTGGTGGGCCCGGCCAGAATAAAATCGTAATTAGGAGGGGGCGGCTGCGGAGGTGCGCCGTACGGATCGGGATTCATAACAATATTTAATCACACGCCGGTTATGTTATGAAAGTGTTAGCGCACGCTTAGATAAGATCCGGCCGTCCCGATTATCTGTGCAACAGGGGTAACATACGCTACACTACTAGTAGTGGACGCGGTTGAGGATATTAAGAGTCGCTTGAGTATAGAAGACGTAGTAAGCCAGTACGTCGAACTTAAGCGTGCCGGCCGTAATTTTAAGGGTTTGAGTCCGTTTGGTAACGAGCGCACACCTAGTTTTATAGTGAGCCCGGAAAAGCAGATCTGGCACGACTTTAGCTCTGGCAAAGGCGGCAATATGTTCAGCTTTGTCATGGAGATGGAAGGGCTTGATTTTCGCGGTGCGCTAGAGCTACTGGCCCGCAAAGCCGGCGTCGACCTTGAGCAATATAAGGGGTCGTACACAAATAATACCAAAGAAAAAGAGCGGCTGCATGAAGCCCTGGAGCTGGCTGCTCATTTTTACCAGGTCCAGTTTAGTAAAAACCAAACAGCGCTCGAATATGTGTTCAAAAAACGCTGCTTTACCAAGCAGACAGTACTGGAGTGGCATTTAGGATATTCCCCGAATACGGGCACGGCACTCGTTGATTTTTTGCGCAAGAAGGGCTTTAGCGAGCAGGAAATCAAAGGGGCGGGCCTCAGCGCTCAGCGCTACCGGGGCCTGGGGGACATGTTTCGTGGCCGCCTAATGATCCCATTGCAGGATCCGCAGGGGCGTGTCATCGGCTTTACGGCACGTATCTTGGTGGACGACCCCAATGCGCCAAAATACATCAACACGCCGCAGACGATGCTGTACGACAAGTCCCGCCATATCTATGGGTTACATTTGGCCAAAGAAGCTATTCGCAAGACCAAATATGTGGTGATTGCCGAGGGAAATCTGGACGTTATTGCCAGTCATCAAGCGGGCGTGCGGCAGGTGGTCGCCACGGCAGGCACGGCACTAACCGCGCCGCATCTCAAGGCACTGAGTCGTTTTACAGGCGATATCCGGCTCAGCTTTGACGCAGATAGTGCGGGGCTCAATGCCACAGAGCGCGCCATCCCTATTGCTAGCAAAGTGGGCGTCAGCCTGAGCATTATTACTATTCCGAGTGGTAAAGATCCTGACGAACTGATCAAACAGAACCCCGCAACCTGGCAGGAGATTATCGAAAAGCCCCAGTATGCGCTCGATTGGCTTATGAATAGATATCAGGAAAAATTGGACATTACCACTGCGCAAGGCAAGCGACAGTTTAGCGATGTGATTATGGGAGTAGTGCGCG
>Ga0136846_1213334_pt1 | contig 11219 bp, 9 predicted proteins | sample HopSoiMetagenom2_FD_96841 | JGI IMG/M metagenome (GOLD analysis project Ga0136846, IMG submission 96841) | Grasslands soil microbial communities from Hopland, California, USA - 2 Assembly 2016 (version 4) | ecosystem: Environmental > Terrestrial > Soil > Grasslands | place: USA: Hopland... | reverse complement strand
GAGAAGAGCGAGCTCATTGCCGTCGTCAGCCACGAGCTCCGGACGCCGCTCGCCGCCATCGGTGGCTATGCCGAACTCCTCTCGCTCGGCATTCGCGGACCACTCGCCGAGCTACAGCGAATCGACATTGAGCGCATTCTGCAGGCGCAGACCCACATCCTCCGCCTCCTCGACGACCTCGTCGGGTATAGCAAACTCGAAACAGGACGGCTGCGTCTCGACATCGGGGACGTTCTCGTGCGCGATGCCGTGAGCGCGCTCGCATCGCTCATCCGCCCGCAGGCGGCACTCAAGGGGATCGAGATCGCCGTCCACGACTCGGGCTCTGAGATCGTGGCCCGCGCCGATGAGGAGCGGCTTCGTCAGATCGTCCTCAACCTCCTCACGAACGCGATCAAGTTCACGCCGCGAGGTGGACACGTCGCGGTGTCGTATGGCGCGGACGAGACGAGCGTCCACATCGCAATTCAGGATGACGGCATCGGCATTCCCGCCGAAAAGCTCGATGTCGTCTTCGAACCCTATGTTCAGCTCGGCTCCACCGGTGTGAATCAGGAGCTGGGCTCCGGGCTCGGCCTCGCGATCAGCCGCGACCTCGCGCGAGCGATGGGCGGCGATCTTACCGCCACAAGCTCGCCGGAGGCGGGCACCGTCTTCACCGTGCGCCTGCCGCTCAGCCGACGTCGTTTCGGAGATTCGCCGTCGACCTGAGGCCGCTGGCGCAGAAATTCCACATGACTGGTTCACCTATGCCTCCGCGGCGCATCATCGTCATCGGAGCGTCGGCGGGTGGCGTCGAGGCAGTCACGCAAGTCGTGCGAACGCTCCCTCGCGACATCGACGCGGCGCTCTTCGTCACGATTCATTTTCCGGCTACAAGCGCGAGTGCGCTCCCCCGGATTCTCGAGCGTGCCGGCCGCCTTCAAGCCGTACACGCTACCGACGATCAGCCTATCGAGGCGGGAAGGATCTATGTAGCGCCGCCGGACCATCACCTCCTCATCTTCCGCGATGTCGTGCGCCTCTATCGCGGACCACGGGAGAACGGCAACCGGCCCGCCGTCGATCCGATGTTCCGAAGCGCAGCGATTGCTTACGGCCCGCGTGTGATTGGCGTGATTCTCTCCGGCAGCCTCGACGACGGTACGTCAGGCCTGATCGCGATCAAACGCCGCGGCGGCATCGCCATCGCGCAGGATCCCGAGGAAGCCATCTTTCCCTCGATGCCCCAGAGTGCCATCGATCATGTCGCGGTGGATCACGTCATGAAGCTCGATCGGCTCTCGGCAGTGCTGTCCGATCTCTCAATGCAACCGCCCACCGAGGAGGAACAGGTGGCCTTCGACGACGCCGAGAAAGACCTCGAGTACAGTGAGATCGATCTCTCCCGGATCGAGAATGCAGCCGATCACCCCGGTGTCCTCGCCCCGTTCGGTTGCCCGGACTGCGGCGGAACCTTGTGGGAGCTGCGCGAGGGCGAGCTGGTTCGATTTCGTTGCCGTGTCGGCCATGCCTGGACGTCGGACGCGCTGCTCGCGAGGCAGACCGAGACCCTCGACGGCGCGCTCTGGACGGCGCTCCGCGCACTCGAGGAGAGCGCGTCGCTCAACGAGCAGCTCGCCGACCGTGCACGCAACCGCGGCAACGAGCGTCTTGCCGAGAGGCTCGCGGACAACGCGAAGCTCGCGAATGGACGCGCACGAGTCATTCGCGATATTCTCGTTCAGCCCAAGGATCCGCCACCGATTCCGCAGAGTGGGCGCGCGATTCGTGGCACCCGACGCCATCCCGAGCCGGCAACTGGAGAGTAGGGCCAACGTGGCCTATCAACGTCTCGGTACGGGGCCCATATTCCGTTACCGTCACCTGATTGGCCTGGTTTAGAATGTCCTCACGACCGTCCGACGGTCTTGGTACCCTCATCGAGTATCTGAAGCGTGGGCGCGGGTTCGATTTCGCCGGCTACAAGCCGGCGAGCCTCGAGCGCCGCGTGCAGAAGCGCATGCAGACGCTCGGCGTCGTCGAGTACGCGGATTATCTCGATTATCTCGAGGTCCATCCCGAAGAATTCGAGATCCTCTTCAACACGATTCTCATCAACGTCACGGCGTTCTTTCGCGACGCCGGGACCTGGGAGTTTCTCGCGAAGGAGGTCCTTCCGCAGTTGCTCGCGCGGAGAAAGGATGGGGCGCCGATTCGCGTCTGGAGCGCTGGCTGCGCGAGTGGGGAAGAGGCATACACCCTCGCCATGATCTTCGCCGAAGCGCTCGGTCCCGCGGCGTATCGCGAGCGCGTGAAGATCTATGCGACCGACATCGACGAGGACGCGCTGTCGCGCGCGCGTCAGGCGACCTACGACGCGAAAGAGGTGGAGGGTGTCCCGCCGGAGCTCCTCGCGAAGTACTTCGAGGAGAGCGGGGGCAAGTACGTCTTTCGGCAGGATCTGCGGCGGAACGTGATCTTCGGCCGCCACAATCTCATGCAGGACGCGCCCATCTCGCGCGTCGACCTGCTCTCCTGCCGCAACACGCTGATGTACTTCAACGCTGAGACGCAGGGACGCATCCTCACGCGCTTTCACTTCGCGCTCAACGATGGAGGCATCCTCCTCCTCGGCCGCGCCGAAACGCTGCTCAGCCAGGCGAGCACGTTCGAGCCGATCGACCTGCGGCGGCGCATTTCGGCCAAGCTTCCACGTGCAAGCCTGAATCTCCGCGATCGGCTGTTGCTCTTGACGCAGCCCGAAGGCTCCGACGACAACGCCGTGGACATGGAATCGAAGGTGCGGCTCAGGGAGTCGGCATTCGACGCGGTGCCAACGGCGCAGATCGTCGTCGATCTCGAGGGAAGGCTCGCGCTCGCCAACGAGCGCGCCCGCGCGATCATCCCGCTCGCGCCAACCGACATCGGACGGCCGATTCAGGATCTGAAGATCTCGTATCGGCCAGTAGAGATTCGCTCGTGCATCGATCAGGCGCGCAATGAGCGAGTGCCCGTCATTCTCCGCGACGTCGATTGGCAGGCACAGAGCGGAGAGGCACGATGGCTCGACATCCAGATCGTTCCACTCATCGACCAGGGCAACATCCTCATCGGCGTCGCGATAACCTTTTTCGATGTCACGGTCAGCAAGCGGCTTCAAAAAGAGCTGGAGCATGCCAATCAGGAGCTCGAGACCGCGTACGAGGAGCTCCAATCGACCAACGAGGAGCTCGAGACCACGAACGAGGAGCTCCAGTCGACCGTCGAGGAGCTCGAGACCACGAATGAGGAGCTGCAGTCTACAAACGAAGAGCTCGAGACCATGAACGAGGAGCTTCAGTCCACGAACGAAGAGCTCCAGGCGACGAACACCGAGCTGCACCAGCGCACCGACGAGCTGAATAACGTCAACGCGTTCCTCGAGAGCATTCTCACGAGCCTGCGTGGCGGTGTCGCCGTCGTCGACGCCGACTTCAAGGTGCTCGTCTGGAACACGCACGCCCAGGAGCTCTGGGGGCTGCGCGCCGATGAAGCTGTTGGTCGGCAGTTGCTGAGCCTCGACGTCGGTGTGCCGCTCGAGCGGCTGACGCAGCCGATGCGCGAATGTCTCACCGGATCACGGACGTACATCGAGCTGGAGCTCGACAGCACGAACCGCCGTGGCCGCACGATCCGCTGCCGCGTGACCTGCTCACCGCTCTTCAACGGGCAGCACGTCATCCGGGGCGTCATCGTGATGATGGAAGATCTCGATGCAGGGCAGAGTGCGGACGCTCCTCGTCTGCCGCGCCCCACGCAGGCGGCCGAATCACGTCACTGAGCCAGGTGCTGCGATGCCGAACACGCAACCGATCGAAGCCGACAGCTACTCGCGTCTGCTGGGTATCAACCGGCAGGCATTCTCCGAGGCGCATTACGAGGTCGCGTACCACGCGCTCGCGGCAGCGCTGCACGCCGCGTCCGACGAGGCGGATCAGACACGGGTTCGCGAGGTCCAGGTGGTAGCGATCGAGCAGCGTGACTGGATCGACGAGCACCGGCCCGAGCATCGCCTCTCTTCGGCTTCGGCGCGGAAGCGCGGCCAGCAGAATATCTTCTGGATGCTGGAGCGGCAGGCCGCGGCGCTCGGCCAGCTCTCGATGCGGAAGACGCGGCAGCCGTCCTAACGATGCGCGAATGTCGCGCGGCGGAGACGTCTCCGCCGCGCGACATTCGTGTGTGCGCCGTCTGGCGAATCGCCTAGCGACGCGCCAAGCGCACCGTGCCGACTTTCTTGTTGCCGCGCGACGGACGAATCACGATCTCGATGTCGCGACCGAGCCGCAGGAGGATGCGAACCAGTCGGTCGGTCGAGAAACCGCGCAGCTTGCCATTGAGCAACAGGGAAACCTGCGAGCGGGCCTCGCCCGTCTGATCGGCAACCTGCACCTGCGACATATCATTCTTCTCGACGATGCTCTGAATCTCGGAGAGCAACTCCTCCTTCTTGATGAACGGATTGCGAACTCCCGGCTGCGAGCCGCGCCGTCTGCGCTTTGCTGTGCCCACCCTGACCCCGTTGTCTGATGGTTACATGAGTGTCTTCGGAACCGCGCGGAACATTAATGAATTCTCACGATTCGGGAAGACCTATTCCGCCCCCCGCGCCAGAAATGTCGAATTGCATACAGTCGCGCTCGACCGAATGGCCGGCTTCGAAGGCCACACCGCCGAAAAATTCGTGGCGTCGACGTGACGCAGATCTCTTGACGTAAGCGGGGCGAGTGACCAAGCTCCTGCCCGGACTCACCGCGAGACAGATGGAGATCGAACGACAGACGAATGGCGTGGCGCTGCCGCCGCGCTCGAGCGATGCAGCGTACGCCGATGTTCGTCACCCGGGCTCATGGTCAGGCTCTGAGCTCCTCGCCAGGATTCTCGACGGCGTCGCCGACGGGATCGCCGCCCATGACGCCTCTGGCCAACTGCTCTTCATCAACGACGCCGGCGCTCGCATGTGCGGCTACGACGGCACCGCGGCCGCGCTCGGCGTTCCCTCAGGCGATTTCTTCGAGCGTGTCCAGGTCTTCGACATCGATGGTCGCGCGCTCGCCGAAGCCGAGCTCCCAGGCCCACTCGCGGCACGCGGACACGTAGTCCCCGAACGCATCCTGCGCATCCAGCTCCGGCTCGGCGGCGAACGATGGGTATCCGTCAAAGCAACGCCCATCCTCGACCGGCGCGGTGCCGTCCGGATGTCGATCAGCATCTTTCGCGACGTAACGCGGGAGCGGCGCGCCGAGGCGGAGCGCGACCGCGTCGTGCGAGAGCTCGAGTCGGAGCGGAAGCGGCTCGCCGCGCTCGTCGAGCAGCTCAGCGCGGCCGCCGAGCGGCGGCCGCGGGCGGATCGTTAGGCGGTCGAGCCGCAGTGCGGCCGGTCAGCGACCGGCTTTCGTGGTGATGATCACGACTCCGCTCGAGCCCGCACTGCCGTAGGCCCGGCGCGCCGTCGCGCCCTTGAGCACCTCGATGTGCTCGATCGTCGCCGGGTCCAGATCCCGCACCGCGTTCGGCACGCTCGTGCTGTCGCCGCGCGGCAGGATGTGCCCGTCGAGCACGTACAAAACATCGCCCGGAAAACCGAGCGCGACGCGCTCGCTCGACGTCGGAACGACTGCGGGATGTGCGAATCGCTGCGCGCTGCACGCCGCGAGGGCGAGTGCGAAAAGCGCGACCGGAAGACGATGGGGCATAACCAACGAAGCTGACGGAGGAAGGGTCGGGCCTCTACATTATGCCTCCATGACCGCGAAGCGCAATCTGGAATCGATCGGCGCCGCGGGCGCCCCCGCCCCGCCCGCTCGCGATGGCCGGACCGCCGAGTCGCGACCGACGCTCGTGGCGGCCACGGCCGGGCGCGTTGCCCCGGTTCACGATGGGGAGCGAAACCCGGGCGTCCCCCTCGACCTCGATGCGTTGCGTACGATCCATGTCAATCGCAGCGCCGTGGAGCGCCGCGCGGCGACGATCCCCACGCGGCGCACGGTCAAAAAGGAGTGGCAGGCCGCCTGGCTGCTACGAGCGATCACGCTCATCGACCTAACGACGCTCGCCGGCGATGATACGCCCGGCAACGTGCGCCGACTCTGCGCCAAGGCACGCCGTCCACTGCGCGACGACCTCGAGCGCGCACTTGGCATTGCCGATCTCGGTATCCAGTGCGGCGCGGTCTGCGTGTATCACGCCGTCGTTCCCACGGCCGTGGACGCGCTCCGTGGAACGAGCATCCCCGTCGCGGCGGTGTCCGCTGGCTTTCCCGCGGGTCTCAGCCCGCTCGAGCAGCGCATCGCCGAGATTCGGGCGAGCGTCGCCGCTGGTGCGCGCGAGATCGACATCGTCGTCACGCGTGGGCACGTGCTCACCGGCAACTGGCACGCGCTCTATGACGAGGTGAAGGCATTTCGCGAAGCCTGCGGCGACGCGCACATGAAGGCGATTCTCGCCACGGGCGAGCTGGCGACGCTGAACAACGTCGCCCGCGCGAGCGTCGTCGCGATGCAGGCGGGCGCGGACTTCATCAAGACGTCGACAGGGAAGGAGGGCGTGAATGCGACGCTCGCGTTCGCGCTGGTGATGGCGCGCATGATCCGCGAGTACCAGGAGCAGACGGGCTACGCCGTCGGCTTCAAGCCGGCGGGTGGAATCCGCAGCGCCAAGAACGTCCTCGAGTACATGTATCTCATGAAGGACGAGCTCGGCGATCGATGGCTGCGGCCGGATCTGTTTCGTATCGGCGCGAGTGCGCTCCTCACTGACATCGAGCGACAGCTCGAGCATTTCGTGACTGGCCGGTATGCGGCCGGCCATCGCATGCCAATGCCCTAACGATATGTCATCAGTCGCGGAGATCTTCGAGTCGCTCGTGTACGGCCCCGCTCCGGAGAGCGACAAGGACGCCCTGTCGTGGCTGGCGAGGCACGAGGGTGTCTTCGGCCAGTTCATCGGTGGGCGCTGGACGGAGCCGGGCGAGACGTTCGACGTCATCAACCCCGCGACACGCGCGACGCTCGCGCGAGTATCGCAGGGCACTGCTCATGACGTGAACGCCGCCGTTGCCGCCGCGCGCGCCGCGCTGCCCGGCTGGCAGGCGCTGTCGCCGCATGCCAGAGCGCGCTGGCTGTACGCGCTCGCCCGCGGCGTCCAGAAGCACTCGCGTCTCTTCGCGGTGCTCGAGAGCATGGACAACGGCAAGTCGATTCGCGAGACGCGCGACATCGACATCCCGCTCGTGGCTCGGCACTTCTACCACCACGCGGGCTGGGCGCAGCTGCTCGACGCGGAATTCCCCGGTTACCACGGGGTCGGCGTCGTCGGTCAGATCATTCCGTGGAACTTCCCACTCCTGATGCTCGCGTGGAAGGTCGCGCCCGCGCTCGCTGCTGGCTGCACCATCGTCATCAAGCCCGCGGAGTTCACGCCTCTCACGGCCTTGCTCTTCGCCGAGCTCGCCGCCGACGTCGGACTGCCGCCCGGAGTTTTGAATGTTCTAACAGGCGATGGCGAGACGGGAAAGCTGATCGTCGATCATTCCGACGTCGACAAGATCGCGTTCACGGGCTCGACGGACGTTGGACGGGCCATCAGGCGCGCGACGGCGGGCTCCGGCAAGAAGCTGAGCCTCGAGCTCGGCGGCAAGAGCCCGTTCATCGTGTACGACGACGCCGATCTGGACAGCGTCGTCGAGGGCGTAGTCGATGCGATCTGGTTCAATCAGGGCCAGGTCTGCTGCGCCGGCTCGCGTCTCCTCGCGCAGGAAGGGATCGCCGCGAAGCTCGAGGGAAAGCTGCGCGCCCGCATGGAGAAGCTGCGCATCGGCTCTTCGCTGGACAAAGCCGTGGACATGGGGGCGATCGTCGCGCCCGTGCAGCTCGAGCGAATCCGCGGCCTCGTCAAGCAGGGCGTAGACGAAGGCGCGCGCATGTGGCAGCCATCGTGGGCTTGTCCCACCGAGGGCTACTTCTACCCGCCGACGTTGTTCACCGACGTCTCGCCATCGTCCACGATCGCGCAGGTCGAGATCTTCGGGCCCGTGCTCGTTTCGATGACCTTCCGCACGCCCGAGGAGTCGGTGGCGCTGGCGAACAACACGCCCTACGGTCTCGCCGCGAGTCTGTGGACGGAGAACATCAATCTCGCCCTCGATATCGCGCCGAAGCTGAAGTCCGGAGTCGTGTGGGTGAACTCGACCAACCTCTTCGACGCCGCCGCGGGCTTCGGCGGCTATCGCGAGAGCGGCTTCGGCCGGGAAGGCGGACGAGAGGGGATGTACGAGTACCTGACGCGGGGCGAGGGACGCGGGACGGGGGACGAGGGAAGCGGGACGCGCGACGTCGTACGAGACCCTGAACTACGCGCCCCGCATCCCGCGTCCCGCGTCCCGCAAATCGACCGAACACCGAAGCTCTTCATAGGCGGCAAGCAGGCGCGCCCCGATTCGGGATACAGCCGCCGCGTCCTCGCGCCTAACGGCGACACCGTCGGCGAGGTGGGCGAGGGCAATCGCAAGGACATCCGCAATGCGGTCGAGGCCGCGCACGCGGCCTATCGTGGCTGGAGCAAGTCCACGGGCCACAATCGCGGGCAGATTCTCTACTACATCGCCGAGAACCTGTCGGTTCGGGCCACCGAGTTCGCCGAGCGGATCGCGCGCATGACGGGGCGGCCATCCGACGACGCGGCGCGCGAGGTCGATGCTGCGATCTCGCGTCTCTTCACCTACGGCGCGTGGGCGGACAAGTACGATGGCGCCGTGCACTCCGTGCCGATCCGTGGCGTCGCGATCGCGATGAACGAGCCGATTGGGGTGCTCGGCGTCGTCTGCCCTAACGAGCACCCGCTCCTCGGCTTCGTCTCGCTGGTCGCGCCCGCGATGGCGACGGGCAACACGGTGATCGCGATTCCGTCCGAGCCGTACCCACTGTCGGCAACCGACCTGTACAGCGTTCTGGAAACGTCAGACCTGCCTGCTGGCGTCGTCAACATCGTCACGGGTGCGAAGGATGCCCTCGCGAAGGTCCTCGCGGATCACGACGACGTGGAGGGCCTCTGGTACTTCGGATCACGCGAGGGCGTGAAGGCTGTCGAGTACGCTTCAGCGGCGAACATGAAACGCACCTGGGCGTCCTGGAAAAACCGCGAGTGGCTCGACGGCCGCCACGGCGAGGGCAGGGAGTTCCTGCGCGAAGCCACGCAGGTAAAGAACGTCTGGGTGCCCTACGGCGAGTAGGACTGTCATCACGAGATTCGCCGCTACCGGATGACGTTGGCATGACGCATGACATTCATACTTCGCGCAGCTTCGATTCATTCGCGAGGGAGGGGTCGAAGCAGAGCGAAGCGAAGAAGTGAGGAACGAAAAGGGGCGGCCATCGGCCGCCCCTTCCGTTTTCCTGATAACTCTGGGCTGATAGCTATGGACTGCTTTCAAGAGACTTGCGACGAGAGATACTTCGTCAACCAGGCCTGGACCTCGTTCCACCAGAGCCGCTGATTCTGCGGCTTGAGCACCCAGTGCCCCTCGTCGGGGAAGATCACCAGTCGGCTGGGCACATTCTGGCGCTGCAGCGCGGTGAACATGGATAAGTCTTCCGTGTACGGGACGCGAAAATCGAGCTCGCCGCCAGTCACGAGCATCGGCGTCTTGAAGTTCTTCACGTAGAGATGCGGCGAGTAGACGCGATACTGCTCACTCATTGCCTTCGGGTTCCAGTAGTCGCCGCCGTATTCCCATTCCGGGAACCAGAGCTCCTCGGTCGCGGTGTTCATGTTCTCGAGATTGAACGGCCCCGCGTGCGAGACGAGCGCCTTGAATCGCGTCGAATGGCCTTCGATCCAGTCCACCATGTAGCCACCGAACGACCCGCCGGCGGCGCCTAACCGCGATCGATCCATCCACGTGTTCCGCGCGAGCGCCGCGTCGAGGCCGTTCATCAGGTCCGTGTAGACCTTCCCACCCCACCCTTTCGACACCTCGTCGACGAACCGCTGTCCATAGCCGGTCGATCCGCGCGGATTCACGATAACTAAACCGAATCCGGGTGCGGCGAACATCTGATAGTTCCATCGCGAGTGCCATTGGTCCAGCCACGCGCCCTGCGGGCCGCCGTGAATCAGCAGCACAGTGGGATACTTCTTTCCGGCTTGCCATTGCGGTGGCTTCACGATGAAGCCCTGCACACTGTCACCGCCGGCACCCTTGAACCAGAAATCTTCTGCCGGATTCACCGCCAGGCGCGCAACCAGCGCGTCATTCTCGTGGGTCAGCTGGCGAGCCGTGGCGCCGCTGCCCTCGATGCTCGCCGTATAGACCTCCGCCGGCCGATCCGCCGCGTCGCGCACCCACGCCAGCATCCGTCCGTCGCTCGACAGCGTGAAGCTCGCGTTGTTGTGCTCGCCCACGAGCACTGCCGGTCCGCGCGGCTTCACGAGACTCGCCCCTGCCGTGCCCTGCTCGAGAACGAAGCGAAAGAGCTTCTCTCGGCCGGCATCGGTCGAATTCACGTACAACGCGCTCATGTCCGGCGCGAAGAAGTACGCGTCGGCGTTGCGATCCCAGTTTGGCAGCAGCTCGCGAGACGTCTTCGTCGCCCGTTCATAGAGCATGAGCCGCCACCGGTCCGACTCGAAGCCCGGTCGACGCTGCGACGCGTAGGCGATGAACCGACCGTTAGGCGTGTACACCGGGTTCTGATCGGCACCAGTATTCGCTGCGGTGATCACGCGCGACGGGCCGCCGGCAGCGGGAACGACGTACAGGTTGACGTCGGTCGACCAGGCGTCGGCGCGGCCGGCATCCTTGGCGGTGTACGTCAGCTCGGATCCATCTGGCGAGAACGCATAGCCCTCGCTTCCCCCGAACGGCCCGGGTGGCACATCGTAGCGTGCGCCAGGCGTGAGATCCCGAAGTCCGGTGCCATCTGGCGCGACGACGAACAGATGCGAGCGCGTCCCGTTGTCCCATGCATTCCAGTGACGAAACATGAGCTGGTCGGCGACGTGCGCCTTCACCGGATTTGCCTCCGCGGCGCTGTCGCGGGCTGCATTGCATGCGTCTGTTGCGCAGCCGGGATAGACCGACGACGTGAACGCGATCAGTGAGCTGGTCTGCGCCCACACCGGTCCGGTCGCGCCGCCATTTATGCGCGTCAACTGCACGCGATTGGTGCCGTCGGCGCTCGCCACCCAGAGCTGGCCACCGG
>Ga0136846_1210834_pt1 | contig 11219 bp, 7 predicted proteins | sample HopSoiMetagenom2_FD_96841 | JGI IMG/M metagenome (GOLD analysis project Ga0136846, IMG submission 96841) | Grasslands soil microbial communities from Hopland, California, USA - 2 Assembly 2016 (version 4) | ecosystem: Environmental > Terrestrial > Soil > Grasslands | place: USA: Hopland... | reverse complement strand
TGTGCTACAGTGGGCAAACCAGTGCCCGCTGCTCCGACCGCGTGGCGGTGGCGATTCGCCGGACTTGTGCTGGGAATAGCGGGCGCGTTTGTCCTGATGTTTCGCCTGCCTGAACTCCATCCCCGCCTGGCACGAATTCGAGGAATCATTGTTCCCGCCATCCTGCTCATCGCCATCATCCTGACGATGGGGACATGGATCGGCGTGACCCCGCAGTTGCGTCGCATCCCCCAGCAGCTTGTTCTGCTGCCTGTCATCTGGCTGGCTCTCGCCGGTCTGGGCAGGCTGCGGCTGCCCCGATGGAGCCTGCCTGCGGTTACGGGAATATTGACGCTTGCCAGTGGTTTGGTGCTTTTCGGTCTGCCACTTGCCTATGTGAAAGGCATTTGGCTTTCTGGCGTTCTCATGACCGTCTCGGTGATCATCACGGTGTCGTTGTTACCGAGCTTGCTAGTCGGCAGAATCGCCACTCGTGGCGGGTCGAGGCGTGACGGCGACATTGCCACGGCCATCTTTGCGAGTTACGTCATCGGGCAATTCATGCCGCTGTTCTATTGAAGAGTGAGTCCAAAGCCGCCTAGCCATGCGCTGCAGCGAACCCGGCCATCGCGCTGTGGTTGAAATCCACGCGTCCTAGGAGCCGGGTCGCTGAGCTTGTGTCGTTAGCCAGCCTACGTAGGCTCACATCGTTCGAGGCCGGGTAATGCCTCCGAGTCAACACACTTCCGTCTCATTCGCCGAAGTCGAGTAAGTTGTTGGAATAACCTGCGTCGGACCCGACACGCCGACGCGTCCTTTATAGATAGCGATGTTGCCGCATTCTTAAAATTGCCAGTCAGCAACCGGCGGCGTTCCCAGAATTGTCGTCCGCTGGACTTTCATACGGATTCTTTCGCATAAGCAGTCGAGTTACTCCATCTTATTTGCTTGCCGTCTTCAATTTAGAAATTCCAAATTGCAGATACTCAATCGCGTTTAGGAGTTCCTTTGTAATATCTTTGTCTTGAGCAACACGGTGCTTGGCGTCTTTGAGAGTGGTTAAAGCGGTTTCAAATAAGCCGATAACGCTTGCATCAATAGCCAATGCGCTATTCCCTGCTTCTTCTGGGGTGTTGGTTGCTTTGAGCAAATCCATAAAGTCGCGGTCCAATTTCGATTTCTTTGCTGCGACTGCTTTCTTTTTTGCCATCCGTATGGTCCTTGGTGAGTGGTGTGCATGCTGATTGTAGCGGTATACTCGCCATCGCTGGCGGTCGATCTACCATCCGCTGCCATACCGACCACCACCATCAGCCGGAGCAAGAATCGATGGTGAAACGGGCGGCGGCAGGGGGCTATTCTTTTCGGAAGACTGCCGCGTCTCGCTGATCAAAGCACCGACAATTATGCTTATGGAACAAAGCTTGGCGCGTCGGTCGGGACCACCTGCGAGAATACAATCGGGCGATGCACCGACGCGCGCAATTAGGCAGTTTTCATCGCACAACGCTCGCCAGCAGGTCGAGCACTGCGTCGCGAATCTTTGGCGCGGCCGCGACTTCGAGATACGCCGAGCGGGCGGGCCAAGTCTCATAGCCTCCCCAAGCATGCTGCTCAGGCGTCGGCAGATAGCCGTTGTAGCCATTGGCCAGCTCAATCAGAAATGTCGGCTTTAAGGGGCTGCGGGCTTTGATCTCTAAACCCGTCTCGGCGAATACTTCGCAGGGGACCGCGGCGATGCCGAGGTCGCCAATCCGCATTGCTTGCAAGGGCACAGAGATTCGCTCGGGAAGCTCGGCAAGCGCGATTGCTTCATCGGCATATACCTGCGGGCGAGTTAGCTTTTCGCGATCCTGAATGCCCTCAACGACCTTGCGTGCCCAGCGCAGTCGCGCTTCATCGGGACGACGAACGGATAGTTCTAATTCTCGCATGGCGACAGCCAACGTTACCGAATCGCGATATGGAACTTGTCGGCAGAGCCGTGCTGCCGCTTGGGCGAGGTCTTCGGCGACGGCCTGGATTTTCTGCCACGGCGGACTGCGTTCTGGGGCTTGGCCGCGGTTGACGTTATTCACATCGCCGCTCGCGCCGTTCGACATCATGCCAACAAACGGCATATCGCCTGCTTCGCCGCCCAACAACTGCCCAAGCCGCTCGGCGAACACTGCGAAGTAATCCGCGCTGATGCTGCCGGCCGAGTAGCCGCCCACATAGTGCAATCCATAATTGGCCAGCACCGCCAGTGGGCGGCCATCCGCGTGCTGCACGGTGAGAACGCTCAATTCCGGATCGACCGGCCCGGCCGACCCCAGCACGTTTTGCGCAGCGGCGGGGTTGGTGACAACTTTGTCGCTGGTGTCACCGAAGGGATTGGGCGGGGCCTCACCGGGCTTCACTTTCCATCGCCGGTTAAACACGTGCTCCGGCTTGGCGACGCTGCCATAACCGACGCGGGCCGGGGCCATTTGGGCCGCAGCCCGGCGAATTGCATCTGCGATTCGCAGCACGACAAAATCGGCATACCAGCGGTCAATCGCCCCTTGTTGGATATTGACGAGTCCCGGGGCAGCGTGCGTGTGCGTGGCCGCTACGAGCATATGCTCAGCCGGCCAGCCAAGCGCCGCCGCCGCAAGCTGTTTCGCCCGATCCACCAAATCGCGGCTAATCATCCGCAGGTCACAGATCACGAATGCCAACTGGGTTGTACCGTTGTCAAGAACAAGGCAGCGGGCGTGCAGCTCGTCATGGACCTGCTTCGCAGGTCCGCCGCGCAGGATAACACCGCCATTATTCGCACCCAGCGGCAGCGTCATATTTGCCTTCGCCGCTCCGGCGCGCAGACCACGTGGAGCGGGCGCTGCATGGAGCGACGACCCAACGAGCGGCAGCACCGGGATGGCGCTCAGAAATCGCCGCCTCGTCCAGTGGTTCATTGACGTGATTCCTTCTCGGAGTGACGAACGCCGGTCTCGCTTAGGGACGAGATCGCGGTGTAGCCCGAATTTTTGCAAGGAGCGCTTCCAACTCTTTCACCTTATCGGGAAAGTGCGCGACGAGGTTTTTCGTCTCTCCGATATCGTCAGCCAAATTGTATAGTTGGGCGGGGATTTGAGCGGCCTTCTTTCCGTCTTTGTTTGTGCGTTGTTGACCGCCTGGATAACTGGACGGCCCGTATTTCCACGATCCTTGTCGCACAGCCAGCCTTCCCGGACAGCCAGCCGTATGATTGATGAGGTGATCGCGCACCGGCTTTTCGGTTGTGCCAACGAGCGCGGGAAGTACGTTGAAGCTGTCAGGCCCCGCGTCGTCGGCCAGTGGTTGATTTGTGAGCGCAGCGAAAGTGGCCAGCATATCGACATGGCAAATCAATTGATCGGATACAGTTGCGGCTTTGATCTGGCGCGGCCAGCGCGCGATAAAAGGAACGCGATGCCCGCCTTCGAATAGGTTTCCCTTGATGCCACGCAGGACGCCATTTTGAAGATGGCCGTTGTTCGTCTCCTTCGTGCCCGCATGGACCGTATCGGGGCCATTCGAATCGAGGACGCCCCCGTTGTCGCTCGTGACGATGACCAGCGCGTTCTCATTCAACTTCAGCCGATCGAGCGCATCGAGCACGCGGCCGACGGTCGCGTCGAATTCTTGAATGACATCGCCTCGCACTCCGGCCTGGCTGGAGCCGCGAAACCGAGCATGGGGCACGCGCGGAACGTGCGCGTCGTGAGTCGCCAGGTAGAGGAAGAAAGGAGCAGCTTGGTGCCGTTCGATGAATTCGACTGCCTTATTCGCGAACGTATCGGCCATGTCGGCGTCAGACCAAAGAGCCGCCGTCCCGCCTTTCATGCCGCCAATTCGTGGAATCCCCAGAACGAATGATTCGGGCTCACCGCGACGCGCGGTGTAGTCGAGCTTGATCGGGTCGGCCGGATCGTATCCGACCACGTCGTGATTCTCGACATAGACGCATGGCACCCGATCACCCGTAGCCGGCAGGATGAATGCGTAGTCGTAGCCGACCTCAAGTGGCCCGGGTTTAATCGGCCGGTTGTAGTCGGTTTCCCGCTCACCAAGTCCCAAATGCCACTTACCGACAATGCCGGTCACATACCCGGCCTGCTTGAGAATCGATGCAACGGTGGCCGAGCCCGGAGCGATGCACAACGGCGCTACGCCACTCATTACGCTCGCGCCGGCCGGCTGACGCCAGGCATATCGACCGGTCATGAAGGCATAGCGTGTTGGCGTACACATTGCCGACGGCGAATGAGCGTCGGTAAATCGGACTCCTTGCTGCGCTAGCCGATCGATGTGCGGCGTCTTGATCTTCGTCGCACCATAGCAGCCGAAATCCCCATAGCCGATGTCATCGCCAAGAATGAAAACGATATTTGGCCGAGAGGACGGCTGGACAGCCAGAGACGTCAGCGGGTGGGCGGCGAAAAGGCATAGAACGAGAAACAGCCGTAGTATGTGCATGAGTTCCCCGTCGTGTGTGGGTCGGCGATTTGTTTCTGCTGTCGCTGGCCTGTTCTAATGTATGCCGACGAGTCGTTCGCTTGTACCTGGACGCGGAGCTTTCGAAATGGCTCACCTTGATTTTCGCGGCCGGATGCCGCACGCTGATGCAGGCGGCCGGGCAGAACGTAGGTAGATTGGCCGTGGTTATTCTCTGACTACCTTGCTGCGATAGACACCATGAAACCGCAATTGATGCTTGTAGCCACTTTGCTGATCATGGCAGAGCCGTTCGCTTTTGTGGCCGCGCAGCAGCCCATTACGCTGAACGATGTCCCGGAAGGCTTGCCTGTCATCGCCTCGGAGGAACCCTATGCCGGCCGCTTCTCGCCAGAAAAGGCGGCGGAGTATCTCGACCGTTCGGCACTCAACTGGCAAAAGACAAAGAAGTGCGCGACCTGCCATTCGAATCTGTTTTATATGGCCGCCCGCCCCGCGCTTGCTAAGGTGCAACCCGATTCGGGCGAAGTGCGCGGCTTCTACGAAGACTACCTTAAAGTCCGCTGGCAGACGAAGGCACCGACGGCGGGAGGGGGCTTCTGGCCCGTCGTTGTCGGCACGGGACTCACGCTGAATGACATTCAGACCACGGGGAAGCTCAGCGATGTTGCCCGCGAGGTGCTTGACATCATGTGGACCGTGCAGCGAGCCGATGGAAGCTGGAAATGGCCGTATTGCAACTACGCGCCGCTGGAAATCGACGATCATTACGGCGTGACGCTGGCGGCCCTCACCATTGGCGTCGCTCCCGACGGTTACGCCGAAACGCCGCAAGCTCGCGCGGGTCTCGACAAGCTGCGCATCTATTTCAAGAACAATCCACCCAAGTCGCTGCACCACCGCGCCATGCTCGCCTGGTGTTCGGTCAGAGTGGATGGAATAGCCACGCAAGACGAGCGCGACCAGACCCTGGCCGAATTGTTCGCACTACAACTCGATGACGGCGGCTGGTCCACGGCCGGCTTGTTGACCGACTGGAAGACACGCAGCGACGGGCAACCTCTGGCCACGGACATCAGCGATGGTTATGGGACCGGCTTCGTCATCGTCCTAGCGCGCGAACTCGGCGTGAAGGCGGACGACCCGCGGCTGAGGCGGGGCATCGACTGGATAATCGCGAATCAGCGGGAAAGCGGTAAATGGTTTACGCGCTCCCCCGTCCGTGACTGTGGCAATCGTCTCTCCAACGCCGGCAGTGCATTCGACATTCTCGCCCTGCAGGCTTGCGGTAAGTTGCCCGGCTGGCCGTTCGATGAAATCAAAAAAGCGCGGTGAAAAATGACAAAGCAATTGTCTCTCCGTCGGCGCCAATTCTTCGCGGCGGCTGCCGCTGCCACTGCGGCCGGCTGGGCCGGCCCTGGTATCCGCCGTCTCCGCGCCGCCGACAGTGCGATTCGGGAGAACGAGCACTTTTGGTTTCGCCTGGCACCCGAAGGGCCGTACATCGATTCGCAGCGCGACAACAAGGCGTTCGGATTCGGTGATAGGAAGGTTTTTCTGTCAGAGGACAACGGCCAGACTTGGACTCACAGCGCTCCGTTTCCTGACGCAGAGAATATTACTTTCAGTTGCCTGCTGAGGAACGGCAACATCCTCTTCGCTACCCGCGAGAAACTGTTCCTGAGCACGGACAATCTCAAGACGCATCGTGAAATTGTTGTGAAAAAACGCGACGGCAGCGATTACTTGCCGCACACGCCGAAGAATCCAGATCAGCCCGGCTGGTATTTCCATTCGCTCGATGGAATTCACACCTGGGACATCGACGGATCAGAAATACTCGTGTGGGGAAATTACTGCAACGTGCTCGGCGGGCCAGTGCCAGTAAACATCTACTACTCGACCGACAGTGGGCAGACCGTCAAGCTCGCGTATTCCTTTGGAAAGAATCCGCACTTTCAAGAGAAGGGAACGCAGCCGGAATCGTACCTTGGCGATTCCGCCAATCCCGTCATTTGCAGGCACGTTCACGCGGTCGTCTTTAATCCCTGGGAGCGGGCGTTCTATGCCTGCACCGGTGACATCAATCGCGGACACGGAAACGAATGTCACTGGCTGCGCGGAGTGTACGACTCGCGAGCCGACGTTTGGGACTGGAAGGTAATTGTGTCGGTGAATTCAAACTCGCGTTACAAGTCGGGCGGTATCAATTTCGTCGATGGACAACTCTACTGGGCCGCAGATGCAAATGGTCCCAAAGGAACGGGTGAGAAACACGACCGTGGTATTTTTCGCTGCGCCCCGTCGGATCTAACCGATCCGAAGAAGCACACGCTGCTATTTAATGCGGAATTTGAAATGGCCAACATGATTATCGAAGACGGCATAATCCTGGCCGGCCATTGTGCGCCCGCATCCACGTATAAAACTGGCATTGCGTTCTCGCCGGACCTGGGGAAGAGCTGGGCACAGTACGACCTGGCCGAGTTCGGGCCACGGTCCCCCGTTCGATTCCAACCAAAGAATAGCGATGGCTGGTTTCGCGTGGACTTGCGAAAAGGCTGGATTGAACGGGCGGAGGTCCTCTTCATTAAGCCGAAGTGAGTAGAAGGAATCGTTGATGCCTTCGCGTCGAGTGGGGCCGATTGTTGCCGGACAATTAGCTGGTTGGGGCTACGCGATGCCCGCTGGTGCGAGCGCAGCGGCCGCGTACAACAGATTCTTGGCTCGTCTGTTTGCAAATCCATTTTGGGAAAGCGAAAAGGTCGAGTTTCGGCGGGTTCTATGGAGTGATGCGCGGCGAGCGGTAGCTAAGGATGAGGAAGCTTTTCGATCACCTGGACTCTACGTGTGGGGCGGTCATTTCGGTCCTTTGCACATCGGGCTGGCGCATATCTCGTTCAAGCAACGCTTCTCCCGGTACATTTGGCAGACGCGATCTCAATGCAATCTTGCTGCAACATCAGGCCTCTGTCGTAGCAAGCGGAATTGAGGGTTTTCCGCCCGAAATACGCGAATGGTGTAAAGCGAAGGGTAGCGAAGTGCGCCTTCGGCATGCCGTAAGATTCGCTTGTGAGGGCATTGGGAGCGTATGGTTTACGTTGCTTCCTCACAATCGATATGACGAGCTCGAAAGGCTTGAAAAAGAGCTGATTCCAGTGGCAGACGCGTGGAACCAACGTCGGGGCTTGCAACCACTCATCAACGCAGTCTTCAAGCGATCGCGTTCCTTAAGGAGTTCAAAGTGACCGACCGCCTTAGTTGGGTCGAAAAAACCGCCATCTCGCTCGGCCTCATCGACCAGCGACCCCATCCTGAAGGGAGCAGCGACGGGCTGCTGACGAGCGCCCCGCCGCCAGAACACTGGGACGATTGGACGGAAATCGAGACGCACGGCTGGCCAGGCAAGCGAGTCGAGCGACATTATTCGCTCGTCCCCACCACCTGCTTCAATTGCGAATCGGCTTGCGGCCTGTTGGCCTATGTCGATAAGGCCACGGGCGAAATCCGCAAGTTCGAAGGCAATCCGCTGCATCCGGCCAGCCGCGGGCGATTGTGCGCCAAGGGGCCGGCGACGATTAATCAGATCAACGATCCCGACCGGATTTTGCATCCATTGAAGCGGGTCGGTCGGCGGGGCGAGGGAAAGTGGGAAAAGATCGGGTGGCAGGAGGCGATCGAGATGATCGCGGCTCGCATCCGCAAGGCACTGGAGCAGGACCGCCGCAACGAAGTCGTTTATCACGTTGGCCGGCCAGGGAATGAAGGCTATGTCGAAAGAGTTTTGCAGGCCTGGGGTATCGACGGGCACAACAGCCATACCAATATCTGCTCCTCCGGTGCGCGGTTCGGATACGCAATTTGGCACGCCTACGATCGGCCCAGCCCCGACCACGCCAACGCCGAATTCATTTTCCTGATCTCCTCGCACCTGGAATCGGGCCACTACTTCAATCCCCACGCCCAGCGAATCATCGAAGGCAAGCTGGCTGGGGCGAAGCTGGCCGTGATGGACCCGCGGCTCTCGAACACCGCCTCAATGGCCGATTACTGGATGCCGACGCGTCCGGGAACGGAATCGGCTGCGCTGTTGGCAATGGCCTCGGTGATTTTGGCCGAAAAACTTTACGACGCTGAATTCCTGCGCCGCTGGGTGAACTGGGAAGACTATCTACGCGCCGCGCATCCCGATCGCCCGCGGACCTTTGAGCAGTTCATTGAGGCGCTGCAGGCCGACTACGCTCGCTTCACGCCACGGCACGCGGCCGACGAATGCGGCATTTCCGAGGAGATGATCATCGAAGTGGCCCGCCGCATCGGCCGCGCGGGGCATCGCTTTGCCGCTCACAATTGGCGCGGCCCAGCCAGCGCGCATCTGGGCGGCTGGCAAGTCGCCCGCTGCCTGCACCTGCTCAGCGTTTTGGTCGGCGCGGTCGGCACCAAAGGAGGCACGAGCCCCAATGCCTGGAGCAAGTTTCGGCCGCAGTTGTTCGACCACCCGCCCGCGCCCAACCAATGGAACGAGCTGCATTGGCCGCGCGAGTATCCGCTGTCGCACTATGAGATGAGCTTCCTCCTGCCCCACTTCCTGAAAGAAGGCCGCGGCAAGCTCGATGTCTATTTCACGCGCGTCTTCAATCCGGTTTGGACGTATCCGGATGGATTTACGTGGATCGAAGCGCTGTCCGACGAGTCAAAAATCGGCCTGCATATCGCGCTCACGCCGACTTGGAACGAGACGGCCTACTTCGCCGACCTCGTGCTGCCGATGGGGCACTCCGCCGAGCGGCACGACATCAACAGCTACGAAACGCATAGCGGCATGTGGCTCGCTTTCCGGCAGCCGGTGCGTCGGGTGTTGGCCGAGCGGGCCGGTCAGAAGGTGCAGCACACCTACGAAACGAATCCGGGCCTCGTGTGGGAGGAAGATGAATTCTGGATTGACCTTTCGTGGCAGATCGATCCGACCGGGAAACTTGGCATCCGCAAACACTTCGAAAGCCCCTATCGATCCGGCGAAAAGATCAGCATCAACGAGTATTACCGCTATGTGTTCGACCGCGTGCCGGGTCTGCCGGAAGCCGCGAAAGCCAAGGGGCTCGACCCGCTCGGCTACATGCGCAAGTACGGCGCGTTCGAGATTCACAAGACGACTTACAGCCGTCATGAGCGCCGGCTGACGAGCGCGGAGCGAGACGGGATCGAGATCGACCCGAATACACACGTGGCACTCAAGGGCGGCAAGGGTGTCGCCATCGATCAGGACGGCGAGTGCGTCGAGGGTTTTCCGACTCCGTCGCGCAGACAAGAGATCTATTCGCAAACGCTGATCGATTGGGGCTGGCCGGAGTATGCGCTCCCGGGCTACATCGAAAGCCACGTCGATTGGCGGCAGATCGACGCCTCTGCCGGCGAATTCTGCCTGCTGCCCACGTTTCGCCTGCCAACGCTAATCCACACTCGCAGCGGCTCGGCCAAATGGCTCAATGAAATCTCGCAGTGCAATCCAATCTGGCTGCATACATCGGATGCCGCGCGGCTGGGCATCGCCGACGGCGACTTGGCTCGCGTCACGACCGAAATCGGGCATTTCGTTGACCGCGTCTGGGTGACCGAAGCCATCCGGCCTGGTGTCGTGGCCTGCTCGCACCATTTGGGCCGATGGCGGCGTGACAACGACGGACCGGCCAGCCGCTTCAGCGGCAGCGTGGTCGAAATCAAGCAGCCGGGACCGGGGCAATGGCTGGTCCGACAGAAACAGGGACCGCGCCCCTTTGCCAGCGCGGACCCCGATTCGTCACGCATCTGGTGGCGCGACGGCGGCGTGCCGCAAAACCTGACGCACGCGGTGCATCCTGATCCCATCAGTGGCATGCACTGCTGGCACCAGAAATGTACCGTGGAGCGAGCTCGGCCCGAGGATCATTACGGCGACGTCTTCGTCGATACCAACAAGTCTCACGAAGTGTATAAGAAGTGGCTGGCGAAAGCTCGCCCGGCTCCCGGTCCCCACGGCCTGCGCCGTCCCTTATGGATGAATCGACCGCTGCGTCCCACCGCGGAGGCGTTTTACCTGGCCGGTATCTCCGGCCAGCCCTCGCGCGACGCCGTTCCCAGCGAGGAAACCTGGTATTACATGATTTAGGCGGTGTAGCCGTTGGGCGGCCGGACATCCACCCCCAAAGCAGTTTCACCGACCACTTATCTAATTCACCTGCTCAATGCGCCCGCGACCTCGAATGCGATCGTTCATGCCGATCCAGAACCAGTCCAGTCCACCCGCGCCGATGAGCGTATCCACCGCTCCGTCGTCCGAGACGGTCATATCGTCGAGGACGAAGGCGCCATTGGCGCCCGTGCCGTTGCGAATGTTGCTGATGCGAGTGGCGTAGCTATTGGCGCTGGTCCATTCGTCAAGAATCGCTTGCAGCGCCTCGTCGTCTTCGTCGTGCGCCGTTGATCCGGCGATCAGAATGTCATCGCCGAAATTGCCGTAGAGCGCATCGCGGCCGGCTCCGCCAATGAGGATGTTGCGGCCCGGTCGGGCGATAAGTTTGTCGTTGCCATCACCACCCACGAGGATATTGTTCCCCACTCCACCGATGAGCGTGTCGTTGCCGGCCTGGCCATAGAGATGGTCATTGCCCACGCCGCCGTCGATCGTGTCGTTGCCGTCGCCGCCGATCAGGAGGTCATTGCCCAGGCTGCCGGCCAGGACATCATTGCCGGCCTCGCCAAAGAGCGTGTCATTTCCAACACCACCAACGATCACGTCATTGCCG
>Ga0136846_1236020_pt1 | contig 11220 bp, 7 predicted proteins | sample HopSoiMetagenom2_FD_96841 | JGI IMG/M metagenome (GOLD analysis project Ga0136846, IMG submission 96841) | Grasslands soil microbial communities from Hopland, California, USA - 2 Assembly 2016 (version 4) | ecosystem: Environmental > Terrestrial > Soil > Grasslands | place: USA: Hopland... | reverse complement strand
CGGTGGCTGCAAGATGATCCGGAGCTCAAGGGAATTGATGCAGTCATCTTTGACGAATTCCACGAGCGAAATCTTTTGAGCGATGTCGCGCTCGGTTTGGTGAAGGCAATTCAGGAGAGAAAACGATCCGAACTCAAACTGATCGTCATGTCGGCGACATTGGACACGGCAACAGTGGCAAAATATTTGAGTGACGCGCCGATCCTCGTTTCTGCAGGAACGATGTTTTCGGTGGAGATCAACCATCTTGATTATGGCGATAACGCGCCCATGCCGGAACAGGCCGCGCAAGCAATCGAGGAAATCATCAATTCAGGAGAGGTGGGAGATATTCTCGTTTTTATGCCGGGAATGTCTGAAATACAGGCAACTATTGCGGCGTGCCGAACTCTCCGGATAAGCGAGCGAGTCACTTTGATTCCGCTCCATGGCGAACTTCCGGCCGAAGACCAGGATAAAGCCTTTGCACCCAACTCGCTTCGGAAGATCATTGTTTCAACAAATGTCGCGGAGACTTCCGTGACGATCGATGGCATTCGCCATGTGGTCGACAGCGGTGTGGCTCGAATTGCTCGATACGATCCGGAACGGGGAATCGGCACGCTGATGATCGAGGAGATCAGCCGCGCTTCCGCGGACCAGCGGAAAGGCCGGGCCGGAAGAACCGCGCCTGGAACCTGCCGCAGATTGTGGACGGAAAGCAACCATTTGAACCGGCCGGAACGGAATACACCTGAGATACAACGGGCCGATCTTGCGGAAACCGTATTGCTCTTGCATTCGCTTGGGATTCGCAAGGCAGCGGAATTCGATTGGCTTGATAAGCCGGACACACAAGCGGTTGAGCGCGCGGAAAAACTGCTCAGAATGCTGGGCGCAATTTCCGAAAGCGAAGGTGGCTCTCATTCAGACTTGACGGCAATTGGCAGAAGAATGCTGAAGTTACCGATGCATCCGCGCTATTCACGCATGCTGATCGAAGCAGCGAAGCACGGTTGCACAAAAGAGGCGGCACTCTGTGCGGCACTGGTGAGCGGGAGAGATTTGTTGGTTCGGCTGCGCCGCGACGACAAACACATAAGCCACGCGCGTGAGAATCTCGAAACGAGTGATCAATCCGATTTTTTTGTGCTCATCGAGGCATATAAATTCGCGCAGGAGAATCGGTTCAACGTGGAGGCCTGCCGGAGGTACGGAATTCATGCGTTGTCGGCGCAACAAGTCGGAATGACCTGGGGGCAGATTTTGGATATTACCAAAACCCATTTGCACGGTGAAGAAGAGGGTGGGTGCGACGCTGAAAAGCTCCAAAAGTGCATCCTCGCCGGTTTTGTTGATCAGCTTTGTGTTCGAAAGGATCAGGGAACTTTGGATTGTCTGCTGACGGAAGGACGCACGGGCACACTCATGCGCGAAAGCGTCGTGCAAAAGGCGGCGCTTTTCGTGGCGGCTTCGATTCGCGAGATCAGTGGCAAAAGCGGTCCGCTGACCCTGCTGGGCCTCGCCACCGCGGTGAATCTCCAGTGGCTGAAGGAGATGTTCCCGCAGCATTTCCGTTATGACATCGAGCATCAATACGACCGCACGCATAAACGGGTCGCGGCGATCCGAATCACTCGATTTGAAGATCTCGTGGTGGCGCGGGAACACGAGAAGGATCTGGATCCGACGCAGAGCGGGCTCACATTGGCCGACGCGCACCTCGAAGGTTTGTTTGAACTGCCGTTTCTCACGCATGATCTGAAGCAATTCATCGCGCGCGTGAACCTGATCGCAAAAGCCGCGCCCGACCTGGAGTTTCCGTATTTCGACAGAGCCGCTTTGAGAAGATCATTGGGCCTGGCGTTTCACGGATTATTTCTCGCCAAAGAAGCCCAAGCCAAAGAACTGAAGACAGCGATTCAGAGCCATTTGGCGCCGGAGCAAATTGGCTGGCTTGATGAATTGGCTCCACAGACAATCATCTGGCAAGAGGGCAAAAAAACGAAACTCCTTTACCCGGAGAACAGCCACGAGGAGAAAGACCTGAATCCACCGGAAGCGCAAGTAAAATTAAATGAATGCTTCGCTCTAACAGAACATCCGACGATCTGCGAAGGCAAAGTGGCTGTTAAACTCTGGGTTTGTTCGCCCGATGGCAAACGCATCCAAGCGACGACGAGTTGGCCCGAGTTTCGCACCAAAGAGTACCCGAAACTTAAGCCCAATCTGCAGAGGAAGTTCTCCGGATTTACCTGGCTTTGATCTTGAGTTGCTAAAAGACTGCTTAAGCAATCTTAATAAGGCGACGATAAGGCGTTAAATAGGTTGATCACAAGATCAACCGGTTATCGATTTATGTGGCACTACGCAGTGGCGGAACAATCGTTTGGACCGTGCACCGCCGAGCAAATCGGCGAACTGGCGCGCAACGGTACTATTACAGGGGACACTTTGGTCTGGACTGAAGGGATGCAGTCGTGGCTTCCGGCGCGACAGTCCAGTTTCAGTCACCTTTTTGGGCCGTCGCCGGCGCCGATGGCCGCCTCGACCGACGTTCCGTCGAATCCCAATGCACTCGCCTTTGAAAGTTCGGACCCAGCGCCGAACAAAAATAAGAATATCAATGTGATCGCAAGCGTTGTGGGAGCAGTGATTGGGTTTGCCGCAATTCAGATGCTACCGCATCAACTGGCTTTTCGATTGATCGGCGGCGGCATCGCCGGATTCGTTTGCGGTCTGCTGCCCTATTTCGTGGGCAAGAATAAAAATCCGAAACTGGCAAACATCGCACTCATATCGTGCGCCATTTCAGGAATCGTTTTAGGTGCGATTCTCGCGCTCCCGGTTGCCGTCGTTTTTACGATCATCATCACAGTGAAGCCCGCAACCGCGGAAAACTGAAACTTTCGACAAGCCACGTCAAAGTTGGCTCTGGATTCAAGCGCGTGCGAAATCGATAAAACCGCGTTCCGGATCGACATTCAAAAGTTTGAGGCGGACCTTATCTCCCACATCCAGACCGATTTCACCGCGAATTACCTTGCCTTCAATCGGAGGATTTTTCACACGCACCCACGTGCCTTTCAAGGAGGCGCCGGTGACAATGGCATCGAAGACTTCGCCAATTCGATTACGGACGATGTAAGCGGCAGCGATCTTGCGCATTGAGCGTTCCAGCTTGCGGGCGGCGTGCTCGCGTTCGGTGCAATGGCTGGCGATCTCCTCAAGTTCTTTGTCTGAATACGGATTGGGTTGCTTGGAAAGGAGTGCCAGAAGGAGTCTTTGCAAAACCTGATCCGCGAAGCGCCGGTTTGGAGCAGTCGAGTGACTGTAATCGTCAACGGCCAATCCAAAGTGGCTCGTCTGAGGTCCGTCGGGCCGTTCGACAATATATTCACCAGCGCCGAGGAGTTTCACGATGGTGAGGGAAAGCTCATTAAAGCCAGCGGGATCGGCAGCGCGGCGCGCGGCCAGGAAGTCCGCAAGCGGTTTTGGATTGGGCTCTTCGGAAAGAGTGGTTCCGTACGAGGCGGCGATCTGGCGGATCCGATCCCAGCGCTTCGGAGCGCGAACGACGCGGTCGATAATAGGCCAGCCGTGCGTTTTTAAGAAGGTCGCCGTGGCGACATTCGCGGCAATCATAAAGGTTTCGATCAGATCCGGCGCGCGATTATGGCTAATCAGAACCAGGTCAACCACTTCGCCATTCCTGCGAACCGGTTTCGCTTCAAAGGAGGAAAATGTCAGAGCGCCTGTACGTTTGCGCAGTTCAATCAAGCATTGCGCGGCGTCGGATTGAAGACGCAATTGTTCACGAAGGGCGGGAAAGTCGCCCGCCGGATCAATCTGGCCGTCGTGCTCAAAAAATTGCTCTACGTTGTCATAGGTCAGTCGAGCGCGGTTGCGGACCCGGGCCTGGTAAACCTGCGGGCTGGCTATTTCGCCGTTTGACTGGACCATCATGTCGATGACCATGGCGATATGATCGCTATTCTCAAGCAGAGAGGTCCTGTCATTTGAAAGCTCCGGAGGCAGCAGATTGAAAGTTTTGGCGGCAGTGTAAATCGAGACAGTATTTTGACTGGCCCGTGCGTCGATCGGCCCGCCCTTGCGCACAAAAGTGACTACATCCGCAATTCCGATCAGCAAACGGATGCATTCGTTGGGAGCTTTTTCGGCATACTCGATCTGATCGAGGTCGCGGGAATCTTCGTTATCGATCGATGACCAGAGAAAATGCCGCAGGTCTGGCAAAGACAAGTCAGGCGCTGGGGACGTGAGCACGCTTTTCAGCTCCTCGGCGACTTCCGGTGGAAAATCAGGCTGAAAACCGCTGGCAATCAGCGCGCGCCGGGCGCGATCAACCAAATCAAACTCCTTCATTACGAAATCAATCCTCGTTTGCGCAGCATCGCTTCCATGGCTCTATCCATCATCAGTTCAGCCAGTGGTTTCGTTGTTTCATCCAGGAACGCATGCGCTTTCTTTAATATGTTCAAGTCGCCCGACTCTCCGGCCTGGCACTGTTTCAACGTCTCCTCGATCATGCTCAATGCCGTCTCAATTTGCGAGCGCTGATCTGGATTCAGTTCGCCACCGAATTGGGCAAGTCCATTTTTGGTCGCCTTGATCGTTTCTTCAGCTTTTAGTTTCGCCTCGATCCAGCGCCGAGCGGCGAGATCTTCGAACGCGTGCTCGACCGATTCTTCGACCATTTTTTGGACATCCGCGTCCGCGACGTCGACGGCCGACTTCATCTGAACGATCTTTTCCTTCCCGGTCTTCGTATCGCGGGCGAGGACGTGGAGAATTCCGTTCGCGTCGATTTCGAATTGCACTCCGACTCGCGGAATGCCACGGGGCGCGCGCTCGAACTCGAGTGAAAAGCTGCCGAGGCTCCAGTTGTCCCTTGCGCGGTCGCGCTCTCCCTGCAAAACGTGAATCAGCATGGAGCTCTGATTATCGACCGCGGTCGTGAACATCTCCCCTGCTTTCACCGGAATGGTGGAATTTCTGGGAATGATCACGTTCGTCAACCCACCGAATGTTTCAATGCCGAGCGAAAGAGGAGTGACATCGAGCAGAAGGACATTCTTGAACCCGCCCGAGAGAATCTCCGCCTGAATGGCTGCTCCGAGGGCGATTGCCTCGTCGGGATTTTGTGTCGTGTTCAGCATCGGCCCTTCCCGCCGGTGGTAATCACTGCCCATTCTCAAGGCGCCAGCCACTGCTTCAAAATCAGTGCAACCAAACCATTCGGAAACGAGTTCTCGCACGAGCGGCATGCGCGTTTGCCCCCCGACCAAAATAATCTGATCGAGATCGCGCGCGGCCAGCTTCGCATCAGCCAGAGCGCGAATACAATGTTCGCGCGTGCGATGGATAATCGGGAGGGTAAGGTCCTCGAGAAGCTCGCGCGCGATCCGCGTCTCGAAGCTGAAGGCTGGGGTCAGAAACGGAAGCGAAATACTTGTCTCCATTTCCGATGAAAGACGGATTTTGCTCTGTTCGGCTGTTTCGCGCAGGCAGGCCATAACGCCAGGATCAGAAGTGAGGTCTCCAGCGCCGGCTTCTTTGATTTTTTCGAGAAGAAAATCGATCAATTTTTTGTCGAGATCGTCGCCACCCAATCGCGTGTTGCCACTGGTCGCGAGCACCTGAAAAACACCGCCACGCAGCTCCAGAATAGAAAGATCGAAAGTGCCCCCGCCAAGATCGTAAACGGCAATCCTCGAATGCTCTCCTAAACGGTCCAATCCGTAGGCAAGAGCCGCGGCGGTTGGTTCGTTCAGAATCCGTTCGATAGTGAATCCGGCCAGCTCGCCGGCTTTTTTGGTGGCATTCCGCTGCGCATCGTTGAAGTAAGCAGGCACGGTGATCACCGCGCGGGTCACCTCCTCGCCAAAATAGGCTTCGGCGTCGCGTTTTAATTTCTTTAAGACTTCAGCGGAAATTTCTTCCGGAGTAAATTTTCGTTCGTGGATTTCGATTTCCACCGGTCCACTCCCCTGCCCCCGCACGGAATAAGTCACGAGCATCTCTTCGGATTGGATATCGTTACCGCGCCGACCGATGAAACGCTTGACCGAATAAACCGTTTCGCGCGGATGCAAGAGCCGAATGCGATTGGCCTTCTCACCGACGACGGGCTCAGCCCCCCTGTCCGGAAAATGAACGACCGAGGGTGTCAGTCGCCGCCCCTCTCCATCGGGAATTACAAACGGAATACCCGAATCCACCGCTGCCACCAGTGAATTCGTGGTTCCAAGATCAATTCCGACAATTCTACTCACCTGCGATGAGCAACTAACCTGCTTTCGCACTTGATGCAAGCAAAGCTAACCTTCGAAAGCTCAGGTTCTTAGCTCTTGACAGCAGGTTTACTTTGTTATACAAAGTCCTTTGTGAATAATAAACAGACTTTCGGCTTGAACCTCGGCCAAACCGTTCCTCCTCCCATCCCCGTTCCTCGCTCCTGCTCTTTCCCGTTCTCCATTTTGCTTTTTTCCATCGCGCTTGGTTTCATCGGGAACCTGCTTTTTCGCGATCAAGGCCTGGGAATAAATGCTTTCCTTTGGATGCTCTTATTTTGTGGAACATCATTGATCCTCGCTTACGCCGCCCAACCAAAAGCGCTGGCTTCCACACTGATCCTCAATGGGCTCGCGATTTGCTTCTCGGCTCTGCTGGCGTGGAGAGATTCGCCCATGTTAAACGGACTCGCGTTGTTCGGAATCGCGGCGTCGCTCGCCGTGGCTTCAGGACGAAATTTCTCGCGGACCGCCTTCGCCAAACGCATTTCACAATATTTCAGAACATTTCTCGACACGGCGCTTCACGCGATCATCGGATTTCTGCTTTTGCTCGAAAACGAAATTCAATGGAGAAAAAGCTCTGAAACCGGTATTTGGCGTCATCTGAGGACGGCCTTGTCCGGAATTTTGATTGCGCTTCCCTTTCTCGTGCTGTTCGCAATTTTGTTTTCTTCCGCTGACGCAGTTTTCCGCGATCGCCTAAAGGCACTTCTCCAATTCGATTTAAAAAATTTTATCTTGAATACGTTTTGGACCGGGATGATTTGCTGGATGACGGCTGGTTACCTTCGAAAATCACTGATTGTCCCTGAAAAGCCGCCGGTACTTCCTGCCGAAAGAAACCCATGGCTGACGAGCGCCGAACTTAATATCGCGCTCGGCTGCGTGAACATTCTTTTTTTGAGCTTTGTTGTCGTTCAGCTTAAATATTTCTTTGGCGGAAGCAGCACAATCAAAGTGACAGCCGATCTAACTTACGCTGAATACGCGCGACGGGGATTTTTTGAACTGGTCGCCGCATCCGTTCTGGTTTTGCCCTTATTATTGCTTGCGGACTCTCTCCATCCGGAAAAGAAATCCAAAGCCGGGTTTCGCGCACTCTCCGGGATGATGGTCGGTCTTTTACTGGTGATCATGCTATCCGCCGGAAGACGGATGCATCTTTATCAAACTGAATATGGGCTCACGGAACTGCGATTTTACGTCTCCGCCTTTATCATGGCTCTGACCGTCGCTTTCTTTTGGTTTTGCGGCACGGTCTTATGCGGCAAACGGCCGCTCTTTGCCGGAGGGCTATTCTGTATTGGCGCTCTGTCGATCTTCGCGCTGCACGCCGTCAATCCCGATGCATGGATTGCGCGGGTCAATCTTGCCCGGCAGACCGAAGGAAAATTGTTTGATCCGCATTACATCGCCACGCTCTCAGCCGATGCCGCTCCGGCAATCATGGACGCCCTTCCAAAGCTGTCCGAGAAAGAACGTGCGGCTGTCACAACCCGTCTCAAGCTGAACGGAAGCATGTACGATTGGAGGAGCTGGAATTGGTCGCGATTCCGAGGGTCCAAGTCAATTCAGAAAACGCGCTGAGATTAGGCGAAGAGTTCTCAAACCACATTTGACACAAGTTCGCCGGGTTCCTATTTTGCGGCTCGTTGAAGAGATTGCCTCGTTCGGCTCGTGTTTCGCGCGATGGTTCCCCAACGGTCCTGGTGTTGGGGGTGGGTTCATTTGCGCAATCGATGATGCGCATTCTGCGGGATGCGGGCGCGAATGTGCTTTGCTATCTCACGCGCACTTACGGCCATTTCCCGCCATCGATCGAAGGGCTCACCTTTGATTTTGCAAAATTCCCGACACCAGTTCCGCTTATAAAAAAGCATAAGGTTGATTTCGTTCTGCCAATGTCGATTGACTGGGCGCAGAAGGAATGGACCAAAGACTTGTTGAACTCAGGCGTGCCGGTTGTTTGTCCCACAGGCGAGGCTTTGAAGCTGGAGAGAGAACGCGACTTGGCGCGGGTGTTGTGTGAGAGATTTAAAATTCCATTTCCGCGCGCCTATTTTGCGAGTGATCTCAACGCGGCGCGACGCATTCTCAAAAAGGATCCGCGCCCCTACGTGATCAAGAATCCGCTCTGCGGCCCGACCAGCCCGATTCACACAATTGTGTGCGAAGATAAGGAAGATACCTTGAACTGGCTGCCGCGACTTGATTTCGGGGAGGGCGTCTTCCTGCAGGAGTATCTCGGCCGCGCGGAAGCGGGACACTTTGCTTTTGTCTCAGGCGGTGAGATTCATTCGCTCGCGACAAACCAGGAGTACAAGCGCGCCTTTCACGGGAACCAGGGAGTGGTAGCCGGCGCTCCTCTGGGCGGCCTGGTCGAGTGCGACCCGGCTGATCAGTACGGGCTCGCGCGTGAATTGTTGCATCCACTTTTACCCTGGTTTCGCGAAACGAAGTTCCATGGGCCCGTCCAGGTGACCGCGATGAGGAGCGGCAAGCGGTGGCATGTTCTGGAGTATAACGTCCGGCTTGGGGTCACTTCAGGGGCGATGATTTTGCGGATGCTCGAAAATGCTCCGGCGGTTCTGCAGCAGGTGGCGCGAAACGAAAAACTGAAACTGGAATGGCGGCCCAATCTGAAGTTTGGCTGTTCGATCACCCTGGCGGGCTTCGGCTATCCTTATACGCAAATAAACGGGCCTCAGTTGCCGCTGAAAGTGAGCGGGAAATTCGATTGCGACGTTTGGTGGAATGAAGTGAAGCAGATCAAAGGAAAGCTTTTTGCGACTGGGCATCGGATTGCTGACGTCGTCGCGATTGATTCGAAGCTGGACCGCGCGATTGAGCGAGCGTACCGTAACATGGAAAAGCTCACCTGCCTGGCGAGTTATTATAGAGAAGACATCGGCCAATCCCTCTGGCCTCCCGGTTCCAATTAAAAATGCAGCAAGCCCAAATTTCCTCGCCCGGATGGATCGAAATCGATTTGAAGCAATACGCCGCGAATTTGGATTCGATCTGGACGACGAAGCCGTCTCACGTCGGTGTAGCGATCGTTCTCAAGGACAATGCCTATGGCCATGGGGCAGTCGAACTCGGGCGAGTCGCGGAAAAAAAAGGAGCGGCGCTGCTCGTCGTAGCGACCCTGGGCGAGGCTCTCGAACTGCGGGAGGCCGGCCTCCGTTCAAAGATTCTCATTCTGGGGGAAAGACATCCTGCCGAAGTGGAGAGCTGCTGGAAAAATGACCTCGCCATTTGCGCTGGCTCCCTGAACTCGCTCCAGATGCTGAACCGGAGCGCGGGAGCGGCTCCCGGCCGGGGCCGGGTCCATCTGAAAATCGATTCGGGAATGAGCCGGTACGGCCTTCGCTGGTCCGACATTTCACGGCTCGCGCCGGAGATCGCGTCGCTGAAGAATCTCGAAATTGAAGGAGTACTCAGCCACTTCGCGATGTCGGACGAAGTCGATAAAAGCTTCGCTCAATTGCAACTGCAGCGCTTCACTGAAGCGGTCGAACATCTCCGCGCTGGTGGCGTGAACCCGCGGTTCGTCCACATTTGCAATTCCGGCGGCCTGCTGGACCTGCCGCAGGCTCACTTCAATCTGGTCCGCGCGGGGATTCTCGGCTTTGGCATTTATCCTTCCAAGGTGTGCCGGCGGATCGACGGCCTCGCCCCGATCATGAGCGTTAAAGCGCGGATCGCAGCGACGAAAGAGCTCGAAGCAGGTGATCACGTTGGTTACGGAATGCGTTTCACCGCTCCGCAGCGAATGAAAATCGCGACCCTGGGAATCGGGTATGGCTGGGGTTTTCCGCGCGTCCGAAATCAAGGCGCGGTTTTAATTCACGGAAAACGCGCGCCAATCATTGGCGGGGTCTCAATGGATGCAATCAGTGTGGATATTACCCGGATTCCGGAAGCGCAACCGTGGGACGACGCCGTGCTCGTAGGCCGGAGCGGGAACGAGGAGATTACAATCCACGAAATAGCTGAACTCAAGAACAGTGTCTCTTATGATGCGATGACCGCGTGGCGCGCGCGGCTGCCTCGGGTTTATTTGCGGTAGCCAGGACGAATGAAACTCCTTTTTTCTGAAGGGCCGCCAGATTACGCGAACTACATTTTTCCTTATGTGATCTGGGCCTTTCCGGAAAAGGACGAGGATGTCAGCCGCATTTTTGAGGCGGGCTTTCTTCCGAGTTCGCGCCTGATGCAGCGCTTTTACATGGCGCGGCAAATTCGCGTGGCCCTGGCCAGTTTTAAGCCGAGTTCCGAAAACAGGCGAGTTCTGCGAAAATGCGCGGAGATAAAACTCGAACTGCTCCCGCGCGACCGATTTGATTACACGGAGAAACGCCGGAGTGCGTTTAAGGATTACGCAGACGCCAAATTTGGGCCAGGCGTGATGGGTTACGAACGACTGGATGAACTTTTTCGTTCGCCGATTGTGACGCATGTGCTCCAATACACTTTCCCTTCCGGAGAGGACGCGGGCTCCGTGGCTTTATTTCTCCATGAAAGCCGTCTCGCCTTTTACTATTACGCTTTTTACGATCTGAATCATTGTGAGAAAAATCTTGGGATGTACCTGATGACCTCCGCGGTGAAACTCTTCTCGGAGCACAATTATCAGCACATTTACCTTGGAACTTGTTATTCTGAAAAGGCACTCTACAAAACGCAATTTCCCGGAACGGAATTCTTTAACGGCGTTTCCTGGAGCCGCGACCTTGACCAGTTGAAATTCGTTCTCCGACGCGACACCGTGAAAAAACACTTGCTCGAAGATCCGGATTACATTGACCGCTTCCATTTGGGAAACAGTGCGGAGCTCGCGGAAAAATTCGGAATCAGACGGTAGATGGGAGCCGGATTAAAACCGGTAGGTCAGCTTCAGCTTGAAAGTGCGGGCATCCTG